>Ga0184632_10000206_pt1 | contig 21051 bp, 18 predicted proteins | sample PLM31_50_b1_FD_133153 | JGI IMG/M metagenome (GOLD analysis project Ga0184632, IMG submission 133153) | Groundwater sediment microbial communities from an aquifer in East River, Colorado, USA - PLM3-1_50_b1 | ecosystem: Environmental > Terrestrial > Soil > Riparian zone | place: USA: East... | reverse complement strand
GCGAAGTCTGGGTTCAAGTTTGGCGTCACTTTGACCAGGCCGGTCTCATCGAAGCGAACCTGCCCGGCCTGGACGACAACCATCTTTCCGTTCGCGTCGCGAAGATGCCAGAACACCCCGACATCCTTCTCCGACCCCTCGGCGAACGTAAAGAAGAGCCTGTCGTTCTCCGTCAAGGTGTAGTCCGTATCGAGGTTCGTGTGCGCGACCGTGAGGGTTTCCTGTACTTGCACGCGGTCGCCGAAGATCGTGACGCTGTCCGTCCCAGAGAAGGTCTGGGAATAGTTGAAATCGCAGAGCTCGCCTGCGGGGATGACGAAGCTGTCTGCAAACGACTCCGTGAAATGCTCAGGCTGGGCCGCGATGGCAACCGGCACGAGAAACCCGGTTGCGAGCGTGCCCAGAGTGAGCGCGAGGACAAGTCTGCGAACCATGGTCGGCCTCCTGCTGTGCCTCGAGCATCGCCCCCCGGCCGTCAGGTGAAGTGTGCACGCACCGGGCGTGGATGGACAGGGCCAGTTTCGCGGTTGGCGGTGTCGCTCGGAACGGGATCGGGCCCTGCACCATGCGAGCCCCAGCGCGAGACGACCGCCATGCCCGTACGCTGGGTGTGTGCACGGCGAGCTGGCTCAGCTAATCGCGATCTCGGCACATGGCAGCGCATGGCTCGCAGGCCGAAGCGGAGATGCCCCGCCTGGCCTCGAGCAGGCGAACTCGACCTTCCAATACGTTCGCCAGGTCCAGTTCGAGCTGGAGCGCTCGCTCCTACGCAAGCCAGTCGTCCAGTCTGATCTGGTCGGATGGCTCGCCGAGGCCCGGCGGCGCGGCGTCACGCGCCTGTGGCTCGCGGTTCCGGGCGGGTCCGAGTTCCCTGACCGCCACCTGATCAGCTTCGCGGGAACGGCGACCTGGTTCGCCGTTGCGACCGCGAACGACCGCCCGATCGAGGTCTGGCGGCCGTCGTGGGCTGTGGGCGATCCCGACGCTCCGGACCGCCGCATTTGGGACGTGACGTACCGCGGTCGCCGGAGCACGGAGATCGCCCCTGCGCACGTCAATCCAGCGGCGGCGATGGACCGCCTGACTGCCGCGATCCGGGATGCCGAGTCATTCGCCACGGCAGAGGGCATGGACGAATGGGCCGCCATCTTCGGGGCCGCGCTCAGGCTCGCTGATGCGACGGACCCGGTCCCGCCGTACCACCCGGACATGTTCCCGCCCACGGCATTCGGCCGATCCGCCCGCCACTTGCTCGCGACCGCGACCCGGGCGTTCGTGTTCGGCGGGATGGGCTCGTGGAACGACCTCGGTTTCGAGTCGGCTGATTCGAACTCCGCGTACGAGCGGATCTCGGCCGCACTCTACGACGCCGTCCTCCAGGCGTTCATCGCCGCGGTCAACGGCCCGCTCGACCGCTGACGTCGCGCTACCGCCGGGCATTGGTGGGCGGTACTGGACTCGAACCAGTGACTTCCTCGGTGTAAGCGAGGCACTCTGACCAACTGAGCTAACCGCCCGCGCGGAGCGTACACCGCGAACATGGCACGACCGCCGGATCGGCGGTCGTCAGGTGTCGCGAGTTGGTGCCCAGGCCGGGACTTGAACCCGGATGAGTTGCCTCATACGCCCCTCAAACGTACGCGTATACCAATTCCGCCACCTGGGCACAGGTGTCACCGTGAGTCGGGTCCAGAGGGGTGGTACCGAGGGAGGGACTTGAACCCACACGACCTTGCGGCCACTGGTACCTGAAACCAGCGCGTCTGCCTATTCCGCCACCTCGGCCCGGGACCGCACCGACCGTTACCGGTCGACGGCGAGGCGCCATGTTAGCACATCCCAAAATCGATCCGACCCGTCCGTGACCTGGCGCGCGACGGGTCCTTCGAGCGTGTCGCGGAGCACCACGACCTCGTCCGGGAAGGCCAGTGGCAGGAGGTAGCGACCCTTCGCGAGCTGGGTCTGGAGCGCTGTGTAGGCGGCCGTCCGCGCCGCCATCGAACCCGGCGCTCGCGCCTTCTCCAGCAGCGGGTCGAGGACCGGGTCCTGGATACCGATGACGTTCGAGCCGCCGGTCAACGTCTGGCTCGAGGCGAGGAGCGGGTACAGATCCGGGTCCAGCCCGATCCGCAGGTCCGCCACGGCGACCTGGAACGTGCCGGTGGCCAGGCGCTCCCCGGCGTACTCGCCCGGCGGCAGCGCGACGTGGGTCGTGGTGAAGCCCAGGGTGGTCCAGTCCTTGACCACCGATTCCGCGGCCAGGTAGAGGCTCCGATTCGCCTCCTGCGTTGGGCTGAGCACCTCGAGCTTGAGCGCCGGCTTCGACTTCCCGAGGTGCCAGCCCTTGCTGTCGCGGATCCAGCCGGCGGCGCGCAGGGCCTTGCTCGCTGCAGAGCGACCGTAGGGCACTTCCGGATCGGCCTTGGCGTTGAACATCGACGAGGTCGGCGGGATCGGATCGCTGGCGGCCACGGCGAGCCCGCTGTACGCCGACTTGATGAGCGCAGCGCGATCGATCGCCGCGAGATACGCCGTGCGGATCGCCGGCGTCGCGAACTCCGGGTGACCGGGCCGGAGATTCAGTAGCACCGCCGACAACGTCGAGCCCGGATACCGCAGCAGCCGGGCTCCCTCGGCCTTCCCGAGCTCGGCGGCGAGCGCCGGTGGTAGCCCGGAGACACCGTCGAGCTGACCGGCTCGGAACGCGGCTGCGAGCTCGTCCGGCTCGGCAAAGTAGCGGAACTCGATCCCCGCGAGGTACGGCTGCGCGCGTGATGGCCGGCGCGTCGGACCGGGCGTCGTCAGCGAATCGGTGGCGCCAACCGATGCTGAGACGTCGGCACCGGGCTCGGAGATCAAGCCGACCGGGACCAGTGTCGCCGCTGTGTCGGTCAGATCGGTCAGGAAGAACGGACCGGCGCCGATCGGCTGTTGCCCGAACGGGTCGACCGGCAGCTCGTCGAGCGGGATGCTCGCGAGCCGGTGGGCCGGCGCGATCGGCTGGGTCAGGGCCTGCAGAAACCCGCCGAGCGGGGTCTTGAGGGTGAAGGTCACCCGGTGTGCGCCGTGGGCGGTCACCTCGACCTCGCTCCAGGACGAGGACGACGGTCCCGTATACCCCGGGTCCTGCAGCGTCTGGATCGTGAAGACGACGTCGTCGGACGTGACCGGCTCCCCGTCCTGCCAGCGCGCGTCGTCACGAAGGTCGACGGTCCACGTCGTGCCCGTCCGATCGACCGACCAACGTTCGGCCAGATCGGGGACCAGCGTTCCGCCCGGCCCGTTGCGCAGGAGGCCGGCGAAGACGAGCGCGACCAGATCGCGATCTGCCTGGGTCCGCGCGGTCAGCGGGGAGACGGAGGTCGGCGAACCGAGCACGCCTTCGACGTAGGGCCGGACCGTTGTCCCGGGAGCGGACGGCACCGGACTTGGCGACGAGGCGGCTGGGGCAACGGCCAGCTGGAAGGCGGGGACGCCGATCAGGGTCGCGAGGATGGCCAGTATCGCGACGAGTGTCCCGACGACGACAGAGTCGGTCCGGGTCATTGGTCTCCGGATTGGCGCCTCGGGCGACGCCGCCGCGCGACCGTCAGGTGGTGACCTCGCGCGGGAGGAGGTACGACGCGAGGGAGAAGATCACGAACAGGGCGAGGAGGACGATCGTGAACTGCCACAGCCGCCGTTCGACACCGCGGCGACTGCGGTAGACGGCCGAATCACCGCCGAACGTCCCGGACAGGCCGGTGCCGCGCGCCTGGAGCAGGATCGCCGCGATCAGCGCGATGCTGACGATGATCTGGCCGAGGGCGAGGATCGGGTTCAACTTGGGTCACGCCTCCGTTCGTACGGCGGCCGATGCTATCACAGGGTCCCTCATCTGACCGGCCTCGGCTCCAGGAGGGAGTGCCCGGAGATCGCGGACCAGGCCGGGAGGCCGGCGAGCTCCAGGAGTGTCGGCGCAACATCGGCGAGCACGCCGTCTGCGAGCGTTCTGCCCACGACCGACCGACCGATGAGGACGAACGGCACGGGGCTGAGGGAATGGGCCGTGACCGGTCGTCCCTGCTCGTCGCGCAGTTCGTCGGCGTTGCCGTGGTCGGCGGTGATCGCCAGCAGCGCCCCCGGACCATCCGGGTCGGCGGTTTCGACGGCGTCCACCGCCGCAACGACCCGACCGAGGCATGCGTCGACCGTTGCAAGGGCGTCGATGGTGGCATCCCACACGCCGGTGTGGCCGACCATGTCCGCGTTCGCGTAGTTCGCGACGATGAAGTCGTAGCGCCCCGATCCGATCGCGGCCACGAGCGCGTCCGTGACACCCTGCGCCGACATCGCCGGCTGGAGGTCGTAGGTCGCGACCTTGGGGCTCGGGATCAGTTCGCGATCCTCCCCCGGCCAGGGCGCCTCGACGCCGCCGTTGAAGAAGTACGTGACGTGCGCGTACTTCTCGGTCTCGGCGACGTGGAACTGGCGCCAGCCCGCCTCGCTCAACGTCTGGGCCAACGAGCGCGCGATCTCGGGGGGGAATGCGACCAGCACCGGGAGGCCTTCCTCGTACTCGGTCATCGTGACGACCTCTAGGTCCCTCGGCGCGGGTCGACCCGACGGCGACGTCCGGTCGAACCCGACGAATGTGTCGTCATCCGCGAGTGCGTGGATCAGCTGCCGCGCCCGGTCGGCGCGGAAGTTCAGGTGCACGATCGGGTCGCCGTCGTGCAGCGGGAACCCCTCCCCGACGACGGTCGGGGCGACGAACTCGTCGGTCTCGCCCCGAGCGTAGGCGGTCTCGATCGCATCCTCGGCGGTCGAGGTGCGATGGGCGGCTTCCGCGTGGACGATCGCGTCGTAGCCACGCTCGATGCGGTCCCACCGCTTGTCGCGATCCATCGCGAAGTAGCGGCCGCCGATCGACACGATGGCCGCGGCCGGGTGGGCGGCCGCGAGCCGCCGCTCGAGGTCGACCGCATAGCCGAGCGCCGACGACGGTGGCGTATCGCGACCGTCGAGCAGGGCGTGGATCGCCAGGCGCTCGACTCCCTCGTCCGCGGCGAGTCGAGCAAGCGCGACGAGGTGGCGGTCGTTGGCATGGACGCCACCCGGGCCGATCAAGGTCACGGCATGGAGCACCCCGCGCCGGTCGCGGGCGCGACGACACGCGCTAAGGAATGCCGGACGGAGGAAGAACGAGCCGTCCTCGATCGCTGCGTCGATGCGTGGCAGGTCCTGGAGCACGGGGCGTCCCGCACCGAGGTTCAGGTGGCCGACCTCCGAGTTGCCCATCTGCCCGGGCGGCAGGCCGACTGCTTCCTCCGACGCCTGGAGCACGCTGTGCGGCCATCGCTCCAGGAGCCTCCGCCACACGGGCATCGGGCTGGCGGCGATCGCATCCCCGGCCGCGTCCCGGCCGATGCCGAACCCGTCGAGCACCACGAGGACGATCGGTCGCGGTCGGGTCCCCGCCCGCACCGGCGTGTCGGTCACCGAGAGGTCAGTCGGGCGGGAGGCCGCGGGCCCGAGCCGTGATGCCCGCGCGGGCGACGATGCCAGCCATCTCGTCGGGCTTCAACGAGGCGCCGCCGACCAGCGCCCCGTCGATCGACGGTTCCCCAAGGATCTCGGCGATGTTGGTGGAGCTGACGCTGCCGCCATACAGGACCGGCAGACGCCCTCCGGACTCGCCCCAGCCCATGGCGTCGAGGCTGGACCGGATCACGTCGGCCATGACCGAGGCGTCCAGGCCAGTCGCGTTGCGACCGGTCCCAATCGCCCAGACCGGTTCATACGCAATGACGAGGCCGCCTTCGCGGGCGCGCGCGGGATCCGTGTCGCCGAGGCAACCGCGGAGCTGCCCGGCAACGACGTCGCCGGCCCGTCCCGACTCCCGTTCGGTCAGCTGTTCACCGACGCACAGGATGGGTCGGAGGCCGGCGTCGAGGGCGCGCTCGAGCTTGCGGGCGATCAGGTCGTCGGTCTCGGCCGCGTCGCGGCGACGCTCGGAGTGGCCGACGATCACCCACGTCGCGAGGCCGTCGAGCATGGGCGCCGAGATCTCGCCGGTATACGCGCCGGTGAGCTCGTGGTGGACGTTCTGCGCACCAACGGCAACGTCGGGGTCGGCCTCTGCGAGCGCATCCCGGACGGCCGCGAGGCAGACGTAGGGCGGGCAGATGACGCGCGTGACCCCGGCTTCCTGGGTGCGCGAGGCGATCGTCCGGGCAAGGGCTCCGGCATCGGTCGGGGTCGTGTGCATCTTCCAATTGGCGGCGATCACGACCTCACGCATGCGCGCGAACCATGCCTGGGCGATCTCCGCGTAATCGCGGTTCGGCCGGCTCGGCCTCGGCGAGACGCTCCAGACGTTCGAGAGCGCGTTGTACCGCGGAGCGATGGACCTCGAGCCGCCCGGCGAGCTCCGCCAGTGTCGCTTCGGGCGTCTCGCGACGGGCATCGGCCACGAGACGGACGAGGTACGGCTGGGCCGTGAGTCGGCCGTCGGCCTCGAGGGCGGCGATCGCGTCGAGCTGGCGGCCAGCAGCCGCCACGGCGCGCTGGAGGTTCGCCGACTCGGCGTTGAGCACGCGGTTGAGCTCGCCGCGCAGCGCGCGGGAGACCTGTCGCGCTTCGAGCTCGAGGAGCGCGCCCGCGGCGCCGATCCGCCGCAGGAACGTGCCCACGGCTTCGGCGCTCTTCCAGGTCACGACGCCCTTGCCCCGGCGCACGCGCCACGAGGCCGGCAGCCCGACTTCATCGAGGCGGGCGGCGAGCACCGGCGCCTCATCGGCCTTGACGACGAACTCAAGGTGGGTTCGGCCCCCGGCCAGGCTCAAGGAGCCGCGGGCGAGGAAGCGGCCGCGCAACCAGGCGCTCCGGCAGTGCTCCGGCGCGCTGGACCAGTCGAACGGGCCAGCACTGGACGGGTCTCCGGACCGGCGGAGCCGCACGGCCAGCCTGGCAACCGCCGGCTCGCGCGCCCCGAGGTCCGACCCGAGTCCCGCCGCTTCTGCGACTCGGTCGCACGCCCGGGCGGGATCGACGCCGGCGAGTTCGTTCCGCAGCGCCGTGACGAGATCGCGTTCGGAGCTGGTCATCCCTATGCGGTGCGCGCGGCGGCCCGGCGACGACGCGGCGCCTCGGCCTCGCCCGCCTTCAGGACCGCGGCGGCGAGTCGGGCGGCGTCGTGGTGGTGCGCGTTTTCGGGATCGACGACGTCGTCGAGGACGAGATGCGGTGGATCCGCAAGCCCAGCTGGCGGCCAGTGCAACCGCACCGCCTCGGCCTGCCAGTCGGTCGGGATCCGTGCGTCGAATCGGTTGTTCGCGACGACGACATCGACGATACCGGGCGCCGTGTGCTCGACGACGGCCGCGACGTGCTCCGCAAGGTCCATCCCGGTCGTCTCGCCCTCCTGCGTCGCCACGTTGCAGACATAGAGGCGCGGTGCAGTCGCGGCCATGACCGCGTCGCGTATCGCCGGGATCAGGAGGCTCGGCAGGAGGCTCGTGTAGAGGCTGCCTGGTCCGAGCACGATCAGATCCGCATCGGCGATCGCCGTCAGGGCGTCGTCGGATGCCAGCACGTCGTCGGGCGTGATCCAGACGCGCTCGATATCGGCCGTTCGCATGATGCGCGACTGTCCGTCGACGGTCGACCCGTCCGCGATCTGGGCATGGAGCGTGAGCGGCGTTGCCGTCACCGGAACGACCTGACCGCGCACCGCGAGGATCCGATTGATCCGGCGCACGCCCTCCTCGAAGTCCCCGCCCTCGATCGCGGTCATCGCCGCGAGCAGGAGGTTGCCCACGGCATGGCCGGCCAGACCGGGTCCCTCGACGGCCACCCCGAGCGGTGTGCCCTCCTGCGCCGGGAACCGGTACTGGAGGAGCTCGCTCATGAGCGGCTCGGCGTCGGCGAGGGCCGCGATGCAATTGCGGATGTCGCCCATCGGAGCGATCCCGAGTTCCTGGCGCAGGACCCCCGACGAGCCCCCGTCGTCGGCCACGGTCACGACCGCGGTGATGTTGCTCGTGTGCTCCTTGAGTCCGCGAAGCAGGGTCGAGAGCCCGGTCCCGCCCCCGATCGCCACGATCTTGGGTCCGCGGGCGAGGAACCGCTTCTGGTAGATGACCTCGACGAGCGGCTGGTCGGCGTCCGGGGCGCGCAGCGTGTCGGTGACGACCCTGACGAAGCGGTAGGCGCCGAACGCTACCAGCGCCAGACCGGCGATCCCGACAACCAGGCCGCGCAGCTCATACGGCAGGAACTGGAGCGTGATGACACTGACGATGGCCTCGAATGGTGCGCCGGGTTGCAGGTCGCGCGCCGCCTGGCGGAGCATGTGGGCGAAGCCGAGGGCCAGGAGGAGCAATCCAAGGAACACCACGAGGAGCCAGCGCTTCACCCCGATGCCCGGGGTCAGCCAGCGGCGGAGGTTCATCCGGCGCGCACCCGACTCACGCCCGGTCGAGTTCGCGGTGGAACACGGCGACGGGGCCCGTGTCCTGGTCGCGCAGCCATTCCGCGAGCAGCTCCGCGATGACGATGCTCCGATGATATCCGCCCGTACAACCGATCGCGATCGTGAGCCGCGTCTTGCCCTCCTCGATGTACGCCGGGATCGCGAAATCGAGGAACTCCCGCATCAGGTCGAGGAAGCGGCTGGTCATCGGCTGACGCAGGACATACTCGCGGACCTCCTCGGTGAGGCCCGAGCGCGTGCGTAGCTCCGGAACGTAGAACGGGTTGGCGATGAACCGCACGTCGAAGACGAGATCCGATTCGAGGGGCACCCCGAACTTGTAGCCGAAGCTGATCAACTGGACGGCCAGCTGGTCCGGACGGGTGGTGGTCGCGAGCTGGGCGAAGAGCCGTTCACGGAGTTGCCGAAGCGACAGGTCCGAGGTGTCGACGATCACGTCCGCCTCGTTGCGGATCGGATCGAGCAGGCCACGCTCCTCGGCGATCGAGCTGGCGATGCCGCGCTGGTCGTTGAGCGGGTGACGATGGCGCGTCTCGCTGAACCGGCGGATCAGGACGTCGTCGCGTGCCTCGAGAAACACGATCCGCGGCGCGATCCCGCGACCCTCGAGCGCGCCGCGCATCGCCCCGAGCGCGAGGGCAGGATCGCCGGCCCGGACGTCCAGTACGATCGCTACGCGCCCGAATCGTGCCTGGTCCGCCGATACTAGCTCGGCGAGGTCCGGCAGGAGCTCGCCGGGCAGGTTGTCGACGACCATGTAGCCGAGGTCTTCGAACAGCTTCGCCGCGGCGGTCTTCCCGCCGCCCGAGAGGCCCGACAGGATCACGACGTCCTGATCGGCGACGCCTTCGGTGGCCGGCTCATCGGCCGTCTGGGTCACCTGCCGGTCCGTTTGATGAACAGCACCGTGAGCTCGAAGAGCACGTACATGGTCCCGCCGAGGGCGAACGGGCTGACGAGGTCGCCGCCCGGCGTCGCGACTGCGGAGAAGATCGCGATACCGAGGATCACGTAGCGCCGCGCCGCCGTCAGTCGTTCCGAGGTCAGGATCCCGACGCGCGACAGGCCGACGAGCAGGATCGGGAACTCCAGCACGATGCCGAATGCCAGGAACATCGTCGTGACGAAGTCGAAGTACGGGCCGGCGGCGATGTTGGCGACGAGTCGATCGTCGGTGAAACCGAGGAGGAACGAGACCGCGTACGGCAGCACGAGCCTGGCGATCCCGACGCCAAGTGCGAAGAACAACAGCGCCAGCGGGATCCACGGTCGGACCGTCCGCCGCTCGGACGGCGTGAGGCCGGGGGCGACGAACGCCCACACCTGGTAGAGCAGCACGGGCATCGCGAGGATGATCCCGATGACCAGCGAGATCCGCAGCTGGATCGCGAATCCGTCACCCGGACCGAGCACCTGGGCGACGCCGCCCGGAAGCGGCTCGAGGAGGAAGTTGCGGACCGGCGCCGCGAAGTAGAAGCCGATCAGCGAGCCCGCGACGACCGCGAGGATGCAGCGGAAGAGGCGCGTCCGAAGCTCGCTGAGGTGATCGACGAGTGACATGACCGCCCCGTCGGGGGCGGCGGGCGGAGGCGTGGACGCCGGCGACACCGGCGGGATCGCGACGCTCGACGGGGCGGCGTCGCGCAGGGCGTCGGCGTCGGCCATCAGGGGCGGGCGACGCCGGCCTAGTTCGTGCGGGGCGCCGCCTCGCTCGACGCAGGCGCGTCAGCCGTGGTCGGTGCGTCCGCGGGCGGGTTCGCCGGCATCGGCGAGGTGTCGACCTTGACCGAATCGCTGAGGTCGGACGAGGCCTTGCGGAACTCGCGGATGCTCTTGCCGATCGAGGCACCGACCTCGGGCAGCTTGCCCGGGCCGAGGATCAGCAGGGCGATCACCAGGATGATGATGAGCTCGGGAGCTCCGATGTTCGGCATGTGAGGCGATCCTTCACTTGGTCGATTGCGGCGGCAAGGGTAGCACAGGGAGTCGCGCGGCCCAGTCGGCTGCGGCGGCCGCAACGCGTTCGAAGGGGTCGCCCGCGCCGTCGCCCGCCGCGCCCGCGATCCCGCGCGAGACGTTCACGAGCAAGCCCGCGCCCACCACCGCAACTCCGGGGGGTTCTGCCGCGGGTCCGTGAGCGAGGACCGGATCGATTGTTCCGCCCTGGGCGCCCACGCCCGGCACCAGGAACGGCAGCCCGGGCGCGATCGACCGGATACGGAGCAGGTCGTGGGGCGCGGTCGCGCCGACGACCAGGCCGACCGTTCCGCCTGGTCCCCAGTCAGTTGTCAGCCGGGCGACTCGCTCGTGCAGGCGCTCGCGCGGGAAACCGTCGTCCGCGCGGGCCTCGACGACGAGATCCTGGAGCTCCCCGGCCCCCGGGTTCGACGTCCGGCACAAGACGTACGCGAAGCGATCGGCGCGTTCGATGAATGGCCCGATGGCCTCGGAACCGAGGTACGGGTTGACCGTCACGGCGTCTGCGCCGATGGCATCGAACAGGGCGACGGCCTGACGGGTGGAGGTCGTCGCGATGTCGCCTCGCTTGCCGTCGGCGATGACCGGTACGTTGGCGGGCACCGCGGCGCGGAGCCGTTCGAGCGCTGCGAGCCCGGCCGACCCATAGGCCTCGAAGAAGGCGAGGTTTGTCTTGACGGCCGCGGCGGAGGGCAGCGCGGCCTCGAGCACCAAAGCCGCGAACCGTTCGATCCCTGCGAGATCTCGCGAGAAGCCGTCGGGAAGGCTCTCGGGATCCGGGTCGAGACCGAGACACAGGACGGTGCCCGTCGCCCGGGTCCGCGCCCCGAGGCGCTCGAGATAGGTCGACGTCACCGGCCGCGGATCACGGCGCGGGGCTGGCGACGGTCGGGGCCGCGGACGAAGCCTCGTCTGCGGATGCGGCAGGCGCCGGGATCGGCACGGCCGGGAGCAAGGCCGGAGGGATGAACCAGTCGGGCCGCGAGGCCGCGTCAAGGCCCGACACTTCGGTCAGGTTGACGGTCTCCTTGACCGTCCACGCCCCTAGCGTGCCCTCGAGCCGAGCCAGCCGGAGGTCGACGGTCTGCCCGACAATGTGCAAGAACGCGATCGCGTCGCCGGCCGGTGACCAGGCCGGCGCCCAGGACGCGTCGTCGTCGGTCAGGCGCATCAGCTCGTGACCGCTGCTGGCGTCCAGGATGGCGACATCGGTGCCCAGGGTCGTCGTTCGCGTTGCTGCAATGTAGCGTCCGTCGGGGGAATACGACGCCTGCATGTACCCCGCTGCCGTGACCGCGCGGGCCTTCTTCGACTTCGGCTCGTAGCGCATGATCACCGGCGCCCCGCGAGCGCCGTCCCGTCCGTTCTGCGTGTACATGAGGAACTTGCCGTCCGGGCGCCACTCCGGGTCCTGGTGGCCGAGGACCTGGTTTTCGCGCACGCCCGCGCGGGTGAGCTTCTTCTTAGCCACATCGAAGAACTGGAGCACGACGGCCGAGTCGTCGGGGTTCGGAGCGTCGGTCACGAGCGCGATCGTCTTGCCGTCGGGCGAGAGGGCAGGCTGGCGCATCCATGCCGACCAGGTCAAACGGCCTCGCTTCACCAAGCCGGTCGCCAGCCGTTCCGGCTTGGCGCTCCCGTCAACCTTGACCCGCATGATGTCGGGCACAGAGATGTCGTAGTGCCCGTTCCTGCCGCGCACGGGCCAGAACCCAAACGCGTTCCGCGAGCGGATGAACACGATCCACTGCCCATCCGCCGACCAGGACGGCATCGAATCGCCGCCACTGTCCGTGAGCTGGCGCGCATTCTTGTCTTCCTGGATCCAGAGGTTGCCCTGCTTCGCATAGACGATCGAGCCCAGGAACGTAGCTTCCGGTGGCACCACGACGACGTTGGACGGCGCCGGAGTGCGGTTCACGGCAACCGCGCCCTGGCCACCACCGTTCTGGGTGGCACTCCCGAGCGGCAGTTGGCCGTTCAGCAGGTTCAGCGTCACGATCCCGATCAGCACGAGGCCGACGACCGACAGCAGTGGCCCGACGATCGTGCCGACCGGACCCAGGCCATACGGGTCGCGCGTCCGCGGCGGGGGCGACGAGGTGGCGCGGGTCACGATGCCGCCACGGCGACGGCCCCGAGCGGTCCTGCCAGCATGGCCGCGGCCTCGGGATGCGAACCACTCGGCGCGGCGTCGCGGATCTCGAGCTGGAGCGACTCGAACCCACCGAACGTCCGGCTCGTCAGCCGCCCGACCACGTCGATGCGGTCGCCCTCCTGGACGAGGGCCGCGATGTCTGCGCGGCCGAAGGCGATCCCGTCGAGCACATCGCGGTCGCGTTTCAGCGTCAGCGACGTGTGGTCGTCGGCGGCCAGCCTGACTCGAATGACAGTCAGGCCAAGGACCGCGACGAGCGGCTCGGGATTGCCGGGCCCGTACGGCGAGAGCCCCGCGAGCTCGCGGAGCAGGCGATAGTCGACGTCGAGCGCGGGTACGGCAAGGTCGATGCGGAGGACCGCGCGTGGATCCGGCGGGATGGACGTGGCGGCGATCGCCTCGAATCGCGCGACGAAGGTGTCCCAGCGCTCGGCCGGGATCTCGAATCCGGCGGCGCCGGCGTGGCCGCCGTGCCGAGTGAACAGGTCTGCGCAGGTCGCGAGGGCTGCCGCCAGGTCGACCAACCCGTCGCTCCGGCACGACGCACGGATCATGTCGCCGAGCTCGGCTCCGACGACCGCGGGCCGGGCGCGATCCTCGGCGAGTCGGGCAGCGACGAGTCCGACGATCCCGACGGGCCAGGCGCCGTGCACGATCGAGGCGGGTCGGTCCGCGGCCGCAGCCACCAAAGCGCGCGCCTCCGCGACTGCGGTGACGGTCAGATCCCGACGCGTCTGATTCGCGGCCTCGAGGGCGTCGGCATGGACCGCGGCCTCCGCCGCGTCTTCGGCGAGCAGCAGGCGAGCCGCCTCGAGCGCCTCGCCCACCCGACCGGCCGCGTTGAGCCGCGGCGCGATCGCGAAGGCGATGGTGTCGAGATCGACCGCGTCCGGGGCGACCCTGGCTCGCTCGAGCAGCGCCGCGATCCCGGGGCGCGTGGCCGTCCGCAGCCGCTCGAGGCCGAGACGCGCGATCGCCCGGTTCTCGCCGACGATCGGGGCGACGTCGGCGACCGTGCCGATCGTGGCGAGGTCCGTCAGCTCGAGCGCCGCGGCGGGGCCGCCCGGGATGTCGGCAAGGAGCAGCTGGGCGACCTTGAACGCGATGCCGCTACCCGCGAGGCGTGGGTCGGGATAGGCCGAGTCCTCACGGTGCGGGTTGACCAGGGCAAACGCAGGCGGCAACTCGGGCGGGACCCGATGGTGATCCGTGACGATGACGTCGATCCCACGGCCCTGGGCGATGGCGATCTCAGGCCCGGAACTCGTCCCGCAATCGACCGTGACGATGACGGTGATGCCGCCCGCCTGCGCCGCGTCGATCGCCGCGACCGACAGACCGTGTCCTTCTTCGAGCCGGCTCGGCACGTAGGACTCGACCGGCACGCCGAACCGACGCAGCGCCAGCACGAGGATCGCCAGTCCGTCGAGCCCGTCGGCGTCGAAGTCACCGAAGACCATCACCCGCTCATCGCGCGTTCGTGCCAGCGTCAGACGTGCGAGCAGGCGATCGGCGTCGGGCAGCAGACGTGGGTCATGCAGCCCATCGAGCGGGTCGGCGAACCACGCCGCCAGCTCGACCGCGCCGGTCACCCCGCGCCGCGCGAGGAGTCCGGTCGTGCGCTCCGCGATGCCGCGCTCGATCGCCGCTGTCAGGAGGCCCGGATCGATGGGGCGACTGTCCGGGAAGCTCCAGCGGAAGCGCGGTTCGAGCACCGCGTCAGGATGCCATGCGGCGCTCACCTGCGCCTCTACCGCGCATCGGATCGGCGGTTACGCCCGTCAGGAGGTCGCTCGACGTGGACGTGGCGCGCGCGCCGTGGGTTGCCGCCCGTGCCGGCGATCCTCCCAGGCCGTCCAGTCGACCAGCAGCGGACTCGCGACGAAGATCGACGAGTACGTCCCGATCGTGATGCCGATCAGCAGCGCCAGGACGAAGTCGCTGATCGCGGACCCGCCGAAAAGGAACAGCGCGAGCAGCGTCAGGATGACCGTGAGGCTGGTCATGATCGATCGTCCGAAGGTCTGCAGGATCGAGTGGTTGACGATCTCGTCGAACGGCTCGCCAAGGTGGCGCGCCTTGTTCTCGCGGATGCGGTCGAAGACGACGATGGTGTCGTGGACCGAGAAGCCGATCACCGTGAGCATCGCTGTCACGAACAACGCGTCGATCTCGACGTGGAAGAACGTGCCGAGGATCGCGAACGAGCCGACCACCACGATCACGTCGTGGAGCAGCGATACGAGCGCGGTCACCCCGAACTTGACGTCGCGGAACCGGTAGGTGATCCAGGCGACGATGCCGAGCGAGCCGACCACGATGAGGATCAGGGCCTGGCGCAGCAGGTCGGAGCTCACGACCGCGCCGATCGTGGTCAGGCTGCGTTGGCTCTCGATCTTGCCCAGCCGCGCCTCAAGGGCGGTGACCATCTCCCCGAGCTTGCCGTCACGCGGCAGTTCGGTGTTCCCGATCGGGGCGGCCGAGGGCGACGCCGACGGGCCGGCCGAGCCGGACGCCCCGGGGCTGGCCGAGGGGGCCGGTGAGCCGCTCGCTGCGGGAGACGGCGAGGTCGACGGTGCCACTGACGAACTTGCGCCCGGCGAGCCGCTGGGCGCCGGGGAGCCGCTCGGCGCCGGGGACCCGCTCGGCGCCGCGGATGGCGACCCGGACGGTGCTGGCGATTCGGACGCCTGCGGCGTGAGGCCGATGGGCTCGGTCTTGATCTCGATGTAGCCCGATTCGGTCCGGATCGCGGTCGCGGTTAGATCGTTGGCCGCGAAGACTTGCTCGACCTGTGCCGGCGTCACGCTCGGATCGGCGAACTTGATCTCCCATCGGGTGCCGCCGGTGTAGTCGATCGTGAGTTGCAGGCCAGCGTCGCTGAAGGGCGAGACGAGGATGAAGAAGAGCCCCGGGATCGTCAGCAGCAGCGAGAGCGCATAGAAGATCCGGCGTTTCCCGATGACGTCAAACATCGGCGCGCAGGGCTCGGCGCGACGGGCGCTGTGGGGTGACCGCAACGAATTCCTCGTCACGGAGGCCGAACAACCGCGCCCGGCGCGCCCAGTCCTGGCGGACGAGCACGCGCATGATCGATCGGGTCACGACGATGGCGCTGAACATCGACGTCAGGACGCCGATGATGAGGACGAGGGCGAAGCCACGGATGACCGACGATCCGAGGGCATACAGGATCGTGGCGGTGATCAGGCTCGACACGTTCGAGTCGAGGATCGAGTTCCAGGCCCGATTGAAGCCCGCCTCGACGGCCGCGGGCAGCGACTTGCCGACGCGCAGTTCCTCCTTCATTCGCTCGAAGATGAGGATGTTGGCGTCGACCGCCATGCCCACCGAAAGCACGAACCCCGCGATGCCGGCGAGGGTCAGCGTCACCGGGATGAGCCGGAATATCGCGAGGACGACGATCGTGTAGTACACGAGGGCGAACGCGGCGATGAGGCCCGGCAGCCGGTAGTAGAGCAGCATGAACGTAATGACCAGGGCGATGCCGAGGAAGCCCGCGACGAGGCTCTGGTTCAGGAACTGCTCACCGAGCGTCGCGGAGATCTGTTCGCTCGACAGCTCCTTAATCGGGAACGGCAGGGAGCCGAACTTCAGGACCGTCACGAGCTCGTTTGCCTCCTTGGCCGGAAAGCCGGCGATACTGCCGGCCGAGATCTCGACCTGCCCGTTCGGGATCGCGTCTTTGATGGACGGTGCGGAGATCACCGAACCGTCCAGGACGATCGCGAAGAACCTTCCGATGTTCTCGGACGTGTACTTCGCAAACAGTTGTCCGCCGGACTGCGGACCATCGTTCTTGAGGACGAACGTGACGGTCAATCCCCCGCCCTGCTGGTCCTGCCCAACGGCCGCCGATTCCAGCTGGTCGCCACTGAAAAGCGGCGGGTACTGCTCGAGGTCGAGGACCTGGCCCCTCGTGGCCTGGGTAGTGCCGAGCGGCACGAAGTCAAGCTTGCCGGTCTGTCCGACGAGCCTCCGGACCGACTCGACATCGGAGATGCCCGGCAGCTCGATCACGACGCGGTCGTCGCCCTGGACCACGACGACCGGCTCGGACACACCGGTCGTGTTCACGCGGCGCTCGATGATGTCCTTGATGACGCCGAGGGCCTCGCGGGAGGGCTGGACGCCATCCTTGGGGAGTGCCTGGTACTCGACCCGCAGGCCGCCCTCCAGGTCGAGACCGAGCTTCGTCTCGACGACGCGCGACGAGCCGTCATTGGCCGTGAAATCCGGCAGCCTGAGTCCCGGGAAGAAGTCGATGATGAGGGCGAGGATCCCGATCAGGATGATCAGGGCGGGGCCGGCTCTGCGCATACCGGCGGGATGCTACACGAAAGGTCCCCGCGACGCGTGGATGGTCCCCACGGTCATGGCGCGACCCGATACACTCGCCGAAGAGCGCTCGCCAAGGGCACGTCAGGGCACGAGGAGGTTCCTGATGGGTGCCGGCGCACGCGGCGTGCGATTCGGCCTTGCCCTTGGGCTGGCGTTGTCGTTGCTTGTCAACGGTGTCGCAAGCGGGGCAACGAGTCGATTCGTATCCTCTCCCAACCACTGGGGGTCGATCATCGTTTGGGGAGCGTGGACTGACTTCTCCGCTTCCTGGAAGCAGACGAGGTCAAGCGTCTGGCTCTTCGAGGATTTCGGGCTCACCGCGGTCGTCCGGAACGGCAAGGATTGTGGGGTGGCCGTCTGTGAGGCCTGGGATTTCACGGGCAACGTGAAGTTCTACGACGCAAGCAACGTCCAGGTCGGCCAGACGCTTTTCCCACCGATCGGGGCCTGCAGCTCCGGTGCCTCCAATATCCGGGATCGTGTCTTCAATCGATGCCGTACGTCGCCGTATGGCGTCCTGCTACGAGCGACCAAGCTCAAGCTGACGTGGGGCGTCTGGATCAAGCGCAAGGGCAACTGGCTCCAGGTCTGGTCCGCGACGAAGACCGTCGCGATCTGACCCGCAGTCGCGGCTGAGCACGCGGGCCCGCCGTCGCTCGACGACGACGGGCCCGCTACGCCTCCAAGGTCGCCTTGATCCGTTCCGCGAGGGCCCGGCTGATCCCGGGCACGGCCGCGATCTGCTCGACCGGCGCCTCGCGGACCCGCTTGATGGAGCCGAAGACCTTCAGCAACTCGCGCTTGCGCTTGGGGCCGACGCCCGGCAGATCGTCGAACGCTGAGCGGACCGTCCGCCGATCACGCAACGTCCTGTGGTACGTGATCGCGAATCGGTGCGCCTCGTCCCGCAGCCGCTGCACGAGGTAGAGCGCTGACGACGTCGGCGGCAGGACGACCGGCTCCGACCGGCCGGGCAGGAACAGCTCCTCGCGTTCCTTGGCGAGACCGGCGAGCGGCAGGTCGTGGAGCCCGAGCTCGTCCATCACGCCTTTGGCCGCGTTCACCTGGGGCTTGCCGCCGTCGACGATCACCAGGTCCGGCATCGCCCAGCGGCGCTCCTCCTCGCTCCCCTCCTCCCCCGACTTCGTGGCACGGAACCGGCGGCGCAGGACTTCCTGGTGGCTGGCGACGTCGTTCGGTCCCTCGACCGTCCGGATCCGGAACCGACGGTATTCACCCGTCCGCGGCTTGCCGTCCTCGAACACCACCATGCTCCCGACCGATTCAGCGCCCTGGAAGTTGCTGATGTCGTAGCACTCGATCCGGAACGGCGCGCCTGGCAACTCCAGGGCGGCGGCCAGCTCCTCGAGCGCCGCCAGGGTCTTGCCGTGGTCGGCAAGCCAGCGGGCCTGCTCCCGCGCAAGCGTCTCGGCGGCGTTCCGACCCGCAAGCTCCATGAGGTCGCGCTTCTCGCCGCGTTGCGGCGTCCGGAGGTGCACGGGACCGCCGCGTTTCTCGACGAGGAATGTCTGGAGGTCGTCGGTGTCGGTCACCCCGGCCGGGACGTAGATCTCGCGCGGGATCGACGTTGCCCTCGCGTAGTACTGCTCGAGGAAGCTGGCCAGCACCTCGGCGTCGGTCGCCTCGCGCGCGGCATCGAGGAGGTACACGTCGCGCCCGATCATCTTGCCGTCGCGGATGATGAACAGCGTCATCGCGGCCTGGTTGTCCTGCCGGGCCATGCCGACGAGATCGAGCTCGGTCCGCGCGAAGGCCGCCATCTTCTGGCTCTCCATCGTGCGCTCGATCGCCCGGATCTTGTCCCGTTGGGTGGCGGCACGCTCATATTCCTGGCGGTCCGATGCAGCCGACATCTCACGGCGCAACGCCTTGACCAACGTCTCCTGGCGACCCTCCAGGAACAACTCGACCTGCTCGATGTCCGCTCGGTAGTCGGCCTTCGAGATCGCCTCGATGCAGGGTCCCTGGCAGCGCTTGATGTGGAACAGCAGGCAGGGTCGCTGCAGCGCCCGTTCGCCATCGCGGATGTCGATCGTGCACGTGCGGAACGGAAACAGCCGGCGGACCAGGTTCATGGATTCGTCGACGCTGGTCGCCGACGCATACGGACCGAAGTACCGGCTGCCGTCGTTCACGAGCTTGCGCGTCCGCTCCACGCGCGGGAAGTCGTCGGCGAGCGTGACCTTGATGTACGGGTAGCTCTTGTCGTCCTTCAGGCGGACGTTGAAGCGCGGCTTGAAGCGCTTGATCAGGTTCGCCTCGAGGAGGAGCGCTTCGCTGACGCTATCGACCTCGGTCACCTCGACGTCGGCCACCCGGTCGATGACGCTGCGAATCCGATGGACCTCGCCGGCAGGTGTCCCCTTCTGCCAGTAGCTGCGAACGCGGTGGCGCAGGCTCTGCGCCTTGCCCACGTAGAGCACGTCGCCCCGGGCGTCCTTCATGAGGTAGACGCCGGGGCGATCGGGCAGGCGCTTGAGGGTCGCCTCGAGTTCGGGGGTCACCCCCCGATGCTAGGACAAGTCGGGCGTTACCGCGGTTTGCTGTGGCCGACCTTCCTGGGCAGCGTCGTCGAGGTGGCTTGACCGTTGGACCGCGCCGGGGACGCCTCGCCGCGGAGCTCGAGCCGGAACGTGCCGGCGACGGCGCCGTCGATGGAGGCAGCGACCGTGTAGCAGTCGCCCGGCAACATCGAGGTGTCGAGCGATGCGTTCCAGCGGCCACCGCTCCACGAGAGCGGGAGTTCCAGTGCGGCCGCCCCGCCGCCGCACGGCGTGAGCGTGAGCTGCGCTTGGCCGCTCGAACGCTCGACGCCGTCGACGAAGAGACGCACCTTCACCGGGATCGTCCGGCTGTGATTCGCCTCGAATGCATCCTGGCCGTCCCCGACCGGTTCGAGCCAGATCGCGCTGGCGGTGTGCGGCGCCACGAACGTGACGTCGACCGTGAACGACGCGGCCGAACTTCGGCCACTCGCGTCGGTCGCGGTACACGTGACATTGGTCGGGCCCAGGGGGAACGTGCTCCCGCTCGCGGGCGCGCAGACCACGGCCGGCGACGGATCGACGACGTCGGTCGCGGTCGGCGATTGATAGGTGACGATCGCACCGGATGGATCGGCCGTCGTCAACGACTGGTCGCCGGGCATCCCCGAGAGGACGGGCGCGGTGGTGTCGACGACCGTCACGTCGAACCCGCCGGTCGCGCTCGCTCCAGCCGAGTCGGTGACGGAACACGACACCGGGGTGGTGCCGAGCGGCAGTACGCTGCCGGCGGCCGGATCGCAGGTCGGCGTCGGATCCGGGTTGTCCTCAGGATCGGTCGCCGATACGCCGGACCACACGGCGGTCCACCCGCCGGTCGTGTTCCCTTCGATCTCGAAGGATGCCGGGACCGTGAGGGTCGGCGCGGTGTTCCCTGCGACGTTGAGTGTGAAGCTGACCTGGGTGGCAGGGCCCGTGAACGCGCTCCCGTCGCTGGGATCCTCGGGAGTGAGCGATCGCGTGTACACGACGGTATACATGTAGCCGAGTGCCGGCGTGGTCGGCGCCCGAAGTGTCACGGTGCTGTAGGCGCCGCCGAGTTGGGAGGGCACCGGGCTGGGGCAACCCGCGCCGTCCGGAGCCCATGGGGTCGTGAGGGGATCGAGCGTGGCCGATGTGACCGACACGATGTCGCCACCAGGCGGCTTGCTGCCGCCACCGGCCCAACCCAGGACGACCGACTGGCCTGCGTTGACGTGGCCGAGCCCGGTGCAGGTCAGCCTGAACCCGACGTCGACCGAGACCTCGGCGCCGGCAGCAACGTTGCCCAGCGCCCTTGTGCCTTGTAACCCGGGGGTGACGACATCACCGTCGGCGAGAAGCTGGTCGGCCATCGCGGTCCCGGCGAAGACCAGGAGTCCGGTGATGGCCAGGACGGTTGCCCGGCGAAATGGTCGGCGGTGCATCGGAGGGTCTCCCCAAGACGCCGGGCCCGATCGACGCGCCGTCGGGCACTGGCGCAGGAGCATCGTGGTCCGGTCGGTCATGCCCGCCCATAGCCCTTTGGGCCGTTC
>Ga0184632_10000205_pt1 | contig 21065 bp, 26 predicted proteins | sample PLM31_50_b1_FD_133153 | JGI IMG/M metagenome (GOLD analysis project Ga0184632, IMG submission 133153) | Groundwater sediment microbial communities from an aquifer in East River, Colorado, USA - PLM3-1_50_b1 | ecosystem: Environmental > Terrestrial > Soil > Riparian zone | place: USA: East... | reverse complement strand
TAGAGGACGACGAGGTCCGGTTTCCGCGCCGCGACGGCTTCGACATTCGGCGGCATCCCATCGCCGACGCTGGGGACGGCGAGGGCAGCGGGCGGATAGTCGCACCACGTGGTGCGGCCCACGACGCGATCACCCGCGCCGATAGCAAACAGTATCTCTGTGAACGACGGGAGGAGCGATACGATTCGACGGGCTGACGTGCCGTCATGCCGTCGTGCCGTCGTGTTACAGCCGGCAAGAACGAGAACCGCAAACAACAGAAGACGTCGCAGCACCATCCCTCCCGCGAGGGAATTCATTGGTGGCGCGAACGAAGACGTCTCCTGGCTCCGGGCGAAATCGGCTCGCCTTCCCGGGATTGCTCCCAGTGGCATTGAGCCGCTACGACTGCCCGTTACAGTGGCGGGGCCGCGCCGGTTTTCCACCGGCTTCCGTAATCCCCGTTCGCGGAACTGAAGGCTAGTCTAGGCGGGCGACGGCCTCTTTCGCAAGGCCCACACGAGTGCGACAACCATCCCGGCCGCGAGCACGGCGATCACATAGGGGAGCAGCGTCTGCGCGCGAAATCCACTGGCGGGCACCTGAATCTCGACACGGTCGCCGGGCGCGAGCGGGCCCGCGCGATACGCGGCGAAGCGGCGCTGCTCGAGCTCCTGCACACCGAGCGACTGGAGCTTCGGCGCCGTGACCACTGCCGCCGTATCCTCGACGAGCAGATTGAGCTCGACGGTCGGCTGATCGATCGGAATCACGAGCGCGCGCGTGCCCGCCGGCAGCGCGTAGCTGTAGCTGAGCTGCTTCACGGGACCCGGCGGAATGGGCCCCAGCACGAGGACGCTGTCGTTGCGGAACACGATCGCTTCCGGTGAGATGTCGCCTTGTCCGCCTCGAAACTGGCCGGCGCGCTCGGGGACGCGCCCTGCCCACGTCGGCAGCGTGTCCTTCGCGATGCGCGTCGTGCGCCCCATGTTCTCCAGCTCGAGGAGCTCCAGGATTTCGCGCGTTCCGTCCTCGCGCGCCGCCGCCACCGTCGCGAGCCGCCGCGCCAGCCGAATGGGTGGACCGTTCACCGACGTGAGAAAGGTGACGATGTCTTCGACATGGACGGCGGGACGGCCGGTGACGTTGAGCGGCAGGGAGAAATAGGCGAGGCTGTCGTACCAGGCGCTGACAACGTAGACGCTATTGCTGTCCGGATTGCGCAGCTCGATGCGGTAGCGGCCGCGCGCATCGCTCCGCACCGAGTCCACGGGGCCGCCAGTCTCGCGCGTGACCTTGTGCAGCACGACCCACGCATGGGCCAACGGGATCGTATCCCCCCCCCGGTCGCCGCGCAGCACGCGCCCACTGACGCTCACCCCCTGGGAAACGAGCGCAGCGGGAAGGCAGATCAGGAGCAGCAGGCTACGGCGTAAACTTGCCGAAGTCTTCAGGATCGAGGTCTTGGAGGTACGACTTCAACGTGTCGGCGTCCAGCGGGCCCCCCCCGGCGGTGCCGGGCTGGATCGCGCCGTCGCTCGTATCAACCGACGTCAGCTCCAGCAGCGTTTCACTCGTCAGAATCGGCGCCTTGAGGCGCAGGGCAAGGGCGATCGAATCGGACGGCCGGGCATCGATCTGAATGATCGTGTCACCGCGGTAGATATGCAGCTCGGCGAAGTAGGTGTTGTCCTTCACCTGGGTGATGATCACTTTCCGCAGCTCCGCGCCCAACCCGACGATCACCTGTTTCAGCAAATCGTGGGTCAATGGGCGGGAGAACTTGACGCCGGCCAGCTCCATGGCGATGGCGCTCGCTTCCGCCGGTCCAATCCAGATCGGCAGGACGCGCTGTCCATCGTTTTCCTGGAGAATCACCACCGGCGTGTTGGTCGTGCGATCCAGCCCGAGGTGAGCTACCCGAACCTGCAGCATGGCTCCCCCGGGCGCCGGCATCAGGTTCCCATATCCCAGGACGCGAGATACTTGCGCTGTGCGGGCGTGAGCGTGTCGATCGCCACACCCATGGCTTGCAGCTTGAGGCGCGCGATCTCCTGATCGAGGTCAGCCGGAATCCGGTGTACGTCCTTCGTGAGCTTCGTGGCGTTCTCCACGACGTACTCCGCGGCGAGCGCCTGGTTCGCGAACGACATGTCCATCACACTGGCGGGATGCCCTTCGGCAGCCGCGAGATTGATCAGGCGGCCGTCGGCCAGGACAAAGAGCTTCTTGCCGCCGAGTTGCCACTCCTCGACGAATTCGCGCACCGGCTTCGGGCCCTCGGCGATCTTCTTCAGGCCGTCGAGGTCGATTTCCACGTTGAAGTGTCCCGAGTTGGCGAGAATAGCGCCGTCCTTCATCGCCCGCATGTGCTCCACCCGGATGACCTCCACATTGCCCGTGAGCGTGACGAACAGGTCGCCGACCTGCGCCGCTGCCTCCATTGTCGCGACCCGATAGCCGTCCATCTGCGCTTCGAGCGCCTTCATCGGGTCGATCTCGGTCACGAGCACGTTCGCGCCGGCGCCGCGCGCCCGCAGGGCGAAGCCGCGGCCGCACCACCCATACCCCGCCACAACCACCGTGCTACCGGCGATCAACAGGTTGGTCGCGCGGATGATGCCGTCGAGTGTGGACTGGCCGGTCCCATAGCGATTGTCGAACAGGTGCTTGGTCTGCGAGTCGTTGACGGCGATGACGGGGAACTGCAGCACGCCGTCTTTCGCCATCGCCTTGAGGCGGATCACGCCGGTCGTCGTTTCTTCCGTGGACCCGATGACGCCGGACACGAGCGCCTTGCGGTCAGCGGCGGACAACGTCTCGACCCATTTGCGCACCGGCGGGGCCAAATCGTCGAGGCGATTCAGCGCGATCATATGCAGGGCGCCGACGAGATCGGCGCCATCATCCATCGTGATATCGGGACGGTGGGCGAGGGCGGCGCGGAGGTGGTCGTAGTACGTCGTGTGATCTTCGCCCTTGATCGCAAAGACCTTGATCCCGTGATCGCGCACGAGATGCGCCGCTACGTCATCCTGCGTGGACAGCGGGTTCGAGGCGCACAGCGCGACATCGGCACCGCCGGCCTGGAGCGCGACCGCGAGGTTCGCCGTTTCGGTCGTGACGTGCAGGCACGCGGACAGGCGTTTCCCCTCGAGCGGCCGCTCGCGCGTGAACCGCTCCCGCAGCTGCCGCAGCACCGGCATCGAGCGTTCGGCCCATTCGGTCCGCCGCCGCCCTTCGTCGGCGAGGCGGATTTCCTTGATGTCGTTGGTTGCTTTCGGCGACGTGGCAGTCTCAGACATTGGCCTTCCGGGAAGAACGGGACGCACGCTCCGCGGCGACCTTCAGCTCCTCGACGCGATCAACGTGTTCCCAAGTGAATAGCTCGACTTCGCGATCGCCCCCCTGCCCCCCGACGCGGCGCCGCTCCGGCGCCCGGCCGAAGTGGCCGTAGGCGGCGGTGGGCCGGTAGATCGGATTGCGGAGGTTCAGGGCCTGAATGATGCCGGCGGGCGTAAGATCGAAGACCTCGCGGACCGCGGTCTCCAACGCGTCCTGCGGCACCGAGCCGGTGCCGAACGTGTCCACCATGATGGAGACAGGCTCAGCGACGCCGATGGCGTAGGCGACTTGTACCTCGCACCGCTTGGCGAGGCTCGCCGCTACGATGTTCTTGGCAACCCAGCGCATCGCGTAGGTCGCGGACCGATCCACCTTCGACGGATCCTTGCCGCTAAACGCGCCGCCGCCGTGCCGGGCCATGCCGCCGTAGGTGTCCACGATAATCTTGCGGCCCGTGAGACCGGCGTCGCCCTGCGGTCCGCCCACCACGAAGCGTCCCGTGGGATTCACGAGCACGTCTTTGTCTTTCACGTCGAAGCCCGCCTCGCGGACGACCGGCCGAACGACATGCGCGAGGATGCCCGCGCGCAGCTCGTTGTTATCGACCATGTCCGAGTGCTGCGCCGAAACGACGACCGTGTCGATGCCGACGGGCTTGGAGCCCTCATAGAGCACGCTGACCTGCGTCTTGCCGTCCGGCCGCAGCCACGGCAGCTCGCCGGCCTTGCGCACCGTCGCCAGCCGCTCGGCGAGTCGATGCGCGATCACGATCGGGAGCGGCATCAGCGACGGGGTTTCGTCCGTCGCGTAGCCGAACATCATCCCCTGATCCCCGGCCCCGCCCTTGTCCACGCCGAGCGCGATGTCGGCGGACTGGCGATCGATCGTGGTAAGGATCGCGCAGGTCTGCGCGTCGAACCCGAAGTTGGCGTCGGTATAGCCGATCGAGGTGATCGTACCGCGCACGATGTCGGGAACGTGGGCGTAGGTGGAGGTGGTGATCTCCCCCGCGATGACGGCGACGCCGGTGGTGACCAGCGTTTCGCAGGCGACGCGCGCCGACGGGTCGTTCAACAGGATGGCGTCCAGGATCGCGTCGGAAATCTGATCCGCGAGCTTGTCCGGATGGCCTTCCGTGACCGACTCGGAAGTAAAGACATGACGATGAGTTGGCATGTTGTGGGCTCCTAGAGTCTGAAATTACCGGACCGCCGTCCCGCGGGCAACCGCGCGTCGGGATCGAGCAGTGTCAAATCGACGGCTTCAGCGAGTGCAAATCGCAAGATGTCGAGCGCCAACTCCGCCGACCGCGCCGCCAGCGCGGCGTCGGCCGCAGCGCGCGCCTGCTCCGTGGTCACCTGACGGATGAGCCACTTAATGAAGGGCAGCGCCGGCGGCGCGACGGACAGCGTTTCGTACCCCAGCCCCAGCAAAAGGAATGCCGAGAGCGGTTCTGATGCCATTTCGCCACACACGCTCGCCGGTTTGCCAGCGGAGCGTGCCGCTTCTGCAACAAGTTTCAGCAGGCGCAGGACGCTCGGATCGTGCGGAGTGAAACGATCCGCCAGCCGGGCGTTGCCGCGATCCACCACCAGTGTGTACTGCGTGAGATCGTTGGTGCCCACGCTGAGAAAGTCGCTGATCTCCACGAACCGATCGGCGAGTACCGCGGCGGCCGGCGTCTCGACCATCACGCCGAGCGGCACCGATTTGGCGGCGGCGATGCCCTGCTGCTCGAGCCGCGCCGACTCTTCCTGCATCAGCTCGCGCGTGCGCTCGACTTCATCGAGCCGCGTGACGAGCGGAATCATGAGGTGCAGGTTCGCGCTGACCGCGGCCCGGAGGACGGCGCGGATCTGCGTGCGAAACATTGCCGGCTCATCGAGACAGACGCGGATCGCGCGCCAGCCGAGGGACGGATTCGCTTCGGCGGGACTGCGGAACGGCGCGGGGAATTTGTCGCCCCCGAGATCATAGGTGCGAATCACGACCGGATAGCCGGCGAACGCTTCCCCAACGTGCCGGAAGTACTTGGTCTGGGTCTCCTCATCCGGCAACTCACCATGCCCCGTAATCAGAAACTCCGTCCGCAGCAACCCTACGCCTTCGGCGCCGTGCACCTTTGCCGGCGCGACCTCGTCGGGTAGGTCCACGTTACCGCGCAGTGCGATGCGCACGCCGTCCACCGTAACCGACGGCTGCGTGACGGCTTCTTCGAGACGCGTCGCCAGCTCGCGACGGCGCGTATCCGTCCGTTCCGCCTCCTCGACCTCGGCGGGCGTCGGGTCGAGCAGCACGGTCCCCCGGGTACCGTCGAGAATGGCCTTGGTGCCGTGCCGAATCCGCGCCACCGCACCGCGCAAGCCGAAGATCGCCGGGATGCCGATCGAGTGCGCGAGAATCGCCGCGTGGGAGGTGCGCGTGCCTTCTTCACTGATGAGGCCGACGATCTGGTCGCGGTCGAGCTGCACCGTCAGACCGGGGGACAGCTCTCGCGCGACGAGAATCGACGGCGCGGAGAGGCTCTCCCACACATCGGAAGCGCCGCGCTTGTGCATGAGATGCTGAATGATGCGGATCGCCACCCCGGTCAGATCGGCGAGCCGCTCTTTGAGCAGCGGGCTGCCCGCCGCGGTCCAGAGATCGCGCACCTCGAGCGTCTTGAACTCGAACGCCTTCTCGGCGGTGAGGTGGTTTTCGCGGATTAGCTCGGCGACGCCGCCGATGAAGTCCTTGTCTTCGAGCATGAGCAGCTGGGCATCGAAGATGCGGGCTTCGTCCACGCCGGCCCGGTCCGCGGCGCGCGCGCGCAGCTCGTTGATCTGGCCGCGCACGTCTTTGAGGGCGGCCTTCAGGCGCCGCACCTCTTTTTCGACCTGGCTGCGCGGGACCACGCGATGCGGGACCTCGGGCAGCGCCCAACGCACCGTGACGGTGGGTCCGATGGCGATGCCGGGGGAGACGCCGATTCCCCTGAGGAGCCTGTCGGAACTCACGCGCCTTCCTTGGCTTCGGGCTTGAGATGCATCTCATTGAAGCCCGCCGCCACCAGCTCGAGGAGCGCGGCCATCGCCTGCTCCGCATCCTCACCATCCGTCTTGATGCGAATGGACGAGCCGCATTCGGCCGCGAGCGTCATCATGCCGAGGATGCTTTTGCCGTTCACGACGGCGCCGTCTTTGTGTACTTCGACGGCGGCCGTGAACTTGTTCGCCACTTTGACGAACTCCGCTCCCGGCCGCACGTGCATGCCGAGCGGGTTGACGATGCGCGCTTCCCGTTCGATCAGGGCCATATCAACCCGACGACCAGCGCGACCGCTGCGAGGCCGAGACCAAGGCGGAGCCCATTCAGGCGGTCGCCGCGCCAGCGCAACGCGAGAAAGGCAAGCCCCGCCGTCACGACCGCCGCCAGCTGGCCCCCGCGCGGGAATGGCGCCGCCAGGAAGCGCGCCGACAGCGGCAGCGCGACGCCCACCGCGAGCGCCATCGCGGGGCCGAGCAGCGCGCCCGCTTTCTGAAGCACGGGATTGTGCAGCGCCACGCTCACGCGCGTCCCGTGCGTCCACCCCGCGTACAGCGCCCACCAGCGCAGCGCGACGTGGCCGATGTTGTAGATGATGAGGAACCCCGCTACCGCGACCCATCCAGCGCCGAGCGCAATCGCGGCGAGCGACAGACCCGACAAGAGCGGCAGCCAGCCCGCCCAGACCAACCGGTCGCCCAGCGAACCGAGCGGCCCGCACAGCGCTTCGCGCAACCGTTCGATCTGATCGGGCGCGGCACCGTCGTGCTCCGCGCGCGCGGCGGCGCCGACGGCGAGTCCGATCATGTAGGGATGCGCATTGAAAAAATGGGCGCCGCGCGCCACCGCTGAGCGGTACCTGCCGTCCGCCAGATCCCGCAGCAGCGGCTCCTCCGCGACGCCGACGCCGAGACCAAGCATGCGCTCGTAGTTGTACGAGCCCTGCACGGCGAACAGGCGCAGCAGCGCCCGGCCCAGCGCGCCTCTCACCGAAGCCACACGGCCACCAATAGTCCGCCGCCCAATCCGGCGGCGAACCATCTCAGATTGGGTCCTTTGCCCACGAGGCGCAGCGTGCCCGCCGCCCCCGCCGCGAGCGCGGCCGCGACGGCAGCCGCGGCCAACACGATCGCATCCCGGGCGGACAGCGGCCCAGCCAGCAGCGGCCGGGCGAGCCACGCGAGGAACAGGCCGAGCGCGGTGACGAGCGCCGCGCGTAACGCGTCACGCAACACGCCACCGACGTGCAGCCGCACGAGCGCCCGGGGGTCCCCCGATTCGAGTGCCGCCGCCGCCGCATGCACGATGCGGGAGTTCACGCGGCGCAGCTCGTTGATCGTGACGCCACCGACCATGCCGGTCACGAGTCCCACGAGCGCCCCCAGACCGAGCCCGAGCACTCCCGTCGCCGCGTGCGCCGTCGCGACCGCGGCGACGGTTGCCGGACCGTATTCGGGGTAGCGGACGGCGCCCACGGGCAGGATGTCGTACTGCAACAGCTCGAAGACGACGCCGAGCTTGAGCCCGGTGGGGATATCGCCGAGAATCGCCCCGGCGACCGTGCCGGCCACGAGGGGACGCGCGATCATCATCTGCGGCAGGCTCACGAGATCCACACCCACGAGCGTTCCCCAGACGAGCAGCGCGATCAGCAGTTCGATGGGGAGGTTCACGTGAACTCCCCGACCGGGACGGCGCGCGCCGTGGGTACATCCTGAGCGGTGACTTCGACGCCGCGTGCCGCGAGCTGGCGGAGCTTCGCCGCTTCCTCGTCCGTCAGATACACGAATCGCAACCGCTCCCGACGACCGGTACGGTGATGCACGCCGCCCACGTTGAAGCGACGCACTTGCGGAGCGCGCGCGGCGAGCGCCACGGCCGTGTCGATGTCTCCGACCAGAAGAATCCCGACGCGCGAATCGGCCTCCCACGCGGGCAACAGCTCCGCCGCTTTTTCGACGGACGCGAAGATCACTTCGATGTGCGGCGGTACACCCATGCGGTAGAGGTCCTGCTCCCAGTCACTGCCGCTCACCTCGTCGTCGACCAGCACGATGAACGAGGAATCGAGCGGCTGCCCCCAGCCGATCACCACCTGGCCATGGATCAGGCGGTCATCGATGCGGTAGAGCGCGAGCGTCATGCGGCGGTGACCCGGATGGCCTTGGCGCCGGCGTCTACGGCGCGGCGCGCGGCTTCCGCCGGTGGGATGTCACGATGGAAAACGAAATCGAGCAGCATCGCGAGATTGACGCCCGTCACGACGGCGATGTCGGCGTGCTGCTTCGCGTAGCGGGCCGAGCTGGTCAGGCACGATCCGCCTGGCAGATCCACGAACAGCACCGCGGGTCCCTGCCCCACGGCCTGACTGAGCCGCTCGGCGAGTGCGTCGGTGCCGCACCCTTCGTTGGACACCGGCGTGAGCGCCCCCTCGATACCGGTGATGGCGGTGACCGCGGCGACCAGCGCCTGCGCGACGGCGGCGTGCGAGACGATCACTCCACGAAGGTCACTCATAGTCTTCCTCGAGGTACTGCTGCACTTGTCCCTTCTCCCGCATGCGGCGAATCAGCCGTTCATTGAACGCATTGGCCGAGTCCACGCCACTGTAGCGCAACAGATGCGTCATCGCCACGACTTCGCAAATGACCGTGAGGTTCTTGCCGGGGTTGAGCGGCACCGTGACGAGCGGCAGCTCCACGTCCAGCAGTTCGGTGCGCTGCTGGTCGAGCCCGGTGCGGTCGTACTCGCGCGCGGTGTCCCAGTCCTCGAGCTGCACCACCACTTCGATGCGCTTCTGCTGTCGCACCGATCGAATGCCGAACAGCGCGTTGATGTCGATCAGCCCGACACCGCGGATCTCCATGTAGTGCCGCGAGATCTCGTGCCCGCGGCCGATGAGCACGTCGTGGCCGCGCCGCGTGATGTGGACGACGTCGTCCGCGACCAGCCGATGCCCCCGCTCGACGAGATCGAGCACGCATTCGCTCTTGCCGATCCCCGAGCGCCCGCGAAACAGCAGACCCACGCCGAACACGTCGGCAAGCGAACCATGCACGGTTGTGCGGGGAGCAAAGGCGTCGTCGAGAAAGGGCTTGAGGCGCCGGTAGAACTCGGCCGTCTTGAGGCGCGTGCGGATGACCGGAATCCCCTGGTCGCGCGCCAGCACGAGCAGCTCCTCGGGCGCCTCCTGCGCCTTGGTGATGATGACGCAAGGCAGCGCGTACGACAGAAACGCCTCGATGGACGTGCGCCGCGCCTTCGCGTCGAGCGAGGCGAGATAGGTGATCTCGGTCTCGCCCAGGATATGAATCCGGTCGGTGCCCAGGAAGCGCGCCGTGTACCCGGCGAGGACGAGACCGGGGCTCGACGCCTCCGGCGAACGGATCTCCCGCTCGAGACCAACCTCCCCCGTGAGCAGCTCGAGCTGGAGCAGATCGCCTTTCCGGGCGAGGAGGTCGCCGACCTTGAGCCGGGGCGGAGCCGCCCCGGGAAGGGGAGAGGCGGGGGGAGGGGCGCTCACCGCGCGTCCGACACCTTGGAGCGGCGGGTATTGCGACGCGCGCGCGGCGTCTCCTTCTCGTCGATGATCTGCCGTTTGATGCGCGCGATCGCCAAATCCAGCGCCGAACGATGGTCGGGCGCCTGCGACTTCGCCACGTGGACCCGTCCCCGGGGAACGCGCACTTCGATCTCCACTTCCGCTTCGCCATGATCCTCGGTGAAGATCACCTGCGCATGATGCGGTCGCCGGACCAGCTTGACCACCTTTTCCACGAGGTCTCGGGTGTGTGCGCGCAGGTCGTCGTCAATCTCGGTATGGCGTGCGGTGATGGTGATGCGCATGAAGTCAGCTCCTCTGGATATGTGCCACGGTCGCGCGCGCCGCTGCATCCCACGACAATCCTTCGGCAAAACCGCGCGCCGCACGCCCGAGTCGTTCGACGAGTGCGGGATCGCCGGCCAGGGCCAGCATGCGATCCGCGAGCGCGCGCGAGTCACCGTGCGACACCAGGTACCCGGTCACCCCGTGACGGACCGACTCGCGCAGTCCGGGACTGTCCGATGCGAGCGCCGGCGTGCCGCAGGCCGCCGCCTCCACGTTCGTGATACCCCACCCTTCCTTCGGGCTGGGGAATACCACCGCCCATGCCTGGCGCAGCAAGCGGCATTTCTCTTCCTCTGATACAAAACCGAGAAAACGGACCGCATCCTCCAACCCGAGGGTCGCGGCGAGCGCTTCGAGTCGCGCGCGATCGTCGCCCTGGCCGCAGATGTCCAGCGTGATGTCAGAGCGTGTCTGCCGAGCGACGGCGACCGCACGCAACGCAAACTCCACTCCTTTATAACGCTTCAATCGGCCCAGGTACAAGAACGTCGGACGTGCGGCTCGCGGCGTTGCAGGGTCAGGCGAATAATGCCGGGCATCGACCCCCGGGTGGATCACGACGATGCGCTCACTCGGAATGCCCCGTCGCACCAGGTCATCCCGCGTGCTCTCGGAAATCGCATGAAATCGGGCCTTCCGGTACACCCACGGAATGGGTCGCTCCGCTGCCCAGACGACCGTCGCCAGCGGCGCGCTCGCCTCGGCAAAGGCCGTCGTGCCGAAGAGATGCGGCACAATGGCCACAAACGGCAGACGCGTGAGCGTGGGAAGAAACAGCGGCACCTTGTTGATGTCCTCCACGACGACGTCGAATGCCGCTTCGCGGAGCGCGCGGCGGACAGCCCCGCGACCTCGCAACGCGAAACTGTGCCGCCCTCCGATGCGAGTGACCTGGATGCCGTCCACGACGGCGCGCGCAGCGCAGCCTGGCCAGCCACTGGCGATCAGCCGCACCTCGTGGCCCCACGTGGCGATCCTGCCGAACAGTTCGTGCAGATGGATCTCGGCTCCGCCGGCCTGTGGGTTTTCGCGGTCATTCCAGTTGACGAGCAGTATTCTCACAGCGCGCCCGTATTCCGCGCTACGGCATCCAGGACGCCGTTGATGAACGCCGGGGCCCGTGCGCCCGCGAACCAGTGCGCCAGCTTCACCGCCTCATCGATGACAACCCGCGACGGGGTCGAGGCCTCATCGAGCTCGGCGAGCGCGAGCCGCAGGATGTTGCGCTCCACGACACCCACGCGCTCGAGGCGCCAGTGCTCCGCGGCGTCCTGCACCCGGCGGTCGAACTCGGGGCGGCCGGCGACCGCTTTGGCCGCAAGGTCCGCGCCGCGGTCGTACCCTTTCGGCGCGCGCCCGTAGATCGCGCCGACCCGGGCGACGACCGCCTCGATCGACGGTTCACCCGACAGTTCCCACGCGTAGAGGAGCTGGAGGGCGCGCGCGCGCGCCTTAGTCTCGGGGCGCTGCACCGAGCCGCTCGAGAGCGTCGGCCGTCTCGAGCGCCGCCTGCGCAGCCTCCGCGCCCTTGTTCTGCCGCTCCAACGCTTGAGCCTCCGTCTCGGTCGTGAGCACGCCGAAGCCCACCGCGATGCGATGTGCCAGCGCCACGTTCCCCAGGCCCCGGGCCGCCTCTCCGGCGACGTACTCGAAGTGCGGCGTCTCGCCACGGATCACGCAGCCGAGCGCGACGATGGCGTCGAAGCGGCCGCTCGCGGCGGCGGCTTCCGCCAGAACGGGGAGCTCGAAGGCGCCCGGCACCCAGATCACATCCACGTTCGCATCCGCGATGCCGCCGCGGCGCAGCGCTGCACGCGCGCCGTCGAGCAGTTTGGCCGTGATGGTTTCGTGAAAGCGACTGACGATGATCGCCACGCGGCGCTGACGATGGGAAGTGCGCGCGGCCGGTGGTGGACGGTGAGGCACGATCAGTGTGTCAGGAAGTGGCCGAGCTTGTCCCGCTTGACGTCCAGATACGCCCGATTCTCGTCCGAGGGCGCCGGCACGATCGGCAGCCGCTCGACGATCTCGAGGCCGTATCCCTCGAGGCCGACCAGCTTCATCGGATTGTTCGTGAGCACGCGGATCGACGACAACCCGAGATCGAGCAGGATCTGCGCGCCGATCCCGTAATTCCTGAGGTCGGGCTTGAAGCCCAGCTTCTCGTTCGCTTCGACCGTGTCGTGACCCTGATCCTGCAGCTCGTAGGCCTTGAGCTTATTCAGGAGCCCGATGCCCCTGCCTTCTTGATCCAGGTACACGACGACGCCGGTACCCGCCTCGGCGATCATGCGCATGGCGCTGTGCAGCTGCCAGCCGCAGTCGCAGCGCGCCGATCCGAACACGTCGCCCGTGAGACACTTGGAGTGCATCCGCACCAGGACCTGCTGCTTGCCCGCCACGTCGCCGTACACGAGCGCGACGTGCTCCGCGCCATCCACGTCGTTGCGATACCCGATGATGCGGAATTCGCCGAACGGCGTCGGCAGCCGGGCGTCGGCGACGCGATGCACGAGCCGCTCGTGCTTCAGCCGATAGGCGACGAGCTGCGCCACGGTAATGAAGGTGAGACGGTGCTCTGTGGCGAACCGCTCGAGATCGGGACGACGGGCCATTGACCCGTCGGGATTGAGGATCTCACAGATGACGCCGGCGGGATACAGCCCGGCCAGCCGCGCCAGATCGATGCTCGCTTCCGTCTGTCCCACGCGTTGCAGGACGCCGCCGGGACGCGCCCGCAATGGGAAGACGTGTCCAGGGCGGCGCAGATCGCTGGGCACCGTCGAGGGATCGATCGCCACCCGGACCGTCGCGGCGCGGTCGGCCGCCGAGATCCCGGTGGTCACGCCGAATCGCGCCGCGGCATCGATGCTGATCGTGAACGCCGTCTCGTGCGATTCGTTGTTGGACTCGGTCATCTGCGGCAGGCCGAGTGCCTGGCAACGCGCCGGCGTGAGCGGCACGCAGATGAGGCCGCGGGCATGCGTCGCCATGAAATTGATCATCTCGGGCGTCACCTTTTCGGCCGCGCCGACGAGATCACCCTCGTTCTCGCGCCGCTCGTCGTCAGCCACGATGACGAGTCTGCCGGCGCGAATATCCGCGATTGCTTGTTCTACTGCACCGAACGACATAGCTGCCTCACGTACTTTCCGAGAACGTCGGCTTCGACATGCACCCGGTCACCCAATTCGAGCCGACCCAACGTCGTATGCTCGCGCGTGAACGGGACGAGCGACACCTGCATAACACCCGGACTCGGTAACGCGTTCACAGTCAGACTCACACCATCCACGGTGATCGACCCGTGGAGCACCGTCGTCTCCACCACCTCGGCCGGCAGGCGGATATCGACAAGCAACGCATCGGCCTGCTCCGCCACCAGCGCAACGGTCCCTACGCCGTCCACGTGGCCCTGGACGAAATGCCCGCCTAACCGGTCACTGGCGCGCAGCGCGCGCTCCAAGTTGACCTCCCGTCCTTTGCGCCAGTCGCCGATGAGGGTGCGATCGAGCGTCGTGGCGACCGCATGGACGGTGAAACCACCCTTCAGAACTCGTTCCACGGTGAGGCACGCGCCGTTCAGGGCGATGCTCTCACCTTTTTTCACGCCTTTGTAGGACGCCTTTACACGCAGTTCTACGCCGTTGTTGAGCGTAACCGCGTCTATCCTGCCAACCGCATCTACGATTCCGGTAAACATAGCCGTCGATCCAAGACCAATAATGTATCAGAGCCCAGTGGGCGGCGCTCCACGACGATCCACCGCGGTGCTTCCGCCAGCGGAAAGGCCGGCACGCCTGGAAATGCCGGGACTCCGCCTTCACCAAGCCACACCGGCGCCTGGACCCAGTACAGCCGATCCACGAGCCCCTCGGCGAGCAGCTTGGTGCCCAGGGCCCCGCCCCCTTCACACAACAGCGACTGGATCCCGGCGAGCCGCAGCTGCGCGAACGCCTGCGAGAGCGCCTCGGGGCGGAAGACGCGCACGCCGTTGCCTTCGAGGACCGACACATTTGCGGCCGGTGCTTCCTGTGACGCGACGACCCAGGTCGGGACTTCCCGCGCCGTCTGGACGAGCGACACGCCCGAGTTGAGCATCGCGCGCCGGTCGAACACGATCCGCACCGGCGGCTTGCGGGGAGTCAGGCCGCGCGCGGTGAGCTGCGGATTGTCCGTGAGCGCGGTCGTGCCACCGACGCCGATCGCGTCGAAGCCGGCACGCAGCCAGTGCACGTGATCGCGCGCTTCAGGGCCGGAGATCCAGTGCGACTGCCCGCCGGCGTCGGCGATCCGCCCGTCGATGGACGTCGCCAGCTTCAGGGCGACGAATGGTCGATCGGTTTGGAGACGGGTAAAGAGGAACGGCGCATTCTGCGCCGCGGCCTCCTCCGCCAGTAAGCCGATACTCGTTTCGATGCCGGCGCGCTTCAGGATTTCGACGCCGCCGCGTGCGTCCGGATCGGGATCGCGGACCGCTGCGACGACCCGGCGAATTCCCGCGGCGCGGATCGCGTCGGTGCACGGCGGCGTTTTCCCGTGATGCGCGCAGGGTTCGAGCGTGACGACCAACGTCGCCCCGCGAACCTTGTCACCGGCGGCGTGCAGCGCATTCAACTCCGCGTGCGGACCGCCGAACGAGCCGTGCCACCCCTCCGCCACGATCTCGTCGCCGCGCAGCACCACCGCGCCCACCAGAGGATTCGGGGATACCTGTCCCCAGCCGCGCCACGCCAGCTCGAGCGCGCGGCGCATCGCATCGCGTTCCTTATCTTTCTTCAAACCGCACCATCGGCGAGCCTCTCCCGGTGCCGCGAATCTCGCCGATGATCCACGCCGGCACATGCGCGCGTTCGGCAACGCGGATCGTTGTCTCGACTTCCTCGCGCGCGACCACGGCGATCATGCCGATCCCCAGGTTGAAGACGCTGCGCATCTCTTCCCGGCCGACGCGCCCCGCCCGCATCAGGACCCGGAACAATGGCGGCCACGGCCAGCTGCCAGCGTCCACGACCGCCTCGACGCCGGGCGGCAACACCCGCACGAGGTTCCCAGGAATCCCACCGCCCGTCACGTGGGCGAGCGCATGCACGTCAGCGAGTACCGGCCGCACCACCGCCGCGTAGCTGCGATGCACGGCGAGCAGAACCTGGCCGACGGTCTGCTCGGTCTCGGGAAAGAGATCGTCGATGCGCAGCTTCATCGATTCGAAGACGATCTTGCGCGCCAGGGTGTAGCCGTTCGTGTGCAGTCCCGTGGAGGCGTACCCGATGACCTGATCGCCGGCTGCCACACGATCGCCGTGCAGCGCCTTGTCCTCCTCGACGATGCCGATGATGGCCCCGGCGAGATCGTAGTGGCCGGGGTCGTAGAGATCGGGCAGCTGTGCCGTCTCGCCGCCGGCGAGCGTCATGTCGTGGGCGCGGCAACCGCGCACCACACCGGTGACGATTTCCGCAGCGATTTCGGGCACGAGGTTTCCCGTCGCGATGTAGTCGAGGAACGCGAGCGGCGTCGCGCCGTGCACCAGGATGTCGTTGACCGAGTGATTGACGAGATCTTCACCGACGGTGTCGTGGACGCCGGCCGCGGCCGCGACCAACACCTTGCTCCCGACGCCGTCCGTGGACATGACCAGGACGGGTTTCTTGTAGCCGTCGGGGACGCGTACCATGCCCCCAAATCCGCCAATCTTGCCACGCGCGAGCGGCGTGCGCGTGGCGCGCACCAGCTCGGCGATCCGCCGTTTGGCCTCTTCGGCCGTGTCGAGCTTGACGCCGGCCGCCGCGTATCGATCGGCCTTGGTCATTCCTCCCCATCCATTGAGAAGTGCACGAGATCGCGGAACGCCTTCACGCGGCCGCGCACCTCCGGGAGTGTGATCGTCTCGAGCCGCTGCACGCCGAAGGCCTCGACCGCGAGCGAGCCCAGCGCCGAGCCGTAGATCATGGCGCGCCGCAGGTTGGCAAATGAGAGGTCGCCCGTGCGGGCCACGTAGCCCATGAATCCCCCCGCGAAGGCATCCCCCGCCCCGGTCGGATCGAACACTTCCTGGAGCGGATAGGCGGGCGCCTTGAACGTCGTCTCGGGATCCACGAGCAGCGCGCCGTGCTCCCCCTGCTTGATCACCACCATCTTTGGACCACGGCCCAGAATCCAGTGCGCCGCGCGATAGATGTTCCAGTCGCCAGAGAGCTCGCGCGCCTCGGAATCGTTCACCATCAGAATGTCGATGTGCCGCAGGAGCTCGAGCAGTAGATCCTTCTTGCCCTGAATCCAGTAATTCATCGTGTCGCAGGCGACGAACTTCGGCTGTTTTACCTGGTCGAGCACGCTGAGCTGCAACTCGGGATCGATGTTGCCGAGAAACACGTACTGCGCGGCGCGGAATTTCTCCGGGATACGCGGGCTGAACTCGGCGAAGACGCCGAGGCGCGTCTCCAGCGTCTCGCGGCTGTTGAGATCGTACGAGTAGCGCGCCTTCCAGCGGAACGATTCGCCCTTTTTCCGTTCCACCCCCGCGAGGTCCACGCCGCGCGCCGCCAACGTCTTGAGATGGGCTTCGGGGAAATCGCTGCCCACGACGCCGACGACCTGCACGGGATGGAGCACCGCACCGGCCATCGAAAAGAAGACCGCCGCGCCGCCCAGGGTATCGGCGGTCTCGCCGAATGGCGTGATGACAGAATCGAGGGCAATCGAGCCGACGACGAGTAGACCCACGCTTACATCCGTTCCGGGGCGCGTATCCCCAAAAGGGTGAGGCCGTTCGCCAGCACCTGCTGCACGGCGCGCGCGAGCACGAGCCGGGCGGCCTCCTCCGGCTCGCCCAGCACGCGGTACTTGTGATACCACGCATGCGCAGTCCGGGCCAGTCCCTCGAGGTATCCCGTGATGCGGTGAGGCTCGTAGGCCGCCGCGGCGCGACGCACCAGGTCGGGAAATTCGGCTAATTCCTTTATCAGCTCGATTTCTTCCGACTGCGTCAGGACCGCCAGGTCTACGCCCTCGGCTCGCACGCCGGCGGGGTCGCGCGACGCGACCCGGAAGATGCCGCTCATGCGCGCGTGCGCCATCTGGACGTAGAAAACGGGATTCTCTTCCGTCTGACTTTTGGCGAGATCGACATCGAAGACGAACTGCGAGTCGCCGCGCTTCATCAGGAAGAAGTAGCGGGCGGCGTCGACGCCGGTCTCCTCGAAGAGATCGCGGAGCGATACGAACTCCCCACTCCGCTTCGAGAAACGCACCTCTTCTCCGCCCCGCATCACCCGCACCAGCTGTACGATCTCGACGTGAAAGAAGTCCTTGGGATAGTTGAGCGCCTGCAGGGCGGCGCGCATCCGCGGGATGTAGCCGTGATGGTCGGCGCCCCAGACGTCGATCGCGCGCACAAAGCCCCGCTCGTGCTTGTCGCGGTGATAGGCGATATCCGGCACGAGATAGGTGTAGGTGCCGTCACTCTTCTTCAGCACACGGTCCTTGTCATCGCCCAGCTCCGTCGTGCGGAGCCAGAGTGCCCCTTCGGACGTGAAGGAGTGGCCGAGTTTGGCCAACTCGGCGAGCGTTGCGTCGATCAGCCCGCGCTCGTAGATCGAGGATTCACTCGACACCACATCGAAGCGCACCCCAAACTCAGCGAGGTCGTGGTCCTGCTCGGCCCGTTGCGCCTGCACGCCGATCTCGCGGCAGCGGCGGATGCCCTCCGCTTCGGGAAGGTCCGCGAAGCGCTTTCCTTCCTGCTTGAGGATCTGCTGCGCGAGCTCCGTCAGGTACTCGCCGTGATAGCCGCCCTCGGGGATTGCGGCGCTGCGGCCGGCGCTCTGCTGCACACGCGCCCAGAGCGACCGCGCCATCTTGTCGATTTGCGTGCCGGCGTCATTGACGTAAAACTCGCGCGTCACCTTCCAGCCGGTCCACTCGAGCAGCGCGGCGATGCCGTCGCCGAGCGCCGCCCCGCGACCGTGGCCAACATGGAGCGGGCCCGTCGGATTTGCCGAGACAAACTCGACGTTGATCTTCTGCTGCCGGCCGATATCAGTCTTCCCGTAGTCCGCTCCGGCGGCAATGATCGAGGGCAGCACGCTCACGACCTGCGCCTCGGCCAGGAAGAAGTTGATGAACCCTGGGCCGGCGATCTCGGTCTTGCGCACGAGCCCCGGTGGCAGCTCGAGGGCGGCGATCAGGCGCTCGGCGATCGCACGCGGCTTCTGCCCGAGCGTCTTCGCGAGCGTGAGCGCCAGGTTCGTGGCGACGTCGCCGTGGCTCGGATCGCGCGGGCGCTCCAGTACGACGTCGACGTCGGACGCGCCCAATTGTGACGCCGCTTGCGCCAGCGCCGCGCGGATTGCTTCGGGAGCCTTCACTTGTCGGAGCTTGAGTCTTTTTTTGGTTTTGGCTTCGCCTCGGCGGGCTTCTCGGTCTTCTCCGTTTTCTCCGTTTTCTCGGCTTTCTCAGCCGTGGTGTCCGCCTTTTCCGTTGTTCCCGCGGGCCGTTTGTAGTCGGTCGCGTAGAACCCGGAGCCCTTGAAATGCACACCGGCGCCGCCCGAGATCTGGCGCTCCGCGCGTTTGCCGCAGACGGGGCATTTCGCGTGGCGCTGACTCGTGATGCGGGGAAACGTCTTTTCGAATAAGTGCCCGTTCGGGCACTTGTATTCGTAGGTTGGCATCGGTGTGGAATCTAAGGCCTTTGCTTTTCCTCGTTTTTGCGTACGAACTGGAGCGCCCCGGATGGGCATCTCATCACCTGTGCCGCCACCACATCAGGTGGCTGCAATTCGGGGCGAATCCACCGCTTTCGCTTGATGTCGAACACATCGGGCAGTCCCCGAACGCAGACGCCCGAGTGGATGCAGACATCGGGGTCGAACGTCACGGTGATGCCGTCGGCTTCGTAGGTCTGCCGCCGCTTGGCCATGACTCGAATCTAACATCAACGTTCGAGCCTCAGCTCGGCCCAGACGACCTCGCGAGCTTCGATCACCTCGCGCACCTGACGCTCGCGGGTCGTCAACTGGGCTCCTCCGGTTTTCACCTCGAGAAAGACGACGCGGCGAACGGCGCCTGCGGCAAGACCGTCGAACACGACCAAATCCACCGGGCTGCCGAGAAAGCGCGCGTCCTTGGGATTGAAACCGAATTCGGGGAGGTACGGGACCAGCTGCTCGTGTACCTTGCCGGCGGTGACGGCCAGGCTGCGCTGCACCGCATCCTCGCGGATCGCCGCGCTGTAGCGAAGCTTCCAGACGAGGAAATACAGCCACGCCACGACGATTCCGATCACGATGCCGAGCAGCAGATCGAGCCGGCTGGACACCACAGTGAGCCTCCGCGGTTGGGCGTCGCCGTGACGGCCTTCGGATCGCGCACGAACTCGGCGACGAGGTTGGCGACAGCGTCGGTGGGATCGGCAAAGCCGGTGGTGGTGGTGACGTGGCGGCGCCCCGCGAGAATCCGCAGATCCGCGGGGCGCTCGCTTTCGCGCATGAGGCGCACGAAACGGGCGCCTTCCTCGAGAATCGACGGGAAGAACCGCTCCGATTCCGCGACCAAGACGAGGACGGGAGGAGCGCGTCGACCGATCCACGGCGTCGCATCAGCCAGCGTGCACCCCATGGCCACCACGCCGGCCACCACCGACGACGGCAGCCCCGCAGTCACGAGATACGCCGAGTCCAATCCAACCATCGCCGCGAGATGGCACCCAGAGCTGTGACCGACCAGGAAAAGTCGCTTCGGATCCCCGCCACGAGCGGCGATCGAGTCAGTCAGCCATCGCACTACCGCGGCGACATCCGCCGGCATCGCCGGCCACTTGTGCGTTGGCGCGAGCCGGTAGTCCATCGTCACGCAGAGGATGCCTCGACCCGCGAGGCCCGGGCATACCGGCGCGTACATCGGCGAGGTGCGCCGCTCCCCCGCTTCTTCTAGAGAGCCGCCATGAATGAAGAGCACCACCGGCACGGCATGCGCTCCTGGCGCCGGCGGCTCGTAAATATCCATGTACTGCTCGCTGGACGGCTGGGAACGGTAGGGGATGTTGCGCGTGACACGCTGCGCGCCGAGCGTAGGGCCTGCGGCAAACGCCATGAGGAGGAAGAGGATCGGGCGGCTCAGGCTCGAGCCGCCTGTTCCACGGCTGTCTCCTGAGGGAGGGTCCGCCGGCGTCGCGACAAGACTCGCAGCAGGAACACGTAGACCAGGACGAGCGGCATGAAGAGGAAGAGCCGCTGTGTGTCCACGGGCCGCAGGCCCCGCAGGGTGATCAAGATGAGAATCGCGTAAAACAGCAGGGTTTGAAGCAGCCAGCGGCGCGGCAAGAAAGTGCGAAGCAGCATCAGCACCAATGTGCCGACGAGTCCGGATAGCGTACCCAGCAGGACGACCGTCAGGCTACCGCCGAACGAGAAGCCGGGCGGAGCGCCCGACAACGCCGCAATGCCTCGCATCGCTACGCGGCTGCCGATCCCCAACACTACCGCACCAACGCCCAGCCCGATCAGCGAGTGTCGGACCCAGTCCCGCCACGTTAGACGGAGCATACCTCCACGGCTTCACGGAGTGACTTCAAGGGCTCTCGCGTCGGAACAAACTCGTGCGCCACAAACCCGGTGAAACCAAGATCCGCGATGGCCTTCGCGACCGCGCGGTAATTCAGCTCCTGCGTGCCGTCCAGCTCGTGGCGGCCCGGCACACCGCCCGTGTGGAAGTGCGCGATGTGACTCGCGTGCTGCCGGATCGTGCGAATCACGTCGCCTTCCATGATCTGCATGTGATAGATGTCGTACAGCAGCTTCACACGCGGCGACCCGACCGCTTCGATGACG
>Ga0184632_10000204_pt1 | contig 21143 bp, 17 predicted proteins | sample PLM31_50_b1_FD_133153 | JGI IMG/M metagenome (GOLD analysis project Ga0184632, IMG submission 133153) | Groundwater sediment microbial communities from an aquifer in East River, Colorado, USA - PLM3-1_50_b1 | ecosystem: Environmental > Terrestrial > Soil > Riparian zone | place: USA: East... | reverse complement strand
TTCGACGTCGGCGAGCCGCAGGACTTCTGGCTCCACGTGGCCGGGCCCGCGGGCAGCCACGTCATCGTGTGCAATCCCGACGGGCTCGACGAGCTGCCGCGCGAGGTCCTGGAGCGCGCGGCCGAGCTGGCCGCCTGGCACTCCAAGGCGCGGGGCAGCCGGGGCAAGGTGGAGGTGCACGTCTGCCGCGTGGCCGACGTCAGCAAGCCTCGCGGCTTCGCCCCCGGCGAGGTCCGCCTCCGCCGCTGGAGCGCGTTGAAGGTCTACCCGAAAGGGCCAGAAGACAAGTAGCAGCGAGCGACGGATTTACTTAGGAGGTGTCGTGGACGACACGAACAGCAGCTTCTTGGAGTCCGTATCGTAGACGTATGTGAAGTTCTTGCGGATGAGGTCGTTGGTTTCCGTGCCGTCTGCGTCGTGCATCGTGCTGATGATGCGGTACCGGACCGTGCCCTTCCACGGGCGCTTGGGTTCGTCGGGCTGCTCCACGAGGTCGATCCCGTCGACGTTCCACGTGACCTTCACCCGCAGCTTCGGGTCCATCTGCTCCCCGCCCTTCTTCATGTCGGCGGCCTCGGCCTGGAGGAGGGCCATGACCTCGTCGCGGGACGGCCCGGACAGCCCCCGCAGATTGCAGCCGCCGACCATGAGAACAGCCAGGAACAACGCGGTCCCCGAGCGCGTGCGCGTCGTCATGCGTCGGGATGGTATCACTTCTCGAGGTGGAGGTCCCTCTTGAGCCGTGCCAGCTGGCCCGCGCGCAGGGAGGCGCCCTCCAGGGCGCGCAGGAGCGCCTCCGCGTTGGGGGCGACCGGCCGGTAACCGCACCCGGGCAGCATCTCCGGATTGGGCTGGGCGAGGAGATTGCGCGGGTAGTCCCGGCACATCCCGGGCCGGGAGTCGTAGCTGTCGCACGTCCGAATGGCGCGGTCGAAGTGCGTGCAGTTGAAGACGAACACGCGCGCCCGGGGATCGCGCGAAACGACCTCGAAGCCGTTCACCCGCCGCTGCCACCACAGGAAGGCCCGCCGCAGGGTCGGCAGGTACCACACCGCGCGTCCGACCTGGATCGCCGGGGCCTCGCAGCAACGCGCGCAGCGGCGGCACTCGCCGCCGAGCAGGTACGGCCGCTCGCCCCGCGCCCGGCGCACGGCGCGGTGCAGGGCGAGGTCGGCGTTGAACCGCCAGCGCGCCACGCGCTTGACCGAGCGGAGCAGGAGGCCGTCCCTCATGGGACCCGCGACGGATCAGTTCCTCGTGAGCGGCGCGCAGCCGCAGTCGGGCGCGGGCGGGGGCTGCACCGGGAAGTCGTCGCCGGGGAAATGGCTGATCCGGGGGACGAAGCCGGTGCAGAACTCCATCGGCTGGAGCTGGTAGTACATCTTCGAGCTGATGAAGTCGCAGGCCGGGGTGACGGTGCTGTCGAGCTGGGTCGCGAAGTAGAGGTCGACCCGGCGCAGGGGGACGCTTCCCGGCGGGGCGGCCACGCGGAAGATGAACCAGCTCCCGAAGGTCTGCGTCTGGATGGTCGGCGTCGCGGGAGGCGCCGGCCCGTCGTTGAACGCGTACCGGAGCCAGTGAACCACGGTCCCCAGCACCTCGAGGATGCTCTGGAGCGGCCGGTCGCCGTCTACCACCGGGTGGCTGCCGTTCGCGGTGAAGAGGATCCGCTTGATGAAGCGCGGGTCCGTGCCCGCGGAGGCGACGCGGTCGTAGGTCGTGTTGATGCCGGGCAGCGTGAAGTACTGGTCGTGGGTGCCGATGATCGTGACGAGCGGCCCGTGCTGGGTGGGCGCGTACGCGATCGGGTCGAAATGGGAGAGGAAGGTGTCGATCGTCGGGTCGGTGCACACATCGGAGATGGTGTTGAGGGCGTCGACCCCGCTCGGGACGCCGTCGCGCGTGTGGTAGTTGAGCCCGTGGTAGCCTTCTCCACCGAGATCCAGGCCTGGTTGGTGTCTTCGGGGCCGCCGGTGGATTGACCGGCCCGCGGGCCGTCGATCGAGAGCACGACGTACCCGAAGGCGGCGAGGATGCGCGCCGTATCGGCGTCGCCGTGGCCGCCGTGGACGTGGCCCACGACCAGCGCGGGACAGGGCCCGCCCGCGGGGGGAACGGCCAGGTAGCCGTGGATCCGGATCGTGTCCCCCGTGTGCTCCGCGTAGGGCGGCTCGCTATCCGCCCAGCTCGCGTCGCCGACCTCCGAGTTGTAGAACACCTAGAAGTAGCCGTCGCGCGGAACGAGTTGCATGCCGAGGGTGCGCCGGTCGCGGATCTTTCCGATCACGTCCGCGGTCCACAGGTCGGAGGGCGCGGCCGCCGAAGCGAGCCGGGGGGGCAGCGCGCCGACCAACAACATGACCGCGATCCCGAGCGACGCGGCATTGGTCACCGCCCAACCCCTCCCTTCAGGACGCCCGGGCCGCCCGCGCGGGCACGATCGCCCGCAGCGCGTCCACGAACGCCTCCATCTCCTTCCGGGTCCCCATGGACACGCGGAGCCAGTTGGGCAGCGACGGGAACTTCCGACCGACGAGGATGCGGCGCGCGCGGAACGAATCGATGAACGGCAGGACGTCGCCGCCCACGTCGACCATCAGGAAGTTGGTGTGCGAGGGGATGTAGTGGCGCCCGTCGCGCTCGAGCTCGCGGCACAGCCAGTCGCGCGTCTCGCGGCTGATCGAGCGCTGCCGCGAGACGTGGTCGGGCTCGGCGAGGCTGGCCAGGGCGGCCGCCAGCACCGCCGAGTTGGCGTTGCTCCACGCCGCATGCGCGCGAAGGGCCGCGGCGTTCTCCTTGGACGCCACCGCATACCCCAGCCGCATGCCGGCCATGCCGTAGACCTTCGAGAACGTGCGGACCAGGACGAGGTTCGGGCTCTTGCCGATCCACTCGAACGCGCTCGCGTAGCGCGGGTCGTCGACGAAGTGGTGGTAGGCCTCGTCGACCACAACGGCCACCGAGCGCGGCACCCGCTCCAGGAAGAAGGCCAGCTCGTCCTTGGTCACGATGGTGCCGGTGGGGTTGTTGGGGTTGCAGACGTACACGAGCCCGGTGCCGGCGTCGCAGGCGGCGGCCATGCGGGGCAGGTCGTGCCGGTGGTCGGCGGTCAAGGGCACCTTGACCGGCTCGGCCTTCGTCACACGGGCGTAGCCGAGGACCGCCTCGAAGGTCGGCTCGGCGACCACGACCTTCTTGCCGGGGCCGAGGAAGGCCATGTCGGCCATCTGGAGCACCTCGCCGGAGCCGCAGCCGAGCACCACGCGGTCGGGCTCGACGTCGTGCATCTTGGCGATGACGCCGATGAGGCGTTCTTCCGCCGCGTCGGGATAGCGCGCGGCGACGCTCTCGGCCTTCGTCATGGCGTCGAGCGCGCTGGGGGCGGGACCATAAGGGTTTTCGTTGGAGTTGAGCAGGATGGCGCCGCCGGGAGTCTCGACCGCCTGGCTCGACGGGTACGCCGCCTGCGCGCGTGGCGCGCCGAACGGGCCGTCGACGATCGCGGCGCCGAGGCCGGCGCCGAGGGTGGACGTGAACTGCCGGCGGGTGAGCGAGGGACGGAGCATGTGTTACCTCCGCATGACGAATCGATCTAGGGCAGGGTGTGGAATCGTAACGTTTCCGGAGCGTAGAGGATACACTCGTTTCGGTGCCGTTCGCCTACTACGATCGATTGTCCCGCCGGGAAAAAGAGCTCTACGACCGGAGCGACCGGATCCGGAGGATCGACCTGCCCCAGGCGGAAGGGCTCCGGCCGATGGTCGAGATCCTCCGCCAGGGGCTGGCCCGGGACGACCGGAAGGTCGTCGAGGCGGCCGCATCCCGGCTGGCCGAGGGCATCACGGCCGGCCTTGAGGTCGAGCCGGTCGAGGTCGGCGTGCTCGCCGTCCGGCCCAGCCTGCGCGCGGCCGAGCTGCACGGCCTCTACACCCGGGACGACAAGCGGCGCGCGCGCATCCGGGTCTGGATGCGCACCGTCCACTACCGCCGGGTGGTGGCCTTCCGCACGTTCCTGCGCACGCTGCTCCACGAGGTCTGCCATCATCTCGACTACTGCCACTTCAAGCTCGCCGACTCGTTCCACACCGAGGGTTTCTTCCAACGGGAGTCGAGCCTCTTCTATCAGCTCGTCCCGCGCCTTCAGGGGCCGGAGGCAAGGTCCTCCGCCGAGAGCACCGGGCAGTAGTCTCCGCGCGCCTCCCGCCGCCACCACCTCCCTTCGCGCCGCAACGTCGCCAGGTCGGTGGGCGTGTATTCGTAAAGCTCGGCCCGGATGAACCGCGGCGGTCTTTCGGGGAAGGGATCGCGCGCGAGCAGCGCCAGCACCGGCGGGGAGCCCTCGAGCAGCCGGCCGAGGAGTTGCACGAACCATGCGTTGTCCTCACAGCTTCCCAGGGCGGCGAACCACATCTGCCAGTCCACGCGCGGCTGGTGGGGGGCCACGAAGGCCGGCCGGCGGGTGGGCTCGCCCGGCTTCCACTTGAACTCGTACGCCTTCCACGTCTGGCCGTCGTCGCTCCCCTCGACGATGATCTCCGGCCTCGACGACGTCATCACCGCAAAGAGCCCGTAGCTGTTGATGGACGCCAGCGGCGCCACGACGCGCCGGAGAGCCGTCACCGGCGCGGGCGGTGCCACGCCCAGCCTCGCCATCATCTCGCCTCCCGACGCGAGGGCGATGATCACGGCGACGGGGTAGAGCACGGCCTTCGGTGGCCAGCGGGGTGACGTGCCGGCGCCGGGTGGAGGGCACCGCGCCCGCCACGATTCGGGCAGGTCGGCGTCTTCGAGCGCGAACAGGCAGAGCGCGGCGGCGAGAAGGTTGAAGAACGCGTAGTTGCCGGTGGCGGCGATGAGGATCTGCAGGCCGAGGAGCGGGCCGAAGGCCATGCGGCGAAAGCGCCGAGGCCCGAAGAGCAGGAAGGGAGCGACCAGCTCCACGGCGAACATCATGCCGACCGATGCGGTGTGGACCCAGGCGGGCAGGTGCGCCGCGTACCAGCCGATCCAGGTGGGGAGCGGCTGCGTCCAGTAGTGATAGCGGAGCGCGGTCAGGGACCGCCAGGTCTCGTCGCCGCTGAGGAGCTTCACCAGCCCCGACCCGAACATCAGGCGGAAGACCAGCCAGCGAAAGAGCCAGATTGTGACGAGCGGCGGCGGCGCTTCCCGCCCCCGGCGCGGCCGCAGCCCCCCGGGGGCCAGGAAGACCGCCAGCAGCCCCGTCTCCAGCAGGAGCGCGTCCCACTGGTACCCCAGGAACACCTGGCCCACGACGGCCAGGGAGAGGTAGAGGGCCCACAGCAACGCGAGGACGGGCACCGGAGCGACGCCCACCAGCAGCAGGCCGGCGAGGGCGGCGCCCCCGATGCAGACGCCGCTGAGGGCGAGGTCGCCATCGCCCAGCCAGAAGACCGTGGGCGCGATCCAGTACCGTTCGATCCCGACGCGCGCGCGGATCCACTCGAGCAGCGTGTGCGCGGGTAGGATGCCCTGCGACCCCACGAGACCCGAGACCTGGACGGAGAGGGAAAGGAACGCTGCGAGATAGCTCAGGGCGAGCAGGCGGAGGAAGAGCCAGCGGCTCAGGACGTGCGTGGGCGCCCCCGGTGGCCGCCTAGGGGCCGCCACCGTGGCGGTAGATGATCGATACGAACACGCGGTTGAAGCGCGTGGAGCGGGCGGCGCCCTGGCCCAGGGGATCGTCGGGATCGGCCTCGGGGTCCAGGTAGTTCCCGGTCTCGCGCAGGTAGGCGAAGTCGATCAGGAAGGGGCCGGCCGCCAGACCCACTCCGGCGGTGAAGCCGCGGAACCTGGGCGGACGGCCCAGGAAGTCGAGGAAGTATTGCTTGTCGGTGAAGAACCCCGCTCGCAGCGGCACCTTCAGCCGCCGCGCCAGCACCACGTACTCGACCCCGACCCGGAGCTGCTCCGTGTCCGACTGCTTTTGGTCGTCCAGCGTGGGGTAGAGAAGCTTCTGGAACACGGTGGGGAAGGGGCTCGTCTGCTCTGGCTCGGTCCGGGCGAGGGTGAAGAAGTTGTGGATGCGTCCCTTCGACCAGAACGTCCGCGTGAAGTCCAGCGACGCGGTCAGGACGCTCCAGGGGCGCCACGAGATGCCGCCTCCCACCGCTCCGGGAATGCTGAGGCCGATCGGCACGCGGTGAGGCGTCGGGTCCGCGTCGGTGCGCAGGACCGTGCTGTTGGCGGCATTGGTCGTGAGGATGGGCGGCAGAGGCGTCGCCGAGGGGTCGGGCCGCGGCTGGTGGATCGCGTCCTGGCGCACGCGGTCGACCTCCACCGCGCCCTTCATGGTCGTCTTGAACACCGCACCGACGTTGAGGCTTTCGACGGGGGACCAGATGAGGCCGGCATTGAAGTTCCAGCCCGACAGGTGAAAGTCGAAGGCCTGCACGGTGTCGCCACGGACGGCGAGGCGCCCGCGGTCCTGGTGGTAGCCGTGAACCCACCGATTGACGGTTCCGCCGATCCGGAGCGTGCGCAGGATGCCGAAGCCCGTTCCGAGGGCGATCACGTCGAACCCCCCACTCCCCGCCGAGGTGAGCAGCTGCTGGTCCGTGCGCTCGATCGTACGTTCCCCGCGGAACGAGAAGACGCGCTGGAAGCTCAGTTGTAGAGAGCCGGACGCCGGCCCGATCTCCACCGGGTACGTCGCGGCAGCGAAGTCCAGCGTGTTCCCGGCAAAACGGTCGCTGACGAGCCGCGAGCCGACCCCGGTGGGCTCACGCACGAACCTGTTCCGCGCACCCACGACCGTGAATTCCGGACGGCGCAGGTAGCTCAGCCCGGCGGGATTCCACGAGGCGGCGGTGGCATCGTCCGCCCGGGCCAGGAAGGCGCCGCCCATGCCGAAGGCGCGCGCCCCCGAGCCGAGGGCGAGGCTCGTGAGGCCCAGGAAGTCCTTCTCGTCCTCGGCGATGTTCGGCGCGGGGGACGGAGAAGGAGAGGGGACCTGCCCCTGCGCGGTCGCCGCCATCCCGAAGAGCGCAGCCAAGAGGAGCCCCGGCCGACCGAGGCGGTACAGCACCGGCGGGAAGGACAAGAATCTCCTCGCGACGCTAGGGTCGAAGCTTCGGGCGCGGCAGGATACCACGAGGGCGCCGCCCCTTCGGTGGGGGTCTGGGGGGTGCGGAGCGCCCCCCGGTTTATTAGCGAGCGCGGATTCATTCCGCGCGAGCGTTATGATGACGGCGGATGGCCGCCCTCCCGCGCCGCGCCGAGTTGCTGTTGCTGCTCGGGAGTGTCGCCCTTTTCCTGCTCGTGGCCGAGGCCGCCGTCCGGCTCCTCCAGGCGGACCAGCCGGCGCCCACCGGCTACGCCCCCGTCAACACCAACCGGCGCTTCATGCGTCCCAAGAACCCGCGCGGGTACCGGGACCTGGAACGGACCCTCGCCAAGCCGCCGGGCGTGCGCCGCGTCGTCTCCCTCGGCGATTCGTTCGCTTGGGGTGCGAGCGTCGAGTTCGAGGATGCCTACCCGCAGCGCCTCGAGCGCGGCCTGCGCCGCCGGCGTCGTGAGCCGTGGCAGGTCGTGAACCTGGCGTTGCCGGGGATGAATACGGTGGACGAGGCGGCCCAGCTCGAGACCGAAGGGATGGCCTACGGCCCGGACCTCGTGCTGCTGGGCTACGTCCTCAACGACAGCGAGGACGCGACCGCGGCCGAGGCGCGGCGGGCGGTGGAGTGGGCGGAGCCGAAGGAAATGCCGCGTGGAGTCCTCGACCGCTCCGCGCTCTTCCGGATGGTCAGCACGCGCCTCTGGGCAACCGCCGAGAACCGGCGGCGAGTCAGCGGCTACCGATCGATGTACGCCGAGGACGCGCCGGGGTGGATCGCGGCGAGGGCGGCGCTGCGCCGGATGGGCGGCCTCAGCCGCGAGAAGGGCGTGCCGTTCGTGGTCGCCATCTTCCCCCTGTTCGGCAACCCCCTCGACGGTCGCTATCCGTTCGTGGAAATCCACGCGAAGGTCGGGCAGGCGGCGGGGGAGGCCGGGGCGAAGGTCGTCGATCTGCTGCCGGCCTACCGCGGCCTGCGCGGGGAGCTGCTGGTGGTGGACGGCGTCAACGACGAGCACCCCAACGAGATCGCCCACCGCATCGCCGCGAACGTGATCCTGCATGCCCTCGACGACGTCGTGCCCTGGAGCGCGGGAGGGCCGGCGGACGAGCCGCCATGAGCCCCAGGACCCGGCTGGTCCTGCTCCTGGCCGTGGCCGGCGCGGCACGGCTGGTGCCGATCCTCCTCGCGGACCGCATCGTGGGCGACGTGCAGCGCTACCACCGTGTGGCCGCCCACGTCCTGGACGTTTCCTGGAATCCCTATGAGGCGGCGCGCCTCTATCCCTATCCGCCGGTGTGGGTGTGGATCGAAGCCGGCAGCGAGTGGCTGGCGCGACGCACGGGCACGAGCTTCGCGGTCCTCGTCAAGCTTCCCGTCCTGGCCGCCGACCTCGCCATCGTCGCGCTGCTGGCCGCCTGGGGACGCCGCTCCGGGGTCGGGTTGCTGCCGGCCTGGCTCTATGCGCTTCATCCGGTGAGCATCCTCGTGGGCGCCTTCCACGGGCAGTTCGACGCGGTGGCGCTGCTGTTCGTGCTGCTAGCGCTCGTTGCCTTCGAGGCGGGCCGGCGCGACGCGAGCGCGCTCGCGCTGGCGGCGGCGATCGCCCTCAAGTCCTTTCCGGTGCTGCTGCTGCCCGTGTTCCTCCTCGCGCCCGGGATGACGGTCCGCGCACGGGCGCGATTCGCCGCCCTGAGCGTGCTGCCGGTCGTGCTCCTGCTCGTGCCCTACGCCCTCGCCGACCTCGGCGCGCTGCGCCGGGAGCTTTTCGGCTACGGGGGCGTTGCCGACCTCGGCTGGATCGGCTTCTGGCGCGGCCTGCGCTGGCTGCACACGGGAGTGCTCACGCGGAGCGAGGCGCCGCACTGGGGCGCGCTCGTTCCCGCATCCAAGCTCCTGGCCGCGCTGGCCGTGGGCGCGCTCTTCGCCGCGGTGGCCTCACGCCGGGTGAGATGGTCCCCGCCCGAGGCATGCCTGGCGGTGCTGCTGGCCTTCCTCGTCTTCTATGGGAGCTTGAGCGCTCAGTACCTGCTGTGGGTGGTGCCCTTCGGGGCGATCTTCCCGGACCGGTTTGCCGCGGTCCACGGCGTCGTTTCGACCATGGCTCTCGTCGGCTTCTATTCCTTCCTGGCTCCGGCCATCCTGTACTCCAGCCCGTCGGCCGCGCTGCTCACCCGGCCGCAGGCGGGCGTGCTGTGGGTGGTGGGAACGAGCGCGGTGCTTCTCGCCAGCGCGGCCTGGCTCGGCGACCTGCTGGCTCGCGGACACGCTCGCGAGAAGGCGCAAGGATAGGGCGCGTGGCCCGCCGCGCCGCCGCTTCCGTGATCGTCATGGCCGGCGTGGCCGTGTACGGCGCCCTGGCCATCAGCAGCATGCGCCGGCAGTCGGCCACCTTCGACGAGGGCGCGCATCTGCCGGCCGGATACACGTATCTCAAGCTCGGCGACCACCGCTTGAACCCCGAGCACCCGCCGCTGGTGAAGGTGCTGGCCGCCCTCCCGCTCCTCTTCATGGACGTGACGATCAAGCCCGACGACGAGGCGTGGGCCCTGCGGCGACAGTGGGAGTTCGGCAAGCGCTTCCTCTACCGCTGGAATGACGCCGACCGGCTGCTGTTCCGGGGCCGCCTTCCCATCGTGGCGCTCGGCGCGCTGCTGAGCGTGTCGGTCTTCTTCTGGACGCGGGCCCGCCACGGGCTGCCGGCCGCGACGCTCGCGCTCTTCCTCTGTGTGCTGAGCCCCGACGTCCTCGCCCACGGCCAGCTCGTCACGACCGACGTCGGCATCGCGCTCTTCATGTTCCTTTCGGTGATCGCCTTCGACGCCGCGTCGCGGCGTGTGAGCCTCGGCCGGGTGGTCCTCGCCGGCCTGGCCGTCGGCGCCGCCTTCGCCACCAAGTTCTCCTCCGTGCTGCTGCTGCCGATCCTGGGCAGCCTGGCCCTGGTGGCGGTCTACGCTCCGGAGCCGATGACGCTCGCCCTTCCCGGCCGTCCGCCCCGCCCGCTGGCGCGGCGCGGACCGCGCCTGGCGGCCATGGCGGCGGTGCTCGCCGCCACCGGCGTGCTCGCCCTGGCGCTCGTGTGGGCCTCCTACGGCTTCCGATCCCGGATTTCGCCCGATCCCACCGTGTCGGCCGCGTTCGAGTGGGGGCGGGTGGAGCCGGATGGGCAGTTCGAAAAGCCGGTGGCCCGACTCGTGCGGGCGAGCGGTGCGCTGCCCGAGCCGTTCGTGTTCGGCTTCCTGCGCTTCTTCAAGCACTCGGAGCCGCGGCCGGCGTTCCTCCTCGGCCGCGTGTCGAACGACGGCTGGTGGTACTTCTTCCCGGTGACCTTTCTCCTCAAGACGCCGGTGCCTCTGCTCGTCCTGCTCGCCATCGCGCTCGTGCGCCGCCCGCAACCCCGGAACTGGCGTGACGACATGGTGCTCTGGCTGCCCGTCGTGATCTACGCGGGGGTGGCCGTCGCCCGCGCCCTCAACATCGGCCACCGCCATCTGCTGCCGATCTATCCCTTCCTGTTCGTGGCCGCCGGGCGCGCCGCCGCCTGGGCGTTCCCGGCGTCGCCGCCGCGAGCCCGCGGTCCCGCGCTCCTCGTGAGCGCGCTCTGCGGATGGCACGCGGTCTCGACCGCGCTCGTCCATCCGCACTACCTGGCGTACGTGAACGAGCTGGGCGGCGGTCCGGCCAACGGTTATCGACTCTTCGCCGACTCGAGCCTCGACTGGGGCCAGGATCTGGAGAACCTGAAGGCCTACCTCGAGCGCCGCGGCATCCCGCGCGTCAAGCTGTCGTACTTCGGTTCTGCCGATCCTGCCTACTACGCCATTCCCGGCGAGCTGCTCCCCAGCCACATGCTGCCCCCGCCGCGGGAGACGACCCGCGAGGTCAAGCGGGGCGAGGTGCTCGCGGTGAGCGCCACCAACCTGCAGGGGGTGTACCTGCCGCCGGAGGATCAGCCGCTGATGGCGCGGCTGCGCCAGCAGGAACCCATCGACAACGTGGGCTACTCCATCCTCATCTATAGGGCGGAGTTCGCCTGGCCGCCCCCGTGAGCCCGCGCGGGCGTGAAGTCCTCCTCCGGCTCGTCCTGTCGACGGTGGCGGTGGGCGCTGTGTTGCTCGGGGTCGAGCTGGCGCTGCGGGCCGCGGGGTACGTTCCACGGTGGTACCACGCGAGCGCGCGGCTCGTGGACGCGAGATGGCGGATGCTCCTCGACTGCTACCCGAGCAACCCCCGGGGGTATTTCGACATCGACCTGCGCGCGCCGGAGTCTCGCGAGCGCTACTTCCACCTCGCGCCCCACCGCTACGACTCCGTGGCCGCGCGCACGCCCTGGGCGGTGCATGTCGAGTACAACTCGCTGCGCTTCCGCGACGTGGAGCCCATGCCCAGGCGCGCGGGCGTGCGCCGGGTGGTCATCGTGGGCGACTCGTTCAGCGAGGGGCAGGGCGTGAAGGAAGCGGACACCTGCGCACGCGTGCTCGAGCGCCTGCTCAACGACGGCGGGGGTCAATGGGAGGTGCGCAACTGCGGCCGGCGGGGCGCCGACTTCCCGGAGCTCTACGACGAGGCGTTCGACGGCGCGCTCAAGTATTCACCGGACGTCGTGGTCTACGGAATGGTGCTGAACGATGCCGACCGCTCGCCCGAGTTCCAGGCCCGCCAGAGCTACGTGAACGACTGGATCCTCGACCGCGGCCGCCTGCACGACGGCCGGCCGTTTCCCGAGCTGCGCCTCTTCGACTCGCGCTTGAAGTCGCTCGTCGCCGACCGCGTCGAGACGTGGCGCACGGCTCGGGCCACGGCGCGCTGGTACCACGACATGTACGGCGAGGCCAACCGTGCCGGCTGGGAGCGCACCCAGGGCTACCTCCGCGACATGAACCGGCGCACGCTGGCCATGGGCGGCCGATTCATCGTCGCGTCGTGGCCCCTCATGATCGACCTCGAAGGCGACGACCCCTTCGCCGACGTATCGGAGAAGGTCGCCCGCTTCTGCCTGGCCGCGGGCATTCCCCGCCACGACCTGCGCGAGGCCTTCCACGGCCAGCGTACGGAGTCGCTGTGGGTTCATCCCGTCGACATACATCCCAACGAGACCGCCCACCGGCTGGCCGCGGAGAGCCTGGCCCCGGTCGTGAGGGCACTCCTTCCCAACCCTTGAGAGGAGAGGCAATGTCCGAACAATCGCGGCCGCTCATGATCCTCGTCGCCGGACCGTACCGGTCCGGCACCGGCGACGATCCCGTGAAGATGAAGGCCAACGTGAAGGTCATGGAGGAGCTGGCGCTGCCGCTATTCCGCGCCGGCCATCTGCCGGTGGTGGGTGAGTGGTTGGCGTTGCCGCTCATCGACCTGGCGGGCTCGAGACATGTGGGCGACGCCGCCTTCGACGAGATCTTCCACCCCATCGCCGAGCGCCTCGTGTCGCACTGCGACGCCATCCTCCGCATCGGCGGGCCCTCCGCGGGCGCCGACGAGATGGTGCGCCTGGCGCAGGCGCAGGGGCGCGCCGTCTACCATCGTCTGGACGACGTCCCCGGCTGCTCCTGAAACCCTGGCCCGTTCCTTGCACACTTCCGGGCGGAGGTGTGCATGGCGAAGCGAGGACGAAACACCCAGGGGGGCGACCAGAGCAGCTCCGGTGTCGGAGCCGACGACCGCGACCGGCAGGGCCAGCGCGTTCAGGATCCGGAGAGCCCGCGGGCCCGTGGCGAGAAGCGATCCCCCCCGCCGCCTCCCAACCGCAACACGGGCAGCGGGCCACGCCCCGACAAGTCGGGCCGCGGCAGCGAGATCGATACCGGGGACCGGAGCAGCCGCGGGGAGAACAGCCGCGGTGAGCGCACGCGATCCGGCAGCGAGAGCAACCGGCAGAAATAGACTCAGCCGCCGCTACTCGTACCGGAGCGCCTCGGTCGGCTCTATCCGGGCTGCCCGGCTCGAGGGCACCAGTCCGGCCAGGGCCGAGACGACACCGAGGAGCACGACGGCCGCGGCGATGGTGGTGGGGTCGATCGGCGCCACGCTGTAGAGTTGGCTCGCGACCAGACGGCTCAGTCTTTATCTTGTGGGCAGAGTTGCCGCGATTCCGGCCATGGCGATGGTCAAGCCCTCACGAACGACCATCCACCCGACGTCGGCCGGCCGGGCGCCCAGCGCGATGCGAATGCCGAACTCGCGCGTCCGGCGCGTCACGGTATACGCGACGACCCCGTAGAGACCCACCACGGCGAGGAGCGTCGCCAGCGTTGCGAAGATCGCCGACATCGTCCCCACCAGCCGCTCCTTGCGGAGGGAGTGCGCCACCTGCCGGTCGAGGGTTCGCGTGGCCGTGACGGGTAGGGTCGGATCGAGGTCCTTCACGATGCGCCGCACGACGCCGAACAGGGTCTCCGGCGGTTGGCTCGTGCGCACGTACACGGTGAACGCCCGCGCATTGGCGGCCTCGAGATAGGGGAAGAAGAGCTGGCGCTCGGTTTCCTCGCGCACGTCCCGGTACTTCGAGTCCCCGACCACGCCCACGATCTCGATCGGGGTCAGGGCGTTCGGGCTGCCCGCGAAGCCGATCCGCCGTCCGACGGCGCTGGCGTCGCCGAAATACCGCTTCACGAACCGCTGGTTGGCCACTGCGACGCGAAACTCGCGCCCCGCCTCCGCGACGCCCGCGAGCCGCTCGTCCCGCTCGTCGAACTCCCGTCCCTCGAGAACGGGGATGCCCATCGTCTGGAAATAGCCGGGACCCACCGTGTTGATCTGCTGCTCCATGTCCTCGTCCGTCTCGGGCCGATAGCCCGCGATCGAGACGTCGCTCGTTTGCTGGTTTCCGTCCAACAGCCGCATGGAAGCCAGGCTGGCCGAGGCCACTCCGGGCGCGGCCTTCAGCCGCACGAGCAGCGTCTTCGCGAACTCTTTCGTCCGCGGGGTGGCATAGCCGTTGAGCGCGGGGTTCACCGTGAAGGACAGGAGTGAACGGGTGTCGAACCCGAGGTCCGCGGCGAGGAGGTTGTCCAGGGTGCGGAGGAAGAGCCCGGCGCCGATGAGCAGGAGCAGCGAGACGGCGATCTGGCCGGCGACGAGCGCCTGGCGGAGCCGAGCCGCCGCCCCGCCGAGCACACCGCCGGCCTGATCCTTGAGCGTCGGTGCGACGTCGGGACGCGTGGATTGCAAGGCCGGCACGAGGCCGAACAGCACGCCGGTCAGCATCGAGATCGCCGCGGTGAAGGCCAGGATCCTCCCGTCGGGCGACGTCGAGACGGGCGGTGGGCTGTCGGGGGCCACGAAGTATCCCAGCACGAGCGGCGCCCCCGCCGCCGCCAGCGCAAGGCCGGCGAGCCCGCCGGCCAGCCCGAGCATCACGCTCTCGACGAGGAGCTGTTCGACGAGGCGGCGCCGCGTCGCGCCCAGGGCCAGACGCACCGCCATCTCGCGGCGGCGGGCGGCCCCCCGCGCGAGCAGGAGATTGGCCACGTTCGCGCACGCGATGAACAGCACTCCGCCCGCGGTCGCCAGCAGGACCCACAGGGGCGTCGTCGCCGTGCGACGGAGGGCGGAACGGCGTCCCTGAGCGGCGGGCAGCACCACGAGCCGGCTGTCGCGGTATCGCTCTCGCATGCGCTCGGGTGTGTGGGCGAGCCGCGGGTCATCGAGGTCCAGGTCGAGCGACGATCGGAAGAGCGGCTGGAGCGTGGCCCGGGCCCGTTCGGGCGTGACCCCGTTCCGCAGACGGCCGAACACGACCACCCAGCGGCTCAAGCGCTCGTCGAGCGCGTTCCACTCGGGAGTCACCTGTGCCTTCATCATCATGGGCACGAACACCTGCGTCGGTCTTCCGAGCTCCATGCCCTCGAAGCCCGCGTGCGCCACGCCCACGATCGTGTATGGGTGCCCGTTGATGAGCATCGAGCGGCCGATGACGGCCGGGTCGGCGCCGAAGCGGCTGGTCCAGACGCCGTGGCTGAGCACCGCTACCGGATGCCCGCCGGGGAGGCGATCGTCCTCCACCGTCAGCGTTCGCCCCAGGGCGGCCCCCACGCCGAGGACCGGAAAGTACGTGCCGGAGACCAGCTCGCCGGCGACCTGCTCGGTGCGCCCGTCATGCGCGATCTGCAGGTTGGTGCCGAACCGGCAGAACATGCCCGAGAAGACCTGGTTGTTGTCGCGGAGCTCGGCATACATCGGATAGGACAGCTCGGTGTCGTCCCCCCGGTTGCTGCCCGGCCGTGGCCCGTCGTACGTCACCTGCACGAGCTCGTGCGGATCGGGCACGGGCAGCAGCCGCAGGATGACCTGATCCACGAGCGTGAAGATCGCGCTGTTGGCGCCGATGCCCAGGCCGATCGATGCGATGGCGATCAGCGTGAAAGCGGGCGCCCTTCCCCAGGCGCGAAGGGCGTAGCGGGCGTCGAATAAGATGCGGCCCATGGTCTCCTCCGCGTGAATGGTCCCTACGGAAGGTATCCCAGGGCGCGCAGCCGGGCCTTCAGCTCCGGCGGAGCCTCCACCGTTCCCGGCTTCCGTGCCTCGGCCCGGCCGCGCAGGAGGTAAGCCGTCGCGTCGCGCCGCAGTCGCTCGGCCTGCGGGTGAGTGAGGTCGCTCCGGCGCTCCCGGGGATCGGCCGCCAGATCGTACAGCTCCTCCGAGAGCCGCTGCTCCGGAGTGCCGTTTCGCGTTCGCAGGATGTACTTCACCGAGCCGAGCTGGACGGCGACGCGGTGGGACCGGTCGGGGTTGCGCTCCGTCTCGGCGAAGACCTCCCTAGGCGGTAGCCGCTCGCCACGGGCGAGGGGCAGCAGGCTGCGGCCTTGGAAGGACGGCGGGTGCGGCAGGCCGAGCGCTTCGAGAATCGTGGGGGCGAGGTCGACGAGCGAGACGGTGTCCGGCACGCGGCGCCCGCCGGTTCCCGGCAGGCGGAGGGCGAGCGGTACGCGCAGCATCTCTCGGTACAGCGTGCGGGAGTGCCTCCATCCGCCGTGGTCGAGGAATTCCTCTCCGTGGTCCGCAGTGTAGACGATCACGGCATTGCGGAGGAGGCCGCGGCCGTCGAGCTCCTTCAGCAACATGTCGATCTGCGAGTCGGTGTAGGCGATCTCTCCGTCGTAGGCGGCCTCCACCTTCACCCCAGGGCCGCTTCCGCCGCCCTCCGCATCCGAGCCGTCCGCAGGGAACAGCCGGTCGAAGGGCGGAGGGGGATCGTACGGGTAATGCGCGTCCATGTAGTGGACGAACAGGGCGAGATCGCCTCCCGGCCACTCCCCGAGCGTCTCGAGCGCGAGCCGGTTCAGGTCCGCAGCCCGCTGGCGCCCCTCCGGCCCCTCGGTGCCGCCGGTGAAGCGGAGGACGTCGAATCCGTGCGCCATTCCGAAATGGGAGGACACGAAGTCGTTGGCGGTGACCCCGAGGACGGTGAAGCCGGCGCCGGCCAGGACCTCGAACACGGTGCGGTGCTGCGCGTCCCGGGGCCTGTTCTCGCCGGTGGCGCCGTGGAAGAGGGGGTAACGGGACGTGAACTGCGAAGCCAGGGAGGGCAGCGTCCACGACGACGTGGCCATGGCGTCTTCAAAGACCACCCATTTCGGGGAAAGCCGATCGAAGTGGGGGGAGGTCCGTCGCCCGTATCCGTACGCGCTCAGATGATCGGCGCGGACCGCGTCCTGGGAGATCCACACCAGCACCCGGCCGGGCTCGGCCCGCGGTGCTTCGATGCGCGGCGACGCCACCACGATCCAAGGGGCAGGCGCCTCGCGGCTCGGTTCGACGAGACGCCCGCTGGCGTGGACGTGGTCGGCTCGGAAGGTGAGCTTGACGGGTCCACGCCCGCTCAGCGGGACCGACACGGGCCACCAGCGACGGCGGCGGGCGATCGAGAACTTCGTTCGGTAGATCGTGTCCGGGCCGGCGGCCACCTGTAGCTCGACGTAGCCCCACGCGGGCGACCCGGGGTCGACGGCCCACACGAACGAGAGCCGGCGGCCGGGCTGGGCCTCGACCGAGCATGAGCGCTCCTCGCCCGGCCGGAGGAGCACCGCGGGACGCGTCTCGTCCCGGAGGCGGATGAAGGTGGGTTGGCCGAGCGCGGGCAACAGGCTCTGCGTGGCCGGCCGGCGTGCCGGCGGGGCGGACGGAGGAGCCCTGCCCTCACAGCCGACGGCTGCCGTCAGCGCCAGCAGCGCCGCCGCCACCCTCACTGCAGGTAACCCAGGGCCCGCAACCGCTCGAGCATCTCCGCGTCCACTTCGGAGGAGCCTTCGAGGTGCTGGCCGTCACGCCCGCGCCCGCCGTAGCTGGCGATACGGCGCGGCGGGCTCGAGGCGAGCAGCCCCGGCTGGAGGGCCTCCCTCGGCAGCCGTCCATCGAAATCTTCGGCCACCGGGAAGCCCTTCAGGTAGAGGAGCAGCGACATGACGTCGAAGACGGATAGCCCTGCGACCCGTCCGGCTCGGAAGGCCGGTCCGGCCGCCAGGAAGACGCCCGCGGGAGCTTGGCTGTGGTTGTAGCCTCTCGCGCCCTCCAGCTTGAAGCCGTGGTCGGACACGACGATCACGTTGCCGGGTCCGAAGGCTTCTTGGATCCGCCCGAGGGCGCCGTCGACCGCGCGGTAGGCCGCGCTGACCACTCGTCCGTACCGTCTCAGGTCGTCGCTCGAGGCACCCGGGTGCTCCTCGACCAGCTCGGAGTAGTCCAGGGCCGTGTGACAGGTCTTGTCGACCAGCCGGAAGAGGACGAGCAGATCGGCGGGCTGGCCGTAGCGTCGGCGGCTCCTCTCGATGGCATCCAGGGCCAGACGCTCGTGGGTGGTGAACATGGAGTGGAAATAGGTGAACTCGTTCGCGATGCCCACCAGCGGCGAAGGATGCTTCACGCGCATCCGCTCGAACTCCGCCGGCGACACGTCCATGAAGGCGCGGGCCTCGGCCAGTGTCACGTCGTCGGGCAGCACGATGAGGGGCGCGATCTCCGGATATAGGTCATCCGGGTACGTGAGGCCTTCCGGGCGGCGAGGCTGCCCCCGGTGCACCAGCTCGTGATAGTACGCGCGCTCGCTGACGATCTCGCCCAGGACGGGCTCCGCGGGCCACGTGCCCCACCAGTTGATCACGCTCACCGGCGAGCCCCGCGCGGTCGCGATGTTCCAGAACGCCGGCACGCGCCGCGTGAAGCTGGAGATCGGCGCCTGGAACATCTGGCCGGCGGCTTCCAGCCGGGCGAACAGGAAGGGAAACCCCAGCCGGTTCAAGGGGCGCAGGTCGGGCAGCGTCTCCTCGACGCCGCGCAGCCGCCGAGTGGCGAAATCCACGACACCGTGCCGGCGAGGGCGCTTGCCGGTCACCACGCTCGTCCAGATGGCCGGAGACAGCGTCGGCCGCAGCGTTTCGAGGGGACCCCAGGCGCCGTGCTCCTTGAGGTCGTTGAAATGCGGCAAATCGCCTCTCGCCATGAGCGGCTCCAGGAGGTCCCAGTCCGCGCCGTCCACTCCCACCAGCACGAAGCGAGGGCCCGCGATGCGTACGGAGGCGGATGCGCCGCGGCTGCGGCCCGGGCTCTCGCCGTCCGGAAGGAGGGCCAGCAGACCACTGGCCACCGCGACCAGGGCGACGATGCGGACACCGGCCCGGCCACGGGCGAGGGGAGCGCCGGCTCCGACGAGAGCCAGCGCGCACAGCACCGCCGAGAGGGGGACCAGGGTACGGAAAAGGCCGGGCCCTTCCAGCGAGAAGAGCGATGAGACGGCACGCGGGTTGGAGGCGAGCGCGACGACGGCGAAGAGGACGGTCCCCCCGAACACGAGCCGGCCGGGAAGGCTCCGCAGACGAGGCAGCCGCGAGGCGAGAGCGCCCAGCAGGAGCGCGGCGAGGGCGACGGCCGAGTAGAAGAGGGCCACCCACGCCCAGAGCACCAGCCCGAAGCTCAAGGGATGTTGGACCGGCGCCAGGTTGTTGCGGGCGACCAGGAGCATCGTGGCCAGCGTGGCCGCGAGAAGCACTCCGAGAACGGCCCGCTCCACGACCTTCATGCGACCGCGCGATACGTCGCCGCCCGCCGGGCGCGCCCTACCAGTCGACCTTCGCCGCGAACTGCATCTGCCGGTTGTCTCCGACGGTGGTCGTGATCCGGCCCGCCGTCGGCGACCCGATGTTGGCGTTCGGGAAGCCGAACTGCGGGGTGTTGAGAAGGTTGAAGGCATCCGCCCGCAACTGGAGCGTCACCCGGTTCTTCAGCGGGATCCGCTTGGCCAGCGACATGTCGAGCGTCTTCGTGCCGGGCGCATACAGGATGCCGCGGCCCGAATCGCCGTAGATATTGGGTGGGGGCGCCGCGAAGTCGGCGATGTCGAACCACTGGTTGACGGTCGGGTTGTCCAGCTTTCCGTCTCCGATGCGGTTGGGCCAGGAGGGCGCGCCGTTGTTGACCCCCTGGTTCAGGAATACGGTGAACGGCCGTCCCGTGGAGAGGGTGACGATCCCGCTGAACTGCCAGTTGCCCAGGATCGCGTCGCCCAACCCGCCGCTCGCCCAGCGCCGATTCTCGCCGAAGGGCAGGTCCCACACGTAGCTCAGCACGAAGCGGTGCTTGACGTCGAAGCCGGAAGGGCCGCGCCAGAGGTCCATCCGCGTGACGGTCTGTCCGTTGCCCACCGCGCCGCCGCCGGAGGCGGCCGATCCTCCGTAGTCGAGCGACTTGCCGAAGGTATAGCTGGCCAGGAACTGCAATCCGCCCGAGAAACGCTTCAGCAGCTTGGTCTGCAGGCTGTTGTAGCTCGACTTGTTGCGTGGGTCGCACTGGATGATGGCGCTCATGTTGGACAGCGCCTGGATGAGCCGGCGCGAGGCCTGGGTGCCCGGACCCGGCTGCACCTCGTTGGGGTTGTAGCAGACGACGAGATGGCTCCCCCGGCTGCCCACGTACGCGACCTCGCCCATGAGCGTCTGGGTCAGCTGCCGCTCGTAGCTGACCTGCCAGGTCTGCATCGACGGCGTCTGGTTCTCGAAGGCGTGCCCGAGGACGCGGGGGTTGGCCGCGTTCAGCTCCGCCGTGGTGCGGGGCTTGATCTGCACGATCGGCGCGAACGGGTTGGAGAGCCGCGGGACCCGCGAGGGCGAGTAGTCGAGCGGGTTCGTCTCGACCGTGTAGTTCTGCGAGATCGTGTACGGCACCTGCTGCCCCAGGAGGTTGGAGGCGGACTGCGCGAGCGGGTAGTAGCTGATCCCGAAGCCGCCGCGCAGGACGTTCCGCGCGTCGCCGGTCATGTCCCACGCCAGCCCCAGCCGCGGCGCCAGGTTGTGGCGGGTCTTCTTGTTGACGCTCCGGCTGGCCCCGTCCTCGCCCGCGTAGATGAGCCGCAGCCCGACCGGGTCGAAGTTGACCAGGCGGTCGTCCTTCTCCGTGTCCGCCCCGTAGACCTCGTAGCGCAGGCCGACGTTGGCGGTCAGCCGCGAGCTCACCTTCCAGTCGTCCTGCACGAAGAGCGAGTGCTCGGAGCTCCGCATGTAATACGGCTCGAGCAGGAACCCTCGGGAGCCCGCCGTCGTGAAGCCGAGGAGCAGGGTGGCGATGCCGGAGCCCTGCGTGATGGTCGCCGGGTTGTTGGTGAGGTTGCGGCCGATCGTGATGCTGCTCCGGGTGTCGGTGTTGGTGAAGGGAGACGGCTTGCGGAGGATGAAGCGGTAGCCGGTCTTCAGGGAGTGCGCCCCCTTCACGAAGGCCACGCTGTCCTCGAATTGGAAATGGATCTGCTTGGGGTTCACGGGCAGGAAGGCCGGGCCGCCCGAGATGCCGGTCAGGTCCCCGGTCGCGACCCCCGGCGCGGCGCCGATGCCGAGGTTGGGGAGGCCGGAGGTGAACTCGGTGACGTTGATGCCCTGGATGCCGAGCGACTCCGCGGCCTTCGTCCCGAAGTCCGACTGGCGCGTCTCGGGGTTCGTCTTGGCGAATCCGAACCGGAACTCGTTGACCACCGTCGGCCCGAAGATGTGGGTCCAGTTGAACGCCCGCCCTGCGTTGTGGGGCGCGGGTTCTGGATTGCGGGGGCGGACGGCCCCGAGGCCAAACGGCTGTTGGGAAAGTCGGGGGTTG
>Ga0184632_10000203_pt1 | contig 21151 bp, 25 predicted proteins | sample PLM31_50_b1_FD_133153 | JGI IMG/M metagenome (GOLD analysis project Ga0184632, IMG submission 133153) | Groundwater sediment microbial communities from an aquifer in East River, Colorado, USA - PLM3-1_50_b1 | ecosystem: Environmental > Terrestrial > Soil > Riparian zone | place: USA: East... | reverse complement strand
GGCCTCCACCAGCCTGCTGAGCCTGTTCACGGTGCACGCCAAGCGGGGCAAGGTGGCGATGGATCAGGCCGGGGTGCTACCCGGGTTCGGCGGGGTGGCGGTCCACGACGGCTGGGCGCCGTACTGGCGCTACCAGCACGCCACCCACGCGCTGTGCGGCGCCCACCTGCTCCGCGAGCTGGAGGCAATCAGCGATGAGCCCGGGCAGGGCTGGGCGGCGGGGATGGCCGAGCTGCTGGTCGACGCCAAGCTGGTTGCCGACCGGGCCCGCGCCGCCAGTGCCGGCCGGGTCGACGACGACGCGCGAGCCCGGCTCCAGCGCCGCTACCAGCGGCTGCTGGCCGACGGGCAGGCGGCCAACCCGCCCTCACCGGCCACCAGCCGACGCCGAGGACGGGCGGCCCGTTCGCCCGCGGCCCGGCTGCTGGCCCGGCTGGATGCCCACCGGGAGGAGGTGCTGCGGTTGCTGGACGACACCCGCGTGCCGTTCGACAACAACCAGGCCGAGCGGGACCTGCGGATGGTGAAGTTGCAGCAGAAGATCTCGGGCTGCTGGCGCACCCCGGCCGGGGCCGAGGCGTTCCTGGCCCTGCGCAGCTACCTGTCCACCGCCCGCAAGCACGGCATGAACCCGCTCGCCGTGCTCGGGCAGCTGTTCCAGGGCCACCCCTGGCTGCCAGCGCCAGCCCCGGGCCCGCCGCCAGCGCCGCCGTGCCCTGGCGCTGCGTAGACTCGGCTGGTCATGTCCCGTCGCGCTCGCCGACCGCCGCCGCGGCCGGCTCGCCCCCCAGCCTCGGTCGACCTGGTCCAGGCCGTGGTCGAGGCGATCGCACGCGGGGAGCTGGACCAGGAGCTGGCCGTGCTCGGCGCCGTCATCAACGAGCGGGTGCGGCTGCTGGCCACCGCCCGGTCGATGACCACCCTGGCGAGCCTGCGGGTCGGCGACCGGGTCCGCATCAACCACAGCGCCAAACCCAACTACCTGCACGGCCAGGCCGGGACGGTGAGCGGGTGGGCCGGGCAGAACGTCATCGTCCAGCTCGACCAGCCGGCCGGCCGCTTTGTCACCGGCGAGCTGCGCTGCCCACCACTCGTCCTCGAGCCACTGGCACCTGAATAGTTACGAACGAGCTTGCCGACCGAGCCCACGATCCAACGCAGCCCCATGCCGCCTCGGCCTCTCTGTCGCTCCAGCGCCGCCTTGATCGCGCGAAGATTGCGGTCCTCTCGCCGGCGCATGACCGGACCCAGCACCGGCAGCAGCAACCGCAAGGCCCCCTGTGGCTGGAGCTCCATGCGGATGACGAGACGGGCGCCGCCGGGGGTCTTGGACACCTTTCCTTCGGAGTTGGCGAGGAGCCGTCTGGAACGACCAACCGAGGCCCACGCCGTCGGGCGCTCAAAGCGCACCAACTCGATGGTCATGGGATCACCCTTGATCCACTCCCCCTGGTAGCGGGCACCCAGCCCGATGGGTCCATCGGTGAGCTTGTCGATCCGTCGGGTCCTCGGGTTCCACTCGGGCTCGCGGCGCAGATCGGTGCAGTAGTCGAAGACCTCCTCTGGAGACCGCTGGATGTCCACCGCGTGCTCGATGACCACCCCACGCCGGCCGTTGCGCACGCCATGCTGCCGCTCCCGGCCGGCGTGTGCTGCTCGACGCTCGGCCTGGTTCCTGATCAGCGGAAGGCCGGTGTAGCGGATGAGGATGATCCCGGCCGACATCGGGGCCCAGTACCGGCGGAACCGCTGGCGGGATTGCGGATCGGTGGCGACCGCGCGGGTGCGGGTGACCAACAGGGACTTGTTCGGCCCGAGCGGCTCGGCTCGAAGTGTCCACACGATCTTGACGTACCCGGGCTGGTTGAACCCGGCGAACTCCTCTGGGGGCAGCGGGTGGAAGGTCACCTGCTGGTGCCAGGGCTGGGTGTAGGCCCCGATCACGATCTCTCGGTCCGGCTCCTCCGCCAGCACGCCCCACCCCAGGCCCAGCGTCTCTGCGACGATGCCCCTGGACCCCTGCGGCCGGAACGGCTCACCCCGGAGCAGCGCCGGGATCGCCCGGAGCCAGAAGATGGCTTTGACGATCGGGGAGCTCTGGAGGTCCAGCTGCTTGGCCGCCGCCAAGGTGATGGCCGCCGGCGCGTCAACCGTGAGTTGGTGGTACTCGTCCACTTCCGGGTTCGGCAGGAACCGGTCCAGCAGCTCATCGCGCGGGTGGCGCTCCGGGTCGACATGTCCGTACCGGGCCCACGAGGCGCCGAAGCCCAGCACGCCGGCCCCGGCCGCGGCGGCGCCGTAGCGGAGGAGCCGCGCCGGGTTCATGACGGGACCGTCTCCTGGCCTTTGATCCGGTGGTGGGTCGCGAGAGGTTCGGCACGCTGTTTGATCCCGCGGAGCAGCTTCCGCTGCATCACGATGTCGCCGTTGGCGGCCACCAGCTCGTAGAGCATCCGCCGGGTCCAGGGGTGCTTGGTGGCCCGGAGCCGGTTGAGCAGCCGGGTTCGGCCATCGGCCGGCTCCAGCACCCACTCCCAGCTGTACTCGCCCTTCTCGTCCCACCACAGCATCCGACGGTACGGTTCCAGCTCCTTGACCCGGACCCCGATGTCCTTGCCGGCCACCATGGGAATGAGGTCGCCGACCTCCAGCTGCTGGAGCTCGGGGATGATCTGGGTCGCGCTGGGCACCCCGGCGTTGTCCAGCCGGTCGTAGGTGTACCAGCCTGCTCGACCGCTGCCGAGCTGCACCAGCCACGGCCACACGTCGTGCGGAGGGGCGTCGATGGTGATCGCTCTGGTGGCGACGTAGTCGGCCTTGGTGACCACCTCGTCGCCCGGTAGGGGCCAGGCCGCTTCCTCCTCGGTCGCCCCCCAGCGCAGCGCCCACGGCCGGACGAACTTCGAGTAGGCAGCTACGAGGCCGGCCCCTGCGGCCGCTGCCCCCACGGCGATCCGGGCCGTGCGGTTCATGCCGGGCCTGTAGGGTCGGCGGCGAGCAGGCGATCGAGCCTTCGGGCCAGCGAGGGGATCAGCCGCACGAGCAGGACCACGGCGATCCCGGCTGCGTGCAGGGCAAGGTTGGCCACCGCGTTCGTGACCCCGCTGATCGAGCTCACCGTGCTCCACCAGAGGAGCCGGACGACCATGCCGACGACCATGCCGCCGATGGCCAGCGGCATCCGCCACCTTCTGGCCTTGTCCAGGCCCCAGGCGGCCCGGCGAACGCCACCACGGTGGCGAGCACCAGTATCTGGATGACCGACCAGATGGCGCCGTGCACGGTGGTCCCGGTTCCAAGCAACGATGGCATGAACCACAGGAGCATGCTGCCGAACAGGAAGATTACCGCCGACGCGGCGGTTCTGAATCGAGCCATACATTCCGTCTCCTCGACCCATCATGGCATCTCAAGGGTAGGGCGCGGTCTGCGGGGCGGCGGGGGAGAAGGTCCGTACTCCGACGGGGCATCCGGCAGGTTGAGTTGGCCGTCTGGGATCTCGTGACCTCGACGCGGATGTGGCGTCCATCCGGGGTGAGGGCAGCCCGGTCCCACCACGTCGGCCCGAGTCGGCAAACAGCCGCCCGGGCAACGTTGCGCTGTCTGGGCTGGTCACGCCAGTCGGGGCCGGCTCCGGCCGCAGGTCGCCACCAGGCCCAGCTGGCACCTCCCGGATCGGTCCTGTGGGCGGCAATCGGACGCCAGCCTGGCCACCTGAGCTGTACGGTGGGCAGACGGCCATGCAGCATCTGCGCTGCTCGGGAGGACCAGGAGGACGTCATGGCCGAGGTGAAGCTCGCCACCCCGCGCGGGGAGATGCCGACCTATGTGGCAACGCCATCCGGCGAGGGGCCATGGCCCGGCGTTGTCGTCATCCACGACTTCGCCGGCATGAGCCAGGACCTGCGCAACCAGGCCGACTGGCTGGCCAGCGAGGGCTACCTGGCCGCCGCACCCGACCTGTACTGGTGGGGCAGCATGCTGCGCTGCCTGCGCACCATCATGCGCGAGCTGGGGACCCGGCAGGGCCGCACCTTCGACGACATCGAGGCGGTACGGGCCTGGCTGGCCCAGCAGGAGGGCTGCACCGGCCGGATCGGCGTGATCGGGTTATGCATGGGCGGCGGCTACGCCCTGGCACTGGCCCCTGACCGCGGCTTCTCGGCCTCCAGCACCAACTACGGCGGCTGCCCCAAGGACGCCGAACAGGTCTTGGCCGGCGCCTGCCCGATCGTGGCCAGCTATGGCGGCAAGGACCGTTCCCCGATGGGCTACCGGGCCGCCGCCCGGCTGGAGCGGGCTCTGACGGCGGTCGGGGTGGACCACGACATCAAGGTGTATCCCGACGCCAGCCACGGGTTCCTCAACGACCATCCGCCCGCTGACCGAACGCCCCTGTTGATGGTGCTGGATATTCTTTCCGGGACCCGCTTTCACGAGCCTTCCGCCCAGGACGCCCGCCGGCGCATCGTCGCCTTCTTCGACACTCACCTGAAGTCATGACGCGCACCCATCCCGCGCAGCGGGCAGGGCTGCCCGTCGACTGCTGAGCACCTCCTCCTCGATGGTGGCTGGGCCGGCGTGGCGCTCATGGGTGCAGGCGCTGGTCGAGGAACCCCAGGACGCGGTCCAGGGCGGCCCGGGTAGGGTGGCCGGGCTCGTCGACCAGGTCAACAGTCAACACCGCATGCGCCCGGGTGGGGATGCCGTACGCATTGCCGGGTGAGGAGTCGACCTCGATGGCCTCAAAGGCGCCGCCCAGCTCGCGGCGCAGCGTCCGGAACCGCTCGGCCGGGCAGCCCCGATCGGCCGAAAACCGCAGCCCGAGCACGCACAGCCCGCGGTGGGTGCGTTCCTTGACCTGGGCGAGGTCGGTGGCATCCAGGCCGACCGCGGCCCGCTTGGCGGCGGTCAGGGGGGCCGGTAGGCCCGGCTGGCTGACCACCGGGGCCAGCACCGCCGGCTCCACCGCCATGGCCAGCGCGAACCCGCCGGTCACACACATCCCGATCGCGCCCACCCCGGGACCGCCGCACTCACGGTGGGCGGTGGCCGCCAGTGCCCGCAGCCAGGTCGCGACCGGGCTGGTCCGGTCGGCCAAGATGGCGAACTCGCGGCTCACACAGACCCGTAGCACCGACCGCAGCAGCGGACCGGCGCCGAATGGCTCGCCCGGCCGCCCGAACAGCGACGGCAGGTACACGCGGTAACCGGCCTCGAGGAGCCGCTGAGCGAAGGTGATCATGCCCGGATGGATGCCCGGGATCTCGTGGATGACGATCACCGCCGGACCGGCGCCGGCCCGGTACACCGAGTGCCTGCGGCCCTGGTGGGTGAACGTCACCTGGTCGAACCCGGGAACCTTTGGTGTCGTCATGGCGGCCCTTGTGGTCTGGTGACCTTGCTACGGCGAGCAGGATGTGGACCGTGACCTGGGTCGCAACCGGCCACCTATCACCAACGCGACGATACTGGCAGGCGGGAGGGCCTGCACCGACGGCCCACTCCAGCCGCCGCCGTGCAGAACCTATCGTGGCGGTGCCGAGGTGGACCAGGGAGGCCCGCGGATGCGTAGTCAACACCGACCTGTCCGGCGGACGGTAGCGCTCAGCGGGACCGGGATTGCCACCTCCGCGGCGCCCGGGCGACGCCGGGTCACCCGCGCGCTCGTGACCGCGGTCCCCGTCGTCGTGCCGCTCACCATGCGGCTGGTCTTTCCTGCGCTGGCCCACCGGCTGGGGACCCGCCGTGGCTACCTCGCCGGCTTCGCCCTCTACTGGGCCGGCTGCTACCTGCTGACCATTGGCCTGCTTGGCCACCGCCGGGTCCAGGCGCTGCTCCGCCAACCCGCCCATCCGCTGCCGAGCCCGCGGTGGCTGCCCGCCGTCGCCCTGCTCCTCCCACCGCTGGGCGCCGCCAGAACCCGAGCTGCTACCCCGGCTGCGCAACGCGGATCCGGCGGTCCTGGCCACCGCGGCCACCGTCGCCAACGTCAACGCCGCCGCTGAGGAGCTGCTCTGGCACGGGCTGTTCGTCGCCACCTTCCCCGACGACCCAATCCGCGGCTGGCTGTGGCCAGCCGCCGGGTTCACCGCCTGGCACCTGGCCCCCCTGTCGGTACGGCCCTACCGCCACGGCACCCTGGCATTCCTGGCCCCTGCTGCGCTGATCGGAGTCGGCTACGGGTGGGTGGCGTGGCGGGCACACTCGTTGCGCATGACGCTCCCAGCACACATCGCGACCGACGCGAGCGGATTGCGGGCCGCCCACTTCTGGCTCGGCCGCTGACCGCTGACCCAGAGCAAGAACAATGGCCGTCTCAGGGTCAGCGCAACGCCTCCGGGAGGACCTGTGAGGGTATCTGAAGGCCGAGGGTCTGCCGAGGGTCTATCGAGGGCGGTCGTTGCGTTCGGCGGCAATGCGGTCCAGATCGGCCTGGCTGAAGCAGCGCAGATCGGCAGTCCTGGGCAGGTATTGCGCAGCAGCCCGTTGGCGCTCAGCGGCAGTATGATCACCACGCGCCTCCTGCCATCCAGCGGTCCTAGCCTGCGGACAGGACCCGGAACACCGGGTAGTAGTTGGCGACGGCCCGGAGTTCCGCAACAGAGGCATCAGGGTGCAGGCCGAAGTAGGAGCAGATACTCCCCGATGACCTCGGGCCGTTCCTCCGGGGGGAGTTCCTGGAGCTGGACCCGATGCGCGGTACGGCGGCGCAGAATCGCCTGTCCCGCGGCTGCCCGGACGTTGCGGACCCACTGCGACTCGCCGGCCAAGGCCACCAGGTAGTTCTGGCCCCGGTAGGGAGTTCGCAGGATCGGGGTCCGACGAGGCTTCCCCGACCTGCGGCCGCGTACCTGCAACGTCACGGCGTCTCGAGGGGCCAGACCAAGCGAGGTGAGGGGCACACCGAGCCAGTTGAGCCGCCGGTACCAGGCAGCTGGGGGCCGGTAGGTGGTGCGGTGGGAGTAATCCTGGGGATGCATCTCGACCTCGCCCTCCGAGCCGTGATCGAACGGCCGCCCCCACACGCTCTCAGGTGCGCACACGGGCACAGAGGCGCCAGGCCTTCACGGAGCGGGACTCCTAGCCCGTCAGACCAACCGCTGCGATTCAACGTGGGCAGCGAATCCTGGGATGCACCTGCAGGCTCTACCTCAATGACCCCAGCGCCTGGCAGAAACCCCATCATCAGCCAACCGCTGACCGTGCACGAACTTCCATACGACAGTCCTAACTACAGTGATGGGAAGGAGGAGAGTGTCTGTACACTGAGCCTGACGTTTAGAGGACTGAATGCACAGCAAATGCAAGGACCAGGACTGAGACGGCGGAGCGTCGAAAGCGTGTTGTTGAATTGCGCCGGAGCATGTGGACGTTCGAGCGCATTGGCGAGGAGCTTGGCGTCACAGCGCACCCTGCGTATCAGATCTACAGGGATGCGCTAAAGGAGATCATTCGACCCGATGTTGATGAGCATCGAAAGGAATAAGGCGATCTCATTGACGGTGAAGTGGCAAGGCTCATGACCCTGGCGCAGACGTTTGGTAATGAGCCAGAGACCGTAGTGAAGATCACCAACAGCATTCGTGGTTGGCTGGAGCGGAAGGCGCGACTGCTCGGGCTGGACATGCCGAACGTCAACGTGAACCTGGACGGCGGCAAGGTCACCTACACGATCAACGGAATCGAGATGGAGGCGCTGTGATGCTGAGGCAATCAGTTCGCGCTCGTCCGTTCTGTGGGCGCTGCGGTCAGGAACAAGACAGGCTGCGCACCATCAAGGTCGAGCGTGAGGACGGCCACAAGCTAACGATGCGAGTCTGCGACACCTGCGACAAGGCGCTGCGAGGAGCGGTGAAGAGATGACTACGGAGATCACGGTGGCGCCAGCGTCCATCGAAGACCAGGTCCCCATCCTTGCGACGTGTGCCCGGTGCGCAGCACGGCCGAGGAGGCGGCCGTGCTGCTACTGCTGGTTCTCGGGCCTGACCACTGGTCGGCCGCCCTGAGGCCGTTCCTGGTCACCTGCTTCGCCGTCGGCTCGACGATCGCATCGACCCCGCGGGAGAAGCCCAGCCAGCGCCGTCGCTGACAGTGCGCGCGAAGCCCCGAAGGCAAACGCGAAGCGCCGACGGCAGAGGGGCCGGCAATGCCCGGCCCCTCTCGTCGCCCGTCCCCTATGGGCGTCCGCCGGCGGTCCCGACCGGCACCTTGCCGTTGCCCCTCACGGCAGCGCTCGAGCCCCGCTCGGGCGCTGGCGGGGCCTCGGCGGTACGGCTCCCCATGAGGTAACCGCCGAACACCGTCAGCCAGAGCACCGCCGGGTAGGCGACCCACCGCTCGATGCCGCCTTCGCCGAGCTCGGCCACCGGACCCCACTCAAGGAAGAAGCTGCCAAGAACGAGGCTTGCCAGGGTGATCGTCCCAAGCACCACCGAGAGCTGCCGAAGCGGTGGTGGCTCCACCTTGTAGGCCAGGATGGCCGCCACGCCCGCCGCGACGAAGACGAACATCGCGATCAACGGGTGCGGCGTGGTGTTGCCGGGAAAGACCCCGATGCCGAAGACGCCGAGCCCGTAACAGGCCAGCGAGATCGTGACCGCCCGACGCCGGAACGCGCGGTGGACCAACCAGGCGGCGGCGATGATCATCGCGCCGGTCACCAGCATGGTGATGTCGAAGATCGCGGCTGAAGGTTGCAGTACGACGCTGTCTGGCGGTCGCGTGCCGCCCAGGTCGCTGATGGTGTTCTCGAAGGTGCTGTAGGCGGCGGGATACAGCGCCTCGGCGGTGATGATCCCCATCAGGATCGCCGCACCCGCGGTGAACAGCAGCGCACCCGCAAGCTTCAGCGGCGCCCGCTCATGGATTCCTCTCTCAGCCATCTGCTCTACCTCTCTGCTCTGCGGGTCGCCATCGACCCGCCCTCCCAACCTAGAGCGACCCGTGCGGCCCGACGAGGGCCAAAGGTCCCGACATGTGGAGGTCGTTCCTCTTCGCGGCAGCGCTGGGCCCCGCCTAGACCCTCTGGCGCCCCCCTGGCCAGCCGGATCTGCTGCCCCACCCACCGTTCCGTTCGCACGGTCGACGAGCTATTGGCAGTTACTGTAATGGCCTGGCGAGGCGGCGGCCGCACGAGCGCACGCGCAGGTCGGCTCCCGCGGCGCGGACGCGTTCCAGCCAGACCACCGTGGCGGCCGGCCAGCCTGTCAGCTGCGGGTCCTGGCGTCGGTATCGTCCTGCAGCCGCCCCGGGCCGGCCTTCCATCCGCAACGCAGCACGACCGAGGACCGGGAAGGGGGCGCATCGCCGAAGCCTTGGTCGCCCCATCGTCGTAAACAACGTCATCGACAACAACGTCATCGGCCGACGGGTCGTTACGACCACCGGCAGCCGACCTGCCGTTGGTTACAGCCCGCTGTCCATTCCCGGCCACGTTCGGATGCATGAACCCGCCAACGTCGCGGGGTGGCTCACTTCTCGCGCACGCAGGAATGCCGTTTGGAATGTGGGCGGCCGGCCCCAGCCGGGAGGTAGATCGTGGGCGGCACGATTAATGCGGCTACGCCGCCATTCCCACATTTGGTCGAGGCGTGTCATGCCACCCTCCGGGCGTTGCGGCCATTCATTGCTCAGGTAGGTCTTTTCTGCACTGACCTCCGGTCCTGGGTAGGTGCTGGACGTGGGCGGCTCGGTCACTTCGGCAGCGCGAGGCCGTGGGAGTCTCTCAGTGCCCGCCGAAGGCATGACGCAGTCGGGGTGGTTGGGCCGCTCGCCCTAGCGGCGACGGGCCGATTGGCCCTGGGTGCAGGTGCCGTTTGGCTTATGCTGCGTCCGACCTCAACGAGGGAGGCAGCGTATGAGCTTCACAACCCGCGAATGGTGGGGGCTCATCCACGGCATGGGGCTGGGCGCGCTGTTCCTGCTCGCCTTCGCCGGCGGGCTGGCCGGTCTGTACAGCCTCAAGCCGGCCCTTGTCACCCCCGAGGGGGTGGTCGAGCGGATGCGGCGGCTTAAGGTCGGGGTGGTGACCATGGCGGTGGTCGCGTGGCTGACCGTGCTCACCGGGACCTGGATCGTCTATCCCTGGTACCGGGCGACGGGCCCCGACAGCGCCAGGTCGCAGCTGCTGGCCGATGAGGCCACCAAGGGCTGGCACGAGTTCGGCATGGAGTGGAAGGAGCACGTCGCCTGGATCAGCCCGATCCTGGCCACCGTGGTCGCGTTCATCGTGCTGTACTACGGCACCAACCTGATCCGCCACCAGCGGGTGCGGCGGACGGCGATCACCCTGTTTGTGCTGGCGTTTGTGTTCGCGGGTGTCGCGGGAGCGTTCGGCGCCTTCATCACCAAGGTCGCCCCGGTCAAGTAGGAGACGAGGGTCATGGCGCACGCGGCTGACCGGCGCTCCACCGAGGAGCGCATGGACCACATCGAGTTCCAGGACAAGCCCGAGGGCCCGATCGCGGCGGCGATCATCGCGGGCGGCATCGGCGCGACCGCGCTGGGCGTTTTCACCACGCTAGCCGAGGCAAGCGAGGGTGCGAAGAACTGGTTGCAATGGAGCGACGCGGTGGGGCCGCTGTCGGGCAAGGTCCTGATGGCGGTGCTGGTGTGGCTGGTGGCCTGGGCGGTGCTGCACCTGGCGCTCAGGAACAGGCCCTACGAGACCCGCCGGGCGCTGGTCATCTCCCTGGTCCTGATCGGCCTGGGCGTGCTCGGGACGTTCCCGCTGTTCTTCCAGGCGTTCGGCGGGTAGCCGCCCGCCACGCCCCCAGGCATCGAGCCAATCGCATAGGCGAGGCCCATCGGTCGGCGAGGCGCGTGGTTGGAGCAGGGCAGAGGACCGGTCTGGCCTGCTCCGGCGAATGTGGATGCAGCGTCCGGGGACGTTGTATCGGGCGGGAATGTCGCGTTGCACTTGGTCGGAGCCCCCCGCCTGCCACGTCTGTCCAGGCCCTTGCAGGTGGCGGCAACGCCGATGCGCTGGTCTCGTATGCTCGGCACCCTATGACCGGGTGCCACGGCCAGGTTGAGGAGCCGATGCCGACCGTCGACGACCAGCCGCGGGCCTCCCTGGCCGAGCTGGCCGGCCTGTTCCTCAAGCTCGGCACGATCGGGTTCGGCGGCCCCGCCGCCCACATCGCCATGCAGCGTGACGAGGTCGTCGGTCGGCGCGGCTGGCTCACTGAGCAGGAGTTCCTCGACCTGTTGGGGGCGACCAACTTCATCCCCGGGCCCAACTCCACTGAGATGGCCATGCACATCGGCTATCGCCGCGGCGGCTGGCGTGGGCTGCTGGTCGCGGGGGTCTGCTTCATCACCCCCGCCGCGCTGATCGTGCTCGCCCTGGCCTGGCTGTATGTGCGCTACGGCCAGACCCCGACCGCCAGCTCGGTCCTGTACGGCATCAAACCGGTCGTGGTCGCCATCATCGTGGTCGCCATCTACCAGCTCGCCCGGACCGCGATCAAAGGACCCCTGTTCGTGATCGTTGGGCTGGCGGTGTTCGCCCTCGCCCTGGCCGGCGTCAACGAACTCGTGCTCCTGGCGGCGGGCGCGCTGCTGGTGGCGGTGGTCGCCAACCGGGCCCGCCTGCGCCGCCCGCGCCGGACCCTGGCCGTGCTGCCGTTGGCGCTGAGCGCACCCGCGCTGCTCGCCCAGGCCGGCGCGGCGGGCCAGGTCGAGCTGCCCCGGCTGTTCTTGGTGTTCCTGAAGTTCGGCAGCGTGGTGTTCGGCAGCGGCTACGTCCTGCTCGCCTTCCTCCGCGGCGATCTGGTCGACCGCCTGCACTGGCTGACCGACCAGCAACTCGCCGACGCGATCGCGGTCGGCCAGATCACCGGCCCGGTGTTCACCACCGCCACCTTCATCGGCTACCTGCTGGCTGGCCTGCCCGGCGCCGCGCTGGCCACCATCGGCATCTTCGGGCCCTCGTTCGTGCTGGTCGCCGCGGTCAACCCGCTGGTCGCCCGGCTGCGCCGCTCGACCTGGGCAGGGTCGCTGCTGGACGGGGTCAACATCGCCGCGGTCGGGCTGATGGCCGCGGTCACCCTCGCGCTGGGCCGGGCCGCCCTCATCGACCCCCTCACCGTCACCCTCGCGGTCGGCGCCCTGATGATGTCGCTGCGATGGAAGCTCAACTCGGCCTGGCTGATCACCGCCGGCGCCGCCATAGGCCTGCTCCATCTGCTGGCGTGATCCTCGAGCCTCCGGGGATTGGTGCGATGGACGAAAGGCGGATTCCCGTCAGCGCATCCGGGGACCGACAATTCGTTTGGTGCTCGCCTGCTTGGGCCGCTGTCAATCCCACTGTCAGTCCACCAGCCGTCACCAGACGCAAACCTGATGAACTGGCTGGACTATGCTGGTTCACCGTGTCGAGCCTGGCGCTCCACCGGCATATCCGAACTCATCAGCAGCGATCGGGTATCATGTTTGTTGGTGCTGCTGATGAGTCATTGATGTGCATGTAACGTTCATCAGCAGGACGGCTGAATATGGGCTTCTAGCTGCAGAGATAGGTATTCGCCCCCCTAGCTCAGTCGGTAGAGCGCATCCATGGTAAGGAAAACCAAGGCCTATTCTTCTCGTGTGGTGACCAGTAGGAACAGCCATTTGTGCAGGTCAATGTCATCGTAGCATGTGGATCAAGTAGCAGCGAAAAGCAGCAACTGGCACCGGCTGGCGAGCGATCCTCATGAGTTTCGGGGAGTGAACCAGACAAGTTAGCTCGTGCGTCTCATGTCCGTTTGACCGTCCAGGTTCGGCTTGTGACACGGCTGTGAGCACAGAGCCTGCTATCCGAGGCGCTGGTGTCGGACGGCGCGTGTTTGTTTGGCAACGCCGGTCGTGTTGAAGCGGAACCGCGCCATCTCGACCGTGACGCTGTATTGCTCTGCGATCTCTGTCACATCGAGGCCTTGGTGGGCCGCACGGAGCAGCAAGGGACGGGGTAGCAGTAAGGTGCCGGCCAGGCTGGTGGCCTCTTCCTCCTGCTCTGGACGGCAGGTCCGGAATGGGACGCCGGCGACCATACGGATCTCACTCAACTCGTGCTCAAGCAGCAGGTGCGCGAGTTCATGGGCGATATCGCTATTTCGCCTTCCGGCGCCTCGTAGTGGGTTGAACACGATGACCCTCGTGCCGTCAATGTCGAAGGTGCAGCCGGAGAAGGCGAAGGCCTGGATGTGTTCAAGTTCGTGGAGGCGGTCGATGTCGATGAGTTCGTCGGCTGGGACCAAACGGACTCCCAGGTGCTTCGCGACCGCGGCGAGGTCCACAGGTTGATGAGGGGTAAGCCCGAGTTCACGCCGGAGGTCGGTGGCGTGGCGTTCGGCTTGGGCGCGAAAGCCTCGGCGGAGCGTCAAAGAGAGCCCTCGCGGAGGCGCTGCTCGAGGGCATGGTGGACGTCATGGAGCAGGCTGCCCAGCCGCTCTGGAACGCCAGGGCGCAGGACTGTGGCGGCGCGGAGATGCATCGCCAGCGCTGGCGGTTCCTGCACATCCCGGGCCAGCGCATCATATAGATCGCGCACGACCGAGACGATCCGCTCTGCGGCGTCAGGGCTGAGGCGTGGGTCGGCTATGAGGTGGCTGGTTACCTGATCGATGGTGTCCGAAGTGCGCTGCGCGTTCGGGCGGAAGAACCGCTCGGGCCGCTCACCTAGCCAAGCGCACAGTTGAAGGAATGTCGCCAGATCCGGCTGCGCGCCCGCCTCGGCCCGGCTCAGCGTGCTGAAGCTCACGCCAGCATCCTCAGCCGCTTGCCGGATCGACAGCTTCCCGCGCCGTTCTCTGACCAGCCGCCTGAGTTCCTCGACAGCGATACCGCTCGGCTGCTCCCGGGCAGCCTCAGGTTGGCCCGACCGTGACGGGGATCGTGGCATGGCCGGACTGTATCAGGAAAGCGGCAGTGCGCCGAGCCCGATTTAACTCTTCAGCTCTTCACCATTGACACTTCGCTGCAACACCAGCAAGGCTGGTGTTGTCCACCAGCCGACCTGATCGGAGGTCAACGTGACCGAGCAGACCCCCAGCACCCTCCAGGACACCACGGTTGCATCCCACCCGAGGTTCGAGGTCAACATCGAGGGCGTCATCCACCCCTGGGACAAGCCGACGATCACCGTGCCGGAGTTGCGCGGCCTCGGCGGGCTCCCGGCCGACCAGCCGGTCCTGGAGATCAACCTCAAGGACAACACCGAGCGGACCCTCGCCGAGGACGAGATCGTTGAGCTCAAGCCCGGTCACGGCTTCGCCAAGAAAGTGCAGTTCAAGCGCGGATGAGCATCGAGCGCATCACGGCCGGGCTCGAGCTGCTGCGTGGCTGGTTCCCTAGCCTCGACTACCTTGAGCAGGGCCACTGGGTGCGGCTGCCGGGCTACCGGATCCCCGCCGAGGTCTGGAGCGCCGACCTGGTCGAGGTCTGCTTCCAGATCCCGGCGGGGCTGCCTGGCCAGGCACCCTATGCCTTCCACGCCCGGCCCCGGCTCACCCTCGCCGACGGTCGCGAGCCCAACAACTACACCTGGCCGACAACCACCGGATTCGGCGGCGAGTGGGGCACCTTCTCCTGGGCTCTGGAGTCTTGGGCGCCCGCCGCCGAGCCCACCAAGGGCAGCAACATGCTCGACTTCGCCCGGTCGATCGCCAACCGCTTCCGCGAGGGTGCCTGATGGCGGTCACGTTCTCGATCTCCGACGACCTCTATGGGCGGATCTGCGACCACCTCACCGGCACGGCCGAGCAGGTCGCGTTCTTCCTCGCTCAGCGATCCGACGGCAGAGTCGACCACTTACGACTCGTGGACGCCTACATGGTCGCTGACGGCCTCGAACCCGACGGACCGTTCCACGTCCACCTTGCCGACGAGGTCCAAGGCCAGGTCATCCGCTGGGCGTGGAGCGCCGACGCCAGCCTGGTCGAGGCCCACTCCCACGGGCCCTGGGGTGACCCGGCCGCCTTCTCGCCAACAGATCTGGACGGGCTCGCCGAGTGGGTGCCGCATGTGTGGTGGCGGCTTGGCGGCCGTCCCTACGCCGCGCTGGTCTTCGGCGCCCAGACCTTCGATGGGCTGGCCTGGACACGATCCCCGACGACCGCGGAGCCGGTCGACCTGCTGCGCATCGACGGACGGCCGCCCAGGGCGGCCACTGGCCGCAGCCACGCACGCCTCCAACGGCGAGCCCGTCCAAGAAGGAGCAGCCCTGACGTCCCTCGGTGACAATATCCGCTACAGCCGGCAGATCATGCTGTTCGGTGAGGACGGCCAGCGGCGCCTGGCCAGCAAGCGAGTCGCGATCATGGGGCTCGGCGGGCTCGGCGCCCCCGTCGCCTTGCAGTTGGCCTATTTCGGGGTGCGTCGCTACGTCCTCGCTGACGGCGACGTGGTCACCAAGTCGAGCCTCAACCGACTCCTCGGCGCCACTGAAGCCGACGTCACGGACAGCACCGCCAAGGTGGCGGTGGCCGAACGGCAGATCAGGGCAATCCAGCCCACCGCGGAGGTGGCCGCCATCTCCATGCCACTCGAGGCTGAGGAGGTCCAGGCCGCGCTCGCGGGGGTCGACATCACGATCGGCTGCTTGGATCACGACATCGCCCGGCTACACCTGCTCGAACGCGCCAGCGAGCTTGGCATCCCCTACCTCGACCTGGCGACCGACACCGGCGAGGGCTACTACGGCGGGCGGGTCGTGTTCGCCGTCGGCGACTCTGGCTGTCTGTCCTGCCGCGACATACTCGACCAGGAGGAACTCGCGCGGGCGGCCATGGACGACGAACAGCGCCAGGCACATGACCGGATCTACGGCGTCCCCCACTCCGAACTCGGCGAGACCGGCCCGTCAGTCGTCTCTCTCAACGGCGTTGTGGCCTCCCTCGCCATCACCGAGTTCATGGTCTGGGCAACTGGCTTGCGCCAGCCCAAGCCACACCTCGTCTACCGGGGCGACATCGGCATCGTCACGCAGAACATCGACCCGCCCAGGCCCAACTGCTACTACTGTGCCGGCAGGAGATAGCGCAGCATCCTTGCCCGTGAGCCGCTGCTGGCTGTCGAGCCGTACTCGGCGGTGCCGAACACCTACACCGTGCCGTTCCGCGGCGGGCTGCTGATCTACGTCGTCCCACCGGGTAAGCGGATCGTCGGCATGGTGGACATGGTCGGGGTCCAGCCGTAGTCGCGGCACCCGGCTCCGGTCGGGGCGTGCTTGTTGCCCATCCCGGTGTCGCCAAGCCTGTCGTGGCCGACAGCAACCGCGCCCGCGGACACATGGCTTCCGACAGACACCGAAACGGGTCAAGTGCCAACGGCCAGGATTCTCCGCGATACGCTGTCGTGGTGCTCTCCCCACGTCCGCCCTTGAGCCGTCCGGTCGATTTCTTGGAGTTCTGGTCCCGAACCGTCAAGGAACTCGATCGAACCGTGCCCATGGTGGAGCGTGAGGCGGCCGCCATTCGAGCCGGGATCAGGCTGGAGTGGCTCTCGTTCAGCTCATTGGGCGACGCCCGCATTCACGGCTACCTGCTGCGCTGGGCCGATGGTGAGCCCCGGCCGCTGGTCGTCCATGGCCACGGCTATGGGGGACGGAGCACGCCGAGGTGGCGGTGGGCGCGCACCGGCCTCAACGTCGTCGGGGTGGACGTGCGCGGCTGGGGGCGGTCCAGGTCGGCGCTGCCGTCGCCGTCGCGGTGGGGGTGGGTCCTGACCGGAATCGAGTCGCCCGAGCGGCACGTGCTGCGCGGCGCGGTCTGCGACTACCTGCGGGCGGTCCGGGTGGGCCGCGAGCTGCTCGGCACCGCGGTCGCGCGCACGGTGCTGCACGGAGCGAGCTTTGCCGGCGGCCTCGCCCTAATGGCCGAGGCGCTGGCCGGGGTGGCCGACGTGCTGGCGGTGGCGGTCCCGACCTTCGGCTGGGCGGAAGGCCGGCGCCTGTTCGCCAGCTCCGGTTCAGCTGGGGAGATCAACCGCTACCTGGAGCGCCGCCCCGAGCACGCCGCCGAGGACCTCATGGTGGTCCTGCGCTACTTCGACCCGATGAACTTCGCCGGGCTGGTGCACTGCCCGACCCTGGTCGGAGTCGGCCTGGTCGACGAGGTCGTGCCGGCACCGACCGTGCTGGCCATCGCCGCTCACCTGGCCGGGCCGCACGAGCTGCTGCGCTTCCCGGTCAGCCATGCCGGCTCCGCCGAGGAGCGCCGCTGGGAGGAATTCGAGCGGCGCTGGCTCCAGCTCGCACTCGGCGGCGCGCCGGCCGGTTTCGGTGCCTAATCGGCCGAGGGTCCGGCCAGCTCGGCGGCCTCCCGCACCCAACTCCGAAAGCGCGGGCCGAGCTGCTGGTTGATGAACGCCAGCAGGGCGGGCTCGTCGGCCGGGTCGGCGACGACATCCGAGAGCCGGAACGGCGGGTGCACCACCGCGGCCGTGGTGGTGCGGGTGAGCTTTTTGTCGAAGTTGGCCACCGCGATCGGCACCAGCAGCGGCTCGGGGTGGACGTGGGCGGCCAGCCGGAAGGCGCCCGGCCGGAAGCGCAGCGGCGACTCCTCGGTGGCGGCATTGGCGCCCTCCGGGCAGATGACCACGTTGTTGCCCATCCGCAGACAGGAGCCGGCCGCGTCCAGGAAGAAGCGTCGGCGCGCCTCCGGGGAGCTGCTGGGATCTTCGTCGCCGGCGTCGACGTGGCCGGCGTAGGCGTAGACGTAGCCGAGCCGGTCGTAGAACCGCTGGTGACCGTACTCGTCCAGCCGTGACTTGCGGACCACCCGGATGGGTGCCTGCCCGTAGCGCTCGAACAGGATCATGCTGGCCACGAAGTGGGTGTCGAGGGTCAGGGTGAAGTTGTTGGGCAGCAGGTTGTCGGGGTGGTTGCGCAGGTGGTTCATGATGACGATGTGGCCGGGCCGCTCGGGCAGGTGCTCCCAGCCGGCGATCCGGTGACGGGTGCCGGCGAACAGCTGGCGGAACTCCAGCATGCTGCGCCGGCGGACCTCCTCTGGGGCCATGCTGGGGGGCGCGCCGGCGACCACCTCGTAGATGGCCTGGAGCTGCTGGTACAGCCGCAGCTCCTGGCGCACCCGCTCGAGGGCCTCGGCGCAGAGCGCGGCCAGGCCACGTTCCACCCGGTCGCCGTGGAGCTGGAGCACCTCGAGGGTGTGGAAGGCGTCGGCGAGGGTGAGCCGGTGCTCCAGGTAGTAGGGGAGCTTGTGCAGCGGGGAGGTCACGCTGAGCTGCGCCGCGCTCTGGGCCAGCAGATCGCGGATCGCCACCACCACGTCGTCGTAGCGACGCGCCACCAGCCGCAGCCGCGTGGCTCGCAGCCGGTCGCCGACCAGCCCGATGATGGCCCGCATCAGCGCCGCCCCAAAGGCGGGATGGGTGCGCGCGTGGCCCTCCAGCAGGTCACGGTCCAGCACAAGCAGCCGGGTCGCCTCCCGGGCGGTGGCCGTCGCCCGGTAGACGTACGGCTCTACCATCGCCGACCAGCCGATCGGGTGCCCGAGATGCGTGACGGTCTGCACCGCCACACCAGGACTGTTCTGGCCGGCCTGCCCGGCGAAGGAGAGCTCCACGGCGCCGGAGACCAGCAGGAACAAGGCGGTGGCCGGCTCGCCCTCGGCGAAGACCCGCTCGTCGGCCCCGAAGGCGACCATCCGGGCGTGGCCGGCCAGCTCAGCCAGATCCTGGGGGTCGAACCTCTCAAAGAACAGGGAGTCGGCCAGCAGCTCGAGGGTCTCGGCGGTCATTGGTCCACCCTCCAGGGAGCAGGGACTGGCATGGTCTCTGCCCATAGGGCTCGGTGAGAGCCGGGGGAAGGGCCAGCGGCGGTCGCCCTTCGAGGGCCAGCGTGATACCGCCACCCCCGGCTCCCCGAGGACATGCAACCGGCAACAGAGGGACGCGCCCAAGAGCGCCAGTCAATGACCGCCCGGTCGTTGTCCTCGTCACCGAGGTGTCGCTGCCACCCCAAGGAGGGGACATGCTCTGCGGGATCGACTGGGCCTCGGAACGCCACGCCGTGTGCGTCCTGGACGACGCCGGCACCACCGTCAGCGCCTTCGAGATCGCCCACACCGCCGACGGGTTCGACCAACTCGTCGCCCGCCTGCGCCGCAACGGTGACCCGGCCGGGCTGCCGGTCGCGATTGAACGGCCGGACGGCCGCTTGGTGGACCGGCTGCTGGAAGCCGGCCATCCCGTCGTGCCGGTCCAGGCTGGCGCGATCAAGGCCTGGCGTGACGCCGAGGTCGTGTCGGGCGCCAAGAGCGACCCGGGGGATGCGGCCGTGATCGCCGAGTACCTGCGGCTGCGCCGCCACCGGCTCCGCACCCTGCAGCCGTTCTCGGCCGAGACTCGGGCGCTGCGGGCAGTCGTCCGCACCCGCGACGACCTGGTCGCCCAGCGCGTTGCGGCCACCAACCAGCTCGCCGCCTGCCTGGACGCGTTCTGGCCCGGCGCCAAGCAGGTGTTCGCCGACCTGGCCAGCCCGATCGCCCTGGACTTCCTCACGCGCTACCCGACCCCAGAGTCGGCCGCACGGCTCGGCGAGGCCCGCATGCGCGCCTTCTGCACCAAGCACGGCTACTGCGGCCGCCGCCCGGCCGGCACCCTCCTGGCCCGCCTGCGCACCGCCCCGCCCGGCCTGGTCGACACCCTCGAGGTGGAAGCCCGCCGCGACGCGGTACTCGCCCTGGTCGGCGTGCTGCGCGCCCTCAACGCCGCCATCAAGGACCTGGACCGCTCGGTCGTGGCCCACCTGGGTGAGCACCCGGACGGCGAGATCTTCACGTCGCTGCCACGCTCGGGTCGGATCAGCGCCGCCCAGGTGCTCGCCGAGTGGGGCGACTGCCGCGACGCCTACGACGGGCCCGAGGCGGTCGCCGCCCTCGCCGGCATCGTGCCGGTCACCAAGGCCTCCGGCAAGCACCATGCGGTGAGCTTCCGCTGGGCCTGCAACAAGCGCTTCCGCGCCGCCATCACCCTGTGGGCCGACAACTCCCGACACGCCAGCCCTTGGGCGGCCAAGGTCTACGCCGACGCGGTCGCCCGCGGCTGCGACCACCCCCATGCCGTCCGCGTCCTCGCCCGCGCCTGGGTCCGCGTGCTCTGGCGCTGCTGGGTCGACCGCACACCCTACGACCCGGCCAAGCACGGCGCCGCCCGCAAGCTGACCGAAACGGCCGCCTCTGCGACCTGAGGTTGACACAGAGGGTGTCACGGCGCGCCCTCGTCTGGCAGGGCCTGCCCAGGCGGCAGGCGCAGGCGCTCGCGGGCGTGCTCCAGGCGGTTGGCGACGCTTGCCGCCACCCGCTGGAGGACCTGATAGGCCAGCGCCGGTTCGCGTTCGAAGAGCTCCTCGAACACCGCGGCCGGCACCCTGACCAGCCGGCTTGGCTCCTCACAGCGCACCGAGGCGGTGTACCGGTACGGGGCGCGGAAGGCCGACCAGCCGAGCAGCTCGCCGGGGCGACGCAGCACCGCCACCAGCAGGTCCTCCTCACCCACCCGGAGCAGGATCTGCACCGACCCGACCGCCAGGAAGTGGACCACCCGAGCCCGGTCGCCCTGACGAAGCAGCATCCCACCCGCTGGCACCTCCTCCTCGACGGCCGCCTCGGCCAAGCGGACCAGCGCCCACTGGGGCATGCCCTGAAAGAACGACAGCCGCGCCAGGCGCGCCAGCTCCATAGCTGCCTCCCTTCGACCGACCTCGACGCCTGTGAGCCGGTGGCCGCTGCCATGCTGCCATCATGGGATGGGGCCTAAGGCTCCTCCCGCCAGAGCCGAAAGGCCCGCCGACGCCGGGCTGTCCAGCCCTGCAGTGAATCGCCCGGCACCGCCTTGCCGTGGGTCATGGCAACGGCCGGCCGACGACATCAGGCCGCTCCGGTGAGCCTGCCGACGGGCCGGGTTCGTCGAACGGGCCGATCGGCCCCCAGACCGTGAGACCTTTGACCCTGGACACCGCGGTGCCCGGACGGCACGCTCAGGCGCACGATTCGGACCATGGATCAAGGAGCGCATCGTTATGGTCGATCTGCGCACCCGCTACCTCGGGATGCAGCTGCGCAGCCCGCTGGTCGCCTCGGCCTCGCCGCTGACCGGCAGCCTGGACGGGCTGCGGCGGCTGGAGGCGGCCGGCGCGGCCGCG
>Ga0184632_10000202_pt1 | contig 21200 bp, 20 predicted proteins | sample PLM31_50_b1_FD_133153 | JGI IMG/M metagenome (GOLD analysis project Ga0184632, IMG submission 133153) | Groundwater sediment microbial communities from an aquifer in East River, Colorado, USA - PLM3-1_50_b1 | ecosystem: Environmental > Terrestrial > Soil > Riparian zone | place: USA: East... | reverse complement strand
GGAGAGGTTCCGCGAGGCTTGCGGAGGCGACGGCCCCACACTCGTGGTGGACCCACTCTGGGGTGAGCCGATTCGGGCCGCCGTCGACGCAGCCGCGCGAGGTGCGCGGATCGTCCAGCTCGGGCAGTCGGCCGGGCCGGAGGCGACGCTCACCTCGGGGTCCGTGCGGCTCAAGGGTCTTTCGATCCTCGGGCATTCGAACTTCGTGCTCCCAGCCCTGGAGTTTCGCCGGGCGTACGTCGAGGTCGTCGAGCACGTTGCCGCCGGAAGAATCACGATCGACTTCGAGACGTACCCGCTCGACGACGTGGCAAGCGCCTGGGCGGCCCAGGCCGCAGGCGGGAAAGCCGTAGTCCGGCTCTAGTAGAGCGAGGGCCCCGTCGCCGGGGCCCTCGAACACGTCGTGCAAGCGAGCGCTAGACGAGCCCCTGGTTCTTCCACTTGCGGTAGATGCCCTGTACCTTGCGCGCGAAGCCCGAGACCGCCTCGGCTGGGGTCGACTTCCCCTGCGCGACCTCCGCGAACATCTGCGGGATGAGGAAGGTGTTGAAGACCTCGTCCATCACGGGCGTCGTGTTTCCGGGGTGGCCCGGGTTCGTCGTGTACTTCTCGGCGATCGTCGTGAGAATCGTGTACTTGCCCTTCGGCTTGTGCGTGTCCTGGGCCGTGATCTTGCGGATCGCGGGGAAGCCGCCCTTGATGGCGCCCGTCCACGCCGGGAAGTTGTAGTACAGACTGCGAAGAAAGTGCTCGCGGTAGCCGAGCTGCTGGTCCACGAGGTACTTCTTCGCCGCTTCCTTGTTCTTCGCGAACTTCCAGATCACGAAGACGCCCATCACGTGCTCGTTCCCGAGACGCATCACCGGGCCGCGCGGGATCGAGGCGAGCCACGTGTCGTCCGACAGCGCGACGTTCCCTTGCTGCTCCGCCGTGCGCGCGATCGAGATCGCGTTCAACGCCACCGAGAGGCGGCCTCCGACGAAAGCCTGGTTGTTCGACGCTGCGGTCCAGGCGAACACCTCGTCGGACATGCCGTTGCGGTAGATGTCGCGCATCACCTGCAACGCCTCGATCGCGCCTTTCTTGTTGGCGCCCTGTCCGATGACGATGCGGTTCTCCTCGTTCTGGATGAAGCCGCCGTAGCAGTACAGAAGCGACGTCAAGAGCATGTTCGAGTCGATCTCGTTCGACATGCCGAGGCCGACAGGATGGCCGGCCGCCTTGAGCTTGGGAGCTCCCTTCCGCAGGTCGTCCCACGTGTTGAGGCTCACGCCGGCCTCTTGTAGGTAGCTCCGCCGGTACTGAACCGGATCGGGCGCATAGTCGTCCGGAAAGCCGTAGAACTGCTTCGTCTTCGGGTTGTAGGTGCTCTTCTTCGCGACCCTCGACATCGGCCCCAGCTTCTTGGTCACCTCCTGGACGAGGTCGTTCACGGGGATGACCTGCTTCTGGAACGAGGACGGTGGCGAGATGAACCAGAAGAGATCGTGGCCGCTCTGTGCTGCGACCTCGGACGCCCCTGTGCCGTAGAGCAGGGCGTTGTTGATGTGGTCGACCTTGACCTCGACGTCGTTCGCCTCGCCCCATTGCTTGACGTACGTGTTGTCGAGCCAAGTGTCGTAGGCGGGGACGAAGTGGATCCACTGCATGATCCTGAGCTCTCCCGCGAGCTGCTTGTTCGCATACTTCAGCGGGCCGTAGAAACCCAGGGCCTTGTCGGTCAAGCCTCCGAACATGCTGACCGCGAAGGCAGCCGCACCGCCGCGCCTGATCAGGTCGCCCCGGGTGAGTGTCGAGCCCGGGCTCTCGAGCTCGTCCGTTACCTCTGCCATGGGCAGTCCCTCCTTTCGCCTCGATTCTCTAGCGGAATGCGCCTCCTGTAAAGCCCTTGATGAACCGATCGAGAAAGGCGTTGTAGAGCAGCGCGAGCGGGATCGCCGGAATCAATGCCGCGGCCAGGAGCGACTGCCAAAAGAAGATGTCGCCACGGATCAATTCGTTGGGCACTCCCGCGGAGACCGTGCGCTGCTCGGTGCTCGAGATGAACGTGAACGCATAGATGAACTCGTTCACGCACAGCGAGAAGGCGAAGATGACGACCGTCAGGATCCCGGGAAGGGAGACGGGAAGGACGATGAGGTAGAAGGCCTTCAGCCGTGAGGCCCCGTCGATCAGCGCCGCGTCCTCGAGCTCCTGCGGGATCGTCTTGAAGAACCCCATGAGTAGCCAGGTCGCGAAGGGAACCGTGAACGACGGATAGACGAGGATCAGCGACCAGAGCGAGTCCTTGAGGTCGAGCTGCGTGATGAGCCGTGAGAGCGGCAGGAAGAGCAACGTCGGTGGAATCAGGTAGACGAGGAAGATCGCCACACCCGCGCTCTGGCCCCATCCGCCAGCAAGGCGGGCGAGGGCATAGCCCGCGGGCATCGCGAGGAGCAGCGTGATGCCGACGACCGCCCCGCCGACCAGCAGCGTGTTCAGGAGCCACTTCGGGTAGTTCGTGTCCTCGAACAGGAACCTGACGTGCTCGGTCGTCGCGTAGTTCCAGAAGTCCCAGTGGAAGCCGCCCTCGAGGTCGTTGTAGAGGTAGGGGGAGTGCTCCACGTTCGCCAGGTCGAGGTTCGTCTTGAACATCGTCACGAGCGCGAAGAAGAACGGGAACGAGAGCAGGATCGCAAACGGCACCACGACGAGGTACGTCGTCGTCTTCTTCCTCCGGGTCATCAGGCCAGCACCGTCATGTCACCTGGGCCCGGCGAGCGAAGAAGAGCATCCCCACGCTGACGAGCACGAGTAGCGGGAACAGGAACAGCGAGATGGCGGCGCCCTCGCCGAGAGAACCGCCGTCGATTCCGACGAAGTAGGCCCAAGTGGGCAGCACCTGAGTCGAGTTGAACGGCCCGCCGCGGGTGAGGATGTAGACGACGGCGAAGTCGACCGCGGTGAAGACGATCCCGAAGAGGACCGCGACGAGCGCGATCGGGAGCTGCAGCGGGATGTCGACGTACCAGAGCTTCTTCACGCCTGTCGCGCCGTCGATCCTGGATGCGTCCTCGACCTCGTTCGGGATCGACGCGCGGCCGGCGATGAAGATCACGACGGCGAACGGAAGGATCCGCCAGGCGTGCACGAGCGTGATCGCGACGAGCGCGAGGTTAGGACGGCCGAGCCATTGCAGCGGCACCTGGGCGTCCTCCTCGAGGTTCACGGCGCTGAGCAGCCAGACGAGGCCGTTGTCGAGGTGGAGCCTGGCGAGCGTCCAGTTGACGACGCTGTAGAGGGAGTCGAGGAGCCACAGCCAGCCGATCGTCGAAAGGACGACCGGAGCCGCCCACGGCAGGACCACGAGGAAGCGAATGATCCATTTGCCGCGGAAGTCGCGGACGAGGAAGTTCGAGAGTACGGCGGCGCCGACGAGGACCACGGCCTGAGAGGCGAGCGTGAAGATGAGCGTATTCCGGAGCGCACGCCGGAAGTTCTCGTCGTGCCAGGCGTTCGTGAAGTTGTCGAAACCGACCCAGTCGCCTGTCAGCGAGCCGCCGATGGCATTCGTGAAGCTGAGGTAGATCGCCCAGACGAACGGGACGCCGACGACGAGCGCCATGAAGATGACGGCCGGGGCGATGAGCAAAGGCGCGAGGACTCGGCGGCTCTCGAGAGCGTGCCGCCAGCGGCCTGAAACGGGCCTCGCCCGAGCAGCCTGCGCCTCCATCCGACAGCTCTGATGCTAGTAGATTGGCCCTGGAGGAAGAGTTGGCAGATATCACACTCGAGCGCCTGACGAAGGTCTATCCGGACGGGACACGAGCCGTCACCGAGCTCGACCTCGAGGTCGGAGCGGGCGAGTTCGTCGTCTTCGTAGGGCCTTCGGGGTGCGGCAAGACGACGGCGCTGCGTATGGTCGCCGGCCTCGAGACGATCACCGCTGGGAACGTCAAGATCGACGGGCGGGTCGTGAACGATCTTCCTCCGAAGGACCGCGACATCGCCATGGTCTTCCAGAACTACGCGCTCTACCCGCACATGAACGCGTACAAGAACATGGGCTTCGCCCTCAAGATGCGAGGACTCCCGAAGGACGAGATCGATCGTCGCGTTCGGGAGGCCGCACGCATCCTCGGTCTCACGGACTCGTTGCAGAAGAAGCCACGGACGCTCTCGGGCGGCCAGCGCCAGCGCGTCGCCATGGGCCGTGCGATCGTCCGCAATCCGCAGGCCTTCCTCATGGACGAGCCGCTCTCGAACCTCGACGCGAAGCTCCGCGTCGAGATGCGCGCCGAGATCGCGCGCATCCAGAGGGACCTCGGTGTGACGACGGTCTACGTGACACACGACCAGATCGAGGCGATGACGATGGGCGACCGCGTCGCGGTCATGCGGAATGGCCTGCTCCAGCAGGTGGACACGCCGCAGATCCTCTACGAGCAGCCGCGCAACCTCTTCGTCGCCGAGTTCATCGGCTCGCCGGCCATGAACCTCGTCCTCGCCGAGCTCGCCAGGGAGAACGACAACCTGTGGGCACGGTTCGGCGAGCATCGCCTACACCTCGCCGACTCGACGGCGACGCGTCATCCGGGCATCACACGGTTCGAGGGTCGCTCTGTCGTGCTGGGAATCCGGCCGGAGGACATGGAAGATGCGTCGCTTCAGCACGAAGCCTCTGCGGACCGTCGACTGTCGGTCGTCTGCGACATCCGCGAGGACATGGGCTCGGAGGTCTACGTGCACTTCAACATCGCCGCGCAGCCGGTCACGACGAAGGAGGTCCTCGAGGCGCATGCCGTCGACGCACCCGAGGACGCGGAGACGAGGGTCGCCGCCGAGCAGGCGCGCGGGAGCGGTGTCCAGTTCGTCGCTCGGCTCGACCGTACGACGCGCGCGCGGGAGCGCGAGAAGCTCGAGCTCGCAGTCGACGTCGGACGCCTGCACTTCTTCGACCCGGACAGCGGCCTCGGCGTCGACGCCGAGTAGCGGCTTACCGACCCGAGCGATCTCGATTAGCTGGACCGTTCGAAACGATCAGTGGCTCAGGTGACTCCGACGGAGTAGGGCGTACCACGAGCTCGTTCTCACAGGGGTACGCCTTCGCGCGTGATCCTCTTGATGACCGCTCCCGTCAAACACATCTGGGCCGCACTCCTCGTCGTCTACGTCGTGTGGGGCTCGACGTACTTCGGGATCAAGATCGCCGTCGAGACGATGCCGCCGCTGCTCGCGGCGGGGAGTCGCTTCCTCACGGCCGGAGCGCTGCTGGCCGTGATCCTCGCGGTCCGCGGGACGAGCCTGCGCATCAGCCGGCGGGAGCTGGGAGCGAGCGCGATCGCGGGCGGACTCCTGCTCGGCCTCGGCGTCGGGCTCGTGCACGTCGCGGAGACGCGAATCGACTCGAGCGTCGCGGCGATGATTGCCGGAACGGTTCCGCTGCAGATCATCGCGATGCGGCTTGCAGCCGGCGAGAGTCCTGCTCGAGCGACGCGCCTGAGCACGCTTGCCGGCCTTCTGGGACTCGGACTCGTCGTCGCGCCTGGTCTCGGCGCCGGCTCGACTGCGCTCGGCCTCGCCGTGATGGTCAGCGCGACGATGTTCTGGTCGACCGGGTCGTTCCTCTCGAGCCGACTCTCTCTCCCGCGCAACCCCTTCGTCGCAACCTCGTACGAGATGGCGTTCGGGGGCGCTTTCCTTGCCATCGCATCCCTGGCGTTCGGCGAGTGGAGCGAGCTGAGCGGAGCGACGTTTGCGCTCGACTCGGTCCTGGCGTGGGTCTACCTCGTCGTCATGGGTTCTCTGATCGGCTTCACGGCGTACGCCTGGCTCCTGCGCGTTGCGCCGATCTCACTCGTCGTGACGCACCAGTACGTGAACCCGCTCGTCGCGATCGCGCTCGGGATGCTCTTCCTCGGCGAGCGCCCCAGCCCGTGGTCGCTTGCGGGCGCGCTTATCGTCGTGGGCGCCGTGTACGTCGCGATCCGCGCCGAGCTCTTGGCGGCGAAACCGCAGACCTCGAGACCTCAGCCGGCGCCCGGCGCGACGACCGGGAGCTTCGAGCGCTTCGCCGCGGTCGTCAGGCGAACTTCGTAACAGACGAAAGCGAGGAGCCCCCTCGCCTAGCGCGAGCGCGCTGGCGAGGTGCATCGCGTCGAGTGACCGAAGACGGGAATCGAAGCCGATCGCAGCGCCTACGACTCGACCTGCGAGCGCTGCGCGGCGAGGAACTCGAGCAGGTCCGAGCGCGTGAGGATGCCCGTCGGCCGGCCTCCGCTCGCGACGACCACGGCGCCGCTTCCGCCCGAGAGCCCCTCGTAGACCTCGTTCACGGAAGCGTCGGCGTCGACGGCCCGAAGCGGCGGCTGCATGGCGACGGCGACGTCCTCGTTCAGCGCGTCGGCGTTGCGGAACACGCGCTCGAGGAGCTCGCGCTCCTGCAGCGAGCCGACGACGTCGGCGAGCGAGTCGACGGGCTCGCCGCGCACGACCGGTAGCTGCGAGATCCCGTAGCGCTGCATCACGTCGATCGCCGCGCCCACCTTCTCGTGGGAGCCGATGGTCACGAGGTCGGGAACCTCGTGGCCGACGCGCCGGAAGCGGAGCACCTCCTCGACCGCCGGTGGCGGCGTCGTCCGCTCGAGGAAGCCGTACTGGATCATCCAGTTGTCGTCGTAGAACTTCGAGAGGTACGAGCGCCCGGAGTCCGGAAACATCATGAGGACGCGAGCCTCCGGCCCTAGCTTCCTGGCAACCTGGATTCCGGCCCACGCCGTGGATCCGGTGGAGCCGCCCACGAGGAGCCCCTCCTCTCGCGCGAGCCGTCGCGCCGTGAGGAAGGAATCGCGGTCGGACACTCGCACCCACTCGTCGACGACCTCGGGATCCAGCGTGTCCGGCCAGCACTCCTTGCCGATTCCCTCGACGAGGTACGGCCCCTCCGGGTGCTCGTCGTCCGCCGTGAAGATCGAGCCCTCTGGATCGACGGCGACGATCCGCACCTCGGGCTTGCGCTCCTTGAAGTAACGGCCGACGCCCGTGATCGTTCCGCCCGTCCCGACGGAGATGACAACGGCGTCCAGCTCGCCGCCGGTCTGCTCCCAGAGCTCCGGCCCAGTCGTCGCGTAGTGCGCCTCGGGGTTCGAAGGATTCGAATACTGGTCGGGCTTGAAGCCGCCCGGAATCTCCTCCGCGAGCCGGTCCGAGACGGAGTAGTAGCTCTCGGGCGAGTGCGGATCGACGGCGGTCGGCGTGATCACGACGTCCGCGCCGTATGCGCGAAGCATCGAGATCTTCTCCTGGCTCATCTTGTCGGGCATGACGAAGATGCAGCGATAGCCGCGAAGCGCGGCCGCCATGGCGAGGCCGGCGCCGGTATTGCCCGAAGTGGGCTCGACGATCGTTCCCCCCGGCTTGAGCAGGCCGTCCCGCTCGGCCGCCTCGATCATGGCGAGCCCGATGCGGTCCTTCACCGAGCCACCGGGGTTCAGGTACTCGAGCTTGGCGAGGAGCTCGCCCGGGACTTCACGGCTCAGTCGCTCGAGCCGGACGATGGGCGTGTGCCCGACGAGCTCGAGGACCGTTGGATACTCGCCAGGGGCCATCGCCGCGCAAGCCTACTTCGCTGTGCGGTGTCAGACACCGATTCGTGTCAAGACCCAGCTGCAACGGTTTCGTGTCGAATGATCAACAGCCAGTGTGAGGGTGCGCCTCAGCTCACGGCCACCCGGGCGCGGCCATTTCGGACAAGTCCTGGAAGGTGCCGATGTCTCCGAGCGGGCCGGTGTCTGACACTGTGCCTTCCTAATGCCTGAAGTGCCGCCGGTGGGTGAAGACCATCGCCGCGCCCGCGGCTGACACCGCCTCGATCACCTCGGCATCACGCTTCGATCCGCCCGGCTGGACGAGCGCCGCGACGCTAGCGTCGAGCGCGAGCTGCGGGCCGTCCGCGAACGGGAAGAACGCATCAGAGGCGAGCACGGCCCCTTCGAGCTCGTGGCCGAGCGCCCGCGCCTTCTCGAGCGCGATCCGAACCGCATCCACGCGGCTCATCTGCCCCGCTCCGATTCCGATCGTCTGCCCGCCACGCGCGAGCACGATCGCGTTCGAGGTCACGTGCTTCACCACGCGCCAGGCGAAGAGGAGATCGTCCCACTGCGCCTCCGAGACCTCGCCGCAGACGACCTCCATGCCGTCGCGCGTCGCGATCTCCCAGTCGCTGTCTTGGACGAGGAGTCCACCGTGGACGCGCCGGAAGTCGAGCTCGGCTTCCGTAGGCGCCCGGCGCTCGGTTTCGCTCAAGATCCGCAGCGATGCCTTCCGCGCGAGCGCGTCGAGCGCCTGCTCGTCGTAGCCCGGCGCGAACAGGACCTCGACGAACTGCCCGGCAAGGTCCTCGCCGAGCATCGCGCAGACCGCCCGGTTGAGCACGACGACACCCCCATAGGCCGAGACAGGATCCGCCGCGAGCGCGTGCGTGTACGCCTCCTGGACCGTTTCTCCGACGGCGACTCCACACGGGTTTGCGTGCTTGACGACGACGCAGGCGGGCTCGTCGAACTCGCGGGCCAGGAGACGGGCGGCCGCGAGGTCGTTCAGGTTGTTGAACGACAGCGGCATTCCGCGCAGCTGCTCGACGCACGAGAGGAGGTGTGTGCGCCGGCCGCGCTCCGCGTAGTACGCCGCTCGCTGATGCGGGTTCTCGCCGTAGGCGAGATCGAGGGCCTTGTCGAAGGCGAGCGCGATCATTTCCGGGAACTCGTTGTTCTGCTGAAACCACCCCGCGATCGCGGCGTCGTATGCGGCCGTCGTCGCGAACGCGACGCCCGCCAGCCGCCAGCGGGTGTCGAGAGTCGTCTCGCCTCCGAGGGCGCGGAGCTCGAGGAGCACGGCGTCGTAGTCCTCCGGCCTCGAAAGAGGCGTCACGAACGAGAAGTTCTTGGCCGCCGCCCGCAGCATCGCCGGTCCTCCTACGTCGATCATCTCGATGACCTCGGCGTCCTGAACGTCGAGCCCACCGACGACCTTCTCGAACGGGTAGAGGTTGACGCAGACGAGGTCGAACGGCTCGATCGCGTGCTCGGCGAGCTGGGCGAGATCGTCGTCGAACCCGCGTCGGGCAAGGATCGCGGCGTGGACGCGCGGGTGCAGGGTCTTCACGCGACCATCCAAGAGCTCTGGAAACTCCGTGAGCTCCTCAACGGGTGTCACGGGGACTCCGTCAGCATGCAGCGCCAGCGCGGTGCCGCTGCTCGCGACCAGCTCGAACCCGAGCTCGTCGAGCCCGCGGGCGAACGGCACGATCCCCGTCTTGTCGTAGACGGAGATCAGCGCGCGCACAGCTCTCGCACCACCTCGGGCAGCAGCCGATGCTCGGCCTCTTGGACGCGTGCGCGCAGCGTCTCGACCGTGTCTCCGCGGACGATGGGAACTGGATCGGACGCGATCACGTCACCGGTGTCCACGCCATCGTCCACGTAGTGCACCGTCGCAGCGGCCGCGGGAGCGCCGGCCGCGAGCAGGTCTTCCAGCGGATGCGCACCGGGGAAGTCGGGCAGCGGGGCCGGATGGACGTTCACGACGCGGTTGGGAAAGCGAGCGAGGAACGAATGGCTCAGGAGCTGCATGTAGCCCGCGCACACTACGAGCACGACGCCGTGCTGCTCGAGCCAGTCGGCCATCACCGTGTCGCGCGCCTCGCGGTCGGCATGGTCGTCCAGGAGGAAGACACCGGTAGCGACACCCGCACCTGCCGCGCGCTCGAGCGCTCGAGCGTCGGCCATGTTTGACGCGACCGCGACAACCGGAAGCTCCGCGTCGAGCAGCGCCTGCAGGTTCGTGCCCTCCCCGCTCACGAGCACTCCGATCACGTCCGGACGATGGTCCCGATCACCAGCCCGTCGCCCGGGTCCGGGACGACCGCGACGTAGCCGATACCGAGGTTGAACACGCGCCGTAGCTCGTCCTCGGCGACGTGACGCGCAAGCCAGCCGAAGACGGGGGGTCGTGGCCAGGCGTCCCAGTCGATGTCGGCCGCGAGCCCGTCCGGCAGGATGCGCGAGAGGTTGCCGAGGATCCCGCCCCCCGTGACGTGCGCGAGGCCGCGCACGTCGGCCGTCTCGCGAAGCTGCAGCGCGCTGTCGAGGTAGAGAGGTGTCGGGGCAAGAAGATCGTCGCCCGTGTAGTCCTCGTCCTCGAGAACCTTGCGCACGAGCGTGAACCCGTTCGCGTGGACGCCTGCCGCCGGGAGCCCGACGACGGCGTCGCCGCCCTCGATCCGCGATCCGTCGATCAGCCGGTCCCGCTCGACGAGCCCGACGCAGGTGCCGGCGAAGTCGAGCTCGTCCTCTCGGTAGATCCCCGACAGCTCGGCCGTCTCGCCGCCGATCAGCGCGCACCCGGCCTCGCGGCAGACCTCGGCGGCCCCCTCGACGAGCTCGACCACCGATTCGAGCTCGATGCGGTTCGCGGCGACGTAATCGAGGAAGAACAGCGGCTCGGCGCCGCAAGTCGCGATGTCGTTGATGCAGTGAGCGGCGAGATCGGCGCCACAGGCCCGGAGACGCCCCCGCTTGCGCGCGAGGATCAGCTTGGTCCCGACCGAGTCCGTCGATGCAGCGAGGAATCGATCTCCGTCGAGCCGATGGAGTCCTGCGAATGCGCCGAAGCCCGACGCGCCGGTGGACTCGACTGCCGCCCGGAGCCGCTCGACGATCGCTTCGCCCTTCTCGATCGAGACGCCGGCAGCCGCGTACGTCTGCTTCCCGGCCTCCACGACCCGAGTCTATGGCCCATACAGTACGCCGGTGTCAGACACCCAAATGTGTCAAGGGTTGTTCGAAACGAGACTGCGCCAATCTGCACACAGCCCGAGGGTGTCGTGTCGGCCAGCAGGCACCAGAAACATCCGTGCTCGAGTGCCGGACAGGTCTGCATGAAACACCTTCGGCACCCGAGTCGGTTGCGCGGTGTCTGACACCGGCGTTTCGCTTCTCACGAGCTGGACTCTCGATCCGCTACAGCTCGCCCCCATCGCTCTGGTCGCCGCGGCGTACGCCATCCGCGCACGCACGCTCGCGCGCCGCGGTCAGCCGGTGCCGTGGTGGCGCATGGCGCTCTTCATTCTGGGGCTCACTCTGCTCGTCCTCGCGGTCGCGTCGCCGGTCGCCGCCGTCGCGGAGTCGGAGCTCTTCTCGTTCCACATGACACAGCACCTGCTGCTCGGAGACCTGGCCCCACTCTGCCTGCTCGCTGGACTGACCGGGCCGCTGCTGCGCCCGATTCTCGCGCTGCCCGGGGTGATGCGCCTGCGCGTGCTCGCCAACCCGCTCGTCGCGTTCCCGATCTGGGCGGCCAACCTCGTTCTCTGGCACGTTCCGACGTTCTACGAGGCGGCAGTGGACAGCTCGACGCTACACGCACTCGAGCACGTGTCGTTCTTCACGGCGGGGATCGTCCTCTGGTTGCCGGTGCTCGAGACGCTTCCCGCTCCCGAGTGGTTCGGAACCGGCGCCAAGCTCGGTTACATCGTCGGCGTCCGCCTCGTCGCGACCGCCATCGGAAACGTCTTCGTGTGGGGGGGCTCGCCGTTCTACGGCGTCTACGAGACGGGCGACGACTTTCTCGGGCTCTCGCCGGAGGCGGATCAGAGTCTCGCGGGATCGCTGATGATGCTCGAGGGATCCGTCGTCACGATCGTCGCGATCGCCTGGCTCTTCCTGCGGATGGCCCAGGAGGGCGAGATCCGGCAGGAGCTGATCGAGCGCGGCCACGACCCGCATACGGTGCGTCGTGCGGTGCGGTATCGACGCTGGCAGGAGCTCGTGTGATCGGTTCGGTTTGGGCGCTGCTCGTCATCGGCGCCCTCCTCGCCTCCACCGTGATGGCGGCGCTCTGGGTCGTTCAGGTTCGGATCGGAGATGCGAGCCACGTCGACATCGCGTGGGCCGTTCTCATCGCGTGCGCCGCGATCCTGTACGCGCTCCTCGCGGACGGCGACATCGGCTATCGGGTGCTCGCGGCGGCGCTCGCCTCTGTCTGGGGCTTCCGTCTCGGCGCGTACCTCCTCTTCGACCGCGTGCTTGGGAAGGAGGAGGACGGGCGCTACCGATCCTTGCGGGCGAAGTGGGGCGCGCGAGCGAACCGGGACTTCTTCTTGTTCTTCCAGTTCCAGGCCGTCTTCGTCGTCTTCTTCTCACTCCCCTTCGCGTTCGTCGCGCTCGAGCCTGAGAGCGGGTTCGACACCCTCGTCTGGCTCGGAATCGCGGTGTGGGCGGTCGGGAACGTGGGGACGGTTGCGTCCGATCGCCAGCTCGCGCGGTGGCGTGCGAACCCCGCGAACACGGGAAAGACCGCACGCGACGGCCTCTGGAGCTGGTCACGCCACCCGAACTACTTCTTCGAGTTCGTGAACTGGTGCGGCGTCGCGCTCGTCGCGACCGCGACCCCGAGGGGCTGGATTGGGTGGCTCGTGCCCGTCGCCCTTCTCGTCCTGCTCTTCCGCGTCACGGGAATCCCGGCGACCGAGCGGCAGGCACTCCGCTCGCGCGTCGACTATGCGGAGTACCAGCGGACGACGAGCGTCTTCGTCCCGCTCCCGCCGCGACGTGTGTGACGCGTGGAATGTGCGGCGGCGCAGGCGGGGCATGACGAGATGACCTATCGTCGCTGCATATGTCTGAGCATCACGTACGCTGGCTGCGATGGCCGGAGAGGCTCGTCTCGAGGACGTAGGCTCCGGGCTCGCCCCCGTAAGCCCAGGCTGGTTCGTCGTCAACGTGAGCGACGCCGCGTGGGTGCTCAACGAGCTCTTCGGTGAGCGCTGCGTCTTCGAGTCGGACGGGCGGGTCTTGCGCGACCGCCCCGATCTCGATGGGCAGCGCTTCCCGCAGCTCGGCGTCACGCTCGCGGTGCTCGAGCCGGGTCGCCCGAGCGGCCTGTACCACGCGGAGTCGGCGCAAGAGGACTTCCTCGTCCTCGCCGGCGATTGCTTGGTGCTCGTCGAGGGAGAGGAGCGCGCGCTGCGGCAGTGGGACTTCCTGCACTGTCCTCCCGGGACAGCCCACGTCTTCCTCGGCGCAGGCGACCGTCCATGCGTCCTGCTCATGGTCGGGGCCCGACGGGAGGAGAAGACGATCGTCTACCCGCGCTCCGCGCCCGCGTTGGCCTGGGGTGCAGGCGTCGAGGAGGAGACCGAGTCGCCTGCGGAGGCGTACGCGTCGTTCCCGCACTGGCGACCCGGCCGTCCCCGGGCCGAGGACACACGCCCCTGGAGCTGCTGACCCACGTCCCCTAGGCCGTCGCCGGCTCGAAGCGGAGCTTCTCGGCCTTCGGCGGCACGCGCGTCGGGTAGTCGCGCGTGAAGCAGGCACGGCAGACGGAGTCCTCGGGGAGCTGCGTCGCCGCCTGCATTCCCTCCACCGAGAGGTAGTGGAGCGAGGTGGCGCCGATCAGCTGGCGCATCTCCTCCACCGAGCGATGGGCTGCGGGAAGATCGTCCTCGTCGGGGAAGTCGATCCCGTAGAAGCAGGGGGAGACGACGGGCGGTGACGAGATGCGCACGTGCACCGCCGCGGCTCCAGCGTCGAGGAGCATCGCGACGAGCTGGCGCGTCGTATTCGCGCGGACGATCGTGTCGTCGACGACGACGATGCGCCTCCCCTCGACCTCGTCGAGCGGGTTGAACTTCATTCGGATCCCCTGCTCACGCATCGCCTGATCCGGCTGGATGAACGTGCGTGCGACGTAACGGTTCTTGATGAGCGCCTCGTTGAAGGGGATCCCGGAGGCCTTCGAAAACCCGATCGCGGCGGGCGTTCCGGAATCCGGGATGCCGATGACGAGATCCGCCTCGGCCGGCGCCTCGCGCGCGAGGGTCTCTCCCATGCGCACGCGAGCGCCGTGAACCTCCACACCGCCGAGCCGCGAGTCCGGGCGCGCGAGGTAGACGTGCTCGAAGATGCAGAGCGCGTTCTTGCCGTCGGGAAGCGCCTGCACATTGTGCAGCCCCTCGTCGTCGACCCAGGCGACCTCGCCGGGACGCACGTCCCGAACGACCTCAGCGCCGATGAGGTCGAGCGCGCACGTCTCGGACGCCACCACCCAGTCGGCCCCGATCTGGCCCAGCGTGAGCGGGCGGAATCCCAACGGGTCGCGGAACGCGACGAGCGTGCCGTCGACGAGCGCTGTCACCGAGTACGCGCCCTCCAGCCTGCGCATGGCGTTCGCGACGGCCTCGACGAGCGGAGCCGGGTCGCGTGCGATGAGTGCGGCGATCACCTCGGAATCCGAGCCCGAGGTGAGCACGATGCCGTCCGCTACGAGCTCGGACCAGAGCTCCTCGACGTTCACGAGGTTGCCGTTGTGCCCGAGCGCGACCGTCCGTTCCCGGCCGTGGTGGATCAGGGGCTGCGCGTTCGCCCAGCGGTTCGCTCCGGTGGTCGAGTAGCGCGTGTGACCGATCGCGACATCGCCCGGCAAAGCCTGGAGCTGCTGCTCGTTGAAGACCTGCGCGACGAGGCCCATCTCACGAACGACGGTCAGCCGGCCCCGATCGGACACGGCAATCCCGGCGGACTCCTGGCCGCGGTGCTGGAGCGCAAACAGGCCGAAGTACGCGAGACGCGAGACGTCCCGCTCCTCCGAGCGTATGCCGAAGACTCCGCACATCAGGGGCTCTCCCAGGCGCGTCGCAGGTGCGCCAGCTCCACTCCCAGCAGGGTAGCGCCGCCGGCCACCCCCAGCGCACGGAGTGGCACCCCGAGCTCGAGCGCGAGCGCCCGCACGGAGCCGGTGGCCTCAGGCGAGCAAGAGACGACCGCTCGACCGCCCACCTCACCGAAGTGCTCGAACGGGTCATCCTCGAGCTCGACCCGCGCACCGACGCCCGAAAAGAGCGCGGCCTCCGCGAGGCAGACAGCAAGCCCGCCCTCCGAGGCGTCGTGGACGAGAGTGGACAGTGGAGCAGCGCGCCAGAGGAACGAGACGAGTCGCGCCTCGAGCTCGAGGTCGAGAGACGCAGGGACTCCTCCCCGCCCGCCGTGCAGCGCCTGGTACTCGGAACCGGCGAGCGAAACCGGCGACGCCTCGATCACGAACACCGCGTCGCCCTCGCTCCATCCTCGAGGCACCCGCCGGACGTCCTCGACGAGGCCGACGGCCCCCACGACCGGGGTCGGATGGATCGCGCGGCCGTTCGTCTCGTTGTAGAGCGAGACGTTTCCGGAGACGACCGGGCACCCGAGGGACTCGCATGCGGCAGCGATTCCGTCGATGGCCTCGGCAAGCTCCCAGCCGATTTCCGGCTTCTCCGGATTGCCGAAGTTGAGACAGTCCGTGAAGCCGAGCGGCTCGCCGCCGACGCAGGCGACGTTGCGCGCGGCCTCGAGAACCGCGAGCGCCCCGCCCGTGAACGGGTCGAGCGACGCGATCCGCCCCTGGCCGTCCAGGCTGACTGCGAGCCCCCGCATCGAAGGCCGCAGGCGCAGCACGGCTGCGTCGAGTCCTGGCCGTCGAACCGTCCGCGAGCCCACGAGCTGGTCGTAGCGGCCGAAGACGAACTCGCGGCTCCGCAGCGCCGGCGACGCCAGCAACTCGAGGAGGACGTCCTCGTTCGAGGGTGCGCCGACGATCTCAGCGGCCTGCGAGGGGGTCCGCGGCTCGCGGGCAACCTCGTAGCGCGGGCACTCGTCGGTGAGCAGCCGCGCTGGTATCACGCCGACGGTCTCCCCGTGCCAGAACGCCTGCAGCTCCCCGGTGTCCGTGACCTCGCCGATGACCGCGTGCTCGAGCTCCCACCGGTCGAGGACGGCTTCGACCGCCTCGACCCGCTGCGGGCGGACGATCGCGACCATCCGCTCCTGGCTCTCGGAGATCATCACCTCCCAGGGCTCCATTCCCTCCTCCCGGAGCGGCACGCGGTCCAGGTGGACGTCGATGCCGAGATCCGCTGCCATCTCGGAGAGCGACGACGCGATCCCCGCGGCGCCGCAGTCCTGGAGCGACTCGACTAGACCGGACTCCACGAGCTCCATCGACGCCTCGATGAGCTTCTTCCCGGTGAAGGGATCGCCGATCTGGACCGAGGGGCGTTTCTCTGTGGCGCCGTCGTCGAGCTCCTGGCTCGCGAGCACGGAGGCACCGCCGATTCCGTCTCGACCGGTCGTCGCACCGTAGAGGACGACCGAGTGACCCGCCACGGTCGCCTTCGCGCGCAGCAGCCGCTCGGTCGGGAGGAGCCCGACGCACATCGCATTCACGAGGCAGTTGTCCCGGTAGGCCTCGTCGAACACCACCTCGCCGCCGACGGTGGGCACGCCAACGCAGTTGCCGTAGTGGCCGATGCCGCCGACCGCTCGGGAGAAGTGCCAATCGGGCTCGGCGAAGCGGAGGCCGTCGAGAAGCGCGACGGGCCGCGCGCCCATGGCAACGATGTCGCGCAGAATCCCTCCCACTCCGGTCGCAGCCCCCTGGAACGGCTCGACCGCCGAGGGGGGGTTGTGGCTCTCGACCTTGAACGCGACCGCGAGTCCGTCGCCGAGGTCGAGCACGCCGGCGTTCTCGCCCGGCCCCTGCAAGACCCGCTCGCCCGAGCTCGGTAGTCGCCTCAGCAGGAGCGCGGAATGCTTGTAGCCGCAGTGCTCCGACCAGAGGAGCGAGAAGACGGCGAGCTCGAAGTCGTTCGGATCGCGCTCGAGTAGAGCGCGGATGCGCTCGTGCTCCCCGTCCGTCAGGCCGAGTGCGCGATGGAGCGCCGGTTCCGTCACGCTGCTCAGAAGGTCATCCTAGATGAGCCCGCCGGACGCCCCGGGCGGGTTCATCCTTCCGGCGCTACTGTCGCCCGGCGATGCCGTCAATGGACGAGCGCGAGACCGGTTACTACGACCGCACCTACGAGCACGCGGCCGACGCGCTCCACGCCACGATCCGGCAAGAGGCGTTCGGAGAGGACATCGGCCAGTTTTCCTGGCTCACAGCTGACGAGTACCGCCGATTCTTCCGCTGGTTGGGAATCGAGCACTCCTCGCACGTCGTCGAGATCGCGAGCGGATCGGGCGGACCCGCTCTCTTCATGGCGCAGGAGACCGGCTGTCGGGCAACGGGCGTGGACATCCATCAGGCCGGTGTCGATGCGGCCAACACGCGGGCTGAAGCGCTCGGACTGGCCGACCGCGCGCGCTTCGTTCGCGCCGACACACGGGAGCCGCTCCCGTTCGGGGACGCCACGTTCGACGCGCTCACGTGCATCGACTCGTTCAATCACCTCTTCGAGCGCGAGCAGGTGCTGCGCGAATGGCACCGGGTGCTGCGGTCGGACGCGCGAATGCTCTTCACCGACCCGATCACGATCACCGGACCGATTCGTCGCGAGGAGATGATCGTCCGCAGCGGATCGATGGGGGAGTTCGTCTTCACGCCGCCGGGCGTGGACGAGCAGCTTCTTCGAGATGCGGGATTCGTGGACATCCGTGTCGAGGACGTCACACAGAACATGGACGACGTCGCATCGCGCTGGCGGGCTGCCCGCGAGCTCCACCGCCATGAGCTCGACCGAATCGAAGGCGCGGCAGAGAGCGCTGCCTTCCAGCGCTTCCTCGAGGTCGTGGCCGCCCTCGCGAGGGAGCGACGGCTCTCGCGCCTCGTGTTCGTCGCAGCGAAGCCCTGAGTTCCGGGGGGTAGCCTCACGAGGTGCGCTCCTACTGGCCCTCGCTCTTCCTTCTCGCGGCGATGTGGGGCGCTTCGTACCTCTACATCAAGGTCGCGGTCGAGGACATCCCGCCCGCCGCGATGACCGAGTTCAGGTTGCTGGGCGCGGCGTTCCTACTGACCATCTATCTGGCGGGTCGAGTCAGCTGGAGCGGGGCGCTCGGCGAGCTACGCGAGGCCTGGAAGCCGTGCCTCGTGCTCGGGACGATCAACGCAGCGCTCCCGATGACGCTCGTCGCCTGGGGGGAGACGCACATCGACTCGAGCATTGCGGCGATCGCTCAAGCCTCTGTGCCGATCTTCGTCGTCTTCCTGAGCCTTCGCTTCCTCCCGCACGAGCCGCTCGGGCCCTCGCGGATCGCCGGCCTCGCCGTCGGCCTCGTCGGTGTCGCCGTGATCACCGGCGTTCACCCGGAAGGTGACGAGTGGGCGATCCTCGGAACACTGGCGGTGATCCTGTCCTCGTTCTCGTACGCGAGCGGCGGGGTGTTCGGTCAGCTTCAGGTGCACGGCACCGCCGGCCCGGTGCTCGCCGCGGGGTCGATGATCGCGGGATCGGTCGTGCTGCTTCCGTTCGCAATCGCGGACCCGCCGGTCGAGGCCCCGGGAGCGACCGCTGCCGCAGGGCTCTTCGCCCTGATCATCTTCCCCACCGTCCTCGGCCAGCTCCTGCTGTTCCGAATGCTGCGCCTCTTCGGCAGCCGAAGAGTGTCGCTCGTGACCTACCTCATGCCCGGCTTCGCGATCGTGTACGGGGCCGTTCTCCTCGACGAGCCGATCACGGCCGCGGCCATGGGCGGGCTTGCGCTGATCCTCGCCGGGGTCGCGCTCGCGTCAGGGCAGCGCATTCTCGGATTTCGCGCGCAGGAGGAACCAGCGTGACGATCACCATCCGACGCGCGACCGCGGACGACGCCGACTTCCTCGTGGAGCTCGTCAACCATGCCGATGTCGAGCCCTTCCTCGCCGCCGTTCGAGCGAAGGACCGCGCCGAGATCCTTGCGGAGATCGAACGCTCCGAGAGCGACCCCGACGCGTTCGGCGTCTTCCTCATCGAGGTCGACGGCGAGCGAGCCGGAACCATGCGCTTCGAGCGTGCGAACCGCCGGAGCCGCATCGCGGACATCGGGGGCCTGGCGGTCCACCCGAGCTTCCGCGGCGGCAAAGCAGCGGACATGGCCGCCCGCCTCTTCCAGCGGCATCTGATCCTGGACCTCGGCTTCCACCGGGTCCAGCTCGAGATCTACGGCTTCAACGAGCGCGCGATGCGCCACGCCGAGCGCGCCGGCTTCACGCGCGAAGGCGTCCGCCGCAAGGCGTACTGGCGTGCGGACGAGTGGGTGGACGGCGTTATCTACGGGCTCGTCGCCGAGGACCTCGGCGTCGACTCGTGACTCCCGTTCGTGGTCGTCTGGGCCACGGCCAGGAGCAGCGCCTCCCGCACCCATGCCGCGTCCGGCCACCCCGCGAGCCCGCGATCGGTGCGATACACACGATCCGCAAGCGTGAACTCCGTCCGCCCGTTGAGCCGCTGGTCGACGTCGCGTCCCTCCACGCGCACGGTCGGCGACCCGGGGAAACGCCTTTCCTGGGCCTGCTCCTCCGAGGTCATGTCCACGACCTCGATCCGAGCGGACACCCCCGTCTCGGCCACCACCCTCTCGACCACGGCGATGGCCATCCCCCGGCTCGGGCAGTCCTCCCGCGCGAGGATCTCGATCCACACCGGTTCGTCGGACGCAAGACTCAAGCCAGCCCCCCTCCCCAGGTGAGCATCACCACTACTGCTGACGCTACGGCCACCGGCGCCGCATGCAATCCCTCGATTGAGTGATTGCCCCAGCGCGCGGGGGTGAACCGCGATCATCTAGGCTCGCGGAATGGCGAGCTTCCTGCACACGATGGTTCGGATCACCGACCCCGAGCGGAGCCGAGCGTTCTACGAGGCGCTCGGGTTCACGTTCTCCCGCGACATGGACATCGTCCGCGACGGGCAGCTCGAGGCAACGAACTACTTCTTCTCCATCGGGGGCCAGAACGTGCTCGAGTTGACGTACAACCACGACGGCAGGACGTACGAGATCGGCACCGGTTACGGCCATGTGGCGATCGGCGTGGACGATCTCGACGGCACGCTGGCGGCGCTCGCGTCGGAGCACGGCATCGAGCCCGAACGTCCGCCGTACCAGGTGCGAGAGGGTGGATCGAGGATCTGCTTCGTCCGCGACCCGGACGACTACCGGATCGAGCTCATCGAACAGGCCAGATGACGAGCGACGTGCACGTTTCGGCGCCGGAGCTCGAGGCCGGCCTGCCGAACATCGAGCGGGCGCCGGCTTCCGAGGGAACAGTCGTACTGATCGTTCGCAGGCCGGCGGAGGGTGAGCGAGAGGTTCTCGAGGAAGGCGAGCTCGATCGCGACGAGGGCCTGGTCGGAGACCGCTGGCGGCCGCACGCTCGGAAGGACGGCGAGGCCGCGGACACGAGCACGCAGCTCACGCTCATGAACGCGCGCGTGATCGCGCTTCTGTCGCCCGATCGGGAACGGTGGGGACTCGCGGGGGACCAGCTCTATGTCGACCTCGACCTGAGGCCGGAGAACCTTCCGCCTGGAACGCGACTCGCACTCGGCTCGGCGGTCATCGAGGTGACCGACATGCCGCACACCGGGTGTGCGAAGTTCACGTCGCGCTTCGGCTCGGACGCGATCCGCTTCGTGAACTCGCCAAGAGGCCGGGCGCTGCGCCTGCGCGGTATGAACGCACGAGTCGTCCAGCCCGGCCGCGTGCGACGTGGCGACACCATCCGAAAGCTCGCCCTCGAGCGAGTCGCCGGACCTGGGCCTCCTCTTGGCGGAACGCACTGGACCCTCGTCGAGCTCGATGGCGTCGCGGTGGAGCTCGGCGACGAGGAGAGCGCGCCCCACCTCGTGCTAGATGAATTGTCGTCGCGTCTTTCGGGCTCGGGCGGGTGCAACCGGCTCGCCGGAAGCTACGAGATCGGGGACGAAGGCTTGCGCTTCGGGCCGATCGCATCGACGCGCATGGCCTGCTCGGAGGCGGCCATGGAGAGGGAGTCGGCGTTCCTCGCCGTTCTCGCGGGGGCGACGGGCCATCGGCTCGACGGATCGGCGCTCGTGCTCGTCGATGGCGATCGCGCCCGAGCTCGACTCATCGCGGCTACCGCCGAGACCTCCTAGAGTTCTTCACCCGCGTCACGCCGCAACCTTGTTTCGGGCTTAGGCTTCGTTCGGCTGGAGTGTGCCGCGCGTTGCGTCATGCTCTCCAACGCAGCGGTTGCCGCCTGAAAGCCCGGTAGAGCGCGAGGTCGTACACGCTCTTCAGTACGCCGGCGATCACGTACGGCGCGCCGAGTGAGACCTGCATGATCGGAGCTGCGACGAGAGGGCCGAGCGGGCGCGTCACGTACCGCGCCGTGTTCGTGTAGGCGGCGGCAGCAGTCCGCTCCTCCGGATCCACGACGCCGACGACGTACGCCTGGCGCGTCGGCACGTC
>Ga0184632_10000201_pt1 | contig 21243 bp, 23 predicted proteins | sample PLM31_50_b1_FD_133153 | JGI IMG/M metagenome (GOLD analysis project Ga0184632, IMG submission 133153) | Groundwater sediment microbial communities from an aquifer in East River, Colorado, USA - PLM3-1_50_b1 | ecosystem: Environmental > Terrestrial > Soil > Riparian zone | place: USA: East... | reverse complement strand
TTCAGGCAGCTACACCGGCGACAATCTGGACTATGTGCTGAGGGACTCCTACATGTGCGGGGTGGCGGTCGGCCCCGTGGATCTTAGCCGACTCATTCATTACACCATGATCACCGAGAAGGGATTCACGATACACAAGACCGGCCTGCCGGCGCTGCAGATGTTTCTCAATACACGGATGTACCTGTACTCCAATGTCTACTACCACCGCACCACGCGCGCCATTGACATTCATCTCCGCGAAATCTTCGGGGAGACCATGAAGCTGGTCTTCCCGCATGATCCGCAAAAGAAGATGGACGAGTATTTGAACCTGACGGACTGGTCGTTTCTCGAGCAGGTCAGGAATTGGGGGAAGTCGCAACATCCCCGACGGCGGGCGCTCGGGGAAGAGTGGGCCTTTATTCTGAATCGCAACGTCAAATGGAAAATGGCCTATAACACGATTCTCAGCGACAAGGGCCTGGCGCGGGGAATGGATTTTCCGAGTCGAGAGCAGTTCGAAGCACTGATTCAGAAAGAATTACCGGAGAGACTCCAGAAGCTGCCGTTCCGGGTGGATATGGCGCCCCAAGACCCTCGACCGGATCCGAAAGATATGCGCGGCTCGCCGCTGTATGTGTTCGATGCCGCAACGCAGGAGGTTTCGACCGAGCCGCTCACGGAATTTTTGGATCTCCTCCCGACGCGTCTCATTCAGTTCCGCGTCTACGCGCAAAATCACGACATGGACCGTGACCTTGCCCGTGCCGCCGCCGCCGTCCTCAACAAAGCGCCCTCCAGCAGTATCAGTACCAACGTGTGAACGGGGACTGGCTACTTTTCTCACTCCTTCCCGAAGAGAAAAGTTGCCTGTCCCCTTGACTACGCCAGTATCATCGGCACCGGCCTCAGTTCTCGCCGCAGCGGATCCAGGATGTAGCCCAGCGCTTCGAGGGAAATCATACCTAGCAAGGGAGTATCGCCTTCTTCGCCAAACATCACAGGAGAAGCCGCCTCTGTGCCTTGAAATGAGAAGATGGCATTGCCGTACTTTCTGACGATCTTGGTCCCATCGGCCAATATAAAGCTCTTTGATCCGCGCACTTTAATTCTCAGTCGCTTTAGCACCGCCCGAGGCACCACGCTGTACATAGCACCTGAATCAACCAGAAAATCCACCTGTAATTGTAGTTTGAGATTCCCCGCGTTCATGACGCGGGCAGTGATGTACGTCATCCCCATGAGTCTGGTCCTCCGTCTTAAGCGTCGGGCCACATGTACCCTCTTCGGATGTGACACGGAGCGACCGGGAAAAGTTGAATTAGGAAGAAGCATTGCTGAATCTCCTCCAGGGAAGCCGTACGAACAGGCTAGGCGAGGTAACGGGCAGTGTCAAGCAAACAGTCAGAGCACAACGTGATTTATGAATGTGGGATGCGGGAAAGGCTGCGCCGAAAACTTAAACCCGAGCTTCCAGGTAGGTGATGAGATCCCGCACGGTGCGAAAGCCCTCGAGATCGTGGTCCGGAATCTCGAGATCAAACTTCTCCTCCAGCCGATACAGCAGTTCGATCGTATCCATCGAATCCAGCCCCAAATCGTCGCGAAGGGAACAATCCAGATCCAGCGTCTCCTTCTCCCGTTTCAAATAGTCGGCGAACGCCCCGAGTACTTGATCGGCGATGTCGGATTGTTTCGGCATCTTAGCCGTATTTCTTCAGGACTACCGTCGCGTTGTTGCTCCCGAAACCGAACGCATTCAGTAGGGCGGTACGAATCGGCCGCTCCTGACTTTTGGATGAAATTCCAGGAAGCCGGCACTCAGGATCGGGGTTGTCAAAATTCGTGGTCGGATGGATTTGACCCGATTGCACCGACAAGGCACAGACGACTCCAGCTATAGCGCCCGACGCTCCCAGGGTATGGCCGATCAGGGACTTCGTCGCGTTCACCAGGATCTGCTCACTCCGCTCCTTGAACACCTGACGGATCGCTCGGACCTCCGCCGCATCGCCAACCTGCGTAGACGTGGCATGCGCATTGATGTAATCCACTTGCGAGGGCAGGAGCTTGGCGTCTTGGAGCGCCAAATTCATCGTCGCGGCCATCTCCGTGCCTTCTTCTCTGGGAATGACGACGTGGTACGCTTCACTGGTGGCCGCGTAGCCCACGACCTCGGCATAAATTCTGGCCCGCCGTTTCTTCGCATGCGCCAGCGACTCAAGGATCAGCGCACCTGCGCCTTCACTCATCACGAATCCATCGCGCGCGCGATCAAAAGGACGAGACGCTTTAGATGGAGTCTGATTAAAGCCGGTGGACAGCACCCGAAGTGAGCAGAATCCTGCGAACACCAACGGTGTCAGGCTGGCATCAGCGCCCACCGTAATCATCACGTCAGCCTTTCCTTCTTTGATACAGGCCAGTGCCTGCCCGATGGCATGGGCGCTCGACGAGCACGCCGTGGAGATCGTCAGATTGGGTCCTCTGGCCCCGTGTTGAATCGCGACCACGCCGGAGGCGGAGTTGAGGGTGATGGCGGGAATAAAATTAGGCTGCACTTTTCTCGGACTCTTCGTCAGGTACAACTTGGTGAGCTCGTGTTCGCCGAGCACCATCCCCCCCATGCCGGCTCCAACCGTGACCCCCACCCGATACGGCGTCTCCCGCTCCATTGAAAGACCGGCATCCAGGACCGCTTCACGAGAGGCCACGAGGGCGAACTGGGCGTAGCGGTCCACCCGCTCGGGATAGGGATAAGAGAGCTGATGCGCGAGATTGAAATCCAGGATCTGGCCGGCCACCTGTGAGCGATACGATTCGGCCGGAAATCCATCAAACGGCCGAAGGGAACTAATGCCGGATCGCCCTTCCATAGCCGCCTTCCAGAAGGCACTGGTTCCGATGCCGATCGGCGACACGACGCCGACCCCTGTCACCACGACACGATTTGACATGCGCCTCCTCGATGAACCCGCGCTGCTTTTACTCCAAAGACACTATGCAGTCAACTCTGCTTTGGTATGAATTTTCTCTCCTCGAAGCAAGCCTTCCGAGCGCCCAGAGGAACTATGGCGTCTGTGAGTCAATCGGCAGCTTCGTAAGCGAGAAGGGATCGACACGGGAGCCGTTGAGCCAAGCCCCCCAGTGTAAATGTGGGCCCGTGGCGCGCCCGGATTTTCCCACCGTCCCGATGATTTGGTCGCGGTCCACTCGCTCGCCTTCTTTGACCTTCGCCGAATCCAGGTGGAAATACATGGTATAGAGACCAAGCCCATGATCCAGGATCACCCCAAGCCCGCTGAAAAAGTGATCATCCACCATTTTCACGATGCCTGTGTTGGTGGCCTTCACAGGTGTGCCGAGTGGGGCAGAAATGTCCTCTCCGCTATGTTGATTTCGCGGCTGGCCATTCAGAATACGCTTCCTGCCGAAGGCGCCCGTGGGCATCCCTTCGACCGGCAGAATAAAGCCTTGAATCCAGAGACGCTGAGGCGTGAACGCTGCGAAAATGGTCTTCACCTTCTCTTGCTCGAGCGCAATCCGCTGCAGCGCGGCGGCATCCGGATCCACTTTTTCCTTGGGCAGTGTCAGACTTTGTTCCCTGAAGTGTTCGGGTATCACCGCAATCCGGAAGCGTCGATGCTGCACATTGTCCACGTAACTCACCTTGGCCGTGAGTTCGCCGATCTCGGCCTCATCGGCCATGTCAATGCCCAACAGCGCCGCGAATTCCCCCTCGCGCACTATGAAGAACGGGATGCGGCGGTCACGGAAGGTGCCGACGACTGAGAGCGGACGGCCCTCTGCCGAAAGGGTCAGGTACAGTATCTCCCCTTGTTTGCCCTGGTGAACAGCCAGGCCTTCGCCGCTGCCCGGTGAAGGAATCCCCTCTTGGTCCTTAACAACCTGGGCAGCCTGGCTAAGCGCCGGCAGGAGGGTGCAGACGATACAGAGCAGAAGAAACGCGCGTATCACGTTGGAATGGTGAAGCCGGCTCATGAGTGGGTTCGGGAGGGGGGTCCAGCAGGACGGGGCCCCATCCCGCGGTAAGAGAGCAGGGCCGAGGGATCTCGCATTATGGACCGCACGCTATCGAAAGGCGCGCTGGCTTCCCACTTGGGCCAACAGCTCCTCCACCCGCCGATTGCTGGCGCTGAACGGGTCCATGCAGAGAATCGTCTCCTCCCAGTAGCCGTTGAGCTTCAAATAGGTCCAATCCACCGTATAGGATCGGTTCTTGGCGCGCGCAAAGCGGATAAAGTCCCCACGGACCTTTGCACGCGTCGTCTGGGGCGGCGTCGTCATGGCCCGCTGTACTTCCTCCTCCGGCACGAGCTTCTCAACGAGGTCGCGCTTCTCAAGGAGATAGTACAGCCCGCGCGAGCGCTTCACGTCATGATACTGGAGATCCATCAGCATGATCCGAGGGTCGTCCCACCCGCAGCCCTTTCGGTCCATGTAAGTCTGCATAAGCTGTTTTTTGATCACCCAGTCCACTTCATGGCACAGTTGCAGCGGGTCCTCTTCCAGGCGGTCCAGCACCCACCCCCACCGTCGCACGACGTCGGCCTCCACCGGGTCTTCCTCGGTAGACCAGAGATATTCCATCGCCCGTTCCAGGTAGATCCGTTGGATCTCGATCGCGGTCAATTCGCGGCCGTCCTCGAGCTTGATTCTCTTCCTCAGCGTGGTGTCCCGCGCGATCTCACGAATGGCCTTGACTGGGTCGTCGAGTTCGATCCCGTTGACCGTGAAGCCATCCTCAATCATAGACAGCACGATCGCCGCCGTCCCGACTTTCAGATAGGTGGCCAGCTCGGACATGTTGGAATCGCCGACAATAATGTGCAGCCTGCGGTACTTCTCGGCGTCGGCGTGCGGCTCATCGCGCGTATTGATAATGCTCCGCGACGAGGTCGTGGACGACGAGGTCTTTTCATGGATGTGCTGTGCGCGTTGCGACAGGCAGAGCTGGGTTTTGCCCGACAGTTTCAGCACCTTGCCGGCGCCCGCGAATACCTGCCGGGTGACGAAAAAGGGAATCAATTGCTCGGTCACCTTCCAAAAATCCACATCCCGCCGCATCAGAAAGTTCTCGTGGCATCCGTAGGTGTTCCCCAGGGAGTCGGTATTGTTCTTGAAAATGTAGATCTCGCCGGAGAGGCCTTCCTCGCGCAGCCGCTCTTCCGCGGCAGGCAGGCAGGCCTCAAGCAAGCGCTCCCCGGCCTTATCATGGATGACGAGATCCTCAATGCTGTCGCATTCCGGCGTGGAGTATTCCGGGTGACAGCCCGTGTCTTGATAGAATCGTGCGCCGTTGACCAGAAAAGCGTTGGATGGCCAACTGTTGGGGATCAGGCCTTCAAAAATGTAGCCGAGGACTTTCTCGATGGGAAGATAGATCCGGCCGTTCGGGGAAAAAATGAGGCCGTACTCGTTCTCCAGGCCGAAGATGCGCGGCTTCATGACGAGGCCAGGAGCGCGCGCAGCTCGGGTGAGCCGATGCGGCGGAAAGTGCGCCCGGTGCGGGTCCGGTCCAGCACCGCGACCTCCAGACCGTCAGGACTCAACTTCTGAGTCGTGACCGTATCCAACGCTTCGACGCTCAGCTTCAGCGCCTCCGGTAAGGAGATAGTCGGCGAGGTCCAGCGCGACTTGAGGAACACCTGTAATGACTCCGACTTGCCGCCAATGACCGCCAGCCCTCGTTCGTCGATGATGCTGCCGTCATAAGAGATCCGATACATCTCGTTGGGCTTGTCCCCTTCGCCGATCTCCACCACGAGAATCTCTACCTCCAACGGCTTGGGATCCGTGCTGAAAATTGATCCGATCGTCTGGGAATAGGCATTCGCCAGCGATTTCGCAGTGACATCCTCCCGGCTGTACATATAGCCTTTGAGGTCCGCATGCCGAATGCCCGCTTTCCGCAGAATCTCGTACTCATTGTACTTGCCGGCGCCCGAAAATGCGATGCGGTCATACATCTCCGAGATCTTGTGCAGCGAGGCGCTAGGGTTGTCGGCTACCAGCAAGACCCCGTCGGCGCACTCCATCGCCACGATGGAGCGGCCTTTCGCAATGCCCTTTTTGGCATACTCGGCCTTGTCGGCCATCATCTGTTCGGGAGAGACGTAGTAGGGAAGCGCCATGGTCAGCTCGTCTCGCGGCGGGTTTCAATGATCGCGCGACAGGTCTCGGCCACCCGAGCCTCTTCGAGATCCCGCACGCCCGCTTCGGTGATGATTTTCACGGTTGGATAGATCCCACGGATCAGATCAGGCCCTCCTGTGCCGACATCTTCCTCTGCCGCATTATACAGGGCTTCCACGGCAACTTTCAGTGCCTGGGCCTCAGGAAGATCCCGCCGGTAGAGTTGCTTCATCGTGTCTCGCGCATCCTTGCCTCCAGAGCCGACCGCATAGTATTCGATCTCTTCGTACCGGCCGCCTGTCACATCGTACTTAAAGATCCGACCTTCGCGGCGCTTGAGGTCATAGCCACCGAAGATAGGGACCACGACCAATCCTTGGAAGGCCATGGGCAGGTTGCCCCGGACCATCTGTGCGAGCTTATTCGCTTTCCCCTCGCAGGAAAGCACGTCGCCTTCGAGCTTCTCATAGTGCTCCAACTCGATCTGAAACAGCCGGGCCAGCTCGATGGCCGGACCGGCCGCGCCGGCGATGGCGATCGCGGAGTGCTGATCGGCCCTAAACACTTTATCGAGTCGCCGGCCGGCGACTTGAAACCCTTCCGTCGCCTGGCGGTCGCCGGCCATCAACACCCCGCCATGAAACCGAATGGCGAGAATCGTCGTGCCGTGCGGAACCGGATAGCCGACAGGGAGTGATGCAGGAGCCGGAGCCGCTGGTGGGCCGGCAGCAAAAGACGATCTGGAATAGCGCGGGGGACTATTTACGAGAAGTTCGTAGAAGCTTGATCCTGGATCGTCGTCCCTGAGCAGCGGCACGGCTGATCTCAGGCCTTCAATTTGGTCAAAAGGGAATCGACGGTGTCCGATTCGTCCAGCAGACCTTTCGTCAGAGATTCTGTCCCCCGAAGGGGTTCCATAAGGGGTACTTTCTTGATCGCGGCATTGCCGATGTCGAACAGCACCGAGGTCCAACTTGCGGCATACACTTCCTGTGGCCATTTCTTCACGCAGGCCGCTCGGAAATACGCGCGAGTCTCGGCAGGCGCATTCGTTTCGGCGCGGAGGACCTCGCCGTCCGACACGATTCGCTCGATGTGATGACCCCGCTCCAGTGTATAGTAGAGCCCTTTCTCCGGCCGGACATCATGATATTGAAGGTCCAGCATGGCCGCGCGCGGATCGTCCCATCCGCATGCTTTGCGCTCCAGATAGGATTCGATCAACGACTGTTTCGCGACCCAATCCAACTCTCGCACCAGCTCCCGGGGATCCCGCTCAAGCTTGTCGAGCGTCTCCTCCCAGCGGACCATCACCTCTTTCACCGGCACGGTCAATTCGTGGCTGGCGTAAAAATCCTTCGACGCCTTCAGGAACGTCCGCTGAATGGCGATCGCGGTCATCGCCTTGCCCCCTGCAAGACGGATGTCGGCCTTGACCTCAAGGTCACGCGACACCTGCTTAATCGCCTGGACCGGGTCCTCCAGCTCGATCGGGGGGATCGGCCAGTCGGCTTCCACCATGTCCAGCAGGATCGCCATCGTTCCGACCTTGAGAAACGTTGAGCATTCCGCCATGTTCACGTCCCCGGCGATGACATGCAAGCGGCGATACTTCGTCGGATCGGCGTGGGGTTCATCGCGGGTGTTGACAATCGGGCGCTTCACCATCGTGTTGAGGTCCACCAGGGACTCGAAGAAGTCGGCCCGTTGGGAAATCTGATATTGCGCCGGCGCTGTTTGGTTTTCAGCCCCCAGTTTCCCAGCCCCCGCATAGATCTGGCGTGTGACTAAGAACGGCAAGAGCGCGCGGACCAACCGCTCGAACGGCACGCCACGGCCAACCAGATAGTTTTCATGATAGCCATAACTGTTGCCCTTGCCGTCGGTGTTGTTCTTGTAGACCAGGAACTTTCCTTGCCCACGCACCTGCTCGACGGCGCGAAGCGCCGCCGCCACAATGCGCTCCCCGGCCTTCTCGTAGGCCACGACTTCGCGCGCGGTGCCGCATTCCGGGCTCGAGTATTCAGGATGCGCCCCGTCCACATACAGACGGCCGCCGTTCGCGAGGACCTTGTTCAGGAGCCGATTGTAATCAGGGCCCGGCCGCTCCCGCTCGCCTTCGACTTCAAATCCCCGAACATCGAGTAACGGATTCTCATTCTCATAGTCCCACAGAATTTTGGGAGATGGATAGTGCGGGTAGTGATTGATCAGAAACAGAGAATTGGACACCGGGTCTCCCGCGTCTGTATCGCGGGCGGCAATGCCGAACTCCGTCTCCGTCCCCAGGACTCGCTTGATCATAGCGCTCGTATCTCAGGTGACAAAAGATCAGAGATAATGGCCGGTGGTCACGGTCTCAATCCGTCGAGATTCAGTGGATCCGGCCGTGATGGTCCGCACATGCACGATCTTGTCGGCTTTCTTCCCGGCGATCTTCGCCCAATCATCCGGATTGGTCGTGTTCGGGAGATCCTCGTGTTCCTTGAACTCGTCCCGAACCGCCTTCAGCAGATCTTCGCCCTTGATGCCGCGCTCCCCGTTTGCCAGAAGCCGCTTGATCGCGTACTTCTTGGCCCGCGAGACGATGCCTTCGATGAGCGCGCCGCTCGAGAAATCCTTCAGGTAGAAGGTCTCCTTATCGCCGTTGCCGTACGTCACCTCGAGATACTGATTTTCCTCGCTCAAGGCGTACATGGACTCGACGGTCGTCCCGGTCAGGCGCTCCACGGTCTTGACCGCATCGCCGTCCTCACGCTCCAGTTCCTCGGCATGCCAGGGAAGGTCGGGCGTCAGGTACTTGGAAAAGATGTCCTTCGCGGCAGCCTTATCCGGGCGGTCAATCTTGATCTTCACATCGAGACGGCCTGGACGGAGTACCGCCGGATCAATGAGATCTTGACGATTACTGGCGCCGATGACGATGACGTTGCGCAACCGCTCCACGCCGTCAATCTCCGAGAGGAACTGCGGAACAATGGTGGATTCCACATCCGAGGAGATCCCGCTGCCGCGCGTGCGGAACAGCGCGTCCATCTCATCAAAGAACACGATGACGGGATAGCCGTCGTCTGCTTTCTCTTTAGCTTTCTTGAACACTTCGCGGATCTGGCGCTCCGACTCGCCGACGTACTTGTTGAGGAGTTCCGGCCCCTTGACGTGCAGAAAGAAGCTTCGCATCTCTTTGGAGGTGAGATGCCCGAGCTTTTGCGCGATCGAATTGGCGACCGCCTTGGCGATCAGAGTCTTACCGCAGCCGGGAGGTCCGTAGAGCAACACGCCCTTGGGCGCCCGCAACTTGTGCTCTTTGAATAGTTCGGGGTGCAGTACCGGCAATTCTACCGCATCCTGGATCTGCTCGATCTGATGCTGCAGCCCGCCGATGTCGGTGTATTTGATGTCCGGCACTTCTTCGAGGACGAGTTCCTCGACCTCGGACTTCGGCAGCTTCTCGAGGAGATAGCCGGACCTCGCATCGTACAAGAGATGATCGCCCACGCTGAGGCGCTGGGTCGTCAGCGGCTCCGCCAGTTCCGCCACTCGCTCCTCATCGGTTCGCAAGGTGACCACCGCACGCTTGGCATCCAGGTGGTCCTTGAGGCGCACGACCTCGCCTTGAATGTCGAACTCGCGACACTCGATGACATTGAGCGCTTCATTGAGGATGACTTCTTGGCCCTTGCGCAGATCCTTGACATTGAGCGCCGGGTGAAGGTTCACCTTCAGCTTCCGGCCGTTGACATAGACATTCACCGTCTCGTCCTCATTCGGGCCGGAGTAGATGCCGTACGTGGATGGCGGAGCGGTGAGCTTCTCTACCTCCATCCGCATTGCCTCGATCCGCATCTTGGCTTCTTGAAGGGCCTCGGTGAGGCGATCGTTCTGCTTATGCGCCTGCTCAAGCTGAGCCCGCGCCTGAGTCAGCCGGCGCACCTCTTCTTCGAGGGAACGGATCTGAACCAGAAGCTTTTCTCTATCACGCTGCTCTTCGTGCATGCCGCCCTCCTCAGCGTGCTCATCTGACAGGCGCTCGGTCAACTTCTTCATGGTATTCCGAATCGAACTCAGGCGCCCGGGCGGTTTCTTCATTGATCTGCCCTTACTATCTTCGGAATCCCTCATGCTCACGGGTCTGCACAGATTCTAGCATCGCCACCCCAGAGGGTCAACAGGCGCTCCATCCACTTCCGTAGGTGCTCACTCATCGAGGGCCCCTAAGAACTGTCGGCAGATTCCCTCCACATCATTAGCTACCATCACTGCGCTGACGACCGCCACGCCATGCGCGCCCGCCTGCCGCGCGTCGCGCACGCGTTGTGTTGTAATAATACCGCCGATGCCGAAAATCGGAATGCGACAGCGCGTCCGGGCGCGCTCCAACTCCGCCAAGCCGATGGGCGCACCGAACGCCTGCTTCAACGGCGTGTCGAAGAGAGGCCCCAGCACCACAAAATCCGCGCCCGCCGCTTCCGCGCGCGCGGCTTCATCCGCGGAATGCGTCGAGAGTCCGATGAGTCCTTCTTCTCCCAACAATCTTCTGGCGACCGACGCCGGGAGGCCCGCGGCCGGAAGCTGCACATGGCGGTTCCCGATGGCCAAAGCGAGATCCACTCGATCATTGATCAGCAGCCTGGCGCTCTGCGCATCCGCCAAGGCAGCGAGATCCCGAGCCAAGGCCAGCAACGGGCGCGTGGGCAGGTCTTTTTCACGGAGTTGGATGGCCCGCACGCCGGCTCGCAAGGCGGCTCGGCAAATTTCAAGGAGAGGACGACCGCGGGTCTGGTGCCGATCGGTGACCAGGTAGAACGAAAAATCCACGCGGCCCATGTCGCGAAGCGTTACAACATGCCCTCAATCGGGCTGCTCGCCGTGGCGTACAGTTTCCGAGGGATGCGACCGGCTTTGAACGCCATGCGCCCGGCCCAGATCGCATACTTCATCGCCTCCGCCATCATAATCGGCTCCTTCGCGCCTGCGATGGCGGTGTTCATGAGCACCGCCTCCGCGCCATACTCCATTGCTAGGGCCGCGTCCGACGCCGTGCCCACCCCGGCATCTACGATGACCGGGACCTTCACGCACTCCATAAGAATTTTGAGGTTATAGGGGTTGCGAATGCCCAGCCCCGAGCCAATCGGCGCCGCCAACGGCATCACGGCCGGACAACCCACGTCGACGAGCTTCTTGGCTACGATCGGATCGTCGTTCGTGTAGGGAAAGACGATGAAGCCTTCCTTGACTAAAATCTTCGCCGCCTCGATTAATCCGGCGGTATCCGGGAATAGAGTCCTTTCATCGCCGATCACTTCCAACTTGACCATGTCCGACACCCCGGCAGCACGCGCGAGCCGGGCGTACCGCAGAGCATCCTCGACGGTATAGCAGCCAGCAGTGTTCGGGAGGATCTTGTATTTCTTCGGGCTGATGTAGTCCAGCAGGTTTTCGGATTTTCGATCCGTGATGTTCACGCGGCGGACGGCGACGGTCACCACGTCGGCCCCGCAGGCCTCGATCGCTTTTTGGGTTTCGAGGAAATCCTTGTACTTGCCGGTACCGACCCACAGGCGGGACCGAAATTCAATCCCGGCTATCGTCAGTGTATCGTCATTCATTCTGCGGCCTCCTCCCCTCCGCCGATAAAGCCAAGGACCTCAACTCGATCTCCCTCGCGGAGGCTTGTTCGTTCAAAGGCGCGGCGGTCCACAATGGTCAGGTTCAGTTCCACGGCCACCTGCTCGTCCTGTATCTGTAGCTCGCGCAGCAGCGACGTTACCGACGATCCTTCCGGCACCTCCCGAGACTCGCCGTTCAGCACGATGCGCATCTCACCCGCCCGCCCTACGTCTGCTAAGAAGCAGCCGCTTTTCCCCTGGGCACCCTCCCGCCCCAAGGCTGCCATCTCACCCGCCCGCCCTGCGTCTGCTAAGAAGCAGCCGCCTTGCCCGCGGGACGCGTCCCTTTCCCATGGCTTGGGGCATCTTACCATACCCCGCCTCGTATCCGCCAAGATCGCCCTTCGTCTATAATTGCGGCATGGCCGGGCGTTGCAATGAAGCGATCGCGGCAGAGTTCCGGCGGATCGCCATGGAACTGGAACGGCAGCAGGCGAACCTGTTTCGCGTGCGCGCCTATCGCCGCGCGGCGGATGTGATCGCGGAGCTTCCCGAGGACGCGGCAGCCGTTGCCCGACGAGGAGACCTGATCAGGATCAAGGGTATCGGCGCAGAACTGGCCAGGAAGATTGAAACCTATTGCGAGTACGGCCGGATGGATGCGACAGACACCGAGGAGGTGCCGGCTACGGTCGCCGGTTGGGTCACCCTCCCTGGACTGAACGCCTCGGTGGTGCGATATCTCTATGATCATCTTCGTATTCGAACGCTCGATGATCTGGAGGCACTGGTGCGCTCCCGATTCCTCCGCACGTTGCCGGGTGTGATGGCCCCCGATGAGGACATTCTCGAAGGCATCAGGCGTCTTCGCGTCGGCCCCGACAACTTGACTTGATGGCATCGCCAGGCTAGAAATAACCCAGCCATGCCGATTTTAGCGTTCATCTTGATCGAAGTCGCCGGCGATCATACCAAGAGCGTCTTTAAGACCATTCAACGCATGGCCGGAGTGAAGGCTTGCTTTATGGTCAGCGGGGGCTATGACATCCTGGTGCAGGTCGAGGCGGAGAGCCTGGACGCGCTCAGCGACCTTTTGCTGTCGAAGATTCGCTCAGTGGACGGGGTGACCAAGACCAACACGTGTATGGTCCTGGGTCACTAGGCAAAGTCGCGCCTAAAGCAAAAGGCCTTCGGGGCGTAAGAGCCCCGAGGGCCTTTTGGGTGTTTCCGCAGCGATCTCGCTTAGTACATGTCGCCCATGCCGCCGCCGTGCGCATGGCCGCCGGGCATCCCTTGAGATTTCTTCTCCTCCGGAATCTCACTGACCATCACTTCGGTCGTGAGCATTAAGCCGGCTACGCTGGCCGCGTTCTGCAACGCATAGCGCGTCACCTTCGTCGGATCGATAATCCCGACCTCCAGCATGTCCACATACTTCTCTGCTGAAGCGTCAAAGCCGACGCTGGTGGCTTCTTTCTTCACGCGTTCCACCACGACCGAGCCTTCCAGTCCGGCGTTCTGCGCGATTTGCCGAATCGGCTCTTCCAGCGACCGTTTGACGATATTGACGCCGACTTGCTGATCGTGCGGCAGGTTGCTGATCTTGTCCAACGCCGCTACGCACCGCAGGAACGCCACACCGCCGCCGGGCACGATCCCTTCCTCAACCGCCGCTTTCGTGGCGTGCAGCGCATCTTCGACGCGCGCCTTCTTCTCTTTCATCTCAGTTTCGGTGGAGGCCCCGACATTGATCACCGCGACCCCACCCACGATCTTCGCAAGCCGTTCCTGGAGCTTCTCGCGGTCGTAATCCGAGGTGGTCTCTTCGACCTGGCTCTTGATCTGCTTCACGCGAGCTTGAATCTTCTTTTCGTCACCGTGCCCTTCCACGATCGTCGTATTGTCCTTGTCAATCGTGACGCGCTTGGCGCGGCCCAAGTCGGTCAGCTTTACATTTTCAAGCTTCAGACCGAGATCCTCCGAGATCACCTGCCCGCCGGTGAGGGTTGCGAGATCCTCGAGCATCGCTTTCCTTCGATCGCCAAAGCCGGGCGCCTTGACCGCCGCGACATTGAGGATTCCGCGCAGCTTGTTGACGACCAGGGTCGCCAGGGCCTCGCCTTCCACATCCTCGGCGATGATCACAAGCGGCTTGCCCATTTTCGCCACCTGCTCAAGAAGCGGGAGCAGATCCTTCATGCTGCTGATCTTCTTCTCATGGATCAGCAGGAACACATCCTCTAACGACACCTCCATACGCTCGGCGTCCGTGATGAAGTAGGGCGAAATGTACCCGCGGTCAAACTGCATGCCCTCCACCACGTCCAGCGATGTGGACATGGATTTTGCCTCTTCCACGGTGATGACGCCGTCTTTGCCGACCTTCTCCATCGCTTCGGCGATCAGGTCGCCGATCGTCAAGTCATTGTTCGCGGAGATGGTCCCGATCTGGGAGATCTCCTTCTTTGTCTTGCAGGGCTTGCTGAGCTTTTTCAGCTCCTCGACGACGACTTCCACGGCCTTGTCGATCCCCCGTTTGATGTCCATTGGGTTCGCGCCGGCCGTGATGTTCTTGGCGCCCTCACGGAAGATCGCCTGCGCCAGCACCGTCGCGGTCGTGGTGCCATCCCCCGCCACGTCGCTGGTCTTGGACGCCACCTCGCGCACGAGCTGCGCGCCCATATTTTCGTAGGGATCCTTGAGCTCGATCTCTTTCGCCACGGTCACGCCGTCCTTCGTAATCAGCGGCGCACCAAACTTCTTATCGAGAATGGCGTTCCGCCCTTTGGGGCCGAGCGTCGCCTTGACGGCATCCGCCAACTGATTCACACCCCGAAGAATCGCTCCTCTTGCATTCTCGCTATAGACAATCTGCTTTGCGGCCATCTGAGTCCTCCTTTAAATCCAGGTCCGTGTAAACCACCCATTCATCATCCATTCTGTCCTGGGCTTTATGTTTCAAAGATGCCCAGGATATCTTCCTCTTTAATAATCAGGTAATCTGTACCGTCCACATTGATTTTGCTTCCGGAATATTTATCAAACAGAACGAGATCAGCGACCTTGACGGATTTGACATCGGCGCCGATAGCTTCCACCTTCCCTCGCTGGGGCTTCTCTTTGGCGACATCCGGGACGTAAATCCCGCCCGCGGTCCGCTCCAATTCTTCGGTATAGCTGACGAAGCATCTATCTTTTAAGGGCTTAAATCCCAGCGGTGTCTTCTGAGCTGTCTTCTGAGCTGTCTTCTTCTCGGCTGTTTCCACTGCCATAATACCTTCCCTCCCTATGACTCATATGGTTACGTTGGTTACGAGCCGGCCCAGCTAACCCCTTCCGGCTCAAAAGATACTATGATAGATAATACCGTCCTCAGCAGAATCAACCCCCGGGCCAGCATCTCTGAAGTGTTTTTTTTACAGGGCCTTCTCCACCCGGGTGTCATGTTGGGACGGTCGCAACTCCTTGAAAATCATCCATGATTTCAACAATTCGGTCGCCTTCTGCAGCTGCGGATCCTCTTCCTCTCCCTCTTTCCCCTCCTTCGTTTCCTTGGACTTGGGGTCCGACTTGGTGTCCCGATCCTTCTTGCCGTCCTTTGGTTCTGGCTTGGGCGCCGGGGTCTCCGGCACCACAATAGGCGGCACCGAGGCCTCGTCCTTGTCGCGTAAGTTCTTATCAAGATCACGCTCTCGAATGGGCACGGTCGTGGTCGGTTTACCTTTCACCACAATGTCCGGAGAGATTCCCACGCCATGAATGCTCCGTCCTTTCGGAGTGTAGTACTTGGCCGTAGTGAGACGAAGGCCGGAGCCATCGCCCAACGGCAGGATGGTCTGCACCGAGCCTTTCCCGAAGGTCTGCACGCCGACAATGACGGCCCGGCCCCAGTCTTGGAGCGCCCCTGCCACAATTTCTGAGGCACTGGCGCTGCCTTCGTTGACCAGCACGATCATCGGATAGTCTTCGGGTTGGTCCTTGATGTGCGAGACATAATCGTCCTTCTTGCCTTCGCGGGTCTTGATGTAGACGATCAACCGGTTGAGCCCTACGTACTGTTCGGAGACATCAATGGCGGCGGTGAGTAGTCCCCCGGGATTGTTGCGCAGGTCCATGATCAGCGAGTGCATCTTCTGTTCCCGAAGTTTCTTGAGCGCGCCGATCATATCCTTCGCGGTCTGGTCCTGAAACTGCGTCAATCGGATGTAGCCAATGTTCCCATCCAGCATCTTCGATTTGACGCTCTCGATCTTGATGATCTCGCGGGTGAGCACAAACACGAGGGGCTCCGGTACTCCTTCGCGGTGAATCGTCAACGTGACCTTCGTCCCCTTCGCTCCCCGCATTTTCTGCACGGCGTCCATGAGCGTCATGTCCTTGGTGCTCTCGTTGTTCACTTTCAGAATGACGTCAGACGGCTTCACGCCAGCGCGCTCAGCGGGCGTGCCGTCAATGGGAGCGATGACCATCAGGCGATTGTCCTTCATGCCGATTTGGATGCCGACGCCGCCGAACTCGCCCTTGGTCTCCACCTGAACTTCTTTATATACGTCGGGCGGCATAAATGCCGAGTGGGGATCGAGGGTGGAGAGCATTCCGCGGACTGCTCCGTATACCAGATCCTTGGTTTTGACGTCTTCCACGTAATGTTTTTGAACATGGGCCAAGACCTCGGTAAATGTTTTCAACTCTTCATACGTCTCGGTGGCCATGACCGCCCGGTCCCATCCTTTGCCGATGAGCACTCCCAAAACCAAGATCACCACAAACACGAGGGCCCACCCCATCTTTGCTTTCGCCTGCCGCATGCCTTCCATTACCGTGCTCCTTTTCCTTACCGCCGCCTGGCCAACCAGGCTAGAGGGTCCATCGCCTCTCCGCCCTGCCTCAGCTCAAAATACAGCGTACTCTGTCCGGTCAAGCCGGTGTCACCGATCTCGCCGATCGGCTGGTTGCCCCGCACCCCATCGCCGACATTGACCAGCAGCTTGGACGCGTGCGCGTACAGCGTGAAATAGCCTTCCCCATGGTCAATGATTGCCAATAACCCGTATCCGCGCATCCAATCCGCAAACGCCACGACTCCATCAAATACCGACCGGATCACGCTGCCTTGAGTGGCACGGATCTCAATGCCTTTCCGCTGCACATAGGTCTCGAACTTCGGATGCTTTTGCCGCCCGAACAACGCCACCACCTGGCCATCGCTGGGCCATCCCAGTCGGCCTTTGAGTCTCCCAAGGCCTTCCCCCAGCGCCTCCGGGCGAAATGCAGCGGTGGCCTTCCGACGGCCCTCAAATTCTCGGAGCAACGCCTCGAGGCGCTGCGCAGACTTCTCCAGCTCATCCACGACCCTCTCATACACGACTTTTTCGCTCCGCACGCGCGACAGCAACCCATCCTTTTTGGCCCGCTCAACCCGGACCTTTCCAAGCTCCAGGGCGATCTCCCGCTGATATGACACCAGCTCCCCCCTCACCCGTTGGAGTCGCGCATTCGTGGATTCCAACTGGTTGAGATCCACCCGATAGCCCTCCAGCAACTGAAACTCGCGTCGGGAGATCCAGCGGAGCATGGCGTAGCGGGAAAGCAACTCCTGGCTGTCGCGCGCCCCCAGCACGAGCTTCATATCACCGGCCGGGCCTTCTTTATACATGACCCGCAGGCGGCTGCGGATCGACCCCTGGCGCTCCTCGATTCTGTCGCGCAAACGGGACACCGCGCTGTTCGTGACCTCAACCTCCCGATCCTTGTGCTTTAACTTCGCCGTCACCCGGGCAAGCCCTTCCCGCCGACTCTTGAGCTGATGGTCTACGTCCTCGATAGATTGCAGGATAGAGGCTTCTTTGCGCTGCACTTCGCCGGATTTCCGCTTTTTCTCCTTGATCTCTCCTTTCAGCTTCTCCAGGGCCTCTTGCTCTTTTCTGATCTTCTCGGCAAGAGGATCGCTTCGCTCGCCGGGCGAGGCAATGCCGGGGACGCTCAGAAGGAGTGCGATCAGGAGCGCCACGCCGTAAGTCCCCATCATCTCCCCACATCACGAAGTTGACCCACGGAGACGACGCTTCCGAGCCATCCGAGGAGAGTGCCCAGAATCACCATTCCGGCCATCAGTCGTGTGGGCAAGAATGATAGACCCGCTCCCAGACCCCAAAACGTGCCATGCAGCGCGATCTTGTTCTCCGCCAAGCCAAACACCGCCCATAAAATCAATAAGGAGCAAACCGCTCCAAGGCCTCCCAACAGCGCGCCCTCCAGCAGGAACGGCATCTTAATGAAACTGGGCGTCGCGCCGATGAGCCGAAGGATCTCAATGTCCTCGCGGCGCGCGTACAAGGTTAATCGAATTGTGTTCGCCAGGATCACCACCATGGCGACCGCCAGCACCGCCCCGACAAAGATTCCCAATAATCTTAAGTATCGCAAGCCGGCCGCCAGGTTCTCGATCCAATCCCGGTTATAGATCACCTCCTCGACTTCCGGAAGCGCCTGAAGATTTTGAACAAGGTCCACGACCGCCTGCGACGTTCGAAATCGCGGGCCTACTTTGAGCACCAGCGATGCCGGAAATGGGTTCTCCCCCAATCCGTTCAGCAACCGGTCTTCCGCCGGAAACCGACTGCGAAACGACGCCAAGGCCTGCTCGCGCGATACCACCGTGATCCCCGCCACAGCCGGATCTTGGGCCAGTTGGTCCCGTAACTGGTCCAGGGCCGCGGAGGAAACCCCATCCCGAAAATACACGCTGACCTTGATCTCTTCGCGCAGTGAGCCGAGCACCCCTTGCACGTTCAGATAGAGCAGCAGGAATACGCCCATGCCCAGCATGGTAAACGCCGTTGTCACGATCGCGAGGATCGTTGTCGTCCGGTTGGCCTTGATATTGTCCACGGCCTCGCTTATCACGTACTGGATTCGCATCATGCTTCAGCCGCCCCTCCTTCGACAACCCGGCCGTCTTGAAGTCTAATGACCTGCCGGCGCTGACGGTTGATCAGGTCGGCGTTGTGCGTCGCGACCAACACCGTGGTGCCCCGGAGATTGACCGCCTTGAGCAGCTCCAGGATTTCCCCCGCCAAGGTCGAATCCAGATTGCTGGTCGGCTCGTCGGCCAGCAGAATCAGCGGATCGTTCACGATCGCGCGGGCCAGGCAGACACGCTGTTGCGCGCCGGCCGACAGGGTATACGGCATCGCCTTCTGAAAGCCCTCCAGGCCGACCACGCGCAGGGCTTCGGACACTTTCACCCGCAGCAACCCTTCCGAGACGCCGACGACTTTCAGCGCGATCGCCACGTTTTCGAACACGGTCTTCTTTTGAAGGAGCCGAAAATCCTGGAAGATGAACCCCATGGACCGGCGCAGGTACGGAACCGCCGACTCTTTCAAGTCCCCCAGGTTTCGATTGTTCACCACGATGTGTCCTTCATCGGGCGTCTCGGCCCGGAAGATCAATCGAAGAAGCGTGGTCTTGCCGGCTCCGCTGGGACCGCTGAGATAAACAAATTCCCCTTTCTCGATCTTCAGATTAACATCGTGGAGAGCCGGGCGGCTATGAAAGTTTTTTGAGACGTGGTAAATCTCGATCATGCGGGACCACGATGGCCGGGCGAGGTGAAGACTTCAAATGCTCCGGTCACCAGTTCAATGCGCTGCAACCTCGGATCCTCGCCGGAAATCAACACCGCATCGAAGCGACAGGCTCGCTCTCCCAAGCGCCGCGCCGCCATATACTGCTGAGCCAGGCGGGCAATCCGCGCCTGTTTGGCGCGGGTAATAGCCGCCGCCGGACCGCCGAAGCGATCATCGGCCCTTGCTTTGACTTCGATGAACACGAGCGTGGTCCCGTCTTCCGCGATCAAATCAATCTCCCCCAGCCGGGTCCGGTAATTGGAGGCCACGATGCGATACCCCCGGCCCTCCAAAAACTTTACGGCAGCTCGTTCCCCGTCGGCGCCCCTCCCGTGACCTACGCCCATCGTGTTTCAGCTTTCCGGACCGGGCGGAAACTTCGCCGGTGCAGGGTGCACGGCCCATACCGTCGCAAGCGGCGCAGGTGCTCGGCGGTTCCATAGCCCTTGTGCGCAAGAAAGCCATACTGCGGAAATCGAACATCAGCCTCGGCCATCAGCCGGTCACGGGTAACTTTGGCGATAACCGACGCGGCCGCGACGGACAGGCAGAGGCCATCGCCTTTAATGACCATGCGTTGCTCGATTCGCACCTGGGGAAGCCGTATGGCGTCTAAGATGAGAAAATCGGGCGGGGGAGACAGCTGCCGGACCGCATATTCCATAGCGAGACGGGCCGCCTGCCGGATGTTCACCGCGTCAATCACTTTGGCGTCAATGATTCCCACCCCGCAGCCGACCGCCACGCGTCTGATTAATTCGTAAAATCGCTCGCGCTGCAGCTTGTTCAGGCGCTTCGAATCCCGAAGCCCGATCAAGGCGCGGCACCGGCGCGGAAGGATGACGGCCGCGGCGACGACCGGTCCGGCGAGAGGACCGCATCCGACTTCATCCAAGCCCGCGACGCGCCGAAATCCCCGCGTCCAGGCCTCGCACTCGAAGACTTCATCGGGGGTGAGCGGCACGGGCCCTTCTTCAGGCGCCGGCGGGCACTTCTTCTGAGGCCGTCGCAACCGGAGTCGGCTCCGGCTTGGCTTTACCCTCTGCCAAGTATTCACGTTCGGCGACGCGCGCGCTCTTGCCCTTCTTGGTTCGGAGATAGTACAGCTTGGCGCGGCGGACTCGTCCTTGTCGCACAACGTCAACCCGCTCGACCACGGGAGAATGGATCGGGAAGATCCGCTCTACCCAAATCCCATAGGAGGACTTGCGCACCGTAAACGTCTCGGTGTTGCGCGCGCCCTTTCGGCTGATCACGACTCCTTCGAATACCTGGACCCGTTCCTTCTCCCCTTCCATGACTTTGACATGGACGCGCACTGCATCGCCAATCTCGAACACCGGCACGTTTTTCTTCACCAATGTCGCTTGGACTCGCTCCAACCGATTCATGACTGCATCTCCTCTCCTCGTTTCGCTCGTCCGTCAGGTTGTGCCGCGGCGCGAGAACTCACTCAAAATCCGCTGATCATCCTGCGTGAGTTGGGCCTGCTCCAAGAGATCAGGCCGTTTCAGCAATGTATTGCGCAACGCCTCCGCCCGGCGCCAAGCCTCGATGGCCTGATGATTGCCGGAGAGCAAGACTTCAGGGACTTCCATGCCACGGAACTCCGGAGGGCGCGTATAGTGCGGATACTCCAGCAAGGAGCCGGAAAAGGAATCTGCCTGCGCGGATTGCAGGTCACCCAAGACGCCGGGGATCAATCGGGCAGTGGCGTCCAGAATCACCAGAGCCGCCAGTTCCCCGCCCGTCAATACAAAATCCCCAACCGACACCTCGTCGGGCTGGAGGCCCAATCGCACCCGTTCGTCAATGCCTTCATAATGCCCGCATAGGAAAACCAGCCGCCTCGAATCTTCTGC
>Ga0184632_10000200_pt1 | contig 21311 bp, 19 predicted proteins | sample PLM31_50_b1_FD_133153 | JGI IMG/M metagenome (GOLD analysis project Ga0184632, IMG submission 133153) | Groundwater sediment microbial communities from an aquifer in East River, Colorado, USA - PLM3-1_50_b1 | ecosystem: Environmental > Terrestrial > Soil > Riparian zone | place: USA: East... | reverse complement strand
CTCGCGGTCGCGGATGTCGACGTCGAAGTGTGTGTACGCGTCACCGAGCTCATTGGTCAGCCGGAGCAGGCTCCAGGCCGTCGAGCCGTCCTCGCCGAAGAAGTAGCGCCGCATGTCGTTGTCGATGCCGACGACGTCCAGGCCCATGCCGGCGAAGTGGCGGACCGCCTCGGAGCCGATCAGACCCGCCGATCCGGTGACCAGTGCGACGCTCAAGGGTTGCTCCTGTCGGGTTCAGTGCTGCTCAGGGGTGTGGTGCTGCTCACCCCGCAAAGACTTCGGGGCCTCGGACCAGACCGCAGCTTACCCGGTCTGATCCGAGGCCCCTGTTATGCCTTTCGCTCGCTGGCGCTCGCTCCTCGTGCTCGCGTGTGAGCCCCTGTGCTGGTCAGCGTCGCAAGGCGGTGGCCCGACGAAGCTCGCGGGCTTCTCTCCGCACGGCGCGAAGCCGGGTGGGGCTGATCCCGAGTTGCTTTGCCAGCTCGGTCTGGCTGATCTCCGGGTGCATCCGCTCGATCTCTGCGGCGAGTTCGGCGGTCTCCTGGATCGGGCGCCGTTGGCGTGGTGCCAGCGGGTCGGTCGCGCTCATGGTCGGCGCGGTGACGATCGTTCGTGCGGGCGCCGAAACGGCCGCACGGGCAACGCTGGGCCGGGCCGGCGGGGTCGAGCCATTGACGTAAGGCGAAACTGGTTTAGTCGCCACCACGGCCGGGCTAACCGGGGCCGCGCTCAACGCCGAGGACGACGAGCGCGGGTCGTCATCGGAGAGGGCCGGCGACTGGCTCGACCAGCCGGTCGGGGCGGCCGGGACGGGTTCGGGGGTCGCCGCGGGCTGAAAGGCGGGGGCAGTCGCCGGCGCGGCGACCGGCTGCGGCGACTCCACCGGCGGGACGAACTGGACCGGCGCTACCGCTGGTACGGCGGCCGCGGCCAGCGCTGCCTTGGACAACTTGTCCTCGAGCAACCAGATTCGTCCGGCGAGTTCGACCAGGCTCACACTGGCTACGACGATCAGGCCGTCGACGGAGATCGGGAGCAGGTAGGCCGACGTCTCTGTCTCGCCGAACCGGACCGCAACGCCCTGCATGTGCCAGTAGGACACCCACGCGGCGATACCGGCGATGGTGACTGTCGCCATCACCCGTACAGCGGCGAGCAGCGGCTTGTGCATCGGGATGCGGGAGGTCAGTTCGATCGTGAGCAGCAGGGCCAGGGGTGGCCAAGCGGAGATAGTTTGGCTGATGGGGTTCGGCTGGGCGTGTAGCACGTTGGCGGCCACTGACGCGGCGACGCCAAGTATGAGGGCGGCACGGACGGCCCAGCGGATGCGTCTCAGCTGTGGCAGTTGCACGGGTCTCTCCTCGGTAATGGCTGAACAATCTAGGGTCGTGGTGTTCGGCGGTCCTTCCCCCCGGGCAGGCCGAGGCCAATCGCCCAGACGTCCATCCTCGGCACACCGAATGACAGCCGTGTAGTTACCTGCGCGGCGTGTCGCGAAACTGACCCAAAAAGCTGAGCCATCGAAGAACCGACAGCCTGTAGTCGTGCGAACCACTCATAGTGACAAATTCCTGGTCAGCGCCCTACCGCTGCCGGCAATCAGACAGCTGCTAGGGGAGAATCCGACGAGCCCCCACTCGAACCGAGTGGGGGCTCCTCATCAGGGTGGGGAAGGAGGGAGTTGAACCCTCACGCCCTTTCGGGCACACGGACCTGAACCGTGCGCGTCTGCCATTCCGCCACTCCCCCTGGCGACCCAGGTGCCGGGATTTGCGAGTGGAGCCGGGCATTGCTCGACCCAGCAGCGTGGACCAGGATAGACCGTGATCCGGCGAAGGGGCGAGCCGGATCCCACCAGGCTCGTGCGCACCTCGCGAAGCGCCTGGGCAGAGTAACATGCCCCAGCCGGTCGGTACGCGGATAGGAGTGCATGGGCCGGATACGATCGTGTCCTCGACGGACCGCGGAGGACGAATGAGCGCGAGACCGCAAGTCAGCGAACGCAGGCGCGAGCGGTACCGGCCAGTCGCGAACGGAAGGGCTTGCTGTGAGTGTGCTGCAACGCTTTGAGAAGCGATTGGAAGGCCTTGTGGAAGGGGCCTTCGCCAAGGTGTTCAAGGGGGTCGTCCACCCAGTGGAGATCCTCAATGCCATGCAACGGGAGGCGGAGGCACACAAGGCGATCCTTGCCGGAGGACGCACGCTCGTGCCCAACCGCTACGTGATCGACCTGTCCCCGTACGACCACAGTCGCCTCGCGCCGTACGCCGCCGCGCTCGCCCAGGAACTGGCCCAGTCTCAGGCCGAGTTCATCGGCGAGCAGGGGTGGACGGTCTATGGCGACGTGATCGTGGAGATCGAGCGGGGCGAGGGCCTCGACACGGGCATGTTCCGCGTCACCGCGGAGGTCTATACGGGCGGCGATGTGGCGCCGGCGCCGGCGGGGTATGACGCCGGCCCGGGCTACGGGCCGTACGCACAGCAGGGCGGATACCCCGGCGGCGGAGTCCCGATGCAGGGCGGTCCGGCTCGCAATGCCCGCCTCATCTCCAACGACGGGCGCACCTACCCGCTCTCCATCGGATCAACCGTCATCGGCCGGGGCGATCAGGCGAACCTGCGCCTACCCGATGTCGGCATCTCGCGCCGTCACGCACGCATCGACTTCGACGGGGGCCAAGTCGTTCTCACCGACCTCGGCTCCACCAACGGAACCTCCGTCAACGGCCAGCGCATCTCCGCGGTAGCGCTGAATCCCGGTGACATGATCCAACTCGGGACGACCACACTGACGTTCCGAGTGGACGGCTAACCTTGCCCGAGATCGTCATCAACGTCGCCCGCTACGGGTTCCTCGTCCTTTTGTGGATCTTCGTATTCACAGTGGTCGGGGTGATCCGGCGTGATCTGTTCGTGGGGGCGCGTTCGAGCCGGCTTGTGGCCGCACCACGGGGGGTGGGCGTAACCACGGGGGGGCGCCCGGCCAAGGTCAAGCGAGGACGTGCCGCCCATCACCTCTTCGTCACCGAAGGGGCGCTGGCCGGAACCCGGCTCACCCTCGGCGAGGCCCAGATCACAATAGGACGGGCGGAGGACTCGACCCTTGTGATTACCGACGACTACGCCTCCGCGCGCCATGCTCGACTGGTACCACGCGCGGGGCAGTGGTTCGTGGAGGACCTCGGCTCCACCAACGGCACCTACCTCGACCGAGCCAAGGTCACCGCCCCCACCCCCGTACCCCTCGGCGTGCCGATCCGCATCGGCCGCACTTCCCTCGAGCTGAGGCCATGACACTCACCATGCGCTATGCGGCGCGCAGCGACCGCGGCCTGATCCGACACGGGAACCAGGACTCCGTGTACGCCGGCCCGCGGTTGCTCGCCGTCGCCGACGGAATGGGCGGCATGGCCGCCGGTGACGTCGCCAGCAACATCGTCATCGCCGCCCTCGCCCATCTCGACGAGGACGTGCCCGGTAATGCCCCCGTCGATGCGTTGCGCCAGGCCGTCGACGCCGCCAACCAGCAGATTCGCGACGCGGTCGACGAGAACCCGGCCATGGAGGGCATGGGCACCACGCTGACCGGATTGCTGTTCGGTGGCAGCAAGTTCGGCATGGTGCACATCGGCGACTCCCGCGCCTACCTGCTCCGAGAGGGGGACTGCGCCCAGATCACCCGGGACGACTCCTACGTCCAGCTGCTTGTCGACGAGGGTCGGATCACGGCCGAGGAGGCGAACACCCACCCACAAAAGTCGCTGCTCATGCGCGCGCTGGACGGAAGGGACGCGGATCCGGAGTACGCCGTGCGTCAGGCCGTGCCCGGCGACCGGTATCTAATCTGCAGCGATGGACTGTCGGGGGTGGTCTCCGACGAGACCATCGCCGCGACCCTGCGGGAGTACTCGGATCCCAACCAATGCGCCGAGCGGCTGATCCAGCTCGCGCTCCGCGGCGGCGGCCCGGACAACATCACGGTGATCGTCGCTGACGTCACCGACGCGGACATCGTTGAGGAGTCGCCCGTCGTGGGCGGTGCAGCCGCCAACGACCGGGGCATGACGAGCACGGCCGACGCCTCCACACCGGCGGCGCGGGCCTCGGCCTTGACCCAACCGCGCGACGCCACGCCGGCCGACGCCCACGCCGACGACGCGGACGGGAGCCCCAAAAGGCACCCGCTGCGCACCGCGTTGATCCTGGTCGTGCTGGCTGCGGTGTTGGGCGGCGGGTTGTGGTTCGGCTGGCAATACACGCAGTCGAAGTACTACGTGGGGGTGACCGATGACGGGACGATCGCCGTCTTTCAGGGCATCCCCGGAGAGATCGCGGGCTTCGATCTGTCGACCGTGGATCTCCTGAGTGGCACGAAGATCGAGGAACTGACCCCGGTAGCGCAGGACAAGGTAAGGGAGGGGATACCAGCCGAGAGCCAGGAGGAGGCCAGGCAGCAGCTACAGACGCTGCTGGACCCACTGAGCAAGAATGTTCTGCCGTTCTGCCCCACCGCCGCGCCGCCGGCGACCACCGGACCGACCGCGTCGGCGTCGCCCACAGGAATCTCTCCGACCGGTGGGAGCCCGGCACCGACGACGACAGTCCAACCAGTTGAACCAACGCCCAGCGGCCCGCCGGACTGCCGGCCGGCCGTCCGTTGAATCGCCGGCCTCGAAAGAACCACGTGAGGATTGAGTCGTGACCGCCCCCGCCGTCGCCGCGCCCGCACCGCATCCGGCAGTCGCCGGAGCTGGGCGGCGCCCGCGTACCCGTCGAGGCGCCGAGCTGGCCCTGCTGATATTCGCCATGCTGGTAGTGCTCCTCTACTCGGGAGCGGTGGAGACGGGCCTGCTCGAGCAGGTGACACCGGATTTCTGGGTCCCGGTGGCGGCGCTCTTTCTGATCTTCTTCGCCGTCCACATCGCGATCCGATTCCTGGCTCCGTACGCGGATCCGGTCCTCCTGCCGACCGTGGCTCTCATCAACGGGCTGGGTGTGGCTTTCCTGCGCCGGTTGGATCTCGGCGCGGCAGCGCCCGAGCAGCGAGCCGATCTCACCGTGTTGACCGGGATGGCGATCCGGCAGATCCAATGGACCGCGGTGGCCGCGTTCGGCGCCGTACTCCTGCTCCTCATCATTCGTGACCACCGGTCGCTGTCGAAGTACGCGTACACCCTCGGCCTGGTCGGCATCGTCCTGGTCATGATTCCGGCTCTGCTGCCCGCCCAGTACTCCGTGGTCAACGGAGCCAAGCTGTGGATTCTTGTTGGTGGCTTCTCCATCCAGCCCGGCGAGTTCGCCAAGCTCGCGCTGCTGTCGTTCTTCGCCTACTACCTGGTCCGCAAGCGTGAGGTGTTGTCGCTGGCCAGTAAGCGGATCCTCGGCGTTGACTTCCCGCGCGGGCGCGATCTCGGCCCCGTACTCCTCGTGTGGCTGCTGAGTCTCATGGTGCTGGTCTTCGAGCGGGATCTCGGCACGTCGCTCATGTACTTTGGCATGTTCGTGGTCACCCTCTACATCGCCACTGAACGGTCAAGCTGGCTGATCATTGGCCTGCTGCTGTTCTTCGGTGGCGCGTTCCTCGCCTGGTCGCTGGGCGAGACGATGGGTGGCCCCCTCACGAGCTTCACCGAGCGTGTTGATGTCTGGCTGGACCCGTTCGCCGATGCCGATGGTTCGGGCTACCAACTCGTCCAGTCCTTGCTCGGCCTGGGCACCGGCGGACTCTTCGGCGCCGGCCCGGGCAACGGCCTGCCCTACCTGGAGCCGCTCCACCGGTACGTCGTTCCGGAGGTGCACAACGACTTCGTCTTCGCCGGCATGGGGGAGGAGATCGGCCTGTTCGGACTGACCGCGCTGCTGGTGGCGTACCTGCTCATCATTCAGCGTGGCCTGCGGACCGCGGTAACCGTGCGGGACTCGTTCGGCAAACTACTCGCCGGAGGCCTGGCATTCACCCTCGGCCTGCAGGTCTTCGTCATCATCGGAGGGGTAAGTGGGCTCATCCCGCTCACCGGCCAGACCACGCCGTTCCTGTCCGCTGGGGGCTCGTCGTTGATGGCGAACTGGCTGTTGCTCGCGCTGCTGTTGCGCATCTCCGACGCCGCCCGCCGCCCGGCTTCCCTCGGGCAAGTCGGCGGAACCATCGCGCCGCCGCCGACGAAGCTTCATGAAGCCCCGACGGAGGTCGTCCGATGATCGGGGGGTGGGTAACGTGAATGCGCCGTTGCGCAAGGCCGGTGTGGTCATGATGGTGCTGTTTGGCCTGCTCTTCGCGAACCTCAACTACGTACAGGTGGTTAAGGCCGATGACTACCGAACCGACGAGGAGCACAACCGGGTTCGGGTGCAGCAGGAGGAGTATGAGCGCCAGCGTGGCGAGATCATCGTCGATGGTCAGGCCGTGGCCCAGAGCGTAGCGACCAAGGACACGCTGAAGTTCCTGCGCAAGTACCCGTTTAGCGCCACGTACGCGCACGTCGTTGGCTACCGCCCAGTCAACCTGGCGGCTACCGACATAGAGCGGCTGGAGAACGAGTTCCTCTCCGGTACGTCGGACAGCTTCGCCGCCGACCGGCTACTGGAGATGTTCACGGGCAAGGAGTCGCCCGGCGGCAGCGTGGTGCTGAGCGTGCGCAAGCAGGTTCAGGAGGCGGCGTACAAGGCGCTGCTCAACAACGACACGTCGAGCAAGACCGGCGCCGTGGTCGCGATCGACCCGGCGACCGGCGCGATTCTCGCCATGGTCTCGACGCCGAGCTTCGATCCGAACCCGTTGGTGAGCCACGACTTCGACAAGGCGGAGGCCGCGTTCAACAAGCTCGACAAGGACCCGGCCAAGCCACTGCTCAACCGTGCGGTCTCGGAGACCTTCCCACCCGGCTCGACGTTCAAGGTGCTGGTTGCCGCCGGGGCCCTGCAGAACGGAGCGTCGCTCGACACGGTCCTCACCGGCGGAAGCAGCTACACCGCCCCCGATACGACCACCCCCATCCGCAACTCCCCCGGGGTGGTCTGTCCGTCCGAGATCACGCTGCTCAATGCCCTGCGGGTCTCGTGCAACACCGCATTCGCACGGTATGGCGTCGAGCAACTGGGCGCGGACAAGCTAAAGCAGACCGCGCAGGCGTTCGGCTTCGAGACAGCGCCGCTCTTCGACCGTGACCCGGACAACATCATGCGGGTCACGGAGAGCCACACCGGCGCGATAGAGAGTCCCGGTGGCGGAGTCGATCGGCCCGCGCTAGCCCAGTCCTGCATCGGTCAGCGTGAGGTGCGGATGACCCCGTTGCAGGGCGCCATGGTTGCCGCCGCTGTCGCGAACAACGGCGTCCAGATGCGCCCCTACCTGATTGACACACTGCAGGGGTCGGACCTCTCACCGGTGGTCCGAGCGGAGCAGAAGGTCCTGCGGCAACCGGTCTCGGCTCAGGTCGCGGCACAGCTTCGCGAGATGATGAACAGTGTCGTGAACAACGGTACGGGCACCAACGCGCAGATCGACGGTGTCGAGGTCGGCGGCAAGACCGGTACAGCGCAGAACGGCGATGCCCCCGACCACGGCTGGTTCATCGGGTACGCGCGCAAGAACGGCCAGCCGGTGGTGGCGGTCGCGGTGCTGCTGCAGAACGCGGGTTCGGGCGGCAGCGGCGAGGCCACCCAGATCGGTGGTCAGGTTATGAAGGCAGCGATCGCCGCCGGGAAGATCAAATGATGCGGCACGTGGGTGCGACACTGATGCTGGTACGAGCGAGGTTGCGATGATCACCCCCGGGACGATGCTGGGCGGGCGCTACCGGTTGGAGGAGCGCATCGCCAGCGGTGGTATGGGCGACGTATGGCGTTGCGTCGACGACGTTCTCGGCCGGACGATCGCGGTGAAGATCCTGCTGCCCTCGCTCCTGGAAGAGGCCGGTTTCACGGAACGATTCCGGGTCGAGGCCCGCACCATGGCCACGATTAACCATCCCGGTGTCGTGGACATCTACGACTATGGCAGCGACCCTGCCGCCGGGGCCTATCTGGTGATGGAGTACGTGGAGGGTGACGCGCTGTCCCGTACTCTCTCCCGGGTCGGGCGGCTTACCCCGGCTCGCACGATGGCTCTCGTCGCTCAGGCGGCCGACGCCCTGCACGCCGCCCACGAGAAGGGGGTCGTGCACCGCGACGTCAAGCCGGGGAACCTGCTCGTGCGCCCGAACGGAACCCTGGTGCTCACCGACTTCGGCATCGCCCGCTCCGCCGGCGCGGCTCAGCTCACCGCGGCTGGATCGGTGCTCGGCACCGCCTCCTACATCTCGCCCGAGCAGGCCATGGGAGAGCAGGCGACCCGGCTGTCGGACATCTACGCCCTCGGTGTCGTCGCCTACCAATGCTTGGCCGGGCGCCGGCCGTTCGAGGGGGAGAATCCGCTGGAGATCGCGATGCGTCACGTCCGCGAGGCGCCTCCGCCGTTGCCGCCGGACATTCCGCCGGCGGTACGGGCGATCGTGGAGCGGGCAATGGCCAAGGATCCCGGGCAGCGCTGGCCCACAGCCGCCGCGTTCGCCTCGATCGCCCGACGCTCGGCGGCCGAGTTGGCCGGCGCGGGTCCGCGCCCGGGTGGCGTCACACCCACTGCGCTGACGCCCGGCCAACCGCCTCGGCAGGGGGCCCATGGGCAGGCCACTCCGACCCCGACACCGACCTCTCCGGTGGCCGGGCCGGGGACACCGCCGCCGGGGATCGGGACCCGGGTGCTGCCTAACCCGCCGCCAGGCACCGTGGCGCCGGGGACCGTGCCGGTGGGTTACCCGCCGCCGGGGTACGGGCGCGGCCAGCCGCCGCTACCCGGCCATCTTCAGGCTCCGATCCAACCGCCCAAGCAGGGGACCAGCACGGGCCTCATCGTCGCGATCATCGTGGCCGTGGTTCTGGTGGCTGTATGCGTGGGCGCGGCGATCGCGATCCTGCAGCAACAGCAGGCAAACGCGAACGCGCTCGGCCCGGCCGGCATCATGGTGGCGGTCGACCCGGCCCATACCGGCAATGGACACTCGGGCGATGAACACTCGGGCGATGAACACTCGGGCAATAGGCAACGCGGCAATGGAACCACGGAAGGCGAACTGAGACGATGACGCAGGCCCGCCTCCTCGGGGGGAGGTACCAGGTCGGCGAGCTGCTCGGCTACGGCGGCATGGCGGAGGTGCACCGCGGCCGTGACCTGCGGCTCGGCCGCGATGTCGCGATCAAGATGCTCCGAACGGATCTCGCCCGCGACGACACGTTCCAGTTGCGGTTCCGTCGGGAGGCCCAGAACGCGGCGTCGCTTAACCACCCCGCGATCGTCGCCGTCTACGACACCGGCGAGGAGCGGGGGGCGACTGGCGAGACGCTGCCCTACATCGTGATGGAGTTCGTGAACGGCCGGACACTCAAGGAGGTGCTGGCGGCCGAGGGGCGGCTGATGCCACGTCGTGCTCTGGAGATCACGGCCGAGATTAGCGCCGCGCTGGAGTTCAGCCACCGGCACGGCATCATCCACCGTGACATCAAGCCAGGCAATGTCATGCTCACCCAGACCGGCCAGGTCAAGGTGATGGACTTCGGCATCGCGCGCGCGTTGGCCAGCGGCGCGTCGACCATGACGCAGACCTCAGCCGTGATTGGGACGGCTCAGTACCTCTCTCCGGAGCAGGCCCGCGGCGAGTCCGTCGATGCGCGCAGCGACGTCTACGCGACCGGCTGCGTGCTCTATGAGTTGCTGTGTGGGCACCCGCCTTTTGTCGGGGACAGCCCGGTCAGCGTCGCCTACCAGCATGTGCGAGAGGATCCGAAGCCACCGAGTCTGAGCAACCGGGATGTGTCCCCGGCCGTGGACGCGGTCGTACTCAAGGCGCTCGCCAAGAACCCGATCAACCGTTACCAGAGCGCGGGCGAGATGCGCGCCGATGTGCTGCGCGCCGCTGCGGGTCGACCTGTCTACGCCGAGCCGGTCATGCGGGACAGCGACACGGGCGGCGGCACGACCCAGGTCAGAACTCCCGGTCCCGGCGGGCGGCCGCTTCCGGCGCGGGTCGGCAACGCCAAGCGCCGCAGAACCTCCGGGTGGGCGATCGCAGGGTTGACGGCTCTCGCAGTTCTCGCCGTCGTCGCACTCGTCGCGGGTCTCATCGTGTGGTCACAGCCCGACAAGGCGGCCGTGCCTGATCTGGTCGGCAAGACAAAGGTCGACGCCGAACGGCTGCTGAACGAGCGCAAGCTGGTGCCGGACCCGGTTGGACAAGAGGGCACCGACTGCAAGCCGAATGTGGTGCTGTCGCAGGAGACGAATCCGAACGAGAGGGTCAACGTCGGCACCAAGATCCGATATGTGTGGTGCTCCGGACCGGGCCAGACGCAGGTCCCACCGGTGCTCAACCTCCCACAGAAAGACGCCGAGGTCGCGATCACCCGGGCGGGCCTGACCTTCAAGATTGAGCAGGTCGACAGCGAGAAGGCGCTCGGCACGGTGGTCAACGTCGACCCAGCCGTAGGCACGGACATCGCCAAGGGCTCATCGGTCACCCTGTTCATATCGAAGTTCAACCGCAGGGTCGTACCCAATGTCTCCGGGCTCGGATACACGGAGGACGCGGCGCGCGCCTTGCTCAACCAGGCCGGCTTCCCGAACGACAGGATCGAGGTCGTTAAGCAGAGCACCAACGACCCGGCGCAGAACGGAAAGGTTCTCCTGCAGAACCCGCCGGCCGGCTCGGTGCGAGACCCAGCCACGACGACAGTCCGCATCCAGGTAGGCGACTACGACGAGCCGCCGCCAGCGACAACGTCCTCGCCGTCCCCCGGCCCCTGACCCCTTCTCGTCGATCTAGGGCGTAGTGGCGTGAGTCGATCTCCAATCACGCGACTTACTCCTTGATCGCCGACGGGTTCAGGCGAAGGCGGCGACGCGTCGGGCCTCGACCTCGGCCGCGAGTTCCGGCGCCAGATCCTGAGCGGATGGGAACCCGCAGGAGGCGAGCCAATTCGCCAGCACCAGATGTCCCCCCTGGGTGAGCACAGATTCGGGGTGGAACTGGACGCCCTCGAGCGGCAGAGTTTTGTGTCGTATCGCCATGACGAGGCCGGAGTCGGTGGTACGCCCGGTGACCTCGATCTCGTCGGGCAGGGTGGACTCGACGACGGCGAGCGAGTGGTACCGGGTTGCGGTGAACGGCTCGGGTAGCCCCGCGAGCACGCCGACGCTGGCGTGCGTCACCTGAGATGTCTTGCCGTGAAGCAGCTCGGGCGCGCGCGCCACAACCGCGCCGAAGGCTTCGCCGATCGCCTGATGCCCGAGGCAGACGCCGAAGATGGGCACCTTCCCCGCGTAATGCTTGATCAGGTCAAGCGTGATGCCCGCGCGGTCGGGCGTTCCGGGACCCGGCGAGAGCAGCACCCCCGACGGCCCGAGGCGGCCCACATCGGCCACGCCGATCTCATCGTTTCGCCAGACCTCGCACTCGACGCCCAACTGCCCAAGGTATTGGACGAGGTTGTAGACGAAGGAGTCGTAGTTGTCGATGACCAGTACGCGCATGAGGTTCCTCACCGGGTCGAAGGCTACTGCTGGCCGTCGGTGATCTGCACATCATCAAAGGGTAGGAGTGGCTCCACGGCCGGGAAGACCCAGAACCACAGAGCGGCCAGGACGGCCGCGATGAGCAGGAAAGAGCCGATGACCTTTCCGGGTAACCCAAAGGGGAGACGCTGCCAGATCCATAGGTACATGGTGCTACTCCCCAAGTTCCGCTGGCCGGCCGGCGCTGCGAGGTTGGCTGCGGTCCAGCTTCGCGTGCACGATCAGTCGCTGATAGTTGTCCCACTTGGGATTGCAGGTCGTGATCGTGAGCATGGCGACGCTGGGTTTGGCGCCGGGATCCCCGGGCACCGGGGCGACGACCTCGACGGCGGTTGGCGCCACGATGATGTTGTCGGTGACCCGGTAGATGTAGAAGGTGTTGCGGGTCTCCAGCACGATCGCATCGCCTGGGTGCGTGTCATCGCCGGCGCGCATCTTGTCCAGGTCCCAGAAAATGGCCGGGCTGCGGTGCCCAGCTACGGCGAAGTTGCCAACCTGGCCGGGCTGCGCCGACTTGGGATAATGCCCGGGTGCGTAGGCGATGTCGCTCGCCCGAACTCCTTCGACGACGACCCAGTGCTTGCCCAACCGGGGGATGTAGAGTCGCGCGATCGATCCGCCCGGCGGTGGTGGCGGGGGGACCGCCATCGGCGAGCCGGGCTCGGTTGATCCGGTCGTGGTCCCGGTGCCCGGGTTATCCCATTGTTGGGAGAGTTGATCGTCGAGATCCCTCTGGTGGTCATTGACGATGGCCGCCTTGCCCCAGACCTCGTACGAGGCGAAGAGCAGCAAGACCAGACCCACCGTGATCATCAATTCGCCCAGGGTGCGGATGGTGGTACGGACGGCAACGCCGTTCGTCGGAGCGGCGTGACGGAACCGTGTGCGCCGCGGGATCCTTCCAGGCTCGGCGGCCGCGTCTGGCCGGCCGTCCACCGTGGCCTTCAAGACTTCGGTGACGTCGGTTGCCGCGATCGTCTGAATGACCTTGGTGTCGTCGTTCATCGCGATGGCGGGAATGACCTGGGTGTCGTCGTTCCTCACGATCGGCCGGATGACGCGGGTGTCGTCGAACGCGGGACTCCACCCGCCGGGGCGGTTGGGCGTGGCTGTAGGCATGGTGGGCGGACCCTACCTGACCGCGTCGGCGTAGTCGAGCGTGCCGGATCCGACGTGGGCGGGGGCGAGGATGTCGGCCTCGTTCTGCGCTCGATAGCCCAGGCCAAACGAGCTTGCCGCGTCCTGGAAGGCGCGTACCCCCGGGTCAGCGTCGAGCGCGGCGCGCAGTCGGCTCGGGTCGCCGATGGCTTTGATCTCAAACGGCGGTGAGAAGACCCGCCCGTGTAGGAGAAGTGTGTTGCCCACGCACCGCACCGCACTGGTGGAGATGACCCGGATGTCCATGATCACCATCGCCTCGGCTCCGCCCGCCCAGAGCGCGTTGACCACGGACTGGACGTCCTGCTGGTGTACCACTACATCGTCAGGGAGGGCACCCGCGGGGAGGCTGCCGTCTGGCCGGCGGGGGGCGTCGTCGAGGACGACAATGACACCCGGGCCGTGCACCGCGGTAAATCCGGCCGCCGGCTTGGCCACGTCGGCCCGCTTCTGCTGCGAAGCGATTCGACCGTCAGAGCCCGCCTGCGCTCGGGTCGCGTCGTCGATGTTCTGGCGTAACGTCGCAGCACGCAGGGCCTCCTTCTCCACCTGGTCTCGGCGTTCGCCAATGACCCTGGTGAGTTCGGGTCGACGATCGTCACGAAGGTTGGTACCGGCGGCGGTTCGGGCCGTGGTCGTTAAGAGCAGGCCGGCCAACGCGGCGATCACCGGAACCAGGATGGACCAGCGCCGGCGCCGCCCCGCGGGTGGAATGACCATGCGGCCAGCGCGCCGGAGCGCCTCGCGCCACGACGCACCTCGCCCGGATGTGTACTCGGCCACGCCCCTCCTGCACCCCACCGACGGGTTGACTACGCTTGCACTCGACCACTGTTCAGGGTCGCACCTTGTGATCTTGTCTGGTGGCGACCGAGGCCCCTCAGGAGATCGCCGTGCCCAAGTCAACCGTCCGCAAGAAGAAGGTCTACACGCCGCCAGCTGAGCTGCGGCCCCAGACTACGGCAGCGGCGAAGAAGCCCAGCCCCACGTGGGTACCCGTGACCGCCGTATCCCTGATCGTCTTCGCGATCGTGTGGCTGGTCGTCTATTACCTGACGGCGCAGTTCTTCGACCTGCCCGATGCGTTCGCGTTCCTGCAAGAACTCTCGTACTGGAACCTCGCCATTGGGTTCGGCGCCATGATCGGTGCGCTGATACTGCTGTCGAAGTGGCGCTAGCCACCCGCACTCGCCGTGAAGCGGCCGGGGGCGAAGAGCGACTCGAGTCACGTTACTAAAGGGTAACAACCCCCCGTACGCTCATCTGCGATGGCCGTCCCGTAACCGGAAAGGCGGACGCATGACCGCAGTGCAGGTCGTCGCGACGGTGCTCGCCGCGGCCGTGACCGCCGTCGCGGTGTGGCTGGTCGTCCGTGCGGTACGCACGATGTTCGCGGTTGTGCGACTGGGTCAGCCCGACCCCGAGCGTTTTGATGGCAAGCTGCGCCGCACCCGGACGATGCTCGTGGAGACCCTCGGCCATACGCGGATGCTCAAATGGACCTGGGTCGGAGCCGCGCATTGGTTCGTGATGGTGGCCTTCATCGTGCTGTCGTCACTGGTGCTCGAGGCGTACTTCGAGGTGGTAACGCCGCGCGGCGAGTTGCCGATCGTTGGCCACTGGGGTGCTTTCGGCCTGTTCACCGAGGCCGTGAGCTTGTTGGGCATCGTCGGGATCCTCTATCTGATCGCTGTTCGCCTGCGCAATCGCCCCGGTGCCAACCCAGCCCGGCGATCCCGGTTTGTGGGGTCGACGATGTGGCAGGGGTACTTCGTCGAGTGGGTCATCGTCCTTGTTCTGATCTGCGGAATGCTGATCCGCGGGTTCAAAGCGGCCAACGGTGATCTGCCCTGGCCGGTTTGGGCCGCCCCGGTGAGCCACTCGCTCGGTGACCTCCTGCCCGCCAGCGGGGCCGCCGTATCGCTCGTTGCCCTGGTGAAGATCGGGATCTCGATGACCTGGGCGATCGTCATCGCGCTCAACGTGACGATGGGTGTGGCCTGGCACCGCTTCGCCGCGTTCCCCAACATCTTCTTCAAGCGCAGCGCGAGGGTAGCGACCCCGGCACTGGGTGCGCTGCGCCCAATGATGAGCGGCGGAAAGCCGTTGGACTTCGAGCAGGCCGACCCGGAACAGGACCAATTCGGCGTCGCCAAGGTCGAGCAGTTCACCTGGAAGGGTCTGCTCGACTTCACCACCTGCACGGAGTGCGGGCGCTGTCAGGCGCAATGCCCGGCATGGAACACCGGCAAGCCGCTGTCACCGAAGCTGATCGTGTTGAGCTTGCGGGACCATGCGTACGCCAAGGCGCCGTACCTGTTGGCCGGGGAGGACAAGTCCGATGTCCCGGCGGCGGCCGTCGCCGAGGCGGAGCGGCCGCTCGTCGGGGCAGCCTCAGTCGGCGGTGTCATCGACCCCGACGCGCTGTGGTCGTGCACCACCTGCGGCGCCTGCGTTGAGCAGTGCCCGGTCGACATCGAGCACGTAGACCACATCGTCGACATGCGTCGATACCAGGTGCTCATCGAATCGAACTTTCCTGCCGAGGCGGGCGTCATGCTCCGCAACCTCGAGAACAAGGGCAACCCGTGGGGGGCGCCGCCCAACACCCGAGCGGACTGGACGAGGGGCCTCGACTTCGAGATCCCCAGGGTCGGCGACGACGGCGGCGATGAGTTCGAGTACCTGTTCTGGGTCGGCTGCGCCGGCGCTTTCGAGGACCGGGCGAAGAAGACGACGCGGGCCGTGGCCACGTTGCTGCATGAGGCGGGCGTACGGTTCGCAATCCTTGGTGAGGGCGAGACCTGCACCGGCGACCCGGCTCGTCGCATCGGGAACGAGTTCGTCTTCCAGATGCTCGCGCAGCGGAATGTTGAAGCGCTCAACGCCGCCTTCGACGACCGGGAAACCAAGAAGATCGTTACTACCTGTGCGCACTGCTTCAACACGCTCGGCAATGAGTACGGGCAGCTGGGCGGGGATTACGAGGTGGTACACCACACCCAGCTCCTCGCGACCCTGGTCGGGACCGGAAAGCTCACCCCGATCAAGCCGGTCGACGGTGCGGTGACCTACCACGACCCGTGCTATCTCGGCCGGCATAACCGGGTCTTCGAGCCGCCGCGGCACCTACTCGAGGCGATCGGGTGGTCCGGCGGGGCGGGTACGGCCGGTCCCGGCATGGTGGAGATGCCCCGCTTCGCCGAGCGGTCATTCTGCTGCGGCGCTGGCGGCGCGCGCATGTGGATGGAGGAGCGCATCGGCAAGCGCATCAACACCGAACGGGTGGAAGAGGCGCTGGCCACGGGGGCGAAGACGGTCGCCGCGGCGTGCCCGTTCTGCCTCACCATGCTGTCGGACGGCGTGACGGCCAAGAAGTCCACCGGCGAGGCGGCCGACGAGGTCGAGGTGGTTGACGTGGCGACAGTGCTGCTCCGCGCGGTGAAACCTGACGCCTGAGGGGAGGCGCCGACTCAGCTATGTGCCGACAGCCAGATCCAGATGAAGGCGACCACAAAGGAGCCCGCGACGGCGTAGGTGACGACCAATCGCCAGATCTGGTCCCACACCACTTGACGCGACTTGTCGTAGGTGGCCTTCGCCGCGGCGCGATCGACGAACGAACGGCGTGACTTCTCTCTATTGCGCCCGACAACGCCTCCGGCGAAGAGGGCGACCAGCACCGCGGCCACCAAGACTTCCGCCACCGCCCACCTCCCCCGGGGCATTCTGTCGTGATCGACAGCATCCCGTTCTTTCGCCTTTGGATCAAGCGGGAAAACGGATGAGTGGGCACATTGAGTCCTGGACCACAGCACATGGAAGAATCCGGAGCGGGGTGAGCGGACAATCGACGCCGGGCTCTTAGCGATAGTGCTGCCGTTGCTTGCGTTTGTGGCTCTCACCGCGGGCAACGCGTTCTTCGTCGCGGCTGAGTTCTCTCTCGTCACCGTGGATCGCGCGGCCGTGGATCGCCTGGTGGAGGAGGGCGACCCCACCGCGCAGACCATCCGCAAAGCCCTGCGGGGGCTCTCCTTCCAGCTGTCCGGGGCGCAGCTCGGCATCACCATCACCGCGCTTCTCACCGGTTATCTCGCCGAGCCGGCGCTGGCCAAGCTGTTCGAGCCAATCCTCAAGCCCCTCGGCAGCGCCAGTGCGGGAGCGGCACATGTGCTCGCTCTAGGTCTGGCCACGTTGCTGTCAATGCTCTTCGGTGAGCTGGTGCCGAAGAACGCCGCGATCGCACGCCCGATGCGCGCCGCGCGTGCCACGGCCGGGCCGATGCGCGCATTCTCCATGATGTTCGGCTGGCTGATCCGGGTCCTCAACGGCTCGGCGAACTGGCTCGTGCGCCGGCTTGGCGTCGAGCCGCAGGAGGAGTTGGCCAGCGCCCGCTCGCCCGAGGAGCTCGGACTGCTCGCTGCCTACTCGGCCAAGGCGGGCGCTCTGCCGGAGGAGACCGCGCTCCTGCTCCGCCGGACGATCAGGTTCGGCGAGAAGCGGGCGGCCGAGGCGATGACTCCCCGCGTCGATGTGGTTGGTGTCGCTGCCGCTGATCCGGTCGAGGTCGTGATCGGGCTGATCAGGCAGACCGGAAAGAGCCGCTTTCCGGTGTACGAGCAGACCCTCGACCAGGTCGTCGGGATGATCACCCTGATCGAGGCGCTCGGCGTGCCCCCAGCACAACGCGCGAGCACCCGGGTGCGCGAGGTGGCGCGCGAGCCCGTGCTCGTCCCGGAGTCCCTTGACCTCGACGGAGTCTTGGCCACGCTGCAGGCGGCCGGGGCGGACATGGCCATCGTGGTGGACGAGTACGGCGGCACAGATGGTGTGGTCACGATCGAGGATCTCGTGGAGGAACTCGTCGGGGAGATCGCCGACGAACATGATGTGGTCGAGCCCGCGCTCGCCACCGTGGCCCCGGGCACGGTTGGTCCGGCGGTCACCGCGCCGGACGGGCAACGAAGCTGGGACGTCGACGGGTTATTGCGGGCGGATGAACTTGAGGAGATAACCGGATTCCGGCTGCCCGAGGGACCGTACGAGACGCTCGCGGGATTCCTGATGGCGCAGCTGGGGCACATCCCGAAGGCGGGCGAGACCGTCGTTGAGAACGGCTGGGAGTTCACCGTGGTCGAGGTGAACCGCCGCCGGATCGAGCAGGTCCGGGTGGTGGCCGCGGAGGCCGGCGATGGTTGAGCTTCTCGTCACCGCACTGCTGTTGCTCGGCAACGCGTTCTTCGTCGGCGGCGAGTTCGCTCTGATCGCCTCCCGGCGAACCGTCGTGGAACCCCTTGCCGCGACCAGCCGGCGGGCCCGCGCGGCCCTGAGCGCCATGAATCAGATCCCACTGATGATCGCGGGAGCCCAGTTGGGCATCACCATCTGTTCGCTCGGGCTCGGGGCGATCGCAGAGCCGGCTTTTGCGCATCTGCTCGAACCCCCGTTCGCGGCGATCGGCCTACCGATCTCAGCGGTACACGCGGTCGCGTTCGTGCTGGCACTGGGGATAGTCGTCTTCCTGCACACGGTCGTCGGCGAGATGGTGCCGAAGAATCTCACGCTGGCTGGCCCGGAGCAGGCTGTGCTCTGGCTGGGCCCACCGATGCTCGCCTTCTGTGTGGCCACGAAGCCCCTGCTCACTGCGCTGAAGTGGATCTCGAAGAGCATCCTGGGGCTGTGGGGAATCGAGGCGGCGGATGCCGTCAAAACGGTGTACACCGCCGACGAGTTGGCCAATCTGGTCACACAGGCGCGCACAGAGGGGCTGTTGGATCCGGCAGAGCATGCCCGGATTCACGGTGCCCTGGCGCTGCTGAGCCGGACCGCCGGCGACGCCATGCGGCCGTGGAGTGAGGTCAATACGGTGACCGAGGACGTGTCACCGGCTTCGCTAGAGGTGCTGGCGGTCCGTACCGGCCGATCGCGGTTCCCGGTCGTGCAGCGGGGCACCCGGCGGGTGATCGGGTTTGTCCACGTCAAGGATGTGCTCGGCATGACCGGCCCGGCTCGCCTCGAACCGATCCCGACAGCGCTGATGCGTCCGTTGGGGATCGTGTCGCCTGAACTTACGCTCGCTGAGCTTCTCATCAGGATGCGGCGGGAGAGTCGCCACATAGTTCTGGTCAGCGTCGAGGGCACCCCGCTCGGAGTGCTCACGCTGCACGACGTACTCGGCGTGATCCAGGCCCTGCCCGCCTAGATTGGCCACGCGACTACTCAGCGCGACTGACTCGGCACCCCTTGTGCGACAAGCATTCCAGAAACGTGGACAGCCGTCGATTTTTACCGGACTGGCTGTTGCAGAGTGGGCAGGTCCACTCCTAAGGTTATGGCTCGTCCGGCTGTCACAAGGTCGACCCTCGGCCGCGGTCGGACACCGCCACGTCGCCATGTCAGGCGATCCGGGACTCGGTACAGCTGGGACCCGGTACACCGGGACCCGGCACGACAGCCCGCGTAATCCGCGAATGCCCCCGCCCGGTCGGCGGTGCTGGACGAAGGAGTTGGACACCCGTGGCCCCCGCACGAGTGCACGAACCCCGCTACCTTCGGCTGCCGCGCAAGCGGAACTGGCCGGCGCGGCACATCCTCCTCGCGAGCGCCATCGCTGCACTCATGGTGGTTGTGATGCCTGGCACCCAGGCGCACGCCGACCCGACCGTGGCCGAGGTGGAGGCTCAGATCAACAAGATCTGGGCCGCCGCCGAGCCGCTCATCGAGCAGTACAACGAGGTCCACGAGAAGTACCGGAAGAACAAGGCCAAGCAGGCCGCTCTCGCCAAGAAGATCGAGCCGCTGGCGCGCCAAGTGGACCTCGCGCAGCTACGGGTCGGCGTGATCGCCGCCCAGGTCTACAAGGGCGGGCAGGCCGACACCTTCAACGCGTTGATCACCAGCGGTTCGCCGAAGATGTTCGCCGACCAGCTGATGTTCCTCGACCAGCTCGCGCGCGAACAGCAGCGCCAGCTCCAGGACGTCACCGCGATGAAGGACAACTACGACGCGCAGAAGGCCCCGATCGACCAGGTCGTCGCCGAGTTGGCCGCCCAGGACGCCGATCTCACGGCGAAGAAGAGGAAGATCGAGGCGCAGCTCAGTGAGCTGCAGCGGTTGCGGATCAAGGCGTACGGCACAACCGGCGGCACCGGTTCGTACCGACCCTGGCCCTGCCCCGCCGCGTACGAGCCGACCAACGGCTACAAGGCCGCAGCCTTCGCCTGTGCACAGACCGGCAAGCCGTATGTGTGGGCCGCGGAGGGTCCCAACTCGTACGACTGCTCGGGCCTGACCCTGGCGTCGTGGCGAAAGGTGGGCGTCTATCTGCCGCACAACGCCGCGGCGCAGCGCCGGTCGATGGCGTACGTCAGCCGCGCGAACCTCAAGGTCGGCGACCTCGTCTTCTACTACGGCGACCTGCACCACGTCGGCATCTACGTCGGCGGCGGCAAGGTTGTGCACGCGCCCTCGTTCGGTGATCACGTCCGGATGCGGGTGTTGGAGGACATAGGCCCGGTGCACAGCTACGGCCGACCCGGCTGACCTAGGCTCACGCGGGCTTGCTCAGCAACTCCTGTTCAGGCGGGGTGGGCGAGGTGGCGCGCTGCTGGGACCAGACACGCAGGATGTCCCGGACGGAGATGATGCCGAGGACCTCATCGCCGTCGAGCACCACGAGATGACGGAACCCGCCACGCACCATGGCCGACGCGGCGTCCTCCAGGGTCCACGCCGCTCCCGCGTAGACCACGTCCCAGGTGATGTGTGCCGAGGTCCGCTCCGCGTCGGGGTCTCCTCCGGTGCCGACAGCGTTGAGAATGTCGCGCTCGGTGATGATCCCGACGCCCGCGCCGTCCGGGTCGACCACCACGGCCGAACCCACCCGTCGGGCGGACATGAGCTGGGCAGTTTGCCGAAGTGTGTGATCCGGGCCGACGGTCAGGACCGCCTTGCTCATCGCGTCACGCACCTGCATCGCGCATCACTCCTTCGGGAACGCCCACGGTACGGTCATCCTCGCCCAAACAGCCCCAAGCCTTCAAGGAGGACCGAGGCGGAGGCGCCCACGAGGCGCGGACTATCCTTCCGCGTACGCCGGTGTTTGACCGGCAATGGAGGGAGCACCGTGATCGGGTTGGTTCTCGCGGCGGGTGCGGGGAGACGACTACGCCCGGACACCGACCATCTACCTAAGGCCCTGCTGCCGGTGGATGGCGAGACCACGATCCTCGACATCACGCTGCGCAATCTCACCTCGGTCGGCGTCACCGAGATCACCATGGTCGTCGGGTTCGCGGCCGAGGCCGTGGCGTCCCGCCAGGCCGCTCTGGAGCAGACGTACGGCGTGCGGCTCAGCCTTGTGTACAACGACAAAGCCGAGGAGTGGAACAACGCCTACTCCCTCTGGCTCGCCCGGGAGCACTTCGCGGCCGGAGCGCTGCTCGTCAACGGCGACACGGTGCACCCCGTGAGTGTGGAGAAGACACTCCTGGCGGAGCGGGGCCCGGCCATCCTGCTGGCGGTTGACGACGTCAAGAAGCTCGCCGATGAG
>Ga0184632_10000198_pt1 | contig 21444 bp, 15 predicted proteins | sample PLM31_50_b1_FD_133153 | JGI IMG/M metagenome (GOLD analysis project Ga0184632, IMG submission 133153) | Groundwater sediment microbial communities from an aquifer in East River, Colorado, USA - PLM3-1_50_b1 | ecosystem: Environmental > Terrestrial > Soil > Riparian zone | place: USA: East... | reverse complement strand
GCGCATTCTCGACAAGTTCCTGCAGATCCTGGACGACGGGCGGTTGACCGACGGCCGCGGCGAAACCGCGTATTTCTCCGAAGCCATCCTGGTCTTCACGTCGAATCTCGGCATCTTCGTCGAGGACGAGCACGGCCAGCGCGTGCAGAGCGTGCAGCCGGGCGACCCGCACGAGGTGGTCGAGGCGCGCGTGCGTACCGCGATCCAGGACTATTTCAAATTCCGCCTGTCGCGTCCGGAGATCCTGAACCGGATCGGAGACAACATCGTCGTGTTCGGCTTCATCACGCCGGACATCGCCGCGCAGATCTTCGACGGCATGCTGCGCAACGTCGTCAATCGCGTCCGCGACGAGCACAAGGTCGACCTGGTGCTCGACGAGACGGTGCGCGATCGCCTGCGCGAACTGTGCACGCGTGACCTCGGGAATGGCGGCCGCGGCATCGGCAACCAGCTGGAGTCGCTGTTCGTCAATCCGCTGGCGCGCGCGATGTTCCGCTTCCCGCTCGCGGGGCGCACGGCGTTGACGGTGACCGACCTCACCGAGGACGCGAGCCGGATCATGACGGTGACTCTAGCGTGAGGATGCTTCCGCGAATGCACATTTCGCCGTCATTCCCGCGCAGGCGGGAATCCAGTGTCGTGCGCCGTGAACGACTCTGGGTCCCCGCCTTCGCGGGGACGGCGGTGCGTAAATGGCGATGTCCATAGGAATGGGCGTGCAAGCGACAATTCAGCTCAACAAGGCCCACTGGCCGGTGACGGTGCTGGGACCCGGCCGCCGGATCGGGCTCTGGGTGCAGGGATGCACGATCGGCTGCCACGGGTGCGTGTCGCAGGACACCTGGCCCTCCGATCCGTCGAAAACGATTGCGGTGCGCGATCTGCTGGCGTGGTGCAAGCGCGTCGCGTCCGCGGGGCTCGACGGGATCACGATCAGCGGCGGCGAACCTTTCCAGCAGCCGGAGGGCTTGCGCGCGCTGCTTGAAGGCCTGCACGCGTGGCGGCGCGCGGCGAAGCTCGATTTCGATCTGCTGTGCTACAGCGGCTATCCGCTGAAGACGCTGGAGCGGAAGCACGCGAAGCTGCTCGCGCTGCTCGATGCCGTGATTCCGGAACCGTACGTCGATCATCTGCCGCAAGGTCACGTCTGGCGCGGATCTTCCAATCAGCCGCTGGTGCCGCTGTCCGAGCGCGGGCGGGCGCGGTACGCGGATCACGTCGATGCGCCGAGCGACGCGACGGGCAAGCGGATGCAGGCGGCAATCGAAGGCGGCCGCGTCTGGATGATCGGCATCCCGGGCCGCGGCGACATGGCGCAAGTGGAAGCATTGTGCGCAAGCCGGGGCCTTGCGCTTTCGAAAGTCTCGTGGCGAAGGTAAAGTTGGCCTCGTGGCCCAAGAGTATGTCCGCGTCTGTCCGGTCTGCGAACAGGAGAACCCGCCCGAGCAAGCGCGCTGCGCTTGCGGCGCGTCGCTCGCTGGCATCGACTTTTCATTAAAGCGCGCGCCGCCGGCGGCGGCGCCACCACCGGTTGCGGACGTGGAGCCCGCGACGGATGTCACCGCCCCCGAAGCCACGGGCGCCGTCATCTGCCCGCACCCCGATTGCGCGCAGTCCAATCCGCCCGGCACGCAGCGTTGCCTTTATTGCAATCGTCCGCTGGACGACGCCGCGCCGGCGGCCGTCATCGCCGGCGCGCGGCCGTTGCCGGCGGCGCTGCGCGACGACTACCGCGTCGTGGACGTATTTCCCGCCTCGGGAAGCGAGGCCGACATCCTGCTGGTTGCCGATGTGCGCAGCGGCGAACGGCGGGTGGCTAAACTCTATCGCAGGGGGATCGCGCCCGATTTCCGGCTGCTCGCGATCCTTGCGCAAACGGTGGGCGACGCGGTGGTGCGCGTGCTCGCGCACGGCGTCTCCGATGGGACCGCGTACGAGCTTCTCGAATACATTCCGGGCGGCACGCTTGAAGATCTCATGCGTGCCGGGCCGCTGCCCAAGTCGGACATCCGGCGCATCGTCAAGGAAATCGCTGACGCGCTGAATGGCATCCACGCGCATCGCATCCTGCATCGCGATCTCAAGCCGGAGAACGTCCTCATCCGTTCGACATCGCCGCTCGAGCTGGCGCTGACCGACTTCGGCATCGCATCGCTGGCCGCCGCCACCCAGCACTTCACCAGCGCGGCGCGCACCACCAAATACGCGGCGCCGGAAGCGCTCACCGGGGTGCTCGATGCGAGATCCGATTGGTGGTCGCTCGGCATGATCGTCCTGGAAGCAGCGAGCGGCCGCCATCCGTTCGAGGGCTTGAACGAGCAAGTAATGAATCATCATCTCGCGACCCGACCGATCGACGTGCGCAGCGTGTACGACGACGAGCTGCGCATGCTGTGCCGCGGCCTTCTGCTGCGCGATCCCAAGCGTCGCTGGGGCGCTGACGAGGTGGCACGTTGGCTCGCTGCCGATCCGACGCTTTCGGTGTCCGACGACGCCGAAGGTGCGGCGACCGCGGTGCGGCCTTATCGCTTTGGCAAGACGGAAGCCACGTCGAGCGCGGAGCTCGGACTCGCTTTGGCCAAGCACTGGGACGCCGCTTGCCGGGATCTCGCCCGCGGCCAGATCGCGCGCTGGCTCGAGCACGAATTGCACGACTACAACCTGCTGCGCGCGCTGCGCGACATCGAGGATCGGAAGGAGGTGAGCCCTGACGGCCATCTGCTGCAGTTCCTGATCAAAGCGGCGCCGGAGTTGCCGCCCGTGTGGCGTGGGGCGCCGGTGAGCGAAGAGGCGGTACTCGCCTCGGCGCGCGCGGCGGCGAATGGCGATGAGGCGGCGCAGTCGTGGCTCGATACGCTGTACCGTGACCATGTCCTGGAAACCTATGCGGCGGCCGGACACACTGCGCTTCGCGCGATCGATCAGCGATGGCGCGGCGGCTGGAGCGACTTTCTCGAATTGTGGGAAGCGGCGCGCGCGGCCGAAGAGAAATGGCGCAAACAGCCGCGCGATGTCGGTGGCGCAGCCGGAGCTCACGCGGTCAGTTACGACGACTTGGCGTTCGTGGCGACCGGTCGGCTCGAGCTGCCGGCGCAGCGCGTCATCAATGGCGCATTGCTGTTGGCGCAGGCGGATGCCGGCTACGTCGATGCATTGCGCGGCGAGGTCATTGGCGGCCTCGGCGCCGTTTCCGGGTTCTGTCCCTGGTTCGAAGCGCTGTGGGAGAAAGCGCAACGTCACGCGATCGGCGTGGTGGCCGCCCGCTACATGCTGACGCATGCGCAGGACGATGCGGCGATGGAGGCGCGGCGGCAAGCGGCCACGGCCGGCGCGCGTGCGCGCACCTTCAGCGAGGCACGTGATGAAATGCGCGAGCACCTGGCCGCCGTGCTCGCGTTCGTGCCGAGTGGCGACGAAGAGCTGGCTGCGGAGACGGTCGCCGAGCTCCTTGACGCGTTCAACGGGTTCCAGCTCGCTTGTCAGAAAGTATTGCGCCTGGGCCATGCCGACCCCGAGTTCGACACGCTGCGCCAGACGACGGAGAAATTGTCGTCACTCGGTCTCGCTGCACAGCGGGCGTTGGCCGAATCGGAAGAGATCAGCGGCATCAACGCGATCTTTCTCACGCCGCAACGGCTGGTAATCGGCATCGCCATTCTTGCCGGCGCGTTGTTGCTGCGCGTCCCGGTCGTCATCCTTGTCTTGCTGGCGGCGGCAGTGCTCGTGATCGGCTATCGGTGGTACATGGGCTTTCGCGCGACCGAGGCCGTGCTGGCGAAGCTGCGGCTCTTCAGCTTGCACGGCAAGACCTTCCTGCGCACGGGTTCGGGGGCAGCCGGCGAAAAGGCGGACACCGATTGATACGGGATCGTGCGGTCTTGACACTGTCGGGAGCCCGCGATCAAATCAATGCGCGTTATCGATAGCGGGAAAGGACCACGATGACTCCGAGGAGCCTGCGAATCGCGCTAGCCCTTGCCGGAATTGGTGCGTTCGCCGCGCAGCCGGGCGCCAGCGCCGACAGCAACGACGGATTCGACCCGCTGCTTGCCGGCAGCCCCATCTGCGGCGCGCAGGCCGGCGGTCCGCCCGCCGTGCTGCGCAATCTCATTCTCGCGAAGAAGGAGACTGCGCCGTTCCAGCCGGTTCCGGCCGAACCCGCGATGGGCGAGAGGCCGGTGCTTTACGACAATCTGGGCACGCTCACGTTCAAGGCGGGAACGAACCATGCGAAGGCGCAGGCGTGGTTCGACCAAGGCTTAAGGCTCGCCTTCGGGTTCAACCACGCGGAAGCGCAACGGGCGTTTCGCGAAGCGCAGAAGCTCGACCCGCGTTGCGCGTTGTGCTTCTGGGGCGAATCGCTGATCCTGGGTCCCAACATCAACGTGCCGATGATGCCGGAGGCAATCGCGCCCGCGCTGGCGGCGCTCGCGAAGGCGAGCGAACTTGCGGCCGCGGCACCGCCGCGCGATCGCGCGCTGATCGGGGCGCTCGCGAAACGCTACTCGGCCAATCCCAAGGCGGTGCGCGCGGATCTCGACGCCGCCTACGCGAGCGCGATGGAAGCGGTGGCCAGGCGATATCCCGCCGACGACACCGTGCAAGTGCTATATGCCGAGGCGCTGATGGACACGCAGCCGTGGGATTATTGGGAAGCCGCCGGCACCAAGCCCAAGGGCAACGGCGCGGCCATCGTGGCCACACTCGAGACGGTGTTGCTGCGGAATGCTGATCATCCCGGAGCGATCCATCTCTACATCCACGCGATGGAGGCGTCGACGTACGCGGACAAGGCGCTGCCGTATGCGAACCGGTTGGGGCGCCTTGTGCCCGGCGCGGGACACATCGTGCACATGCCGGCGCACATTTACTATCGGCTGGGGATGTACCGGGAAGCGCTCGCGACGAACCAGCGCGCGATCGCCGTCGACGAGCGCTATTTCAAGACTTCGCCATCGGACCCGCTGTACAAGGCTGCTTACTATCCGCACAACATCCATTTCCTCATGGTGTCGGCCCAAATGGGCGGCGACGGCAGGACTGCAATCGACGCTGCCGGCAAGCTCGACGCGGCAGTGCCGATCGAGGTGGTGAAGCAATTTGCGATCATGCAACCGATCAAGGCGGCGCCCTACACGACGCACGCGCAGTTTTCCGATCCGGACACGATCCTCAAGCTGCCGGCGCCTGCGGCCGGCCTCGTGCTCGTCGACACGATGTACCACTACGCGCGCGCGCTCGCTTTCGCGCGCAAGCGGGACGCGGCTTCCGCCCAAGTCGAAACCGACGCGCTCGCCCGCATCGAGCGCGATGCCGACTTCAAGCCGTTCGACGAATGGAATGTTCCGGCGAAGGCAATCGTGCAGACCGCACGCCTCGTCGCATTAGGGCGACTGGCCGATGCCAGGGGCGACCTCGCGAGCGCAGCCAAGGACTACGAGGACGCCGTCTTCATCGAGGACTCGCTCGCCTATAACGAACCGCCCTACTGGTATTACCCGGCCCGGCAATCGCTGGCCTCGGTGCAGTTGCGCCAGGGCAAGCTCGACGAAGCGGAAAAATCCTTTCGCGAGTCGCTGGTGCGTGTGCGCAACAACGGCTGGGCGCTCGCGGGCCTGGCGGAAACGTATCGCCGCAAGGGCGACGCCGCTTCCGAGCAGGCGGTGCGGCGCGCCTTCGCCAAGGCGTGGTTCGGCAATCCGTCAGGGCCGCCACTCGACCGGCTGTGATGGTGGCTGCTTCGCGGCGCGATGCTCTCATCGCGAAGGCGCGGGAACATCGTCGCGCAACAACTGGTAGAGCAGGATGGCGCCGAACGTTGCCGTGCCGATGCCGCCCAACGTGAAGCCGCCGATCTTCAGCGCCAGGTCGCCCGCGCCGATGGTCAGCGTGACGGCGACGGTGACGAGGTTGCGCGCGCGCGAAAAATCGACGGCATTCTGCACCCAGATGCGACCGCCGGTTGCGGTGATGAGGCCGAACACGACAATGGCGAGGCCGCCCAGCACCGGACCGGGAATGGTCATGATCAGCGCGCCGAACTTGGGCGAGAAGCCGAGCACGATCGCCGCCAGCGCCGCCACGACGAACACGAGCGTCGAGTAGATCTTCGTCACCGCCATGACGCCGATGTTTTCCGCGTACGTGGTCACGCCGGTGCCACCGCCCGCGCCGGCCACGATGGTGGCGAGCCCGTCGCCGACAAACGCGCGACCGAGATAGGGGTCGAGATTCTGGCCCGTTATTGCGGCGACGGCTTTCACATGGCCGAGATTTTCGGCGATCAGCACAATGGCTACCGGCGCGATCAACGCGATGGCCTGTGCGTCCCAAACGGGAAACGACAGTTTGGGCAGGCCGAGCCACGCCGCGGCGGCGACCCCGGTGAAGTCGATCGGTTTCCCGAGGCCGAACCCGTTGGTGAGGATCGCATACAACGCATAGCCAGCGAGGCCGCCCAACAGGATCGGCAGGCGTCGCGTGAGACCGGGTGCGCGGACGGCCACGAGGCCCACGGCGACAATCGTCGCGATGCCGATCCAGGTATCGAACGTGCTGCCCGCGATCCCCTTGACCGCAATCGGCGCCAGGTTGAGGCCGATCACCGCGACGACCGCGCCCGTGACGGCCGGCGGCATCAGCGTTTCGATCCAGCGATAGCCGACCTTCATCACCGCAAGGCCGATCGCCGTGTAGACGATGCCCGCAGCAATGATTCCGCCGAGCGCCACACCCAAGTTCGCATTGGGTCCGCTGCCGGCGTAGCCCGTCGCCGCGATCACCACGGCGATAAACGAGAAGCTCGAGCCCAGGTAACTCGGCACCCGGCCGCCGACCGCCACGAAAAAGATGAGCGTGCCGATGCCGGAAAACAGGATCGCGACATTGGGATCGAAGCCCATCAGCAACGGCGCCAGCACCGTGGCGCCGAACATCGCGACCACGTGCTGCAGCCCGAGCGCAATCGTTTGCGCTGTCGGCAGGCGCTCGTCGGGCGCGATCACGCCTTCCTTGCGCAGCGTCCAGTGCGGGAAATAGCCGGTGGGAGAACGCATGGGCGTCACGCGCGAAGGGGAAAGGCGCATTGAACACCGAAACGGTGTTCAATGTGAATCGCGGTAGAGCCCGCGCGATGAATTAGAATGGCTCGGGTCCGGGACGGTGCTCGCCGCTCCCCGCCACAACCCGCTCGCATGGAGACCTCGCGATGCCCGGAGCGCCTTCGCTGCTCGATGAACTGCGCACGCAGTACGAGGCGGCCCGCACGTCGCCGCATCAGCAAGCCGATGTCGAAGGCTACGAGGAAATCAACAAGCGGATGCGCGGGGTATTTGCCTATCTCGAGAAGGTGGTCAACTATCTCGATGGGTTGAAGCCGCCGATCGAGCACCGCTTCGATCTGGGCCACGGGCTTGTATTCGAGGCGCCGAAGTTCGGCCGCGGCTACGTCGGCCAGCACACGATGCGCATCGTCGGCTTCCCGGTGCTCGACGAGATCAGCATCTGGTACGAAATCGCCGCCGCGAAACCGTTAACGATCGAGATCGCGCAGGGCGGCGTGGCGATGGCCGAAAAATGCCTCGACGACGCGGGGCTTCACTTCACCTTCCGTCGCGTCGAGGATCACAGCGGCGCCGTGCAGAAATGCGTGATCACGGTCCCGCCGGCCATTCCGTCCGCGGTGACGTTTCACGTCGACTACCAGACGGGCCTGGTCGTGGTGTCGCTGGTCAACGTCGACCGCTTCGACCGCGTGAGCCTCGAGTTCCACAGCCAGGCAATCGACGAGTCGGTGCTCGAGGACCTGGTTCGCTTCATCCTCGGCAAGAACTCGGCGTTCTTAAGCCGCGCGCCGCTCGCGGGCATTCACGGGATCACCCGCGCCTGACCTGCCAGCGGTTCGGAAGCCGGATCATTCCCAGTTGCGCACACCGCCGCCGTCGCGCCGATTCCAGTCGCGCTCCATGCGCTCGAGATCGTGGACGTCGGTCGCGCGCGCATAGGACTCCTCGAGCCGGCGTATCTCCAGCTCTTCACGTGCGCGCGGCCGCGGCGGAGTGCTGTCGCCGGGACGCCATTGGGTCAGCGCGGCGCGCGCACGCTCGCCGATCGCACGCACCAACGCTGTCACCCTCGCCACCGGACGCGCAAACCGCGATTGACCGCGCTCCGTCCAACCAGCACGCAAACACATTCCGTCGACATGAGCCATCATCCTTCTCCTGCGAATGAGCAAACCGAAACGGCGTCTCCGATGCAAATTCGTAACTACCGCCACGAATAGAAAGATAGGCGCGCGACGCGCGCAGGACCAGCGATGAATTCACCGGTCTATGTTAAGATTTTCTACATGGTCACAGAACCGTCATGCGCCTGCCACCGTTAAACGCCGTGCGCGCCTTCGACGCCGTTGCGCGCCTGGGGTCGGTGCGCGCGGCCGCCGACGAGCTCGCCGTCACGCCGGCGGCGGTAAGCCAGCAGTTGCGCGTCCTCGAAGCGCATCTCGGCATCGCACTCACGCAACGGCACGGACGCGGATTGATGCTGACCGATTCGGGACGCACGTGGCATGGCGAGATCGCGCGCCATCTGCGCGCGATTGCGCTCGCCGCCGAGCGCCTGCGGCCCGGCCGCCGTGTCGTCCAGGTGACCGTGGTGCAATCGTTCGGCTCGCGCTGGCTGATGCCGCGGTTGCAGTCGTTCACGGCGCGCGAGCCGGAAATCGAGGTCCGTATCGACGCGAGTCCCGTGCTCGCCGATCTTGCGCGCGACCCGTTCGACCTGGCCATTCGCGAGGGACGCGGCGGATATCCCGAGGCGGAAACCGTGAAGCTCTTTCCGCTCGAATTCGTGCCGGTGGCGAGCCCGGCGCTGGCGAAGACAATCCGGCGGCGCAACGGCACGATCGATTGGTCGCGGGTGCGGCTGCTGCATGAGGTGTCGTACGACTACTGGCCGGACTGGACCGCGGCCGGCGGCATTACCGACGTCGACGTCGCACGCGGGCTTTTCTTCAGCCACACGATGCTGGCGCTCGACGCGGCCGTTGAAGGCCAGGGTGTCGCGCTTGCCCCGCTGTGCATGGCGCAGCGCGAGCTTTCCCGCGGTGTGCTCGCCATCGTCGACCCGCGAAGCTACATTCCGGGGACCGGCATCTACCTCTCATGGCCGCGGCGCGGTCTTCGCGCGTTGTCGCCCGCCGCCACCGCGTTTCGCGACTGGTTGATCGAGGAAGCGCGCAAGGCAACGTTGGAGATGGCCCGCCCGGCTGCCAGGGAACGCAGGCACGCCGGCCGCTGATTACTCCCATTCTTGTGGGGCGGGCTTCGGCCCGACGCGATATCCAGCAAGGCCGAAGCCTTGGCTACAGGTTATCCCGCAGTGCGGCAGCTCGTCGCCATTTAGTAGGCGGGACCGCGCCGGCTCCGTTACCATCGCTGGTTCTGATTTCCTGGTCTCTAGTCGCCGTCGCTTTCGCGGCGGCGCACCTTCAACCGCTTACGGAATTTCATCCATGATCGATCAAGGCTATCTGCGCCATCCGACGTTGCAGGGCAATACCATCGTCTTCGTGTGCGACGACGACTTGTGGAGCGTGCACGCGGACGGCGGCATCGCGCGCCGGCTTACTGCGGGTCTGGGCGAGCCCGCGACACCATGCCTTTCGCCGGACGGCCAATGGCTCGCCTTCGTCGGCCGCGACGAACAGCATCCGGAGGTATACCTGATGGCCGCGGAAGGCGGTCCCGCGCGGCGCATGACGTGGCTCGGCCCCGATGTGATGGTGCGTGGCTGGACCCGCGACGGACACATCCTGTTCGTGACGACGCACGGCCAGCCGTTCTTCCGCAACTATCGCGCGTTCACGCTCGATCCGGCCGGTGGCCTGCCGCAACCGTTGCCGCTGGGACAAGTGAATCACCTGGCGTTCGGCCCGGGCAATGCGAAAGTCATCGGGCGCAACACCGCCGATCCTGCCCGCTGGAAGCGCTATCGCGGTGGCACCGCCGGACACTTGTGGATCGATGCCGAAGGCGGCGGCGCGTTTCGCCGGATGAGCGAGCTCAAGGGCAACATCACGAGCCCCATGTGGCTCGGCAATCGCGTCTACTTCCTGACCGACGCCGAAGGGGTCGGCAACCTCTACTCGTGCAAACCCGACGGCGCCGACTTGAAGCGGCACACCGAGCACGACGATTACTACGCGCGCCACGCGCAAAGCGACGGCACTCGCATCGTCTATCAATGCGGCGCGCAACTCTGGCGCTTTGACCCGCGTACCGACATCACGCAACGGCTCGACATCCGCGTGCCCGCGCATCGGACGCAGGCTGCGCGCAAGTTCGTGGCCAGCCCCGACAATCTGGGCGGCTTCGCCGTGCATCCGGCCGGCCACAGCCTGGCGGTCGACGTGCGCGGCAAGCTGTACACGTTCGGCCTGTGGGAGGGCGCGGTCCGCCAGCACGGGATGCCCGAGGGCGCGCGCCATCGCCATCCGCAATGGCTGGCCGATGGCGTCACGGTGGCGGCGATCAGCGACGAGACCGGCGACGAGCGCGTACAGGTATGGAAGGACGGCGCAACGCGCACATTGCCCTGGGATATCGGACGCGTCGTTGCCCTGCGCGCGGCGCCGCGCGGCGCGCGCGTCGCGATCGCCAATCATCGCAACGAGGTGTTGTGCGGCGATCTCGACACGGGAACGCTGACCGTCGTCGACCGCAGCGAAGACGGCCGCACGGAGGACGTCGCGTGGTCGCCCGACGGCGCCTGGATCGCGTATTCGTTCTGGACGGATCCGCGGCATGTCGCGATCAAGCTCTACGACGTCGCCAACGATGCGGCAACGCTCGTAACCCAACCGGAGTTCAACGACTACGCGCCCGCGTTCGATCCGCGGGGCAAGTATCTCTATTTTCTGTCGATCCGCACGTTCGATCCGGTGTACGACGCGGTCCAGTTCGAGTTGAGCTTTCCGCGCGCGGTGCGGCCGTATCTGATCGCGCTCCAGTCCGATGGTCCACCGCCGTTCGAGCCGGCGCCGAAGGGATTGACGCCGGACGATCCCGCCAAGGACGCGAAACTCGATGCCGATTTGCCCGCGATGCGTGTCGATCTGCCGGGAATCGCGCGGCGCGTGTCGCCGTTTCCGGTGACGGAGGGACGCTACGGCCAGATCGCGGGAGTCGCCGGCAACAAGGTGATCTGGACGTTGCTGCCGATCGTCGGTGCGCACGGCCGCGGCGGCCACAAGGAAGCCCCGGGACGACTCGAGCTCTTCGACTTCGAAACGCTGCGCGCGGAAACGCTTCTCGACAAGGTGGATCGCTTCGTGCTCGCCGACGACCATACGACGCTCGTGATCCGCGAAGGCAAGCGGCTGCGCGCCGTCCCCGCCAACCGCAAGCTGGAAGCCACCGATCCCGCCACGCAATCGGACACGCCGTCGCGCAAGAGCGGCTGGATCGACTTGGAGCGCGTACGCGTGTCGGTCGATCCGCGCAGCGAATGGCGGCAGATGCTGCGCGAGGTCTGGCGGCTGCAGCGCGATCACTTCTGGACGCCGAACATGTCGGGCATCGACTGGAATGGCGTCTATGAACGCTATTCGCCGTTGCTCGACCGCGTTTCCACGCGCGGCGAACTGTCCGATCTCATCTGGGAAATGCACGGCGAGCTCGGCACGTCGCATGCGTATGAAGTGGGCGGCGACCATCGCAAGCCGCCGTCGATCGCGCTCGGGCATCTCGCTGCCGAACTGAAGCTGGCCGACGACGGCGCAGGTTACGAGATCGTCAGCATCGTCGCCGGCGATCCGTGGGAAACGGGCGCCGATTCTCCGTTGAATGCCGTCGGTGTCGAGGCGCAGGTCGGCGACCGCATCGTGGCGGTGAATGGGCTGCCGGTCTCGCAAGCGAGGCCGCCGCAGGCGCTCCTCGTCCATCAGGCGGGCGCCAAGGTCGAGCTCACGCTGGTGGCGAAGAAAAAGGGTGCGGCACCGCGCACCGTGCTCATCACCGCGTTGACCGACGAGGTGCCGGCGCGCTATCGCGCATGGGTCGAGCGCAATCGCGAATGGGTGCACGCGCAATCGGGCGGACGCATCGGCTACTTCCACCTGCCGGACATGCAATCGCACGGCTTCGCCGAATTCCACCGTTACTTCAGCACCGAATGCGATCGCGATGCGCTGATCGTCGACTTGCGCTACAACCGTGGCGGTCATGTGTCGCAGCTGCTGCTGGAGAAGATCGCCCGCAGGCGCATGGGCTATGCAGTCGCCCGCTGGATGCGGCCGTCGCCTTACCCGGGCGAGGCGGTCGCGGGGCCGGTGGTGGCGCTGACCAATGAGCACGCGGGCTCGGATGGCGACATCTTCTCGCATAACTTCAAGCTGATGGGATTAGGGCCGCTGGTCGGGACGCGCACGTGGGGAGGCGTGGTGGGCATCTGGCCGCGCCATCAGCTCGTCGACGGAAGCGAAACGACGCAGCCGGAGTTCTCGTTCTGGTTCAACGATGTCGGATTCGGCGTCGAGAACTACGGCACCGATCCGCAAATCGAGGTCGACAACGCGCCGCAGGACGCGGGCACCGGGCACGATCGGCAACTGGAAACGGCGCTCGCGACGGCCCAGGACCTGGTCGAGAAATCGCGGCCGGGACTGCCGGACTTCGGGCCGCGGCCGAGCCTCGCCCGTGGTCCGTTGCCGCCGCGGCGCTGATCCCGCGCAACGGCGCGGAATGTTGTCCAACGCGAATTGCGTGCGCCCGTGCCGCTTTCGCGATGGATGAGCGCGCTGCGATTGCGGTGACGGCGGTGAAGGCCGTCGAAACGGCCGATCGCGCGCGTGCGGTCTGGACCGACGCCGATCGGGCGTGGGCGAGCCGCGCCGCCGCCGAAGTTGAAGGTGCCTCCGCGTCGCCCGCCGTGTATCTTGCGCGCCGCGCACAGCTGGCACTCGAGCGCATCGGCGTGCGCACCCCGGCGCTGGCGCGGCTCGTACGCGCCGCGCACTGGCGGCCGTGGGTCGGGATGGTCGTAGTCGCGGTGGCCTTCATCGCAGGCGTTGCCGCCGACCATATCGGCAGCGGGCAGCGCATCAATATTCTGGCGCCGCCCGTCCTGGTCCTGGTCGTCTGGAATATTGCGGTCTATGTCGCGCTCGCCGTGGGTTACGTCGTGCGCTACGGCGACGTGGCCGCTGCAGGACCGTTGCGGCGGGCGGTGGCGACGCTGGCCGGCGGTTTCACGAGCGCACGCGAAGGCGCCGACCCGACGGGCAACGCGCTCGCCGCGTTCGCGCACGATTGGTCGGCGCAGGCGGCGCCGCTCTATGCGGCGCGCGCAGCGCGCATCCTCCATCTCGCCGCCGCGGCGTTCGCCGTGGGCGTCGTCGGTAGTCTGTACGTGCGCGGCCTCGTCTTCGAGTATCGGGCAACCTGGGAGAGCACGTTTCTCGATGCCGCCGCCGTGCGGTCGCTGGCCGCGTTCTTCTATGCCCCTGGCGTGCTGCTGTTCGGCATCTCGGTGCCCGACGCTGCGCACATCGAGGCGATCCGCGCGCCGGCAAGCGAAAACGCCGCGCGTTGGCTGCACCTCATCGTGGCGGCGCTGGCGGTCGTGGCGATCATGCCTCGTCTGGTGCTGGCGCTCGGTACGTGGCTCGTCGAGCGCTATCGCGCGGCGCGTTTCGGCGAAAACTTCGACGAGCCGTACTTTGCGCGGCTGCTGCGCGATTTCGAGGACGGTCCGGTGGCCGTGCGCGTGGTCCCGTACAGCTTTGCGGTCACGCCGGCGGCCGTCGCTGCGCTCGAGCGGCTGCTTGCGCGCGCGTTGGGTGCCGGCGCGACGCTGGCGGTCGCGGCGCCCGTGGCGTATGGCGACGAGGACGCGGCCATGGCCATTGCGCACGAAGCCGGACGCGGGCCTGTGGTCGCGCTGTTCAATGCCACGGCCACGCCGGAGCGCGAAACGCACGGACAGTTTCTCGCTGCGCTCGTCGAAACGGCCACGCCGTCCCGCCCGGTGCTGGTCATCGTCGACGAGGCGGCGTTCAACGCGCGCTGGCGCGACGATCAGGCGCGCCGCGAGGCGCGGCGGCGGCTGTGGCGCGATGCCTGTGCGGAGGCGCGGCTGGCGCCGGTCTTCGTCGACCTTGCGGAGCCGGATTTGGCCGCAGCGGAAGCAGCGGTCGACGCCGCGCTCGCGGGCCCGCCGCGATGAGCGCCGCCGCCGGCAACAGCGATGTGAATGATCCCGCCACCATTGCGCTGTCGCTCATCTCGCATACCAACGCGGGGAAGACGACGCTGGCGCGCACGTTGCTCGGCCGCGATGTGGGCGAGGTGCGCGATGCACCGCACGTCACCACCGAGGCCGCCGCCTATCCGCTGATCGCGACCGATGAGGGCGACACGCTGGTGCTGTGGGATACGCCGGGGTTCGGCGACAGCGCACGGCTCGCTCGTCGGCTCGCGCAGCAAGGCAACCCGATCGGCTGGTTCCTCACGCAGGTCTGGGATCGGTGGCGCGATCGGGCGTTCTGGCTCACGCAGCTTGCGGTCCGCAACGTGCGCGAACAGGCCGACGCCGTCCTCTATCTCGTCAACACTTCGGAGGATCCCGCGGACGCAGGTTATCTCGCCCCCGAGCTCACGGTACTCGAGTGGATAGGCAAGCCCGTGCTCGTGCTGCTCAACCAGACCGGGGCGCCGCGTCCGTCTGCCGAGGAGGCCGATGACGTTGCGCGCTGGCGCACGGCGCTCGCGGCGCACTCGCACGTGCGGGGCATCCTGGCCCTTGACGCGTTCGCGCGCTGCTGGGTGCAGGAGCTTCGGCTCTTCGTGGCGTTGACGCCGCTGATTGCCGCCGACCGCCGTGCGGCTTTCGTCCGGTTGGCCGACGCCTGGCGCGTGCGGCGCTGGGCGCAGTTCGACGCAGCGATGACTGCGCTGGCGGCGCCGATCGCGGCAGCGGTGTGCGCGCGGATCGTCGTGCCGCCCACCGCGATGCTGCGCAGGCTGGGCAGCGCGCTCGGCGTCGCGGACGACGATGCCGCGCGTCAGCAGGATGCCGCGCTTGCCACGCTGGTCAAGCGGCTGGATGCCGATCTCCACGCAGCGATGCAAAAATTGCTCGCGCTGCACGATCTCCAAGGCAACGCCGCCGCGGAGGTCGAAGCGCGGGTGGCAAGCGATCTCGCGCGCGAAGGTCCGGTCGGCGAAGGCAAGGCTGCGGCCGTCGGCGGAATCGTTTCGGGTGCGCTGACCGGTCTCGCGGCGGATCTCGCCGCCGGCGGCCTGACGTTCGGCGCGGGGATGTTGACCGGTGCGATCGTCGGGGCGGTCGGCGGCGCCGGGGTCGCGCGCGCAGTGAACGTCGCCCGCGGCCAGACCGACGACGCCGTGCGCTGGGACGACGCCTTCCTCTACCGTCTCGCGACGTCGTCGTTGCTGCGGTACCTCGCGGCCGCGCACTACGGCCGCGGCCGCGGCGATTGGCGTGACAGCGAGTACCCTTCGTTCTGGCGCGACCGGGTCCGCGACGCGCTTTCGACGCGGCACGCCGAGTACGCGGTGATTTTCGCGATGCGGGGTCCGCCCTGCGCTGTCGATCGCATCGAAGCTTCGTTGCGGGCGCTGCTGGCGGACACCGCGAAGGCGCTGCTCCTGCAGCTCTATCCCGACGCATTCATCGAGGCAACGTGAAACGCAAAGCGGCGGGCAAAATCGATGTGCGCTTTCGCCTGCGGATGACCCGCGGCGCCGACATCGCCGTCGGTCCCGGCAAGGTCGATCTGCTCGAGGCGATCGCCGCCACCGGATCGATCACCGCGGCGGCGAAGCAACTTGGCATGTCCTATCGGCGCGCGTGGCTGCTGGTGGACACGATGAACCGCTGCTTCACGCGGCCGGTCGTCGACGCGGAGGCAGGCGGCCAGCGCGGTGGCGGCACCGCGCTGACGCCGTTGGGCGCCGAGGTGGTGCGGCGGTATCGCAAGTCGGAAGCGCTGGCTGCCAAGGCGGCCGCCCGGGAGCTCGCGGCACTCGCAAGGCTGATGCGCAAGACGCCCTAGAAGCGTCGCAATGGCAAGGCGTCGTGCATCCCGGTATATTGCGTGTCTCGCGATATATCACCGTATACGACGATGGCAGAAAGCTCACGATTCGGCCGTGCCATGGCGATGGCGGCCATGCTCATCACGGCGGCGGTGCCGGTGCGTGGCGCGTCGGTCCCCAACGTCGCCGCCGCTTCCGACCTCCAATTCGCGTTAACGGAGATTGCCGCCGCCTTTGCGCGCGATACCGGCCAGACGGTCAACCTTGCGTTCGGCTCGTCGGGCAATTTCCGGCGGCAGATCGCGGAAGGCGCGCCGTTCGAGCTGTTCCTGTCCGCCGACGAGGCGTACGTCGAAGCGCTCGCCTTTGAGGGGCGCACCGTCGATCGCGGCACGCGGTACGCGACCGGCCGCATCGCGCTGTTCGTGCCCGCCGGCGGCACGCTCCGACTGGACGCGACGCTCGCCGACTTGAAGGCCGCGGTCGCCGACGGTCGCGTCCAACGGTTTGCCATCGCCAATCCCGAGCACGCGCCCTACGGCCGCGCGGCCCGCGAAGCATTGCAGCGCGCCGGCGTCTGGGAGGCGCTCGCCCCTCGCCTGGTGCTCGGCGAGAACGTATCGCAGGCCGCGCAATTCGCCACCAGCGGTGCGGCGCAAGGCGGCATCTTTGCCTACTCGCTCGCGCTGTTACCGGCGATTGCGGCCAAGGGAAGCGTCGTGCTGTTGCCCGGGCAGAGCCACGCACCGCTGCACCAGCGCATGGTGTTGCTGAAAGGCGCGGGCGCCACCGCGCAGGCGTTCTACGCCTACCTGCAGCAGCCCGCCGCGCGTGCGTTGTTCCGCAAGCACGGCTTCCTGCTGCCCGACGAGTAACCCCATGGATTGGCCCGCGCTGGTCCTGTCGCTGCAACTGGCCGCAGCCACGGTGGCGATCCTGCTGCCGCTCGGGGTGGCCCTCGCGCGTATCCTCGCGTGGCGGCGGTTTCCAGGGCGGCGCGTACTCGAAGCCGCGCTCGCGTTGCCGCTGGTGCTGCCGCCCACGGTGCTGGGGTTCTATCTGCTCGTGGCGTTCGGGGCGGAATCAAAGCTGGGCAGCGCGTTTTCGGCATTGACCGGCCACCCGCTCGCGTTCAGTTTTGCCGGCCTTCTGCTGGCTTCGCTCATCGTCAACCTGCCGTTCGCGATCCAGCCGATGCAACGCGCGTTCGAGGCGATTCCCGACGACGTACGCGCCGCGGCCGCCTGTTGCGGGATGGCGCCGTGGCGCATTTTCGCGCGGATCGAGCTGCCGCTCGCCTGGCCGGGCGTGTTGTCCGCGATGGTGTTGACGTTCGCGCACACGCTGGGCGAATTCGGCGTGGTGCTGATGGTCGGCGGCAGCATTCCGGGCGAAACCAAGACGATTTCGATTGCAATCTACGACCGGATGCAGGCGTTCGATCACGCAGGCGCCGCCACGATGGCGGCGGTACTCCTCTTCGCGTCGCTGGTTGCAATCGCCATCGCCTATTCGACGTCGCGGCCGCGGGATGCCGCACATGGCTGACGACGTCGCCACGGGTTTGCGTGTTCACCTCAGCCAACACACGCCGATTCCGCTGGACGCGACATTGACGTGCGCGCCAGGCGAAACGCTGGCGCTGGTCGGTCCGTCCGGCAGCGGCAAGTCGACGATCCTGCGCTGCATTGCGGGCTTGCGGCGCGCCGCGCAAGGCCGCATCGAATGCAGCGGTCAGACGTGGTTCGACGCTCGCGCGAACATCGATCGCACGCCGCAGCAGCGCTCGGCCGGTTTCGTGTTCCAAAGCTATGCGCTGTTCCCGCACTTGTCGGCGCAGGACAATGTCGTCGCGGCGCTATCGCACCGTCCGGCCCGGGAACGCGCGGAGCGCGCGCGCGAATTGCTGGCGCGCGTGCACTTGACGGGGCTCGAGGCGCGCAAACCGGCGCAACTCTCCGGCGGCCAACAGCAACGCGTCGCGGTCGCGCGCGCCCTCGCCCGCGACCCGCAAGTGCTGCTGCTCGACGAGCCGTTTTCCGCCGTCGATCGCGTGACGCGCCAGAAGCTGTATCGCGAGCTCGCGGAGCTGCGGCACACGCTCGCGCTGCCGATCGTCCTCGTGACGCACGATCTCGACGAAGCGGCGATGCTCGCGGACACGATGAGCATCCTGCACCGCGGGCGCACGCTGCAGACGGGCGCGCCGGCCGACGTGATGACGCGCCCTGTCGATCCGCTGGTCGCGCGGCTCGTCGACATGAAGAACGTGTTCGAAGGACGCGTGGTGTCGGCGGCCGGCAAGCGCGCCATCGCATGGCACGATGTCGTGCTGGAGACAGAAGTGCCGGCGGAGTTTGCCGACGGCATGCGCGTGTGCTGGGCGATCCCGATGTCCGGCATCGTCCTGCATCGGCGCGACCGGCCCTCGCGCGGCGACCATGAGAATCCGGTCGCGGGCGTCGTCGCCGAGTGCGCGGTACTGGGCGCGGACACGACCATGGCGTTGCGCGTGGCGCACGCGCCGGTCCCGCTGTGGATACGCGTGCCGACGCACGTGGCGCAGCGCAACCGCGTACAGGTGGGCGAGACGGTGCGCGTGTCGCTGCTCGCGGCCGCGCTCCATGTCATGCCTTGGCGCGACCTGGCCCGGGAGGTAGCGGTCTAGGCGGCTCCCGCGGTCGCCGCGCGATGGCTCGTCCACAGGCAAAAGCAGGGCAATCCGCGCGCCAGGCGTCCGCAATGCGTTACGATGCGAACCCGCACCGCCACTCGCCCCGACCATGGATTTCGCGTTCATCCTCGATCCGCTGCCCGAGCTCAAGGCGTACAAGGACTCGAGTGTCGCGATGATGCGCGCGCTCGCGCGCCGCGGGCATCGGCTATTCGCCTTCGAGCAGCGCGATCTGTTCTGGGACGCCGGCGTGACACGCGCGCGCGCATGTCCGCTCGAGCTGCTCGACGACGACCACGCGTGGTATCGCGAGGGCCCCGCCGACATCATGCGGCTCGCCGACTTCGACGCGGTCGTCATGCGCAAGGACCCGCCGTTCGACATGGAGTACATCTACTCGACCTATCTCCTCGAATGCGCCGAGCAGGAGGGTGCGCGCATCTTCAATCGTCCGCGCGCGATCCGCGATCACAACGAGAAGATGGCGATCGCGAAGTTCCAGGACTTCATCCCGCCCACGTTGGTGACGCGCGACAGCGGGCTGATCGCGCAGTTCATCGACAAGCATGAGGACGTGGTCATCAAGCCGCTGGACGGGATGGGCGGAACGTCGATATTCCGCATCGGAGAATCGGACCCGAATCGCAATGTGATCGTCGAGACCGTGTCGCATCACGGCCGGCAGATGATCATGATGCAGAAGTTCCTGCCGGAAATCGTCGACGGCGACAAGCGGATCCTGCTGATCGGCGGCGAGGTCGTGCCGTATTGCCTCGCCCGCATTCCCAAGCCGGGCGAAACGCGCGGCAACCTGGCCGCGGGCGGCCGCGGCGAAGCGCGGCCATTGACGCCGCGCGACCGCGAAATCGCGGAAGCCATGGCGCCGAAACTGTGGGCCGAGGGGCTGCTGATCGTCGGGCTCGACGTGATCGGCCCCTGCCTCACCGAGGTGAACGTCACGTCGCCGACCGGGTTCGTGGAGATCACGCAGCAGAGCGGATTCGATGCGCCTGGCCTCTTCGCCGATGTGCTGCTGCGCGCGGTCGGGGAACCCGCGGACCCAGCGGCGCCGGCCTGACGCCGAATTGCGCTTTGCGTGGTAAAAAGGGATCATCGGCCGCGCTTCAACCGCGGCTACGGTTTCCCCCGTCCCGCCGACCATAAGCCGGCGTTAAGTGATGATTGTTATGCTTGCGCCTTTTGTGGGTTCCCCATGAGTTCCGCGTCGAAAGTGTTGCGGCAGGCCGCGTTGACGCTGCTGTTCGCCAGCCTGGGATGCATGGCGGCCCCGCCGGGCGCAATGCCGAAGGACGATCCGGCGCCGCCCGCGGCCGGCGGTGCCATGCCCGTCGAGGGCAAGTGGTCGCATGCCTTTGCAGCCTACGGCCAACCCAAGTATCCGCGCGGGTTCAAGAATTTCGACTACGTCAATCCGGATGCGCCCAAAGGTGGCACGCTGTATTTGCAGAACCCGGACCGGCGCACCAGCTTCGACAAATACAACCCCTACACGATCAAGGGAAACTCGCCGGCGGGACTGACCACGCTGATGTTCGAGACGCTCGCGGTGCGTTCGGGCGACGAGCCGGCGACGATGTACGGGATGCTGGCCGAGGAGATCCAGGTCGCGCCGGACAAGTCGTCGCTCGCGTTCCGCCTGCATCCGAAAGCGCGCTTCTACAACGGCGACCCGGTGACCGCCGCCGACGTCAAGCATTCGTTCGACATGCTGACGAGCAAAGCCGCGGCGCCGGGCGTGCGCACGCAGCTGGAGGGGGCAAGCAGTCCGACGATCCTCGACGACCGCACCGTACGCTTCGAGCTCAAGGACCGGACGATCGACACGATCTTCAATATCGGCAACCTGCCGGTGTTCTCGCGCAAATGGGGACGAGGCGCGGACGGGAAGCCGAAGGCGTTCGACGAGGTCATCAACGAATATCCGATCACGTCGGGCCCCTACACGATCGGCGCCATCGACAGCAGCCGCCGCATCGACTTCGTCATCGACAAGAACTACTGGGCACGCGACCTGGGGTTCGCGAAGGGCCAGTACAACTTCGACGCCGTGGTCTACCGCTATTACCGCGACAACGCCGTGGCGATGGAGGCGTTCAAGGCCGGCGAGTTCGATTTCCTGATGGAGTATTCGGCGCGGCGCTGGGCACGCCAGCATCAGGGCGCCAAATGGGACGACAAGCGCATCATCAAGGAAGTGTTCCCGAATGGCTTCGGCATGGGCTTCCAGTCGTATCCGCTGAATCTGCGGCGGCCGCTGTTGCAGGACATTCGCGTGCGCAAGGCGATCAACCTCGCCTACGACTTCGAGGCCGTCAACGTCTACCGGCAATACAAGCACACGAATAGCGTGTTCTCAAACTCGGAGTTCGCGGCAACGGGAATGCCGGGACCCGGCGAGCTCGCGCTGCTCGAGCCCTTCCGCGCCGAGCTCCCGCCCGAAGTGTTCGGATCCGCCTGGGTGCCGCCGCGGATGGACGCCAGCCCGAACGCATTGCGCGACAGCTTGAAAGAGGCGCGGGCCTTGCTCGAACAGGCGGGCTGGAAAGTCGGCAAGGACGGTGTGCTGCGCAATGCGAAGGGGGAGCCGTTCGAACTCGAGTACCTGGAGACCGGAGACGGGCCCGGACGCGCGGAGGCCGTGTTCGAACGCAACCTCGGCATTCTCGGCATCAAGTACAAGCCGCG
>Ga0184632_10000197_pt1 | contig 21445 bp, 17 predicted proteins | sample PLM31_50_b1_FD_133153 | JGI IMG/M metagenome (GOLD analysis project Ga0184632, IMG submission 133153) | Groundwater sediment microbial communities from an aquifer in East River, Colorado, USA - PLM3-1_50_b1 | ecosystem: Environmental > Terrestrial > Soil > Riparian zone | place: USA: East... | reverse complement strand
CTGCCCGCCGTTCAGCGGCCGCTCGCGGAGGCTAGCCACGCGCCGGGGTTCCTCTACGCGTCTGCCGACGTGTACCGCCTGGAGGTCCAGCGGCTATTCATGCGCGACTGGCTCTACGTCGCGCGTGTCGAGGAGCTGCCCGATCCGGGCGACTACATGACGTTGCGCATCGCGGGCGAGCCGCTCGTGATCGCGCGCGATCAGGCGGGCACGCTGAGCGCCTTCTACAACATGTGCGTCCACCGCGGTGTCGAGGTCGCGCAGGGCTGCGGCAACGCCAAGGCGTTCAAGTGCCCGTACCACGGCTGGATCTACGACCTCGCCGGGCGGCTCACCGGCGCCGCCTACATGAAGGAGAGCGAGGGCTTCGCGCTCGGCGATCAACGGATGCAGCCGATCCGGCTGGAGACGTGGAGCGGCAACGTGTTCGTGAGCTTCGATCCCGGCGGGTCACCGCTCGCCGAGCACCTGCGTGAGTTCGAGAAGGACTTCGCGTTCCTGCAGATGGAGCACTGCCGGCTGGGCAACAGGATCGAGCTCGATCTCGCGTGCAACTGGAAGTTCGTGCACGAAAACTTGATGGACTTCTATCACGTGGGCACCTTGCACGCGAAGACGTTCGGCGAGAAGTTCGCTTGGCAGGACGACCAGGTCCAGCTCGGGTCCCGCGGCGCGATCGCGATCTTCTACAACGCCGGCCCGCCCACGCCCAAGGCGGAGCCGCTGCTCGGCAAGATGCCGTGGCTCGAGGACCGCCCGGTGAGCTTCTCCTGCACGGGCTTCCTGCCGCCGAACTGCACGCTGTTCGGGCGCATCGACTGCGTGCGCTTGATGATCGCGTGGCCCGACGGCCCCCACCGCTCGCGTACGATCATCTATCACCTGTTCCCGGAGGAGTTCTTCGCGCGGCCGGGCTTCACCGAGACGCTGAAGGTCTATCGCGACTACCAGCTCCAGGTCCTCGAGGAGGATCGGTCGGTGCTCGCGTCGATGCAGCTCGCGATGGCATCGCCGGCGTACCGCCCGGGGCGGATGTCGACGCTCGAGAAGCCGCTGCATCACTACCTGAACGGCTACATCGAGCGCGTGTTCGGAGCGCGCCAGTGAGCCTGTCATGGCCGCCACGAATCTGATCGGCGTCGACGTGGGCGGCACCTTCACCGACCTCATCCTCATGGATGAGGCGACCGGACAGGTGCGCATTGCCAAGGTTCCGACCACCGTCCGCAACCAGGCGGAAGGCGTGCTGGCTGCGCTCCGCGGCGCCGGCATCGCGCCCTCCGCGATCAAGGTCCTCGTCCACGGCACGACCACCGCGACGAACGCGCTCATCGAGCGCAAGGGCGCGGTGGCGGGGCTCATCACGACCAAAGGCTTCCGCGACGTGCTCGAGCTCGGACGCCGCACGCGGCCGACGCCGTACGGGCTCAAGGGGACGTTCGAGCCGCTGATCCCGCGCGAGCTGCGCCTCGAGGTGCCCGAGCGCATGGACGCCGAAGGGCAGGTGGTCGTCCCGCTCGACGAGGACGCCGTGCGGCGGGCGGCGGAGGCGCTGCGCGCGGCGGGTGCCGAAGCACTCGTGATCCACTTCATCCACTCGTACGTGAACGACCGGCACGAGCGGCGCGCCCGCGAGATCGCGGCCGCCGTGTGGCCCAACGCGTACGTCACCGTGGGTGCCGAGCTGCTGCCCGAGTACCGGGAGTACGAGCGCGGGACGACCGCGGCCATCAACGGCTACGTACAGCCCATCATCGATCGCTACCTGCGAAGGCTCGCGTCCGAGCTTCGGCGTGAAGGAACGAAGAACGACCTGCTCATCATGCAAGGCAACGGCGGGACCATGTCGGTCGACGTCGCCGCGCGCCACGCCGTCAACACGCTGATGTCGGGGCCCGCCGCCGGCGTGAAGGCGGCCGCGCACACCGCGCTCGCGGCCGGCTATCGCAACGTCATCTCCTGCGACATGGGCGGCACCAGCTTCGACGTCGGCGTCATTCGCGACGGCGTCCCCACCGTGAGCGCGGACAAGGAGATGGGTTACGGGCTGCCCGTCCGCGTGCCGATGATCGACATCCACACGATCGGCGCCGGCGGCGGCTCCATCGCGCGCGTGAACTCGGCCGGCATCCTCCAGGTGGGGCCGGAGAGCGCGGGCGCCGAGCCGGGGCCGATCTGCTACCGCCGCGGCGGCGACGAGCCGACCACGACGGACGCGAACCTCCTCCTCGGTCGCCTGAATCCCGGCGGGCTGCTCGGCATGGCGGGGGCGGCAGAGCTGGATCGCGTGCGCGACATCTTCGACAAGAAGATCGGCGCCCACCTCGGCCTCGGCTCCGACGCCGTCGCCGCCGCGATCATCCGCGTGGCCAACGACAAGATGGCGGGCGCCATCCGCATGGTCTCGTTGCAGCGCGGCTACGATCCGCGCGACTTCATCCTGTTCGCGTTCGGCGGCGCCGGTCCTCTCCACGCGTCCGCGCTCGCGCGCGAGCTCGCCATCCCGAAAGTCCTCGTGCCCGCGCGGCCCGGTATCACCTCCGCGCTCGGCTGCCTCGTCGCCGATGTCCGCCACGACTTCGTGCGCACGATCAACCAGGACCTGGTCCGCCTGGACGTGAACGAGGCGCGCGCGATCCTGGCCGCGCAGGTGGGGGAAGGCAGGCGGCTGCTCGCCTCGGAAAGCATCGAAGTGGAGACGGTGAGCGTGCTGCACCAGGCCGACATGCAGTTCGTCGGGCAGACGCACGTGCTGACCGTCGAGATCCCGCGCACCGACTTCACCCGCGACGACCTTCTGCTCGCGTTCGAGCGCGCCTACTGGGAGCGCTTCGAGGTCGAGCTGAAGCAAATGCGCGCGCTCGTGATGAGCCTGCGCACGGCGGTCATCGGCCGCCGCCCCCCGGTGTCGTTCTCCCCGGAGGGGGCCGACGCTCCCCTTCCGGACCTCCCCTCAGGATTGCGCGGGCAAAGCCCGCGCTCGGACGCGGCTGTCCCCTCAGGGCGCCGGCGAGTGTGCTTCGAAGCAGGTTGGTTCGATACGCCAGTCTATGAGCGGGGCGGACTTCGGGCCGGCGTCCACTTCGACGGGCCCGCCATCGTGGAGCAGCTCGACTCCACCACCGTGGTGGAGCCGGGCGATCGCGTCGAGGTCGACCGGGACGGAAACCTCATCATGACCGTGCGGGGTGTGGCATGAAGCCGATCGACCCGGTCACGCTGGTCGTCGTCCAGAACGGGCTCCAGCAGGTCGCGAGCGAGATGGACCTCACCTTCGAGCGCGCGGCGTTCTCCCCCGTGATCTCCGAGGGCTTCGACCGCTCCGACGGCATCTACTCGAAGGACAACGGCGAGGTGATCGCGCAGGGCGAGCTCGGGCTGCCGATCTTCGTCGGCGTCATGCAGTTCACGACGCGCGCGGTGATCGAGCACGTCAAGGAGCGCGGCGCCGACAGCCTCGAGCCCGGCGACATCCTCATCATCAACGACCCGTACGCGGGCGGCACGCACTTGATGGACGTGAAGATGGTGAAGCCGTTCTTCTACCGCGGGCGGCTGTGGGCGTATCTCTCGAACACCGGTCACTGGCCGGACACGGGCGGCTCGGTGCCCGGCGGGTTCTCGTCGCGCGCGACGGAAGTGCAGCAGGAGGGGCTCCGCCTGCCGCCGGTGAAGCTGTTCCGCCACGGCGTCATGGACGCCGACATCCTGTCGATCATCCTCGCGAACATCCGCGTGCCTGACGAGCGGATCGGCGACATCAAGGCGCAGGTCGCCGCGCTCACGGTGGGGGAGAAGCGCCTCACGGCGCTGATCGACCGCTACGGCGAGGAGACCGTGACCGCGTGCGTGAAGGAGCTGCGCGATCGCTCCGAGCAGATGATGCGCGCGCACATCGCGAAGATCCCCGACGGGACCTACACGGGCGAGGCTGCCCTCGACTCGGACGGCATCGGGCCCGACCCGCTGACGATCCGCCTCAAGCTGAAGAAGGACGGCACCGATCTCCACTTCGACTTCTCGGAGTCGAGCCCGCCATGCCGCGGCCCGCTCAACAGCGTCATCGCGACCACGAAGGCGGCCGTGTACCTCGCGATCAAGCACATCTTCCCGGACGTGCCGATCAACGCCGGCTGCTTCGAGCCGCTGCACATCGCGGACCCGCACGGCACGTTCCTCTACGCGCGCTACCCGCGTCCCGTCTCCGGCTGCGCGGCGGAAGTGAGCGCGCGCATCGCGGAGAGCGTGTTCACCACGCTGTCGGCCGCGATTCCCGACGACCTCTTTGCGGCGCCCGCGGGCACGAGCGGCAACCTCTCGCTCGGCGGCTACGACCCGCTGAAGGAGCGGCACTACATCATGTACGTGTTCTCCGGCGGCGGGTACGGCGGCCACCTCGAGGACGACGGGCTGACGAACGGCTGCTCGACCATCGGCATCTCGAAGACGCAGCCGACCGAGGTGCTGGAGCAGCACTATCCGCTCCTGTTCGAGCAGTACGCGCTGCGCGAGCAGTCGGGCGGCGCGGGCAAGACGCGCGGCGGCTTCGGCGTCGACTACCGGATCCGCATCCGCCGCGGCGAGGGCCTGATGTCCTTCCTGATGGACCACGGCCGCGTGGGGCCGCCCGGGCTCTTCGGCGGCCACGACGGCGCGCCGAACGAAGTCATCGTGGAGCAGGGCGGCCGCACCTACACGTCGCCGCACTGGTCGAAGGACGAAGGCATTCGCGTGACGTCGGGCGACCTCGTCATCGTGCGCACGCCGGGCGGCGGCGGCTACGGCGACCCCCTCGAGCGCGATCCCGCGCGGGTCCGGCGCGACGTGGCACGCGGGTACTTCACCGCCGAGGACGCGGAGCGCGACTACGGCGTGGTGCTGCGCGGCGCGCCGCCCGCCGTCGACGCCGCTGCGACGGCACGCGCGCGCGCCGCGAGGGATCGGCTCCACCGGCAGCTCATCACCAAAGGAGACTCCGCATGAGGCGCTCGCTGCTTGCCCTCGCAGTCCTCGTGGCGCTCGCCGTGGTCAGCGCCGGCGCGCCGGATTCCGCTCACGCGCAGAAGGCGTTCAAGATCGCCGCCATCGTCCCCGTCTCGGGGCCGGCGGCCGCCTTCGGCCTCGGCTGCCAGCGCGGCCTCGAGATGGCCGCCGAAGACATCGGCGTCTTCACCGTGGCCGGTGAGAAGTACAAGGTCGAGATAGTCACGTACGACACGGTGTACGCGCCGGACAAGACGGTCGCCGCGATCAACCGCGCCGTCTACAACGACAACGTGAAGTACGGCGTGATCATCGGCGCCGGCGTGCACCCGCCGATCCTGCCGATCATCCGCGAGACCGGGTTCCTCGACTTCGCCTTCGCCGCCGCCGGCAAGCAGGTCACGAACCCGGAGAACCCGACGGTGTTCCGCATCATGGCGTCGTCGGACCAGCTCTACCAGACGTACGCCGTCGCCATCGCCGAGAAGCTCGGCGCCAAGCGCATCGCGTTCCTCGGCCCGAACGACGAGCTCGGCAAGAACGACGCGAAGGCGATCAAGGCCGAGACCGAGAAGATGAAAGCGAAGGGCGTGTCGTTCGTGGGCGATGAGTACTACGAACGCGGCGCCCGCGACTTCGGGCCGGCGCTGCTGCGCCTGATCGCGCAGAAGCCTGACATCATCGACACCGACGGCTCGCCCACGGGCTCGATCGCGCTCATCGCGAAGCAGGCGCGCGAGCTCGGCTACAACGGCTACTTCGTCAACACCACGGCCGTGCTCGAAGCCAAGGCCATCTCGGACATCGCGGGCAAGGCGGGCGAGAACATCATCGCGCTCCGCATCTGGGCGAACCCGCCGACGAAGCTCTACAGCGAGCTCGCCGAGCGGCACCAGAAGAAGTACGGCGAGGCGGCGCCCGGCACGCTCTGGGAGACGTACGGCGCCGCGCGCTGGCTCGTCGACACCATCACCAAGGCCGGCACCTTCGACACGAAGCAGGTCGCCAACGCGCTGGCCGGCTCGAGCTACGCCAACCATCCCTTCGGCCCCGCGTTATGGGGCGGAGAGAAGACGTACGGCATCAAACGGCAGATCGTCATTCCGATCCCCGCGTCAATTCTGAAAAATGGCAAGTGGGAGCCGTTCGACGTGAAATCCGGCAAGTTCGACTAGTCCGGGATGGGGGGTCGAGGAGCGCCACGGGCTCCCCGCGGCACTCCGAGCGATGGGGGGTCTGGGGGCCATGTCGGGGCCCCCAGCTTGAACTGACCTGGACCTCTACCTCCACCTCATCGCGCAAGGGCTCGCCATCGGCCTGCTCACGGGCATCCTCTACGTGCTCATCGCGCTCGGGCTCACGCTGATCTACGGCATCCTGCACATCGTCAACTTCGCGCACGGCGAGATCTACATGCTGGGCGCGATGGGCGTGTTCTACGCCCACGTCATCCTCAAGCTGCCCATCGCGGTGACGCTCGTGGCCATCCTCGTGCTCTCGCTGCTGCTGGGGCTCGTCGTCGAGCGCGCGTTCTTCCGCTCGCTGCGTGGCCGGTGGCTGCAGCTCGTCGTCGCGAGCGTCGGCCTGTCGCTCATCATCCAATCGCTCGCCTGGGTCGCGTTCGGCATCCAGGAGAAGCACGTCCCGTCGTTCTTCACCGGGATCGTGTCCTTCGGGGGTGTGCGCCTGCCCGTCGAGCGCCTGGTCGCCGCCGCGGTGGGCGCGGTCCTCGTGGCGCTCCTCTACCTGCTCGTGTACCGGACGAAGGTCGGGCTCGCCATGCGCGCGATCGAGGAGGACGAGGAGACCGCCCGCATGCTCGGCATCAACGCCGACGGCGTCGCCGCGCTGGCGTGCGCGATCGGCTTCGCGCTCGCCGCGCTCGCGGGCGCCTTCGTCGCGCCCATCTACTCGCTGAACCCGGGGATGGGGCTCGAAGTCATCCTGATGTCGTTCCTCATCATCATCGTGGGTGGGCTCGGGAGCATCAGCGGCACCGTCCTCGCCGGGTTGCTGATCGGCGTGCTGCAGTCCGTGGGGGGCGTGCTGGTGGGCGCGGAGGCGGCCTACGGGCTCGTCTTCGTCGTGATGATCGTCGTCCTCATCTTCCGCCCCGCCGGCCTGCTCGGGAAGGCATGAAGCGCGGCCTGCTCGGCCTGGTCATCGCGGCGCTGGCGCTTCTGCCGCCGCTGGGCGAGCCCTACGTGCTGCACGTGGCCATCGTCGTCCTCATCCACGTGGTCTACGCGCAGGCGCTCTACGTCATCATGCGGATGGGTTACCTGTCGTTCGGCCACGCGGGCTACATCGCGCTCGGCGGGTACACCTCCGCGCTCCTGGCGACGAAGCTCGGGATCAGCCCGTGGATCGGCTTCCTCGCCGGCGGCATCCTCGCCGCGCTCTTCGCGTGGGCGCTCGGCACGGTGACGCTGAAGCTGCGCGGCATCTACTTCAGCCTGTCGGTGTTCGCCTTCGCGGAGGTCGTCAGCGCCGTCTTCCGGGCGTTCGAGGTGTTCGGCGGCCCCGCCGGTATCGCCGCGGTGCCGCGGCCCGCGCTCTTCGGGACGCGACTCAACACGCATCTGCAGTTCTACTACGTGGTGCTGGTGGTCTCGCTCGTCTCGCTGTTCTTCCTCTACCGGCTCCAGTGGACGCGCTTCGGCTTCACGCTCCTCGCCCTGCGCACGAGCGCCACGGAGGCGCTCGCGGAGAGCCTCGGCATCAACGCCGCCCGTCACAAGACGTTCGCGTTCGTCGTCTCGTGCTTCTTCTGCGGGGTGATGGGCGCCGTGCACGTCCACTACCTCCGCTTCGTCAGCCCCTTCGTGTTCACGTTCTTCCTGTCGACGGACCTGATGGTGTACGTCATGGTGGGCGGGCTCGGCAGCTACTGGGGGCCGATGCTGGGCACGGTGCTGCTCACGGGCCTCGGCGAGCAGCTCTTCGCGGCCGGGTACTACAAGAGCCTCGTCTACGCAGTCGTGCTCCTCGTCGTCATCCTCGCGGTGCCGGGTGGCCTCATCTCGCTGCCGCGGATCTTCCGGCGCGGCGCGCGCGAGCACGCGGTGCCGGAGGCCGCGGAAGCGACCGCCGCCCGCGAGCGCTGAGCATGCTCGAGATCCGCTCCATCACCAAGCAGTTCGGCGGCCTCATGGCGCTCCAGGAGGTGGCGTTCATGGTGAACCGCGGGGAGCTGGTCGCCCTCGTGGGGCCCAACGGCGCCGGGAAATCGACGCTGTTCAACATCATTGCGGGCGCGTTTCCGCCGACGCAGGGCCAGATCGTCTTCAACGGCCGGGACGTGACCGGGCTCTCGAGCCACGACCTCGCGCGCCTCGGCATCGCCCGCACCTTCCAGCAGACGACGCTCTTCGGCGAGCAGACCGCGCTCGAGAACGTGCTGCACGGACGGCACCGGCACGTGCCGGCACGTCTGCTCGCCGGGCTGCTCGCGACGCGATCGTACCGGGAGGAGCAGCGCGAGGTCGAGCGGCACGCGCTCGCCGTGCTCGAGCTCCTCGGCATCGCGGCGTATCGCGACGCGATCGCCGCCGACCTGCCGCTCGGCATCCAGAAGCTGCTCACCGTCGCCATGGCGCTCGCGACCGACCCCGTCCTGCTCCTGCTGGACGAGCCGGCGGCCGGGCTTTCCCACGACGAGGCGACGCGGATGATGAACCTGGTCGCCTCCGAGATCCGGCAGCGCTGCACGGTCGTCCTCGTCGAGCACAACATGCGCATCGTCGCGAGGTGGTGCGATCGCGCCGTCGTGCTCCACTTCGGCCAGAAGATCTACGACGGCACGCCGGGTGGGCTCACGCAGGACCAGCGCGTGGTGGACGCGTACCTCGGCGTGGCGGAGCTCGGATGATCAGCGGCGTTCTGCTGGACGTCGATGACATCGAGGTCACGTACGGCAAGGCGCGCGCCGTGAACGGCGCCACCGTGCGGGTGCCGCGCGGCTCCATCACCGCGATCGTCGGACCGAATGGCGCCGGCAAGACCACGCTGCTGAAGGCGGTGTGCGGGCTGCAGCCGCTCCGCGCCGGCCACATCCGCTGGAATGGCAGCCGCATCGACGGCCGCGCGTCACGCGAGATCGCGGCACTCGGCATCGCGCACGTGCCCGAGGGGCGCCGCATCTTCGGCAAGATGACGGTGCTCGAGAACCTGCGGCTTGGCGCCTATCTCCGCAACGACGCGGCGGAGGTCGCGCGCACGCTCGACATGGTGTTCCAGGCGTTCCCGCGGCTGAAAGAGCGTCAGACGCAGCGCTCCGGCAGCCTCTCGGGCGGCGAGCAGCAGATGCTCGCGATCGGCCGCGCGCTCATGGCATCGCCGACGCTCATCATGGCCGACGAGATGTCGCAGGGCCTCGCGCCGGTGATCGTGCAGGAGGTGTATCGACGCCTGCTCGAGGTGAATCGCCAGGGCGTGACCATCCTGCTCGTGGAGCAGAACGCGCGGCTCGCGTTCACGCTCGCGCAGCTCGTCTACGTGATGGAGCAGGGCCGCGTGGTGCTCGAGGGGCCGTCGGCCGAGGTCGCGGCGAGCGAGCACGTGCAGAAGGCGTATCTTGGCGTGAGCTGACCTCGCTTGCCCGCCGTCCATCGAGGGTGTTAAATCGCGCCATTCCGCACAGGAGGTGTCCCGATGGTCCGCGCGGCGCTGGTCCAGTTCAGCGGTCACGAGTCCAAGGAGATCAACGTCCAGAAGGCGGAGGACCTCGCGCGGCAGGCGGCGGGCAACGGCGCCAGAATCATCTGCCTCCCCGAGCTGGCCACCACCATCTACTTCTGCTTCGACCGCGACACGAAGTGGTTTGCGGCCGCCGAGCCGATCCCCGGCCCCGCGGTGAACCGCCTCGCCAGAGTCGCCAGGGAGACGGGCACGGTCATCGTCTACCCGCTCTACGAGAACGACAACGGCACGCGCTACAACACCGCCGCCGTCCTGGGCCCGGACGGCAACCTGATCGGCAAGTACCGCAAGATGTCCATCCCCCAGATCCTCCGCACCGTGAAGCCGGGCGAGACGCCGGCCGACGAGCGCTTCTTCTTCGCGCCGGGCAACCTGGGCTTCCCGGTCTTCGACACGCCGTTCGGCGTCAAGATCGCGATCCTCATCTGCTACGACCGCCACTTCCCCGAGGCGGCGCGCATCCTCGGCCTCAAGGGCGCTCACCTGCTGCTCGTGCCGACGGCGACCTACCGCGAATGGATCCGCGAGGTCTGGGAGATCGAGCTGCGCGGCCACGCGATCGCCAACATGTTCTACGTCGGCGGCGTCAACAAGGTCGGCAAGGACGTCGGGGGCCCCGCCGACCGCCACTACTTCGGCACCGCGCTCTTCATCGACCCCAAGGGCAACGTCATGGGCCGCGCGGGCGACAAGCAGGACGAGATCCTCTACGCCGACATCGACCCGAAGGCGTGCGACGACGTGCGCGACCTCTGGGGCTTCTTCAAGTTCCGGCGCCCCGACGCTTACGGCGAGATCCTGAAAGACACGATCTGACACCGTGACCGCCGACCTGTTCGTCAAGGGCGCGCGGGTCGTGAAGCCCGACGCGGTCGTCGAGTGCGGCCTGGCGATCCGCGACGGCGTGATCGCCGCCGCGCTGGCACCGGGCGAGACGGTGGACGCGCGGCGCACGATCGATGCCGGCGGGCGGTACGTCCTGCCCGGGCTCCTCGACACGCACCTGCACCTCGGCACCGCGGCGCAGTCGTTCGCCGGCGACTGCGCCAGCGAGAGCCGCCACGCGGTCACCGGCGGGGTGACCACGCTCCTGCCCTTCGTCATCACCCGAGGCTCGTATGTCGAGGCGCTGCCGGAGATGCAGAAGGCCGTCGGCGCCGGGAGCCTCGTGGACATGGTGTTCCACGCGATCATCATCCGCGAGGCGCAGATCGATGAGATCCCGCGTCTCGCGCACGAGTTCGGGGTGCGCTCGTTCAAGACGTTCATGGCCTACAAGGGGCGCGAGATCTCGCCGAGCGGCATCCAGGGCATGGGCGATGACCAGATCTTCTCCGTCTTCCGGCAGGTGGCGAAGATTCCGGGCGGCATCGCCATCGTCCACTGCGAGAACATGGAAGTGATCGATCTGCACCAGCAGCCGTTCATCGCCGCCAACCGCCAGGACACCGCGGCGTGGTCCGACGCGCGCCCCGTCTTCGGCGAGCTGGAGGCGATCCGCCGCATGGTCGCCTTCGCCGAAGCCACCGGCATCGAGCTGCTGATCCCTCACATGGGCGTCGGGCTCGGCTCCGAGTTCCTCCGCCAGAAGGCGTGGGGCGGCGGGCGCGTGGCCACCGAGACGTGCCCCCACTACCTGCTCTTCGACAAGGACACGGACCGCGGCGTCATGGGCAAGGTGAACCCGCCGCTCCGGAGCGTCGAGCACGTCGAGGCGCTCTGGCAACGGCTCGTCGATGGCACGGTCGACGTCCTGGGCTCCGACCACTGCCCGTTCACGAAGGCGGTCAAGGGCACCGACCTCTGGTCCGCGCGCGCCGGCATCACGGGCGGCAGCGCGATGATCTTGCCCGTGCTCCTCACGGAGGGTGTGCGGCGCGGCCGGCTCAGGATCCAGCGCGTGGTCGAGCTGACGTCCGCCAACGCCGCGCGGCTCTTCGGGCTCTACCCGAGGAAGGGCGCGCTCGAGGTGGGCTCGGACGCCGACCTCGTCATCGTGGATCTCGACCGCGAGGTGAAGGTGGATCTGCGAACGCTCAACTCCGTCGTCGATTTCAGCCCCTACGAGGGCTGGGTCGCGCGGGGCTGGGCGGCCACGACGATCGCCGGCGGCCAGGTCGTGTACGAGAAGGGCGAGGTCGTCGCCGAGCGTCCCCGCGGCCGATACCTCGCGCGCGGCGGCTAGAAGCGCGATGGTCAGCTTCGGCCTCATGTTCCGGCCCGGCCACTTCCCGCTCCCCCACATGCTCGCGTGCATCAAGGTCGCCGAGGACGTGGGCTTCGATCACGTCTGGTTCGGCGACTCACACCTCATCTGGCACGAGGTCGGGCCCTACCTCACCGCCGCCGCCATGTCGACAAAGCGGATGCGCGTGGGGCCGCTCGTCTCCAACCCGGTGACGCGGCATCCCACCGTGGTGGCGAGCATGCTCGCGACGCTCGGCCAGCTCTTCGACGGCCGCGCGGTGCTGGGCGTCGGCCGCGGCGACAGCGCCGTGCGCACGCTCGGGTTGCCACCGATGAAGCTCGCGGAGTTCCGCGACGCGCTCCGCCTCATGCGGCGGCTCTGCCGCGGCGAAGAGGCCGAGGTGAACGGCGCGACGATCCGCTTCGCCTGGCTGACGCGCCCGGTGCCGGTGCTGCTCGCGGCGTACGGTCCCCGCGTCATCGAGCTCGCCGGAGCGGAGGCCGACGGGCTGATCCTCCAGCTCGCCTCGCCGAGCGTGGTCGAGTGGGCGATGGGCCACGCTCGCCGGGGTGCCGAACACTCGGGCCGTGCGCCCGACGGATTCGAGGTCGTCGCCGCCGCGCCGACGTACGTCTCCGCCGACCGCGAGCGGGCGCTCTCGCGCGTGCGCGGCTTTCCCGCGACGATCTCGAACCACGTCAAGGACCTGCTCCGCCATTACCAGCCGTCGGAGCTGCCGGCGGAGCTGGTCGAGGGCATGGAGCGCGTCGCCAACTACGACTATCTGAAGCACGGGCAGCCCGACGCGCCGCACACGCGAGCGGTCACGGACGCCATGGCCGAGCGCCTGACGCTGATCGGCACCGCCGAGGAGATCCGCGCCAAGATCGGGCGCCTCGCGAAGGCCGGCGTCACGCACGTGTGTCTCTACGTCGGGATCGTGGAGCCGGAGCTGCACATCTCGACGCTCGAGACCTACGGGCGTGAGATCATTCCCCACTTTCGCTGATCGCCGTTTCGCACTCCGAGCCAAGGAGGCAGTGAGCCATGGCACTCCCGGTGGCCGCAACGCTCCTCGTCGCGTTCGCTCTCGCCCTCGCCAGTCCATCGTCGGCGCAGCAGGAGAACGTCCTGAACGTCGGCAAGTACACGCAGCTGGGCTCCTACGACCCGCACGCGGGCGCGCTCGACACGCTGTGGTGGACGGGCAACAACTTCTACGAGTCGCTGCTCGACCTCAACGAAGACCTGAGCGGGCCGCGCCCGGTGCTGGCCACCGCGTGGACCGCGTCCAGCGACGGCAAGACGTACACGTTCAAGCTGCGTGAGGGCGTCAAGTTCAGCGACGGGACCCCGTTCGACTCGGCGGCCGTCAAGCTCTCCGTGGAGCGGGCCCAGGCGCTGAAGAAGGCGGCGTTCCTCTACGTCAAGCCGATCACGAGGGTGGAGACGCCGTCGCCGAGCACGGTCGTCTTCCACCTCGAGCAGCCGAGCAACACCTTCCTGCCCGGGCTCCGGTTTCTCCTCGTCGTCAGCCCCAAGGCGCTCAAGGACCAGGACAAGGGCGACCAGGCCCAGGGGTGGCTGCGCGACCACACGGCCGGCACCGGACCGTACGTGCTGGAGAAGTGGGAGCCCAATATCATCCACGTCGGCAAGAAGAACGCGCACTACTGGCGCGGCTGGCCCGCCAACAAGTTCACCACGATCAACCTGCGCCACATCTACGAGCCCGAGACCCAGCGGCTCATGGTCGAGAAGGGCGAGCTCGACTGGTCGGAGAACGTCACGAAGGACGCGCTGCCCGCGCTCAAGCGGAACCCGAACCTCACCGTCTACGAGAAGCTCGGCACGAGCCTCATGGTGACCTACCTCAACACCAACGTGGCGCCCACGAAGGACCTCCGGGTGCGCCAGGCGCTCCATCACCTCTGGAACCAGGAGGCCTTCAACGTCATCACCGGCCACGCGGTGAACCAGGGCCCGCTCTTCACGCCGCTCCTGGGCAAGGACTGGCGCATGGAGAACCCCTATCCGTACAACCCGGACAAGGCCAAGAAGCTCCTGGGCGAGGCGGGCTATCCCAACGGCGGGTTCACGCTGCGCTTCCAGTCGCAGAAGGGCGACGTCGACAAGCGGGCGATGTTCGAGGTGCTCCAGGCCGAGGTGAACAAGCTGAACATCAAGGTGGAGTTCTTCGACGACACGTGGCCCGCGCTCGTGAAGCGGGCCACCGACTGGGGGCGGGACAAGAGCCCCGACACGGCGATCCACCTGTTCGGCTACTTCCGCCCCATGTTCATCACGACGCCGCACGACTTCCTGTTCCACATGTACCATTCGGACGGGAACCCCATGAAGGGCGGGCGGAACTTCACCTACTACTCGAACCCGGAGTACGACAAGCTCATCAACGAGGCGATGACGACCACCGATCGCGACCGTGAGCTCAAGCTCTCGCGCCAGGCCGCGGAGCTCGTGTGGCGCGACGCGGCCCTCATCGTCAACGGCCGCATCGTCGACAAGTTCGTCGCGCGCAAGGACGTCAAGGGCTTCGTCTACCTCGGCGACCGGGTCTCGTTCCGCTACTACGACATGTACCGCGAGCGCTGAGCCCGCCCTGCGCGCGATGCGTCTGCGCCGGCTCCTGGGCGGTGGCCCCTCCGTCCTCGGGGCGGCCGCCGTCCTGGTGGTCGCCGGGGTCATGACGCTCGCGCCGCAGCTCTTCACGAGCCGCGACCCCAACGCGATCGTGTTCATGGAGCGCCTCGAGGCCCCGAGCCTCGCCCACCCGTTCGGCACGGATGAGAACGGCCGCGACCTCTGGGCGCGCGTGGTCTACGGCGCGCAGCCGACGCTCACGGCCGCCGTGGCGTTGATCCTGATCTCGCTCGTCGTGGGCTCGCTCGCCGGGCTGGTGATCGGCTACGCCGGGCGGCGGGCCGACGAGGTGCTGATGCGGGTGACCGAGTTCTTCCTCGCCTTCCCGCAGATCGTCTGGGCGCTGGCGATCGCGTCGGTCATCGGACGCGGGCTGGTCGTCTGCGTGCTCGCACTCAGCCTCACCTGGTGGGCCCAGTACGCGCGCCTCATGCGGGCGCAGGTCCTCGTCTACAAGGAGCGCGAGTTCATCCTCGCCTCACGGGCCCTCGGGCAGCGGGCGTGGTGGATCCTCTTGCGGCATCTGCTGCCGAACTGCTTTTCGCCCGTGCTCGTCAAGGCCACCATCGACGTGAGCCTCGCGATCTTATTGCTGGCGGCGCTCTCGTTTCTCGGCGTGGGGGCGCAGCCGCCGATGCCCGAGTGGGGCGCGATGGTGACGATCGGCCGCAAGTACCTGCTCGACTATCCCTGGTACGCGACCTTCCCCGGCCTCGCGATCTTCGTGGTGGTGCTGGCCTTCAACATCCTGGGCGAACGCGTGCGCGACGCGCTCGACCCCGCGAGCAAGATCTATGTCCGCTCGTAGTGCGAACCGCCGCACCCACGCGCAGGCGCGAGGGGCGCCGTGCGGCTGATCCTCCAGCGCGTGCCGCTCCTGGTGATTCTCCTGGCCGCGATCTCCCTCGCCGTCTTCATGCTGGCGCAGCAGCTCCCCGGTGATCCGGCCTTCATCGCCGCCGGCGGCGGGGACGCGACTCCCGAGATGATCGCCCACGCGCGCGAGCGCCTCGGCCTCGACCGGCCGGGCTGGGTCCGCTACCTCTACTACATGCGCAACGCGCTGCAGGGCGACTTCGGCCGTTCGATGGTCAACGGCAAGCCGGTGATCGAGGACATCAGGAAGTTCTGGCCGGCGTCGCTCGAGCTCGCGCTGGCCGCCATCGCGATCAGCGCCGCGGCCGGCATCCCGCTCGGTGTCCTCTCCGCCGTACACGCCGGCCGCTGGCTCGACCGGCTGATCACGCCCGGCTCGGTGTTTCTCGGCTCGATGCCGATCTTCTGGCTCGGCCTCATGGCGGTGCTGGTCTTCTACCGGCTGCTGGACCTCCTCCCCGCGGCCGGCCGCCTCTCCGTGAGCACGGCGCCGCCGGCGACGGTGACCGGGCTGTACCTGGCCGATGCACTGCTGGCTCGTGATGCCGCGGTCTTTGGCGACGCGCTCCGCCATCTCATCCTCCCCGCGTCGATCCTCTCCGTGATCTCGCTGGCGATGATCACGCGCGTCACGCGCGCGGCGATGCTCGACATCCTCCACGAAGACTATCTGCGAACGGCCCGCGCCAAGGGCGTCCCCGAGTCGCGCGTTGTCCTCAAGCACGCGCTCCGGAACGCGTCGGTGCCGATCCTCACCGTCGTCGGCCTGCAGCTGGGCCAGCTCATCGGGGGCGTCGTCATCACCGAGACGATCTTCTCGTGGCCCGGCCTCGGCCTCTATGCCGTCACCGCCGTCGAGAACCAGGACTACCCCGCCCTCATGGCCTTCACGCTCGTCACCACGGTCGTCTATGTCCTCATCAACCTCCTCGTGGACCTGCTCTACCCGCTGCTGAATCCACAAGTCCGCGCCTGAGCCCATGGACCTGATCGTGAGGAGTGCCCGGCGCCGCCACCCCAATCGCCGCGCGATAGTCGGGCGCCCGGTCAGACGGCGGCGCGGGTCGGCGCGGGCTCCCGAGCGGCAGCCGGGTGAACGGCGCCTGCGGGCAGGTTCACCACCGGGCCGTACATCTCGGGGCGGCGGTCGCGGTAGTAGCCCCAGAGCTCGCGGAGCTTCGGGAGCGCCGAGAGGTCCACGTCAGCCACGGTGATGTCGTCCTTCGTGGCCGAAGCCTCCGCGAGGATCTCGCCGCGCGGCGAGACGATCATGCTGTTGCCGTGGTGATCGCGCTTGGAGCCGCCGACGTCCACGCCCACCTTGTTGACGCCGCAGACGTAGTAGGCGTTCACCACCGCGTGGGCGCGGAGCTCCAGGTCCCAGAGGTATCTCGTCATGCGGGTCGTGGCGGTGGGCACGAACACGATCTCCGCGCCGCCGAGCCCCAGCACGCGCGCCCCCTCGGGGAAGTGCCGGTCATAGCAGATGAGGAGGCCAATGCGCGCGAACGGCGTCGCGAAGGTCGGAAAGCCGAGGTCGCCGGGCGTGAAGTAGAACTTCTCGTTGCCCCGCGGCTCGGTGCTCTGTGCCGTGTCCATGAGCGGGATGCTCGACTTCCGGTACTTGCCGATCAGGTGGCCGTCGGGGCCGATGACGGTTGCGCTGTTGAAGTAGCGCCCGTCCGGGGCACGCTCGAAGATGGGCGCGATCACGACCGTGGCGGTCTCCCGCGCGACGTCGCTCATGCGGTCGATCGTCGGCCCGGGGATCGGCTCGGCCCAGTCGAAGTACTCGCGTCGCGTCTCGACGCAGAAGTACATCGTGCTGAACAGCTCGGGCAGGCAGATGATGCGGGCGCCGCGGTCCGCCGCCTCGCGCACCATGCGGATCGCCGTCTGGATGTTGGTCTCCTTGTCGGCGTTCCCGGCGAACTGCACCCCCGCGATCGTGACCATTGCGCCGCCCTCCTGGATTGACGTCGGGGGGAGCGAGCGCCGCTCCGCCCCGACACCCCCCCACCGCTCGGGACTCAGCGAAATGCCGGCATCACCTGCTCGGCCCAGTCTCGCATGAAGCGCAGCTTGTCATCGAAGTGGATGCTGATCCAGAACCGGCGGGCTCCGGCCTCGACGGCGCGCTCGAGCGTCTTGATGCACTCGGCGGGCGTGCCGGCGAAGGCGAAGCGGTCGGCGAGGTAGTCGACGAGCCCCAGCTCTTCGATGAGCCGGCAGTTCGCGCTGCCCGGCTGCACGTGGTCGGCGAACGCGTAGCGCTCGCCGAGGGTCTTGACCTTGCCGAGCAGCTCCGGCGGGATGTGCTTGCCCTCCGTCGTGAAGCGCGAGAGGTGGTTGCCCGCCGCCGCCAGCGACATCTTGATCTCCTCGATCGCCTCCCGCCGGCTCGCCGCGATGTTCGCGTCCGGCCACCACCACATCTCGACCCCCTCGGGATCGCGCCCCGCCTCCCGCGCGCCCGCGTGGACCTGGGCGATCGAGTCGCGGATGATCTCGGGCCGGATTCCGGTCCTCACGACGACGCCGTCGGCGATCTGCCCGGCCAGGCGGAGCGTCTTCGGGCCGGAGGCGGCAAGGAAGAGCGGCACACGGACCCGCGACCACGTGAAGCGCGCCGTCGTGCCGTGGTACTCGGCGCGGCCGGTCGTCATTAGATTCCGGATCACCAGCGCGTATTCACGCAGCTCGGCGAGCGGTACTGGCTTGAGCCCGATGTTGTACGCGGCGCTGTCGCCGCTGCCGATGCCGACCATGGTGCGCCCGGGCGCCAGCTCTGCGAGCGTCGCCGCCGCCGACGCGGCGACCGCCGGGTGGCGCGTGACGGGGGTGATCACGCGGGGGCCGAGCCTGATGCGCTCCGTGTTCGCCGCGCACAGCCCCAGGGTCACGTACACGTCGCGACAGATCGACTGCGAGTCCGAGAGGCCGAGGATCGCATAGCCGTGGCGCTCGACCGCCCGGGCCCATTCGACGATTTCGCGGGCCGGCGCCGTCGGCATGAAGTTGATCCCGAACTCGACGCTCATGCCGTCCCTCCGGCCGCCGGCCCGCGGGCCACGTAGCGGCCCCAGCCCGGCTTGCCGACCGTCTCGCCGTCCTCCATCATGACCCGCCCGCGGACGATCGTCGTCGTGGCCATCCCCTTGAACGTCCAGCCCTGGTAGACGCTCACCTCGCAGAGACAATGATAGAAGCGGTCATCGACACGGACCTCGCGCTCGGGATCGACGAGCACGATGTCGGCATCCGCGCCGGGAATCAGCGCGCCCTTCCTGGGATAGAGCCCGAAGACCTGCGCCGTGTTCGTGGCGCCGATGCGCGCCAGGTCCTCGATCGAGATCCGCCCCGCGTGCACGCCGAACGTCAGCATCACCGGCAGGAAGTGTTCCAGCCCCCCGCGGTTGCCCGAGCGCGCCGCCCAGATGTTGTCGTGCTTGCTGCCGGCGCCTTGCTTCGTCGCACGCGTGCGCCCGCCCGTGCCGTGGTCGGAGCCGAGACACGTCACGCCGCCGTCGTGGAACGCGCGCCAGAGGCGCTCGCAGTCCGCTCGCGCCCTGAGCGGCGGGTTTACCTTTCCCCAGCAGCCGATCTCCGCCTCCATGTCGCCCGTGTGCGTGAGGTGGTGCGGCGTCGCCTCCGCCCACACCGGCCGGCCGTCCCGGCGCGCCGCCGCGACGAGGTCGGCCGCCTCCGCGGTCGAGAGATGCGCGATGTACACCGGCGCGCCGGCGGCCCTGGCCAGCTCGATCGCCAGATGCACGCCTGTCGCCTCGGCGACGTTCGGCCGCGCCTCGCTCCACGCTGCGAGGTCGCGCCTCCCGGACGCGCGCAGCTCCTCCTCGAGCACGGCGATCAGATCGATGTCCTCGGCGCGGACGATCACGATCGCCGGCGCCCCCTGGCGCGCGCAGAACCGGAGCGAGCGGAACAGCATCCCGCTGTCCGACGGCCCGCCGAGACGCATCACCGGCGCCGGCTTCCCAAGGCCTTTCTCGGTTTGTTTGAGAAGACCGACGCCGTTCGCTATGACGCTCTGGACTAGGCATGGTGGCGACGACAGACCGGCGATTGGGAAGGGCTCCGGCAACACCCTTCGTGACAGCTGGGTGGTCCTATGTGAGTAGGGCGACGACGGTCCCGCAGGGACGCTAGAACGGAAACCACCCGCGTTGTCCCCAGGCCGGCATTAGCGGCCCCCACGATCCCCGGCTCAGGAGAATCAGCCCCAGGAACAAGAGCCCGGTGAGTGCTATCACGATGAGCACGGCGAACAGAATGACGTTGGGCCGTGGGCGTCTCATCGTTGCCCCGTTCTAGCGTCCGCCGCCGAACAGCGCAAGGGGCTTCCGGTCGCCGCCACCCGCCGTCGCCTGCTGCTTCCGCCCCACCCTCGGCTTCCTCCATCTCGTGCCGCGCGCTCCCGATCTGCGGTTGCCTGCATCGCTGGCTCGACACGTGGACCGGCCTCGGCCTGGTCCTCGCCGGCGTCGAGCGGCAGGGGTCTCGGTTCTCGCTGAGCCACATCGCTGAGGGCGAGTGGCGCGCGTACTTTATGGCGAGCCCGATGTTCGCGCCGCCGGGGTCCGGGGTGGCGCCGACGCCGTGGCAGGCGGTGCAGCGGGCGACGTCGAATGGCGGTCGTCAGCGGCCCGGCGGCCCGCGCCCGACGTGGAGCGGCGCGGCCCGGGTGGCGATCAGGCCGTGCCGCCATGCGACCGGCGGAGGGGACGTCGCGCGTCCGCGCCAGACGGATACTTTCTTATTGGCGCTGAAGATCACTCCACGCGCAGTGTTAGGCTTGGCGTCCTATCCTGAGTGTCGTGGCTTCCTCGCACCTCAGACGCGCACGTGCCCGCGTCGAGAGCTTCTCAACGAGGCCGACGATCGCTCGTTCGGCAACTTCCACCTTTTCCGCCGCCTGATTGCGCAGACGCGGGATATGTTCCCCCCGAAAGTTGCTCAGTCCACCAGACCAGTACGTGGCGGCAATACCGCCGGCTAGGGCACCGAAGACAAAACCCAGCATGGTCTTCTCCTTCCACTCTTGAAACTGTGGAGGCGGACGCGACGTCGATGGCCGCGCCCGCCCCCGATCCCGATGACGCCGCCGGGGCTTGATCTGTTGTTCGGTCCCCCCACGCATGCCGGACTAACGGGCGGCGTTGGAGCCTCGCGACCCAGGAAAGCTTAAGGGAGCTAAGCCGCCGCTTCAAGGGCTCCAGCCGCCCCAGTTGGGTAACATCCTTGCCTGGCCGGCGGCGGCGCCGCCATATAGCGACCGGCGGCCCAGGCCTGCTTTCTACGCGGCGCGATCGCCCCTGCCGCTGTATTCGGACTTGGCCTTCGTCTTCGTCGCCTTCCGGCGTCGATCGGCAGCCATGCTGAATCTTCGAGCAACCGCGGTGCCACTGACGTTGACCGCCGCGCGACAATCAATCCGGTGGGTCCCGCAGTACGCCCCGATGCAGCCCTCGCTCGTCCGCGAGCCTTTCCACCGCGCTGGCTGGATCGACGAAGAGCAGGTGGACGGCGGATGGTGACGTAAAGCTCGGTCCACAAGACTTGCCTTGTCGGCGCAGTAGCACCAAAGAGTGGATCGCATCGCGCGAATTATCTTCAGTTTCCCTGTTGCACCGCGATAGCGTGATGGCCATGAATAATTTTGTCTTGGTCGGAATGGCCGCTGCTCTCACAGGCCCACTGCAGTGGCTTCTAGGGACGCGCCTTCGGTCCATGACGCTCGTCCGCGAGGCATTCTTCTGGCGGTTGCAGCGTGACTTGCGGAAACAGAGAACAATAGTGTAGACGCGCCTGAAAGCTACGTTCGGGCTGCGGCACGCAACGGCGGTCAAGAGAGATGGAGCTGGGGCCGTCTTGCCGTTCATATTCATGGACACAGCCGGGCGATCGAACCGGGCCTTGCCCGGGGAGTTTCTTCCCCCGGGGCTCGTGTTTGATCCGGCGTGCGCGGTGTGGTGGGGGTGGCGCCGGAGTCGAGGACGGGGCGGATGCGGGATCTCG
>Ga0184632_10000196_pt1 | contig 21583 bp, 21 predicted proteins | sample PLM31_50_b1_FD_133153 | JGI IMG/M metagenome (GOLD analysis project Ga0184632, IMG submission 133153) | Groundwater sediment microbial communities from an aquifer in East River, Colorado, USA - PLM3-1_50_b1 | ecosystem: Environmental > Terrestrial > Soil > Riparian zone | place: USA: East... | reverse complement strand
CTGCCGGACCTCACGTACGAGCTCCGCGTGCCGCGGCCGGTCGAGGATGCAGACGGTCAGCTCATGATCGACGGGAGAGGGGCCGGCGGCCGGGGTTCAGAGCATGGTGCGGAGGGCGTCATCGAGGTCGGTCGGTTCGAGGCCGAATGTCTTCTGGGCGGCGGATGAGTCGAGCACGAACGGCCGGTCGAACTGGTAGCGCATCTCGATGAACTCCTTCGCCGCCGGGTTCACCAAGCCGCCGAGCCGCAACACGGCATTGGACATGGTCCGCAGTCTGGGTTGAGGCGCGCCGGCCAACCTGGCATAGCGCGTCGCGGCCTCCCGCAGCGTGGTCGCCGGATTGGTCGGGACGTGCCAGGCTCGACCAAACGACCGCTCGTCGGCGCCGAGCGTCACGAGCGTGCGGGCCGCGTCTCCGGTGTAGGTCAAGCTGTGCGGGACATCAAAGTTGACCGGCGCGAGGGCGCGCTTTCCGGCCCGGATCGCCGGAAGGACCATCTCGCTGAAAATGGACCTCCCACCGGCACCGACGAAGTCGCTGGCGCGGGCCTCGGTGGCGCGGATCCGGCCGGCCTGATGGGCCTCGAGCAGGTCGCGCCACATCCGCGCGCGGATGCGGCCCTTCACGGTCGTTGCGGCGAGCGGCAGGTCCTCGGTCATCTGCCCCTCCACTGGCCCATACCCGTACAGATTGCTCATCGTGACGAGTACGGCTCCGGACCGCTCCGCTGCGGTGAGGATCGCCGTTGCCAGCGGCGGCCACTCGGTTGGCCAGTGGTGGTAAGGCGGGTTGGCGCAGTTGTAGAGTGCCGCCGCACCGACGACGAGGTCGGTCAGCCGGTCGGCGTCGCTGGCGTCGGCCGAGACGCGCTCGATCGACTTGTGGTCGGGGCCACCACCGCTGCGGGTCACGATCCGTACCCGGTGACCCTCGTCGGCGAGCCGGCGGGCCGTGGCGGAGCCGATGGGGCCGGCCCCGACGATGACGTGTAGCGCCATGAGATCCTCCTTGGGAGAGAGCAGTGCTCTCTGTTCGGCACAATAGTCACGCAGACAGGTGGTCCGTGTCAAGAGCAGTGCTCTCGTTTGTGTGCGATACTTCCAGCCATGCCGGAGATGAGCAGCTCACGCCCGCCAGCAGCTTCACTGCGGGCGAGGGTGCGCGCCGGGATGATGGACGAAATCAAACAGATCGCCCGGCGCCAACTCGCCGAACACGGCGCGCCGAATCTCTCGCTGCGAGCCGTCGCCCGCGAGCTTGGCGTGGTGTCCTCGGCGATTTATCGCTACTTCGCCAGCCGAGACGAGCTACTCACGGCACTGATCATCGACGCGTACGACTCGCTTGGCGAGGCGGTCGAGAAGGCCGAGACGGCGGAGGACCGGGCCGATCTCGTCGGGCGCCACCGCGCCGTGTGCCACGCCGTACGGGATTGGGCTCTGGCGAGCCCGCACGAGTATGCCCTGATCTACGGCAGCCCGGTTCCCGGCTACGTGGCGCCCCAGGACACCGTGGGGCCAGCCAGCCGGGTGGTCATCGCGCTCGTCGGCATCCTCGCCGATGGCGTCGCCGCCGGCGTGCTGCGCCACAAGCCGGGAGACTGGCTCGAACCCGAGGTCAACGTCGAGATGACCCGTTTCGTGCAGATGGCCTGCCCCGATGTGCCGCCGACCCTGATGGCCCGCGGGATGATCAGCTGGACGCTGCTATTCGGCGCGGTGAGCTTCGAGGTCTTCGGGCGCCTGGACACCTTGATTGATGGCCGTCGGGCCTGGTTCGACCACCAGGTTCGTTCGATGGCGCGACTTGTCGGACTGCGGCCCTAAGCTCGCCGAATGGCTAAGGCATTGACGCGGGTGTCCATCAGACCCGTACTGCCCGAGAGACTTGACGACCTGGCCTCCCTCTTCGGCACCAGCAAGACCACGACGGGTTGCCACTGCATGTGGTTCCTGGTGCCCGCAAAGGAGTGCGAGGCCGGGTGGAGCGGCGGCAACCGGCGGGCGTTCGAGGCGCTCGCGGGGATCAGCAGCGAAGCGCTGGGCCTGCTCGCCTACCGGGACCAGGAGGCGGTCGGCTGGTGCGCGGCTGGGCCGCGAACGCGTTACGCCCGAGCGCTTCGATCGCCGATCCTTAAAGGACGAGACGAGGTCGAGGACTCTAGGGTATGGCTCGTGCCGTGCTTCTACGTGCGCCGCGACGCTCGGAAAGGTGGCGTGACGCGCGCGCTGCTGGCGGGGGCGGCAGCGTTGGCCCGCAAGCACGGTGCCCACGCGATCGAGGGGTTCCCACTCGCTGGTGATCGACGGCGCTCCACTGGTGAGGCCTTCGTGGGCGTGGAGCCCCTCTTCGCCTCCTGCGGCTTCACGGCCGTGGCTCGGCCGTCGGCGAGCCGCGTCATCATGCGCCGCGACCTTCGGCGCCCCAAGTCCACACCAAGATCGCCGTGATCATGACCTCACCGTCGCCAAATCGCGCCGATCATGACCTCCAGGTCATGATCGACGCGATCTTGGCGGCGCGATCTTGGCGGCGCGATCTTGGGGGGGCGATCTTGGAGGCGGGTCAGCCGGCGTCGGAGGAGTGGCCCGGGAAGAGATGGGCCGCCGGATCAATCGCCACCGCCGCGTTGTTCACCGCCGTCGCCGCCTCGCCGAAGCCGGTGGCGATCAGCCGGACCTTGCCGGGGTATTCGGAGATATCGCCGGCGGCGAAGACTCTCGGCAGGTTGGTGGCGGTGGTTGAGTCGACCTTGATGTGCCGCTTGTCCAGCTCGAGGCCCCAGTCTGCGAGCGGGCCGAGGTCCGCGGTGAAGCCGAGGGCCGCGACGACCGTATCCGCGGGCAGGATGCGGGCCCCGCCCGCCTTCGCCGTCACTTCGCACCCGGTGACTCTGCCATCGCCAACGATCTGGGTCACCTCGGCATTCACGATGATCTCGACCGGCAGCTCATGCACCCGGGCCACTGTAGAGGCGTGCGCGCGGAACTTGTCGCGCCGGTGGACCAGCGTCACGGACTTGGCCAGTGGCGCAAGCGCGAGTGCCCAGTCGAACGCCGAGTCGCCTCCGCCGACGATCACGACGTTGTGGCCGGCGAGGTCCTGCAGCCGCCGGACGAAGAACACGACGCCGTCGCCGGTGAACGCGTCGGCGGCAGGCAACGGCCGCGATGTGAAGCTGCCCATCCCGCCCGTGATCAGAATGGCGCCACAGTGCAGCACCGACCCGTCGGACAGACTCAGGCAGGGCCGACCATCCTCCAGATAGCTGAGCTTTTCGGCCTGGACTCCCAGGAGGTAGGTCGGGTCGAACGTGCCGGCCTGTTCGACCAGGTTCGCGACCAGGTCGCGGCCTTTGATGGTCGGGAACCCCGCCACGTCGAATATTGCCTTCTCCGGGTACATCGCGGTGATCTGGCCGCCGGGCTCCGGCAGTGCATCGATGACCGCGGTCGATAGTCCACGGAAACCCGCATAGTAAGCGGCGAAGAGGCCGGTGGGTCCGGCTCCCACGATCGCGACGTCAACCTCGAGCATCAACGCTCCTATCCAGGCGGTTCTCGGACGGATCCGACCTGACGCTGCCCCTTTTATCCTGCCCAGAGCGACGGTACGGTCGACGGCGCGCGGCCGGCAAGCACCGTCCCGCGATCACGGAGTCGGGTCCGCCGTGCCGTAGGCCTGTGGCGCCGGCGACGCATCGACGGCGGTAGGCTCCCGGCGACGCCGGAACAAGATCGCGGCGGCGAGCCCGCCCACGAACCCGAAGAGATGCCCCTGCCAGGAGACGCGCTGGTCGGTCGGTAACAGCGCTACCAGCTGCCATCCGTAGAGCAACCCAACAACGAGCGCGACGGCGAAGTTCCACAAGCTCCGCTCCACGATGCCGCGCATCAGTAGGAAGCCGAGCCACCCGAAGATGACCCCGCTGGCGCCGATGACCAGGTAGTTCGTGGGGGTCAGGAGCCAGACGCCCAGCCCGCTGAACACCGCGATCACCAGCGTCGCGAGCAGGAATCGCCGCGTGCCTGACGCGAGGACGAATGTACCCAATAGGATGAGCGGCGCGCTGTTGGCCAACAGATGCGCAAACCCGTCGTGCACTAGCGGCGCGAGCACGAGCCCGTCGAGTCCGGAGATCGCCCGCGGCCGGATGCCCGCCACGGCGTCGAGCCGGCCGTCGAGCCTCTGGTCGATGAACTCGATGAAGGCCAGTACGGGCACGACGGCGCACATGGCGACGAAGGCCCGACCCAGCGCCGCGTAGAACGCCTGCGTGCCGAAACGCCCCGCGTCATCGGTTCCGAGGGGAGACTCTGTCGCCACCGTCCCACCACCGTTCCCGTTCCCTTACCCCGTCGATCAAGGACTTATAGGCTCTGATCTCCAACCCACGACCATAAGTCCTTGATCGCGGGGACGTTCCCATTGGGGTGGGGCTGGCCGGTGCGCTGAGAGTCAGTACCAGTTGTGGGTCTGGAAGAAGGCCCAGGCGCCGCAGGGGGTCTTATACCGGTTCTCGATGTAGTTCAAACCCCATTTGATCTGCGGTACCGGGTTGGTCTCCCAATCCGCGCCGTACGCGCCCATCTTGCTCCCGGGCAGCGCCTGCGGAATGCCATACGCGCCGGAGGACTTGTTCTCCGACCTGTGGTTCCAGCCGCTCTCCTTGGTCCATAGCTTCTCCAGGCAGGGCATCTCCTCAAGGCCAAAGCCGGCGCTCAGGAGCAGGGCGCAGCCGAGGGCGCGGTTGCCCGTGTATTCCTTACAGGAGGTTGGTACGGGGTAGCTGGTGCGCGGCTGCGACCGGCTGGCCGCCGCATCACGCTCGGCCACCTCGTTGGCCTTCTTGGCCTGCGCCGCTGCCTCCACCGCGGCTGCGGCCGCCTTCGCCTGTGCGAGGGCGACCGCCTTCTCCTGCGCCGAATCGGTCGCGGCCGACGCCGGCGGCGCGCCACTTGCATCGAGCAAACGTGGAGCTCCGTCGGTTCGGTTCAGACCCAGGTAGACGCCGCTGATGGCGCCGACAACGAGCACGAAGACGCCGATCGCACGAAACGTCCGCACTGGACGGCGGTGACGAACCGGTTCCCGCACGCCCGGCTGGTCCGGACGGCTGCGCTGGCCCGAGCGGCTGCGCTGGCCCGAGCGGCTGCGTTGGCCCGAGCGGCTGCGCTGGTCCGGAATGCCGCGCACGTCCGGAAGGGCGCGCTGGCCCGGAATGCGTCGCTGGTCCGGAAGGGTGGGCTGGTCCGGACGACTGCGCTGTGGGCGACCCACCAGGCTTTCCCTTCGCCGGCGATACGGACGCGGCTCACCTCGATTACGGTCGGTGACCGCGATCTCGCGCTTGCCGCGAGCGTGCCGCCCGCGAACTGCCCGCCGGTTCCGCCTGCCTGCCCGCAGGAATCCAGCCACGTGGCGCCAACGCTCGAAGCCCACCCTTGTCTAACGAGGTGGGTTTAGGGGAAGTCGACACGTGGGGCTGTGACGCATTCCACAGCGCAAATATGGGCATATGCGATCGAAGCGGCTCTACGCTGGCAGGTCCTCCAGCAGGTCTGTGACCATGGCGGCAATCGGCGACCGCTCCGAGCGGGTCAGCGTCACGTGGGCGAAGAGTGGGTGTCCCTTGAGCGCCTCGATCACGGCTGCGACACCGTCGTGCCGCCCGACCCGAAGGTTGTCACGCTGGGCGACGTCGTGGGTGAGGACGACCCGTGAACCTTGGCCTATTCGGGACAGCACCGTCAGCAGGACGCCACGCTCCAGAGACTGAGCCTCATCGACGATGACGAACGCGTCGTGCAGACTCCGCCCTCGGATGTGAGTCAGCGGTAGCACCTCGAGCATGCCGCGCGCGGCGACCTCCTCGATCACGTTCTCGTGTACGACCGAGCCCAACGTGTCAAAGACCGCTTGGGCCCACGGCGACATCTTCTCCGCCTCGCTGCCTGGCAGATAGCCCAACTCCTGGCCACCGACGGCGTAGAGCGGACGGAATACCAGTACCTTGCGGTGTTTGCGACGCTCCATTACGGCTTCGAGGCCGGCGCAGAGAGCTAGCGCGGACTTCCCGGTGCCAGCGCGGCCGCCGAGGGAAACAATTCCGATCGAGTCGTCGAACAGCATGTCGAGCGCGATGCGCTGCTCCGCGGAGCGGCCACGCAGTCCGAATGCCTCGCGATCACCTCGGACGAGTCGGACGCTCTTGTCGGGATAGAGCCGACCGAGCGCGGAACCGTTCGACGAGTGCAGCACCAGACCGGTGTGACAGGGAAGGTCGGCCGCGCCGGTCTGCTCCAGCGCCTCACCTGCGTAGAGCCGCTTCACCTCGGTGTCGGTGAGGTCCAGCTCGGCCATTCCGCTCCAGGTCGGGTCGCTCGCCTGGCCATGCCGATACTCGTCCGCGACCAGACCGACTGCGGCCGCCTTGACCCGCAGCGGCATGTCCTTGGTCACCAGCGTGACGTCGCGCCCTTCGGCGGCGAGCCCAAGGGCCACGGCGAGAATCCGCGCATCGTTCGTGTCCGTACGAAAGCCCACCGGGAGCACGGCGGGGTCGGCGTGGTTAAGCTCCACCCTCGCAGTTCCGCCCTGGTCGTTTACCGCCAAGGGCAGGTCGAGCCGGCCATGGGAGACCCGTAGCTCATCCAGGATCCGCAGCGCCTGACGAGCAAAGACACCAATCTCCGGATGATGGCGCTTGCCCTCCAGTTCCGAGATGACCACCAGCGGCAGGATGACGTCGTGCTCCGCGAAACGAAGAATCGCCCGCGGGTCGGCCAGGAGCACCGAGGTGTCCAGCACGTAGGTCCGGCGGGCGATCGTTGTCGTTACGGTCGGCGCGGTCAGCGCCTTCGGTGGCTCTGGTACTGCGGTGGCGGCTCGGCGGGAACGGGATCGGGATCGGGGGCTGGCGGCGGGGGGGCGCTTCTTTGTCACAGGGCTGCTCCGGCGGGCGCGCACCTCTGCGTCCGCGGTTCGCAAAGTCCGACGCCCGGTACGGGGATGGGTGCCGGCCCCGTGCTTGATCGGGCCTCGTGTGGCCAGGAAGCCCCAGGCCACACGCAGACGCTAACCGCAAACTGCCTGCTAGGGCCAGATGCGACCCGCAGGCGTGTCGTAACTGCGACGCACGGCGTGGCGTGTTGACTTGACGCCTTTACAGGTCGCCCGCCGCGTCTACCAGGGCCCAGTCGGAGCGGGAGTGCCGGCCGGCTGCCTGCTCGTCGGACAGATCTCCGTCCGCGTCACCGTCGCCATCCGGATCGACGGCGGTGCTCGTGTACGTTGTGCCGACCGGCTTGGTCGGCGGGTATGCCTCCGGCCGCATCGCCGGAGGCGTCGCGAGCACCGATGCGACCGCGGCCTGCAGTTCGCGGCGGCGGCGGTTCCAGCTTGCCCGGTCACCGTCGAAGTAGCCCTGCCGGTAGCCGTACCGGTAGCCCAGCCGATAGCTGAGCTGACCGTGCATGCGTCCGGCGGCGTACCCAGATGTGGCTAGCAGGAGTATGAGAGTCAAGGCGACGATCTCGTTCACGTACGCCTCCTCAGATCGGGGTGTCACGCCAAGGTGACAACGAGGCAGCTCCGCCAGCCGTCACGGGCACCAGGCACAATGCCGGGTCGTGGTAGATCACCAGTCGACGCAGCGTGGCGTCAGGCGCCGTAGCGGCGCTGCCGGTTGGCGTAGCTGCGCAGCGCCCGCAGGAAGTCCACTCTGCGGAAGTCGGGCCAGTTCGCGTCGCAGAAGTAGAACTCCGAGTGGGCGCTCTGCCAGAGCAGAAAGTCGGAGAGTCGCTGTTCACCACTCGTACGGATGACCAAATCAGGGTCGGGCAATCCCTTGGTGTAGAGGTGCTCGGCGATGTGCTCCACGTCGAGAATCTCAGCCAGCTCCTCGATCGTGCCCCCGCTTCGGGCATGCTCGTGAAGAAGCGAGCGCACCGCGTCCGCGATCTCCTGGCGGCCGCCGTAGCCGACGGCCATGTTGACCTGTGCCCCGCCTGTACGGTCCCGCGTGCGCTCACCGGCCGCCTTGAGCGCCACCGCATGGTGTGCCGGCAGGAGATCCAACGCACCGACCATGCGCAGCCGCCACGGGTTACCGTCCTCGGCCAGCTCGCTCGCCAGGTCCTCGATGATCTGCAGCAAGGGATCGAGTTCACCGGCCGGACGCCGCAGGTTAGCGGTGGCGAGAAGGTAGAGCGTCACATGCCCGACCCCGGCCTGGTCGCACCAGGCGAGTAGATGCTTGATCTTCGCGGCACCCACGCGGTGGCCGTCGTTGGGATCGACATAGCCCATCTCGCGCGCCCACCGGCGGTTGCCGTCACACATGACACCGACGTGTTTAGGCGTTGGCTTACCCGCGAGCGAGGCCCTGAGCCGCCGCTCGTACACCGAGTAGACAAGGTCGCGAACTGTCACCCTCCGCAGCTTAGCGATCCCGAAGCCGTCCGGAAGTGTCGGCTGACGGTCACCACCGGCTTGGTCTGATGAGTCGCGGGTCAATCGGCAACGCCCAGGCGGGCCTTCAGCGCGTCCAGTTCGGCCCAGAGCACGCCCGGGAGCTTCTCGCCGAACTTCGTGAACCACTCGGTGACTTGAGGGATCTCCGCCCGCCACTCCTCGACGTCCACGCGAAGCGCCGCCTCAACGTCCTCCGGTGACAGATCCAGGCCCGCGGTGTCGAGCGCGTCCGGCGTCGGCACGTGGCCGACCGCCGTCTCGACCGCGGTCCCGCTACCCTCCAGCCTTTGCACGACCCACTTCAGTACGCGGGAGTTCTCGCCGAAGCCGGGCCACAGGAACCGGCCGTCTTCGCCACGACGGAACCAGTTCACGTAGAAGATCTTCGGTAGGAGCGTGGCGTCGCCGACGCCCTTCCCCATCTCGATCCAGTGCCCGAAGTAGTCGCCAGCGTGGTAGCCGATGAACGGCAGCATCGCCATCGGGTCACGGCGGACCACACCCACCTGACCGACCGCGGCGGCGGTGGTCTCCGACGAGAGTGTCGCTCCCATGTAGACACCGTGCACCCAGTCGCGGGCCTCGGTGACGAGCGGGATCGTCGACTTGCGTCGCCCGCCGAAGAGGATCGCCGAGATCGGGACGCCGGCCGGGTCGTCGTACTCGGGTGCGAGGATCGGGCACTGTGTGATCGGAGTACAGAACCGCGAGTTCGGGTGACTCGACAGCTCGCCCGACTCGGGTGTCCAGTCGTTGCCGTGCCAGTCGATGAGATGAGCCGGCGGCTGACCCATGCCCTCCCACCAGACGTCGTTGTCATCGGTACGGGCGACATTCGTAAAGATCGAATTACCCCGGGCGAGCGTGCGCATGGCGTTGGGGTTGGTCTTCCAATCGGTGCCCGGTGCCACGCCGAAGAGCCCGTACTCGGGATTGACCGCGTAGAGGCGGCCGTCTGGCCCGAAGCGCATCCACGCGATGTCGTCTCCGAGCGTCTCCACCTTCCAGCCGGGGATGGTGGGCTCGAGCATGGCGAGGTTGGTCTTCCCGCAGGCCGATGGGAAGGCCGCGGCGATGTAATGCACCTTCTGCTCGGGCGAGGTGAGCTTGAGGATCAGCATGTGCTCGGCCAGCCAACCCTCGTCGCGCGCCATGACGCTGGCGATGCGCAGCGAGTAGCACTTCTTGCCCAGCAGCGAGTTGCCCCCGTAGCCCGAGCCGTAAGACCAGATCTCCCTGGTCTCCGGGAAGTGGGAGATGTATTTGGTCTCGTTGCATGGCCAGGCGACGTCGGCTTGGCCGGGCTCCAGCGGCGCGCCGAGCGAGTGCAGCGCGGGTACGAAATCGGCCTGATCGCCCATCGCCTCGAGTACCGCCGAACCCATCCTGGTCATGATGCGCATCGACGCCACCACGTATGGGCTGTCGGTGATCTCGACGCCGAACATCGGCTTCTCCGCTTCAAGCGGGCCCATGCAGAACGGGATGACGTACAGCGTCCGACCGCGCATGCTGCCGCGGTAGAGCTCGATCATCCGCGCCTTCATCTCGCCGGGGTCCATCCAGTTGTTGGTTGGACCGGCGTCGGCGGAATCAACGGAGCAGATGAAGGTGCGCTCCTCGACGCGTGCCACATCGGACGGGTCGGTGCGGGCCCAGAAAGAGTTTGGCTTCCGCTGCGGGTCGAGTGGCACGAGCGTGCCGGCGGCGACCATCTCGGCGGCGAGGCGTTCGCCCTCTGCGGGTGACCCGTCACACCAGATGATCCGCTCCGGGTTGGTCAGCTCGGCGACGTCGCGGACCCAGTCGAGTAGACGGGTGTGCCGAGTGGGAGCGGCATCCACGAAGTCGGAGGCAAGGGCTGTCATGTGTTACTCCTCGCGGTCGACGCTGACCATGGCCGTTCTGGCGCCGCATGTGACGACGCGACGCGGCACGACGACCGGGGCCGCAATCGCTGCGGCCCAGGAACCGTCGGATTGGGGTCAGCCTAAACCGACGTTGAGGTCCGGGCATCCGCGTCGCTTGTGAACCTCTGCACAACACGGTGGATCTCGCTCCGGCAAGCGACTGCAACGGTTCGTAACGGGCATGTTTCGTGCACCTTTGCGCATGGGAGCGCTACCCACCCTCCCCACCCTTCGTCGATCATGACCTGGAGGTCATGATCGACGCCTTTTCACGACGGTCAGCTCATGATCGACGCTGGTCTTTGACCAGGCAGAGCCGAAAGGTACGCTCCTGGCTGTGTCGAACCAGGTCACGTCGCCACTGGACCTCGCGAAACGTCCGGTTGCGATGGTTCGCGCGCTTTACGAGCGATTCGCACATATCATCCACGAGTTCGGCAAGTTCGGCATCGTGGGCGCGATCTGTTACGTCATCGACGTGACGGTATTCAACGTATGCCTGGTGGTCTTCGGCCTGGCCTGGTTCCCGTCGCTAGTCGTGTCAACCGTGATCGCCGCGTCGCTGGCATTCGTGGGCAACAGATTCTGGACCTGGCGTGACCGCGAGCGAAACGCTCTGCATCGCGAGTACGGGCTCTATTTTGGCTTCAACCTGGTCGGACTGCTGATCAGCGCCGGCGTGCTGTTGCTCAGCCATGATGTGCTAGGCAGCACGTGGCCGGTATTCCAAACCACGCTCGCGGACAACATCGCGGGCAAGGTGGTGGGCGTCGGACTCGCCTCAACGTTCCGTTTCTGGGCGTATCGCCGCTTCGTATTCCGCCCAAACGGGTCACGCGCCTGATACAGACCGGCCTGAGCGACTCAGATAGGTGACAAACCCGGCTCCCACCCCACCTCGGCCCGCGTACGTAGCGGGAACCGCGTAAGGTAGCCGGGTGCGTCCTGACTGGCTTTCGATCTCGCGGTGGCGCGGGCTCATTCACGAGCTCGCGAAGTTCGGCACCATCGGCGTTGTCAACCTGGTCATCAACTTCGCCGTCTTCAACCTGCTGATCCTGACCGTGCTCGCCGACGGTCAGCTCAAGGCGAAGGCCGCGGCCACGGTGGTCGCGACAACGTGCGCGTATTTCATGAACCGTCACTGGACCTACCGGGACCGACCCAAGTCGACCCTGCGTCGCGAGTACTCTCTGTTCTTCCTCTTCAACCTCGTCGGCCTGGTGATCGAGGTCGCCGTCGTGGGCCTGGCCAAGTACGGCCTCAGCATCACCCACCTGTTGGCACTCAACGTCTTCACCGCGATCGGCATCGGCCTCGGCACGATCTTCCGCTTCTGGGCCTACCGGACGCATGTGTTCAAGCTTGAGCCCGTCGCGGCGGAGCCCGTCGCAGCGGAGCAGGTCGCGGCGGAGCAGGTTGCCGAGCCGGTCGCTGCAGGAGCCACCGCCGACATCGCTCCGGCGCGCGTGGTCACGTCGCGTGACGACGGCGAATCGGATCTCAACGACGAGCTCACCGAGATCGAGCTGGAGGGCATCGTCGCCTCGGCCGAGCAGCCGGCACGTACGTCAACCTGAGCGTCCCCGCTCCCATCCGGACGGCTCCCGTCATCAATCCCCGCCTCGCCGGGAGGCAAAGCGGGGATGGTGACTGTACAGCTACCCGCTGCCGCGCCTAATCTTTCTCGTTGCCGGACGCGTCGTGCAGAGCCGAACGCAGGTCGCGGTCGTCCACGGTTCGACGCTCGTGATCTGCCTCGACCAGTTCGTACACGACCTTCTGCACCTGGACAACCCTCGGGATGCGGTTGAGCACGGACTGCCCGCGCTCGCCGGCCGACTCGACCGTGAGTTTGCCGCAGCCGAGCAACCGGTCCAGCAGGTTCTGGCTAGACGACACGTCGTTCACGCGCGCCAGCGGGATGTCACGCTGCTGCCGGTTGAACACGCCCTCGCGTAGGAGCACTCGCTCGTTGGTGAAGACGAAATGTGTACTCCGCCAGACCACGAATGGCCAGGCCGCGAGCCATAGGAACAGAATCAGCGCCACCGCGCCGATCGCGACAAGGGCGACATTCCCCCCCATCCCGGTCGGCAGCATGATTGCACCGGCGGTGACCCCAGCGGCGGCCACCAGGGTCCAGAACGCGGGCGCGATCATCGCCGCCCAGTGTGGATGCAGATGCAGCACCACGTGTTCGTCCGCGGTTAGCGAATCATCGGGGAATCCCACACGAACCTCCTAGTCACCGTCCTCGCTGTCGGCGCCGACCTTAGTGGGTTTGCGCCACCTTCGCCTCCGCTGAACCGGTCGTTTCGCCCGCATCGACCATAATCAGCCGCTGTGGGGAGGTCGCCGCACGTGCCGGACATCACCGGCGGCGAACGCCCGCGACCCCTCGGCGGCAGCGACCAGCAGCCTGCCGTCCGCGTCCACATCGGAGGCCACTCCGCCGACGACCTCGCCCCCGGGCAGCGAGACGGTCACCTTCTGGCCAATGGTGACGCAGTGCGAGCGGTAGGCATCTCGCAGACCACTGGCGTCGGGGTCGCCGCCGGCCGCGCACCACCGGGCATACCAGCCCGCCAGCGCACGCAGCAGCCCCCGCAACAACGGGTCGCGGTCGGTGCAGACCGCGCCCACAACCGCCAACGATGTAGCGGGGAAGGCGCTCGGATCGGCGGAATCCGGCAACTCGTCGGCACGCTGGTTCACGTTAAGACCAACCCCGAGTACGACGGCAGGGTGCTCCCCGCCGTTGACCGCCTCGGCCAGGACGCCGGCACACTTCCCGTACCCAGCGCGGCCGTGCGAAACGGCCCCGCCCTCCGGGGCCCCCTTCGCCGCGGCCTCGCCGTCCGACTCGGCGGCCGAACGCACAAGCAGGTCGTTGGGCCACTTGAGAGCGGCATCGACGACGCCGATCCGGCCAACGGCCTCGACGAGCGCCACGCCGGCAAGCAACGGCAGCCAACCCAGCCGGGCGACCGGAACGGCTGGTACGGGTCGCAGGAGCACGCTCAGCGTGAGGCCGGCCCGGGCGGGCGTGTACCAGCGGCGCTCGAGGCGACCACGGCCCGCGCTCTGGCTCTCCGCGATGATCACGAGCCCTTCCGGCGCGTGCGCCCGAGCCGCCGCGGCGACGTCGGCATTGGTCGAACCGGTCTCCGCCACCACCCGCAGCTCGGTCCAGAGTCCGTCCGGCACGACGAGCGCCCGGCGCAGCGCGGATTCGTGCAGCGGAGGGCGGGTCAGGTCCGTGTACGGCGAGCCGCGCATGAACACCATGCTGCCGTCAGCGGCAACAGGCGAGGTCAGCGGGGCGGTTCAGCGGGGCGGGCGGCCAGCGTAGTTCCAGTCGACGGTGATGAGCGGCAGCGTCGGGCCTTGCAGTGCGCCGACAGGCGGCGGTTGGGGCACCTCAGCGAGGGGGATCGTCTCGGCGAGCAGCGCGCTGCGCCGGATGTCAGGCCGGCGTTGGGTTTGGGCGCCGCGGGTGCGGTTAACGAGGTGTGGGTCCGCGCGACGCGGATCCGCTCCGCGGTACGACGCCGACTCGGCTGGGCGAGCGCTGCGACGGGCGCGACGGGCGCGACGGGCACGGCGGCGGGCGCGGCGGGCGCCGGTGATCGCGCTGATCAGTAAAACGAGCCCGCCGACGATCAGGCCCACGCCGAAGAGCGCTATCCAGTTCGGAAGGTCGCCCACACCCTGGTAACGACCACAATCGGTCACCCGATACGCCGATCTTGACCGAACCGGGGTGCGGGCGACGGAGCCGGCCCGAACGGTCGCTAACATCGCGGACGTGACCGCCACCGACCTGGAGCGTGGCTCAGCCGCTACGACGCCTGACATCCACACGACCGCGGGCAAGATCGCCGACCTCGAGCACCGGACCGACGAAGCCGTCCACGCCGGCTCGGCACGCGCCGTCGAGAAGCAGCACGCGCGGGGCAAGAAGACCGCGCGCGAACGCATCGACATGCTGCTCGACCCGGACTCCTTTGTGGAGCTCGATGAGTTGGCCCGACATCGATCGATGAACTTCGGTCAGGAGGAGAACCGCCCGTACGGCGACGGAGTCGTCACCGGCTACGGCACCGTCGGTGGCCGCCAGGTCTGCGTCTTCGCGCAGGACTTCACCGTTTTTGGCGGCTCCCTCGGCGAGGTCTTCGGCGAGAAGATAGTCAAGGTCATGGATCTTGCTATGAAGATCGGGTGCCCGGTCGTGGGCATGAACGACTCGGGTGGAGCGCGCATCCAGGAGGGTGTCGTCTCATTGGGGCTCTACGGCGAGATCTTCTTCCGAAACGTACGAGCCAGCGGCGTGATCCCGCAGATCTCGCTCATCATGGGCCCGTGCGCCGGCGGCGCCGTGTACTCCCCCGCCGTCACCGATTTCACCGTGATGGTGGACCAGACGAGCCACATGTTCATCACGGGGCCGGATGTCATCAGGACGGTGACCGGCGAGGACGTGGGGTTCGAGGAGCTCGGCGGTGCCCGTACCCACAACACCAAGAGCGGCAATGCGCACTATCTCGCGACCGACGAGGAGGACGCCATCGAGTATGCGAAGGCGCTGCTCGCGTACCTGCCCTCAAACAATCTCGACGAAGGACCGGTCTGGGACGCCCCTGTCGACCTCGAGCTCTCCGCCCAGGACCTGGAAATGGACACGCTGATCCCAGACTCAGCCAACCAGCCGTACGATGTGCACCACATCATCGAGCATGTGCTCGACGACGGCGAGTTCCTTGAGGTCCATGCGCTGTACGCGCAGAACATCGTGGTCGGCTTCGGCCGCGTTGAGGGGCGATCCGTCGGAGTCGTGGCAAACCAGCCGATGCACTTCGCGGGCTGCCTCGACATAGCGGCCAGCGAGAAGGCGGCGCGATTCGTACGGACCTGCGATGCGTTCAATATTCCTATCTTGACACTTGTCGATGTGCCCGGATTCCTGCCTGGCGCCAGCCAGGAGTGGGACGGCATCATCAGGCGAGGAGCCAAGCTCCTGTATGCCTACGCCGAGGCGACCGTTCCCAAGGTTACGGTGATCACCCGCAAGGCGTATGGGGGCGCGTACGACGTGATGGGCTCCAAGCATCTGGGCGCCGACCTCAACTTCGCCTGGCCGACGGCGCAGATCGCTGTGATGGGTGCGCAGGGCGCAGTGAACATCCTCTACCGCCACGAGTTGCGCGATGCGGCCGATCCCGTCGTGGAACGGGCCAGGCTGATCGGAGAGTACGAGGACACCCTCGCCAACCCGTACATCGCGGCCGAGCGGGGCTACGTCGACTCCGTCGTCAAGCCGTCCGAGACGCGGGTTCAGCTGGCACGGGCGTTGCGCGCTCTGCGGACGAAGCGCGAGAGCCTGCCGCCGAAGAAGCATGGAAACATTCCGCTATGACAGAAGACGACGACGAGCCTCGTGTGACAGACTTAGACCAACATTCCACGGGGAGGTATCCGATGACCACGGCCACATTCGACCATGTGCTGCCGTGGACGGAGGAGGAGTATCTCGAGCTTGGCGAGACCCCCGATCGCGTAGAGCTCTTCGACGGGAGCCTCCTCGTGAGCCCTGCGCCAACGCCCGAACGCCAGGATCTGTCAGTTCTGCTGGTCAACGCGTTTGGAGCGCCTGCGGCCGCGGCCGGCGTTAAGGTGTACTTAGCCGTCAACGTCCGCCTCAAGCGCGGCCGTATCCCGATCCCAGATTTCGTTCTGGTCACGGACATCGACCCGCGCGAACCCGTCATCGAGTCCTCGGCTGTGCGGCTCATTGGCGAGATCTTGTCCCCGAGCAATGCCTCGACGGACCGAGTGCTGAAGATGCACCACTACGCCGAAGCCGGCATTCCGTGGTACCTCATCGTCGATCCGGATCCGATTTCGCTTGCCTTGTTCCGGCTCGACGGCGGCCACTACGTGCTCCATGCAGAGGCATGGCCGGGACAGCCACTGCACATGACCGAGCCAGTCGTGCTGTCGCTGGACCCAGCGGAGCTGGAACTCTAAGTGGCGGACGAGCTGCGCATCGTGCGGGGTGTGCCGACGGACGAGGAACTCGCCGCGGTCATTGGCGTGCTCCTACTCCGGTCACCCGCGGCCGAACCCGCGGCACCAGTGAACCGATGGATCGCCTCGGCGCGTCCGGGGTACGCCCATCGCGATGGCCGCCCCACCCGCCCGGGCCGGAGCGCGTGGCGCGCGTCGGCGTTGCCCCGATAGCCGATTAGGTCCGCAGGTCGAGTCGATCCGCCAATGCCACGACGGCCCCGATGAGCGGCGGTCCGTCGAAGAGGACCGGGTCGTTGTGGTCCGCGCCCTCGACGGCGACGACCTCAACCGCCCCGGCCGCCCGTGACGCGACCTCCCGGCTCTGCTCTGGCGGAATGATGGAGTCTGCCGTGCCGTAGACCACGACTGCGGGCACGCGGATCCGACCCATCAGGTCCGCCACCGGAAGCCCGTCCCACAGCAGCAGGCGTACCGGCAAGTACGGGTAGTTGTGCTGCCCCGCCGACGCGAGATCGACAAAGGGCGAGCGGAGCACTAGTCCGGCCGGTGGGTGTTCGGTCGCCAGCTCGGTGACTACGGCCGAGCCCAGGCTCTCGCCCAGATACAGAATCCGGTCGGCCGGCCAGCCCGCGTCGACGAGGTACGTCCTCGCAGCCCGCGCATCCAGACGGAGACCCTCCTCGGTCGGGCTGCCCGGGTTGCCGCCGTAACCGCGGTACTCCATCAGCAGCACCGTGAAGCCCTCCGCGGCCAACGCCTTAGCCAGCGAGGCGCGGCCCGCCCGGTTGCCGCCGTTTCCCGGTGCGGCCAGGATCGCCATTCGCCGGTCTCCGGAGGTCGGTGGCACCACCCACGCGCCGAGCGCAAGACCGTCCCGCGTGGTGAGCACGACGTCGCGTCCACCCCGAAACACCTCTGCGGCGGACGGCGGGGTTGCGGTGTCCGGCAGGTAGATGAGGCGCCGCTGACCGAGCCAGAGCAGACCGAGCGGCAGGACGAGCACGAGAACTACGATGAGCGCCGCTCGAACCATCGCCACCCCCCAACGTCTCGCCCCAGTGTCCATCTGCGACATGCTAACCAGGTTCCCCTCACAGGCGCAGTGCGCCCCATGATCCCCGTGATCACGGCCTGGCCGTCGTGAAACAGCGTCGATCATGACCTCCAGGTCATGATCGGCCAGGAGGGCGTTACCGTGATCTCTCATGACCACCGGCCCGATTCTCGTCCTCGCCTCCGCCAGCCCGGCCCGCCTGCAGACTCTGCGAGCCGCCGGCATAGACCCCGAGGTCATGGTCAGCGGAGTCGACGAGTCCATCGTGGAGTCGACCAGCCCACAGACACTCTGCGCGACGCTATCCCGGCTCAAGGCCGAGGCGGTCGTGGCCCGGCTGCGCCAGCACTCAACCAAGTCAAACAGCCGGACCATCGTCCTCGGCTGCGATTCAGTACTGGAGTTTGCCGGCGAGATCCTGGGTAGGCCGGCCGACGAGGCCGACGCTACCGCTCGGTGGTACCGGATGCGTGGCGGCAGCGGCGTGCTCCACACCGGACACTGCCTCGTGGACACGGGGAGCGGTGAGATGGCCGAGGCGGTCGCGAGCACGACGGTCCGGTTCGCCCATCTGACCGACGCGGAGATCGACGCCTACGTTTCGACGGGGGAGCCGCTTCGTGTCGCGGGCGCGTTCACCATTGACGGCCTGGGTGGCTGGTTCGTCGAGGGGATCGACGGCGACCCAGGCACGGTCGTCGGCGTCTCGCTACCACTGCTGCGCCGCCTGTTGGCCGAGGTGGGCATCACCGTCGCGGAGATGTGGCCGGCTGCACTCACGTCGAGGTTGTGACCGCCCCCTCCCACCGGGCGGGGCGTGCTTATCGGACGCTACGCGCGAACGACCGGGCGGCCCAACCGAGCGACACGGCGGTGAGAGCCGCGAGGATGAGCAGCGCCTGCCACACACTGTTATCGCCGGGGTGGCCGGCGAACAGCGCCCGGCTCGCGTCGACACCCCATGAGAACGGGTTCCAGTCGGCAACCCGCTGCAGCCATACCGGTGCTAGAGCTAGCGGGAGCAGGATGCCGGAGAGCAACAGGAGTGGCTGGGCCACGCCGTTCATCAGCGGCGCCAGCGCATCCTCGGTACGCAGCTTGAGCGCGATCGCGTTGGAGAGCGCGGAGAGCATGAGCCCGATCAGCCCGAGCAGAAGGAACGCCAGCAGCAGATCCGCAAGCTGGACCGTCAGCCCGAAGGGGATCGCCAGCAGCGTGATCAGCGCGGCCTGGAAGAACAGCGTGACCACATCGCGTAACGACCGGCCGAGCATGAGCGCCAGCCGACTAATTGGGGTAACCCTGCTGCGCTCGATGACGCCGGCGCGCAGCTCGGCGATGAGGCCGAACCCGACGAACATCGAACCGAACATGGCGAGCATGACCAGCAAGCCTGGAATGAAGATCCGGTACGCCTCGGCGTTCGTCGACACTCCTAGCGCCGGCTTTAGCAGCGGTCCGAAGAGGAAGAGGAAGTAAAGCGGCTGTACGACCCCGATAATCACCCATACGGGATTGCGCAGCACAAGGAGCATCTGGCGCTGAAACACGAGCCAGGTGTCTCGGAGAAATTTCATGGTCAGCTCTCCCTCAGCGAGCGGCCGGTCTTGGCGAGGAACACGTCGTCGAGGCTCGGCCGGTGCAGCTCGATCGACCTGAGGTTGAGCCCGGCGCCATCGAGGGCACGCAGGATCAGCGGGATCGCGGTCGCGCCCTCATCGACGTAGAGACGAACACCCTCGTCGTTGGTCTCGAGCTTGCGGACGAAGTCCTGGGTGTCGAGCAGCTCCGCGGCCTGTGGGGTGGCCCCGTTGAGTCCGACGGTCACTACGTCACCGGATACTTCGCGCTTGAGCTCGCCGGGCGTGCCCTCCGCCACGATCTGTCCGTGGTCGATGATGGCCACTCGGTCGCAGAGTGCGTCCGCCTCGTCCAGGTAGTGGGTGGTGATGAAGACCGTCATGCCCTCCGCGCGGAGCCGCCGAATCTCGTCCCACATGTGCGCCCGGCTCTGCGGGTCGAGGCCGGTAGTCGGCTCGTCGAGAAAGACCATCCTCGGTTCGTGGATGATGCCCAACGCGATGTCGACGCGGCGGCGCTGACCACCGGAGTACGTTTTGCATTTGCGGTCGGCGTACTCGGTGAGCTGGAAGGCATCCAACGCAGCCGCGGCCCGGCGCTGCGCCTCAGGCTTTGCGATGCCGTACATGCGCGCGTGCAGGACTAGCTCCTCGCGCGCGGTCGAGTCGTCCCAGGTGCTGCCGCCCTGTGCGACGTAGCCGATGCGTTTGCGCACCTCCCCCGGGTGTTTGCGTAGGTCGATGCCGGCCACGGTGGCATCGCCGCCGTCAGGCTCGATAAGCGTGGCGAGCATCCGCAGTGTCGTGGTCTTGCCCGCGCCGTTGGGTCCGAGGAAGCCGAAGATCTCGCCTTCGGCCACCATCAGGTCCACGCCGCGGACCGCTTCCACGGTCTTCCTCTCGCGGCCGGAGCGGGAGCGGAACGATTTCCGCAGTCCTTTGGTCTCGATGATCACTGTCTGCTCCAGATAGTCTGTTACGGCGTGAGCACTGCGCCCTACGAGCGCGCTGGGTCCGCACCCCGTACCGTCCAGGGCAAGCTATCGCGATATAGCGCACCTAGTCAACTTTGATTATTTCTCGTTGTCGGACGACTCCGTGAACGGTAACGAACTGCCGGCCCAGACGGCGAAGCCCTCGGGGAAGAGCGCCTCGCCCCCATCGATCCTCGCCGCGATCCGCTCACACCAGGCGATCTCGGCCTCCTTCCGGGCCGCCATCAGCTCGAACATCCAGCCCACGTGCGCCGGTTTGGTCTGGCGCACCCACTCGCTCGCGAGCGCGAACCGGTGAGTGTCGACGCCGGCGCGCAGCAACCGGGCCCGGTTTCGCAGAGCGGCCGAGGCCTCGCGGCGAGGCAAAGCAGGAAGGAAGGCAAACCCGGCTAGGAAGGGGTCGATCGGCTGGGCGTACTCCCACCATGAGCGGCGCAGCAACTCCTCGAACTCCAGGTCGCCCTGGGCGGTCATCCGGTAGGTCGTGCGAGCGGGCCTCGCTCCGACCTTCTCCGTGGAGACTGCCTCGAGCAGACCGTCCTCGGCGAGCTTGCGCAGCGCGTGATAGATGGAACCGGGTGCGATATTCGCCCATTGGTCGGCCTGCCAGCTCGCCAGTTCGCGCTTGACTTTGTAACCGTGCACGGGCTGCATCCACTTGACGAGGCCGAGGATCATGAGGCGAGTCGTCGACATGGCTCCAGCGTAATAGCCAAAGTTGACTAATTGTTCGAAGCCACTCGGATCAGATCAACTATCAGGTCCACCGCCGCGGCGTCGGAACAGTCGCCGGAGCCACCGAACGTCCTACGTGTCGAAGGTCTGCGCCAGTCCGCGCTTAGCCCAGACCGAATGATCAACTCGTTCGATAGACTCGACCGGCGGAAGCTAACGATCGGTAGGTTCTGATCGATAGGGTTTCGCGGTCGGGGCTTGGAAGGAGCGAGGTGCGAAGGGTTCTCATCGCCAACCGCGGCGAGATCGCGGTCCGCGTGATCCGGGCTTGCCAAGACGCCGGCTTGGGCAGCGTCGCCGTGTACGCCGACTCCGACCGCGACGCCCTGCATGCTCGGATGGCCGACCAGGCGTACGCCCTCGGCGGCGACACCGCGGCCGACACGTACCTGCGAATCGACAAACTTGTCGACATTGCGCGAAAGGCGGACGCGGACGCGATCCACCCCGGGTACGGGTTCCTGGCCGAGAACGCCGATTTCGCTCAGGCCGTGATCGATGCTGGCTTGACCTGGATCGGTCCCACGCCGCAGGCGATACGCGACCTGGGAGACAAGGTGACCGCGCGGCACATCGCACAGCGGGTCGGCGCGCCGCTCGTGCCCGGGACGCCCGACCCGGTCGCGGGCGCCGCCGAAGTCGTGGCGTTCGCGGAGCAGCACGGCCTGCCGGTCGCCATCAAGGCTGCGTTCGGCGGCGGGGGGCGCGGGTTGAAGGTGGCCCGGACGCTCGAGGAGATCCCGGCGCTCTTCGAGTCGGCCACCCGTGAAGCGGTGGCGGCCTTTGGTCGGGGTGAG
>Ga0184632_10000194_pt1 | contig 21651 bp, 13 predicted proteins | sample PLM31_50_b1_FD_133153 | JGI IMG/M metagenome (GOLD analysis project Ga0184632, IMG submission 133153) | Groundwater sediment microbial communities from an aquifer in East River, Colorado, USA - PLM3-1_50_b1 | ecosystem: Environmental > Terrestrial > Soil > Riparian zone | place: USA: East... | reverse complement strand
GTGCCAGTTCCCCTCCCGGCTGCCGATCTTGGCGTGCTTGGGTCCGATCCTCTCGGTGAGCTCGGCCTCCATCAACCTGAACATCGCGGACACACCGTGAGGCTCGCTCGGTAAATAGCTGATGGAATTGCTCCCAGATCGGATTCTTAGTGTTGCTGTTGGGATGGGACGTGGCAAATTGGTTCGCGACAGCTGAGCAATCAAGTGTTCACCGGCCCGGGCGAGAGCGTTCCATCTGGCGACGCACTTCCCGTAGGCGGACGCGAGCCTGGTCATCGTGGGGGTTGAGGTGGAGCACATCCCACCACGCTCCGGCGGCATCGTCCAGACGCCCCTCGGTCTCGGCGGCGACGGCGTGCTGCCGGCGCCGTTCAGTCACTTGAACTCTCAACCGTCTCAGTATTGGGTCGTCGTGGTTTCTCCGATAAAGTTTGGAGACCAAAGGGACAGCCTGCTCGGCAGTCTCGTCCACCTTGAGGACCATCCGAAGAAGCTCAATTGAGCGCTCGAACGACCACGGCTGCCTGCCGATCCTCGCGCCTCCTACGCGCCGCCCGTGATGCGCGCAAAGCGCATCGTTCCCTTGGGCGTCGCGCGCTCATGCCGAGGCGCGCGGCAACAGGCTGCCGCCTTGAGAGGGTGTTCAGTTCGTGCCGATGCTCACCTCCTTTCCCTCGCCGCACCGGCGTGCCCTGGTTGGCGTTAGGCCGGGATCGCCTCCCGTAGCCGTCCGCGTCGCGTCCGCTTGACCCCCGGCGGTGTCCATCCAGGCGTTCGGCTCCTTCCACCGCGGGCCTGCCGGGTCGTGCTGGGCCTCCTCCAATCTCCGAGCGCGCCTCCTCACATGAGGTGCCCGGGTTCGGGGCTCCAGCGCTTCCGTCGGCCAGCGGCTGGTGAAGCTTCGCGCCCGCCTGGGCGACCGAGGGGCCCTTGCGGAGTCTCCGCGGCCGGCCGGTGGTGGCCAACCCTGCCTCCGCGCCCCCAGCTGCCGGCTGGCGAACCAGTGCCGATAGGCGACTATGCGTCTACCCATACAAAGATGCGCGGAGGGCCCCAACGTGACCGCTTCGGCTGAGGAGCTTTTGGGGAGTTTTCGGAGAGAAATCAAGGAGAGCAGGTCAGGGGGCATGTGCGACTCCGGGTGATGCTTTACGGATCGGCTCCGGCTGATCTTTTACACAGTTCCACCTGACCTTCCCTCGGAAGGAGGGACTGGGGCGGGACCGGGGAGACATCGGGGAGGGATTGTCTGCCATTCCGGGTGATGCTTCCGGATCGGTTACGGGCGATGGTTTACACAGTTCCACCTGACCTTCGGGGTCAGGTCAGGGACAGGTTAGTGTGCGTGATCAAGGTCTCGCCCCAGCTGGGCCTCTTGCCAACGTCGGGCAGGGGGATGAGACTGGCCGCATGGTTACGGGGGCATCAAGCGGGGGAGAGCTGGAAGGGGGTCTCGCCGATCCTCGCGCTCCATGGGAAGAGCTTGTCGAGGATCCTGCCGCGCCGCGAGTCCTCCTCGCGGTCATGTTCACGGACATCGTTGGCTCGACTCAGCTGGCGACCACCTTCGGAGATAAGCGCTGGCGCGAGTTCCTGGAGCAGCAGGAGGCAGCGGTGCGGGCGCAGATTGCCCGGTTCAGTGGCCGAGAGGTTGACACGGCCGGGGATGCCTTCTTCGCCACGTTCGAGCTGCCCGTCCGGGCGGTGGACTGTGCGCTGGAGTCCATCCGGGCCGCCCGCCGGCTCGGCTTGCGGATCCGAGCCGGTGTCCACATGGGCGAATGCGTGGTCACTCAGGACAAGGTCCGCGGGGTCACGGTGCATATCGGGGCCCGGGTGGGGTCCAAGGCGAACGGAGGGGAGGTCCTGGTATCGAATACCGTTCGCGAACTCCTCGCCGGCGCGGGGCTGACCTTCCGCGACCGGGGAGAGCACCACCTCAAAGGCGTCGACGGGCGGTGGCGACTTTACGCGGTGGAACCCCGGACCCGAGATGCGGAAGCGGACCTTCCGCCTCTCCTGGAGGCGCAGATCGCTCGCCCCCCCAAGCCAGCCTGGCAGCGGCCGCGAGTCCTGGTCGCGGCGGCGACGGCGCTGGCTCTCCTGATTGCGACGGTGGCCTATGTGACCTTGCGCGGACCGGGGGGGCTGTCCTCAGTCCCCGCGGACTCGGTGGCGATGATCGACGCACGCTCTGGTGTCGTCGAGTCGGCCGTCGCCGTTCGTCGGCGTCCCGTGGGGCTGGCGGCGGTGCCCGACGGCATTTGGGTGGCGAACTCGATCGATCGAAGCGTCACACATGTGAGGGAGTCCGGTGGAACCGAAACGATTCCCGTTGGCCCGGGCCCGATCGCCGTCGCGGCGGGCGGCGACTTCATCTGGGTGGCCAATGCCGACTCCAGCAGCATTTCCCGGGTGAGCCCGGAGACCGGCGGCGAGGTGGGGGAGCCCATCCAGGCCGGCAACGGCCTCTCGGCCATCGCCTACGGCGCGAACGCGCTGTGGGTGGCCAACTCCGTCGACGGGACCGTGTGGCGCATCGACCCCGCGTCCGGCAGCAAGACCCTCGAGGTCCAGGTCGGTCCGGCTTTGCGGGGGCTCGCGGTCACCGACGACGCCGTGTGGGTGACCAGTGAAACCTCAGGCACGCTCACCCACATCGATCCAGACTCGGGCGTAATCGTCCGGGTGATCCGAGTCGGCAACGGGCCGGTCGCTCTCGCTGTCGATAGCAGGGCGGCTTGGGTCGTCAATGGCTCCGACCAAACGGCCACGCGGGTGGATATCGCCTCGGGAACCGTCACCGCGACAAAGCCCGTGGGACGGGCCCCACGCGCGGTCGCCGTCGCCGGGGGGCGGGTGTTCGTGGCGAATGAAGAAGACGGAACCATCTCGATGCTCGACGCAGCGACCGGCAACGTGATTCGAACGATCCCGCTGCAGAACTCGCCGATGGGCCTGGCCGCATCGGGCGATCGGGTCTGGGTGTCCGTGCGAGGAGGAATCCTCCGCTACCGTGGCGGGACACTTCGCTTCGGAACCGTCACGGTTCCTCAGACGATCGACCCCTCCCTCGCCTTCGATCTCCTCTTTCTGTTGATGACGCCGGCTGTATACGACGGCCTGACAGCTTTCAAACGTGTTGGTGGGCCCGAAGGCAATGAACTCGTGCCGAACCTGGCCGAGGACATCCGGCCTCCCACCGACGGGGGGACGACCTATTCGTTCACCCTCCGGCCCGGCCTGGAGTATTCAGACGGGACCCCGGTGCGGGCATCGGATGTCCGTACAACGTTCGAACGCATCCTTCGCACCGGCGGCGCGGCATACGGATCGACCTTCCTGACGATCATCAAGGGAAGCGAGGCGTGCACCCCGGGGAAAGCATGCGACCTCTCCGCCGGTGTGGTCACAGACGATCGCGCCAGAACCGTCGTCTTCCATCTCCGCAGGCCGCTGGCCGACTTCCCGTACCAGCTCGCTCTGCCGTCACTGGTGATCGTTCCGGGGAGCGCTCCCCAGGGAGATGCGGGCTTGACTCCCATCCCCGGCACCGGCCCGTACCGCATCGACAGCGCGAAGATCGAGCGAGACGAGAACGGAGAGCCCAAGAACGGTATGGTCGTCCTGGCGCGGAACCCGCGTTTCATGCCACGCGGCTTGGCTCAACCCGACGGATACCCCGACCGCATCGAAATCACCATGGGAGGCAGTGCGGAGGACCACATCGCAGCCGTCAAGGAGGGTCGCGAGGACCTGATGGCGGATCTCGAGCTGGGGCAGTCCTTCCGGCAACTGGCCACCGAGATCCCGGCGCAGGTCCGGCTGATCGACATGCCGTGGACCGCCTTCCTGAGCCTCAACGCGACCGTTCCGCCGTTCGACGACGTTCGAGCCCGGCAGGCGCTCAATTACGCGATCGACCGCCGGGCGATGATCGGTGACGCCTTATTGGGAGGTCCGTCGTGTCAGGTCCTGCCCAAGAACACCGTGGGATACATCCCCTATTGCCCGTACACCAAGGATCCCAATGAGCTGGGCCAGTGGACGGGACCCGATCTGTCGAAGGCTCGACAGTTGGTCGCCGAGTCCGGGACGGCGGGGCAGGTGGTAACCATCTCGGTCGAGCGCGGCGATAGCGTCTTTGCGCAACGGCGTCGTGCTCGGGCGAGAATCGTCGCCTCGGCTCTGAGGGCCATCGGCTACCGGCCCTCCATCCGCGCCGTCCCCGGCGAGGACTACGTCGGGGCGCTCCTTGATCCCACTTTTCGGTACCAGATCGGTGTGTCCGGTTGGATTAGCGACTACCCGGCCGCCTCGAATTTCGTCCTACCGCTCCTGACCTGCAAACAAACGCTGGATCGCCTGGCCGGAACGGACTCGTTCTACGCCAACATGTCCCGCTTCTGCATGCCTGCGATCGATGCGATGACGGAGCGAGCTCTGACCGCCCAGCAGAACGACCCGGCGCAAGCGCGCGATCGGTGGGCTGAGGTCGATCGAGCGCTGACCGACGCAGCGCCTCTGGTCGTGTTCGCCAGCTTCCGGAACGGTGCGGTGGTGTCGAGCCGGGTCGGGAACGTACAAGGGCACCCCGCCTATCTGTGGCTCATGACCCAGATGTGGGTCACAGAGTCTGCGACGCCCTCGGCATCAGGTTCGTAGCTCCAGTGCCTCGAGCACGTAGACCTCGATCGGCTCCTCTTTCCCCTCGAGCTGCATGGGACCAAGAGGGGTCACCGTGGCCTGGTCTCGTTTGCGACGATACGTGACCGGTCCGATCAACACCTGCCCCGGCTCGGCCGCCGCCTGGAGTCTCGCGGAGGCAACGTGGACCCGGGCCGAGACCACGTGGCCGTTGTTCGAGCTGGGGGAATGGGACGAGGTGATCGCCGAGACCGACCCGGTGGTCGAGCGGGAACGATCGCTCGGAGGGAGACAGGGGACAGCGATCGCGACCCCGATGAAGGCGCCGGTGCTGCTCTTTCGCCGTCTAGGTGAGGAGGCGGCCGCGATGCAACAGGAGTTCCTTCCCATGGCTCGAGACATCGAGGACCAGCAGGTGTGCTCCAGCCGGCCCTGGGAACTGCGGCACTGATCGAGCATTACCTCGGGCACCTCCCCAGAGCGATTGAATTTATGAAGGAGCGGGCGGAGCTGGCCTCCCCTCCTTGAGCTGGTTGCGGGCATGCGACCTGGCCGATTGCCTCCGGGTCCTCGTGACCGGCGACACGCTCCACCTGGCCACGGCTGTGGTCGAACAGGTGCAGCCCAGAGGGGCGTGGGAGGCGAACCAGCACCTCACCGCGCGGGCGGTCCTGTCAGCCGCCCGGGGCGAGCTCGACGAGGCCGCGGAGCTTTATCGCGATGCCGCGGAGGGGTGGGCCTGGTTCGGGAACGTGGTCTAGCGGGCAGGCTGTCTCGTGGGGCGGGTCCGGCTCCTGGCGGAGCAAGGGCGCGGCCTAGAGGCAGGGAACCTCCTGGCCGAGGCGCGGGAGATCTTTGTTCGGCTTGGAGGGCAGGTTTCGTCGAAGAGACCGACGAGCTCACCGCCCGGGCCATCCGGGGATCCCCGGCGTAGGCGGTCGCGGGCCTCAGCGGGTCGATTCGGCGGCCTGCCCGGAGCCATACCCGGCCGATAGCCCTCGAACGGCCTCCAACAGGGGGAGGCGGTTCACACATCCTCGCGCCAGGTCCACACCCAGCGTGGCCGGTCAGGCCGTGTGCAGCTCCGTCCGGAGTCTATGGGCGGATCGTCCGATCCCACACGGATCCCACACGCCAAGGCGCCGTCAGGGCCGCAGAGCCACCACGGGGGCCGCGACGGGCGGTATGGCGGCAGCGAACATGCCCTCGAGCCGATCCCTCAGGCGCTCGTCTGCCTCAGGGTAAAGATGGCCGTAGCGGTCCAGGGTGAAAGCCACGGAGGTGTGGCCAGCCCGGACGGCGACCTGCTTGGGGTCCGCCCCCGCAGCGATCCACAAGGCGACGGCCGTGTGCCTGAGGTCGTGCGGGCGCAGGGGGCTGAGGCCCGCCGCTCTTACGGCTGGGCCAAAGAACTGGCGTCGGAACCCAGAGGCCCGGATAGGTCCGCCGACCATGTTGGGGAACACGAAACCATCCGGCGCCTCCGATGTGTGCGTCGCGAGGTGGCTCGTCAGCTCCCGCACCACGCTACGAGGAAGGCCCACCCGGCGGCGACCCGCCCGTGTCTTGGGCTGACCGAACAAGACATGGCCCCGGACCTCCACCGCGATTTCCGCAACATCGACCTCCCCTCGCAGAAGTTCCACCCGGTGGCGCCTGAGCCCCGCCAGTTCCCCCATTCGGAGCCCCCCGTAGGCTGCGACTAGGACCAAAGCCCGGTAGCGTGGATCAATCGCATCGGCCAGTGCTGCGATCTGTGAGGGGTTCAGGAAACGCATCTCTTGGCGCTCCACCCGAGGAAGCGGAATGTTCCTGCAGGGCGACTGGGCGATCAGACCCGCGTCGACCGCAGCGGCCGTGATCTTGGCCATGATCTGGTAAGCCTTCTGAGTCGTGGCGGGCGCTAGGCCTGAGCCGGACAGTCGGGCCGCCCAGGTGCGAACCTGAAGCTGGTCGATGTCTGCCAGCCGGACCTCACCGAAGGTGGGCATGAGGTGGCTGGCGACATAGCTCGCATCGCGGGCGCGGGTGGATGGCCGCAGGTTGCCTGTAGTCTCCTGCCAGCGCACAATCCATTCCTTGAATAACATCCGCCCACGAGTGGGGTCGACATACGTGCCGTGCAGTTTGGTCGCTTCGATCTCAGTTCGGAACTGCACTGCAGGCGCCCACTTCAGGAAGCACTTGGAGCGCATCCGACCATTGGGTTCGCGATAGCGGACCTCGTAGAAGCGGACACCATCCTTCCGGGTCTTCGTTCTTATGCTAGCCATTCATGGCTCCATCTCTCGGGCGTGTTAAACCCGTGACGGTCAGCTGTCCCGTCCGAAGCCGCGAAGCGAGTGCTCCTTCAAGTATCCCTTGTCTCGGGCGGCTCGCACCAGCCGGGAGGCGGTTGTGTGTGGGTCGGCGACGAGCCGTCCGGCGAGTTGCACCCGGTTGTAGAACCGGAAGGACTGTGGCTGCTCCGGAGCCGGGGCCTCCTGCTCGGGGGCCCTGGTGGTGTTGCTCTTTGGCGCCACGGCTAGGAACTGTTCACGGGCCTGGTGCTCAGGATGTCTTGGAGATCGGAACCGGGGGGCCTCCGATCCCACACCGATCCCACAAGAGACCGCTGCGGATAGCCGACAGGCGCTGGGTGGCGTTGGGAGGTGCCGAGGAGTCCCGCGAGCAGCCTCCCACGTCAGAGGCCATGCGCACCGGGTAGGGCGGGATGCGCTGAGCGGCAACGGGAGATCTCGCGCTGCCTTCGCACGGCAGAGGCCAGGGGTTCGACTCCCCTCACCTCCACTGACAGCGAGGCCGGTCAGACCGTGTCTGGCCAGTGCAACCGATATCCTGAGCGCGCGGATTACACTCTCTTCATCTTTCTCCACCCTCGCGCTTTGGCTATGTAGACTCTGGGCTCTGGAGGGTGGGCTCCATGGTGACCTTCAAGGCTGGACGACGTTCGAGCAATGAGGCTCACTTTCAACCCGGGCCGGTCGACGAACGCTTCCCCCGAGCCTGACCCATGCGTCGTTATCTGGTGGTGGCCAACCAAACCCTTGTGGGAGACCGCCTACTTCGCGAGATCGGCGACCGCTTGAAGCTCGGATCCTCTCGATTCCACGTTCTGGTGCCAGCTACTCCTCCTCCCGAGGGATGGACCTGGACGGAGGAAGAAGCTCACGCCCTCGCGAAGGATCGGCTGGATCGAGTAGTGCTCCGGCTACGGGAAGCCGGGGCCAGGGCAGAGGGCGAGGTGGCGGATGCCGACGCTTACCTCGCGATTGAGGATGCCTTCCGAGGGCAGCGGTTCGACGAGATCATCGTCTCGACGGTCCCGGTCAAGCCTTCCCCCTGGCTCACAGCCGATCTGGTGCGCCGGGTGGTATCTGCCTTCAAGGTTCCGGTGACACACGTGATAGCTCCTGCCGATCGTGCCGTCATGGAGTCCGCGTTGAGCCAGGTTCCGCTCCTGGCTGGAATCCCGAAGCGCAGTATTAGGTCGCTGGCCAGAGCGAGCATGGTAACGGTCCACAGGGACGGAAAGGCAATCGTCAAGCAGGGCTCCCGCGCTTCTGAGTTGTTCGTCATCCTCGACGGGAAGGCCAAGGTTGTGGCCTCAGACCGAACCGTGGCGCGGTTCGGTCCTGGCGATGTGTTCGGGGAGATATCCTTCCTCGATGGCGGTCCTCGAACAGCTTCCGTTATCGCCGAAGGGCCGACTCGATGCCTATCCCTGTCAGGCGTTCAGTTCCGGTCCGTGCTGAGGGAGGACCCGCTCCTCGCCATGCGGATGCTGGAGGTCGTAGGAAAGCGACTCCGCCAGCTCACTGAGCCTGTGCTGTGATGCAGTAGAGGCTGCCAGCACATCGAACCCGTCCCTCCGCGTTCCTAGGAGCTCACGGTGGACGCGCCGGGCAGGAGCGCACGCGCCTGGCCGGCCAGCGAGCGGGCCCGGAGGGATGCGAAGATCGATTCGGCCTCGCGGGCGGGCGACTCGGCTTCGGCCGGGCGGCCAAGGGCGGCGAGACATCTCGCCTGTCCCAACAGTGCGAGGCCTCGTTGGAACACGTGCCCCAGCGTCCCCCACGCCTCCTCGGCCCGGCCGAACTCCTCCAGCGCGGCACCGTGGTTCCCGTGCGCCTCGTCGCTCTCGGCCTCCACGGACAGGGCCACGCCCACCGCCACGGGGTAGGCCGGCGGCGGGTCCGACGGCCGGACGACGAAACGGTCGACCTGGGTAAGATCGCCGAGCGCACGGGCCAAGAGGATCGCCTCGAGCAACCCGTACGCGCGGCCATGCGTGGCCTGGTCCAGCTCTTGGCCGAGCTCCTCGAGCAGTGAGGTCGCCTCGTCGCGCCGTCCGCGTTCGAGCGCGATCAGCGCGGCCACGGCAAGCGCCGGCCGGTACGTCTGCACGTCCCTGATCTCGCGGGCCGAGGGGAGCAGCTCCTGCATGAGCTCACCGGCCCGGTCGAGCTCTCCGCGGAGCGCGCGCACTCTAGCCTCCGAGATCCCTGCGATCACCAGCGGCTGCGCGTGGCCCCGCGGGCCGTACCATCGGCGGATCTCCTCGGACGCCCTGATCACCCCGTCCCACTCACCGGCGTCGAACAGGCGCCACGTGGTCTCCGCGCGCATCCACATCTGCTCCGCGACGATCCCGCGCCGCTCGGCGAAGCGCATCCCCTCCTCGTAGATCGCGAGCCCGGCCGCCGGCCCGTCGAGGCCGGAGGTCCAGTCCGCCAGGTTGGTGTAGGCGAGGGCCGTGACCCGCCCGAAGCCCAGGTCCAGGCCGATCCGGAGCGCCTTCTGCAGGTCGGCCCGGCCGCCCGGGTCGCCGCTCATCACCCGGTAGATCCCGCGGAACTGCAGGCCGCGCATCCGCTGCTCGGGCAGATCCATCTCGTCGCAGAGCGCGAGCGTCGCGTCCGTCCAGGTCTTCCACTCCTCGAAGCGGCCGGTCATCATCGCGTTCCCGGCACGGTTCGAGTAGGCCGCCACCAGCTCGGGCGTCGGCCCGAGCGGCTCGAGGAGCTCGATAGCCTCGGCCCCCAGACGTTCCGACCGTTCGGTCCGCCCCACAGCCTTGAGGTAGCCGCTGAACTCCCGGAGCATCCCTCCCGCCCGCAGCGCCTCCCCTCTGCGACGATGATGGTCGATGGCGGCTTCGTACGCCGACACCATCTCGGACTCCGGGGTCTGGCCAAGGAAGACGCCAGCGGCCAGCGTTCGGACGTGCAGCGGGGGACGCTCGGGGTCGTCGGGGCCGAGGAGGGCCTCGGCCCGGCCGTAGAACTCGGCGGCCTTGGCCATGTCGAGGCGCATGGCGCGCTCGGCGGCCATCTGCAGCGCCCACGACGCCTTTCCCCGCAGCTCCTCTCCGGGGTCCCGTCCCGCCGCCATGGTGAGGTCGAGGGCGCGCTCGTAGTGGTAGGCCAGGAACTCGGCCTGGTCGGCCACGCGCTCGCCGACCGTCCGTTCGATCCACCCGGCCACGGCGAGGTGCTTCGCCGCGCGCTCGGCCCGCGGGATCTGGCCGTAGGCCACGTCGCGCACCAGGGCGTGCCAGAAGGAGTACTCGCCCTGATCCTGCACGGACGTTGTTCGCACCGTCCGGACGAACTCCTTGCGGGCCAGGTCGTGGAGCCCCTCGCGCACGGTCCGTTCGTCGACGCCGCCCATCGCCTCGAGCGCCCCCGACCAGAACACCTTGCCCACGACCGACGCGTCGAGCACCAAACTCTTCCGCGCCGCCGGCAGTGTGTCGAGCCGGGCCCCGATGAGCGCGTGCACCGACTCCGGCAGCGGCATGCCTTCGGCCCCCGGCAACAGCCGGAGGGACGCGCCATGTCGCTCGAGGAGCCCTCGGTCCAGCAGCATCCGCACGAACTCCTCGGCGTACAGGGGGTTGCCGCCCGCCCGTTCTAGCAGCTCGGCCTGGAGCTCGGCCGGCAGGACGGCCTGCTCGAGGAGCGCCGAGAGGAGCCGCGCCGTGTCTGCCTCCGACAGCGGCGCCAGCGCGACCGTGGTCGAGTTCCGCTTGCCCCCGCCCCAGCCCGGATGGCGTTCGTACAGCTCCGGCCGGGCCGAACAGACGACGAACAAGGGGACGCCGCTCGACCACTCCACGAGGTGCTCGACGAACTCCACCAGCGGGCCGTCGGCCCAGTGCAGGTCCTCGAACACCAGGACGAGCGGGCCGCGGGCGGCGATCGACTCGATGAACCGGAGCCACGCGGCGAACGCCTCGTCCCGGTCGTCCTGGTGTCCCTCGCGGACCTCCACCCCTACCAGCGGCGCCAGTCGCCCGCGCAGCCAGTCGCGGTCGGCCTCGTCCCGGGTCACCGCCGCCAGCGCCGTGTCGAGCTTCGCCAGCGCCTCCTCCGGCGAGTCGGTCTCCAGGACGCCGGCCTGCGCCTTGACCATCTCACCGAGGGCCCAATAGGTGACGCCCTCGCCGTAGGGCAGGCTCCGGCCCTGGCGCCAGTAGATGAGCTCGGGCCGGTCGTCGACGTGGGCGCGGAACTCCCACAGCAGCCGGGTCTTGCCCACGCCCGGCTCGCCCGTGATGGTGACCAGCTGCACCGAGGGCTCGTCCACGGCCCGGGCGAACGTCTGGGTGAGGAGGGCGAACTCGTTGGCCCTGCCGACGAAGGGCGTCCGGGTGCCCTGCTCCACGTCGATGCCGTACCGACTTCGGGCCTCCATCGCCCGCCAGATCTGGATCGGCTGCGCCTTCCCCTTCGCGGTCACCGGCTCTAGCGGCTCGTACGAGATGAGGTCCTTGGTGGCCCGGTAGGTCACCTCGCCAACCACGATGGCCCCGACCGGGGCGGCGGCCTCGAGGCGTGCTGCCGTGTTCACGACGTCGCCGGTGACCATCCCCTCCCCCTCCTGGGGCCGCGCGTCGAGGGCCACCACCGCCTCACCGGTGTTAACCCCGATACGGACCGAGAGGTCGAAGCCGGGATGCTGCTCGTTCAGCTCCTCGATCGAGTCGATGATCCGGAGCGCCGCCCGCACGGCCCGCTCGGCGTCGTCCTCGTGCGCTACCGGCGCGCCGAAGACCGCCATGACGGCGTCGCCGATGAACTTCTCGACGGTCCCTCCGTAGCGCTCGAGATCCTTGCGCAGGCTGGCGTGGTAGGGGCGGAGGGTGGCCCGGACATCCTCGGGGTCGGCGTTGTCCGAGCGCGCCGTGAAGCCGACGAGATCGCAGAACAGAACCGAGACGAATTTGCGCTCCTCGCGCCTCGGGGGCGCGGGCTCCAACGCCAGCGCCGTCCCGCAGGAGGAGCAGAACCGCGCGCGGTCGGAGTTCTCCTCGCCGCATACCGAGCAGATCGCCACGGGAGCAGTCTAAGAGAGGCGGCCCTACGAGCCTGCCATCACCGAGCTGCCGTGCTGCTTTGTGCAACTCCGCGCGGATCAGCTCAGGACATAAGCCTCTTCCTCGGACATCTCGCTGTCTAGGCCCTTCTGCTCCATGTCGTCTGGGACACGCACGGGCTCGAAACGGTCCAGGACCTTGAGGATCAGCCACGTGACCACGAACGCGTACGCGGCCACAAGGAACGCCGAGGCGACCTGGATCCCGAAGAACTTGGCGTTGCCGGCGAACAGCCCGTCGGCCCCCGCCGCGTTCACAGAGAGGAAGGCGAACGCGCCCAACAGAATCGTTCCCATAAGCCCCCCGACACCGTGGGCGGCCCACACGTCCAGCGCGTCGTCCCATTGCCTGCGCTCACGAAACACCACCGCCAGATAGCACACCGAGCCGGCGAGCACGCCGATGAAGAAGGCTGCCCAAGTAGGCACGTAACCGGCGGTAGGTGTGACGCATGCGAGGCCGGCCACCGCGCCGGTGAAGGCTCCGACCAGGCTGGGCTTCCCGTTCTTCCACCAAGTGATGAAGAGCCATGTGCACATCGCGATGGAGCCGGCGATGTCCGTGTTGACGAACGCTTGCGCAGCGACGCCGTTCGCCTCAAGGGCCGAACCGGCGTTGAACCCGAACCATCCGAACCACAGCAGCCCGGTCCCGAGCGCTACGAAGGCGACGTTGTGGGGGAGCGTTCGTTCGCCCGGAGCGAACTTGCGGGAGCCAACTACCCAGACCGAAGCCAGCGCAGCGAACCCGGCGCTGGTGTGCACGACCATGCCGCCGGCGAAGTCCAGCGCGCCCCAGTCCGCGAGGAAGCCGCCACCCCAGATCCAGTGGACCAGCGGGATGTAGACCAGCAGGCTCCACAGGACCAGGAACTTCAGATAGCTCTTGAAGTGCACCCGGTCGGCGAAGGCTCCTGTGATGAGGGCAGGGGTGATGATTGCGAACATCTCCTGGAACACGAAGTGCGCGGCGGCGGGGATGTGTGGCGCCCATGGCCCGGGCTCCGCACCGACGTGGCGGAGGCCGATCCAGTCCAGGTTCCCGATGATTCCCCCGACGTCGCCCGAGAAGGCCAGTGAGTAACCGACCAGGACCCAGATGGTGGTCACCACGCCCATCGAGACGAAGCTCTGCATCATGATCGCCAGGAAGTTCTTCCTCCGAACGAGGCCCCCGTAGAAGAACGCGAGCCCCGGAGTCATCAGGGCCACGAGCGCGGCACTGATGAGGACGAACGCCGTGTCGCCAGCATTGATCATGCCGCTCCCCTTTCGGTCCGACTCGCCCCATTGACGCGCCTGTCGAGCGGCGCTCGGTCGGTAGCTTGACACGACGCGTGGAGCCGCGCAGGCCCTCGAAGTGGGCCTACACTCCGCTGGTGCCGGTCTGCCAGAGTTGCGGCGAGGACAACCCCGAACGGGCTCGGTTCTGTCTGGCCTGCGGGTCGTCACTGGAGCCGCAGGCTCCGACCCGAGAAGTACGAAAGACCGTCACGGTTCTGTTCTGTGACGTGGCGGGCTCCACTTCGCTCGGAGAGCGACTCGATCCCGAAACTCTCCGCCGCGTGATGACCCGCTACTTCGAGGCCATGAAGGTGGCGCTGGAACGCCATGGCGGGACCGTTGAGAAGTTCATCGGAGACGCGGTCATGGCTGTATTCGGCATCCCCATCCTGCACGAGGACGATGCGCTGCGGGCGGTCCGGGCCGCCGCCGAGATGCGCGATGCGCTGGAGGGATTGAACGAGGAGCTGGCCCGAGAGCGGGGAGCCAGCATCAAGGTCCGGATAGGCATCAACACGGGGCCAGTTGTTGCGGGTGATCCGGCCTCCGGGCAAACGATGGTGACCGGAGATGCCGTGAACGTGGCAGCCCGGCTGGAGCAAGCCGCCGAGCCAGGCGAGATCCTGATCGGACAGGAGACCGAGCACCTGGTTCGCGATGCGGTCGATGTCGAGCCGGTCGAGGCGCTATCGCTGAAAGGCAAGGAAAAGCCGGTGCCCGCGTTCCGGCTTCTGGCGGTGCGATCCTCGGCGCCCGGTTACGCCCGCAGGCTGGACTCACCGATCGTCGGCCGGGGCCACGAGCAGCGCCTGCTGGCGGAGGCCTTCGCCCGGTGCCAGCGGGAGCGCGCCTGCCACCTGTTCACGATGCTGGGCTCTCCGGGAGTTGGCAAGTCCCGGCTCGCCGATGAGTTCACTCGGAACTCACGGCTCGAAGTGGACGCCACGATCCTCAGCGGGCGTTGCCTGCCATACGGCGACGGCATCACGTTCTGGCCCGTGGCCGAGATCGTCCACGAGGCTGCAGGGATCCTGGACGAAGATCCGCCCGAAGTGGCTAGGGACCGAATCGGGGGACTTCTTGGAGAGGCCGAGGACGCCGGGCTTATCGCCGATCGCGTGGCCCAGATGGCCGGCCTCCTTGATGCCGGCGCGACCGCCACCGAGCTGTTCTGGTCTCTTCGCAGACTGCTCGAGGAGATGGCCCGCCGCCGTCCCCTCATCGTCGAGTTCGACGACATACACTGGGCAGAGCCAACGCTCCTGGACCTGGTCGAACACATAGCGGACTGGTCGCGCGATGCGCCGATCCTGCTGCTGTGCCTGGGCCGCCCGGAACTGTTGGACCGGCGACCCACCTGGGGCGGCGGGAAGATGAACGCGACTTCGCTCCTGCTGGAGGCGCTCTCGGAGCACGAGAGCGAGGCCCTGATCCACAACCTGCTGGGGCGGGCCGAGCTGGCCGAGGCCGCGAGGCTCCAGGTCGTCGGGGCTGCCGAGGGAAACCCTCTGTTCGTCGAGCAGATGCTGTCCATGCTGATCGACGAGGGCCTCCTCCAACGGGACAACGGGCACTGGGTTGCCGCGGGCGACCTGACCGCTATGTCTGTCCCCCCGACCATCCAGGCCCTGCTGGCCGCCAGGCTGGACCGTCTTCAGTACGAGGAGCGGGCGGTGATCGAACGAGCCTCTGTAGTCGGCAAGATCTTCTACACCGGCGCCGTGACTGAGATGGCCCCCGAAACACTCCGACTGCAGGTTCCCACGCACCTCATGACGTTGGTCCGCAAGGAGTTGATCCGGCCGGATCGATCGGACGTGGCGGGCGAGGACGCGTTCAAGTTTCGGCACCTCCTCATCAGGGACGCCGCTTACGAGTCGATGCCCAAGGAAACCCGGGCCGATCTCCACGAGCGGTTCGCTGGTTGGCTCGAGCGGACGGCCGGCCCCCGGATGGCGGAGTACGGAGAGATCCTGGGCTACCACCTGGAACAGGCTTATCAGTACCTCGCCGAGCTGGGACCGGTTGGCGAACGGGGCAAGGAACTGGCTGGCCGGGCCGCAGGACACCTTTCTGCCAGCGGCCAGCGGGCGACGAACAGAGGGGACATGCGGGCGGCCATCCATCTCTTCACTCGGGCGACCGAGCTTCTGCCTGAAGGATCCGCGGAGCGGCTGGACCTCTTTCCCCGGATCGCTGTCGCCATGGTCGAACTGGGCGAGTGGAACGCAGCGGACCGGTTGCTGGAGGGATCGATCGAGGAGGCTCGGCGCGCTGGCGACCGGAGGGTCGAATGGCTATCGCGCGCCCAGCTTGCGCAGATCCGCTCGCACACCGAGGCTCGCGAGTCCGACGACCGCATCGTGCGCGAGGCGATAAGCGTGCTGCAGGAGTTCGATGACGACTACGCGCTAGCTCTGGCGTGGTTAGCGATGAGCGAAAACCACAACCTCTGGGGGCGGCAGGCCGCCAGCATCGAAGCGCTTGAGCGTGCGCTCGAACACGCCCGGCATGCAGGCGACGAGCGGACGGAGGCCGAGTTGATGGGGCAGCTCGGCAGCCGGATGTACTTCGGTCCAACACGGCCCGAAGAAGCCATCCGCCGTGCCGAAGAGATGCTGGCCCGGCTCCCCGGCCATCGGCTGGCCGAGGCTTCTGCACTGCGGGCCATAGGCCGGTTCCGCGCCCTGCAGGGCGAATTCGAACAGGCCAGGGAAATGGCCGCCCGAGCGTTGGCCATCGCGGAGGATCTCGGGCTGGACCTTCTGGTGGCGTCCACCCGGGGGTTCACCACGGCCGCCATCGAGTGGTTGGCCGGCGACCCAGTGGCGGCGGAGAGCGAGCTTCGTGCGAACCTCGCTGCTCTGGAGTTAATGGGCGAGTGGTCGGCTGCGTCCACGGCCGTGGCGATCCTGGGGGACATGCTCTACCTCCAGGGTCGCTACGAGGAAGCTCTCGAGGCCACGCGACGGAGCGAAGAATGGGCTGCGCCGGAAGACCTCGCATCGCAGATGACATATCGGAGCGTTCGCGGAAAGGCACTGGCCAGGCTCGGGCAGATCGAGGAAGGGATCGGTCTGGCCAAGGAAGCCGTCGAGATCGGCGAACGCACGGACTTCGGATTCCGCGGCGACATGCTTCTGAACCTGACCGAGGTTCTGACGCTGGCCGGCCGACGCGAGGAGGCCGCGGCCGCCGCTCGCCGGGCGATCGAGTTGCACGAAGAGAAAGGGAACGAGGTCGGTGCCGGGTGGGCCCGCGCGGCGCTGGCCGAGCTGGCAGTCGAGCAGTGATCGTCAGGTACTAGCCTGACGTTCGCTACCAGGCGCCCGCCCAGGAATCGACCCGCTCCTGGACCTCTCGAAGCCGGTCGATCAGGCCCTTCAGCATCTCTATGGCGACGCGCGATTGATGGAGCAGGAACCCTTGGAACTCCTCGCCTCCGATCCGCAGCGCATCCACTCGATCGGCTGCCGTCACAGTCGCCATTCGCTTCTTCCCCACGATGAGCGCCATCTCCCCGAAGAAGTCGCCTGGGGCGAGCTCGTGGAGCCGGCCGCCGGCGTCGACCTGGGCTGTGCCACGCAGGACGATGTACAGGGCGTCTCCCACCTCCCCGCGCTCGACGATGGTCTGACCCGGCTCGAACGAGCGCAGCTCGCCGATCCGCAGGATGTTCTGCAGGTCGTGCGGGCTGACCCCCGCGAACAGCGGCATCGACTGGAGCGCGGACATCCCCACCTTCGAATCGTCCATGGCTTTCCTCCCGCGCGGCATCCTATAGGAGCGCCGGGCCCATCTGCTCGATGAATCGAAACTGAGGATCCGCTACCAGCGGCGTTTGCGGGGCGCGGCCGCTCGGTGTTTGCGAGGCGGGTGGTGGACTGGGGGGGTCTGAGGAAGCGGTGCGATCAGAGGCACGCGTTCGCGCAGGGCCGTTGCCGCGGCCACCATGGCAATGGGCAACCCCCACGGGAGCAGCTCGTAGTAGGGGAACTGCGAGATCGCCGCAAGGATCACGACATGGCACCAGAAATGGGCCTCCGCGTCGCGTCCCTGCGTGCTGGGCAACTTTCGTCTGGTCTTGAAGAACACGTACAGGAACCAGCCCGCGAAGAAGACGAACGCTGGTACCCCATTCGACACCAGCAACGTCCATAGAGTGCCGTGCGTGCCGATCGACGGCCCCGGCGGGGCGGCGGGGTTGATGGTCGAAAGAGAGACCGGCGCGCCATAGCCCAGGATCGGCGATCGTGACACGAGTGTGAGAGATGAGCTGTAGAGAGTGAGCCGATGCTGGTCGCCGTAGCCGTTGTTTAGCCGAAGGATGATCAGGTCCCCCAACGGGCTGAGGAGCACCAGGACGCCAACCACCACGCCCGCCAGGATGAGCGACCTAGCCGCCTTGGCCATCCTGGCGGTCCGGCCCCTGCCACGCGACAGCCGGAGGATGCCGTAGGAGGCCGCGATCCCGGCCGACAGCCAGGAGCCGCGGTCCAAGGAGAACACGAGCGGCGCAATGGCCAGGATCAACAGCGCGACGAAGGTCCACCGCACGAGCTTGCTCCTGGTCTCGGTGATCACAGCGAAAGCGAACGGAAGGGTGAGGGCGAACGCCGAGCCCCACTGGTTCGTGTAGATGAACGGTGCCTTGACGCGGTAGATGTTCGTGCTCGGGAACGTCTTGCCGCCCGTCGTCTCCGGGATGACCAGAGCCTTGACGAAGCTATTGGAGAGAAAGCGCTGCGGGATGAGTGCCTCCATGAGGCTGTGGAACGTGTGGTTGGGGAAGAGCATCCCGAGGATCCCGCCAACCACCGTCAGGACCCAGAAGGCCGCGAGGATGTAGATGATCCGTTTGGCCGGTAGAGACAACCGGGACGCGTTGTAGACGAACAGGAACATGATCGTCGAGCCGATGTAGATCGTCGCCCGCCAGCCCCACGACTCGGCATTGGTGAGCTCGTTGATCTTGGTCGCCGACATAAGCATGAAGGCGAGGAACCCGAGCCACAGGAAGAATCCCTTGGGCATCCGTACTCGGCCGCGCATGAATAGGGCGACCAGCATCGGGAGCGCGAACAGCGCCTGGACGAAGCCGCTCACTCCCAGGATCCACCAGACGAACAGCCCGCCGAAGAGAGCTGTGATCGGCCAGCTCACCCGCAAATGAGGCGAGCGACCGACTGGACCCCCAGTGCGGTCCGAGGCCTGGCGACCCGGGATGGGGGGAAGAGGCGGCAGTTGGGTTGTGGAGACCGCCAACAAGGCTCCTTACGGGCTGCTCAAGACGTACACATGGTATCGGCTCGAGGGCCCTTCGAATACCCTTCTCCGGGACAGACGCGCCCTTTCAGAGCCAGCCGCGGCGCTTGAAGCCCCGGTACAGCAGTAGCGCGGCTGCGGCCATGAACCCCAGCGCCATCGGATAACCCACGTACCATTCGAGCTCGGGCATGTGCTCGAAGTTCATCCCGTAGATCCCCGCGATCAGGGTCGGGACCAGGATGATCGCGCCCCAGGAAGTAAGGCTCTTCATCACCTCGTTCAGCCGATTACTGACTACGGCCAGGTGCGCCTCCAGCGCGGAGCTGAGGATGTCCCTGATGCTGTCGATGAAGTCGGTCGCTCGGAGGACGTGGTCGTAGACGTCCCGGTAGTACGGCTCCAGCGGCTGGGTCACCACCTCGATAGTTCGTCTCTGCATCACGTCAAGCACGTCCCGAAGAGGCGCCATGGCTCTGCGGAAATGCAGCAGGTCCTTCTTGAGCTCGAAGATCTGCGTCTGGGGCCCGTCGCTCGGACTGGCGCCGAACACACGATCCTCTACCTCCTCGGTCAGATCCTCGTATCGGTCCAGGGCGTCGAAGTAACCGTCGACGATCTCGTCGAGGAGGATGTACAGGAGGTAGCCGCCGCCCTCCTTGGCGAGCTCGGAGTGCGCGTCCCATCGCTCGATGACCTTCTTCAGATCGAACACCGGCTCCTTGCGCACGGTCACCAGATAGTTGTGGCCGACGAACGCTGCCATCTCGTGCTGGATGAGTTCGTCTCCCTCGACGCTCGCGCCGTATGCCACCAGGAAGTAGTACGAGCCGTACTGTTCGATCTTCGGTCGCTGGTGAGGGTGCAGGCAGTCCTCGAGCGCCAGCTCATGGAAGCCAAACTCGCGCCTGAGCATCTCCATGTTGCTTGGCGTGGGGCCTTCGATGTCCAGCCAAACGAGCGAGTTCGGATCCTTCAGCGCCTGGTCGGTCAGTTCGGGGTCGAACTCGCCCTCCTGCAGACGGCCCTCGCAGTAGAGGCGGCTGGTTATGGGCATGGCTGCGCGAGGGTAGCGCAGCCGGAAGCGGCGGGCTAGAGGAGGGGCTGGAGCGCGGCCTCGATCTGGGATCCAACGACGGGGCCCTCGAACCGCGCCTGGATGATCCCGTCCTTGTCGATCACGAACGTCCAGGGCTCGGTCTCCAGGCCCCAGGCCATAAACGGCGGGGACTGATTCTCGAGGGTCGGTGGCGGCGGGGTAAGACTCGGCCCCGGCAAGAACTCTTCCACGTGGATGAAGTTGGCCTTGTCCTCCCCGAGAGTGTCGTGGACGGAGAGGAGCTCGTCGGTGACGGGACCGCAGATGCGGCTCTCGCAGAGGAGGGGCGTGCCGAAGGTGACCACGGTCGGCAGACCGTTGGTCAGCGCATCTTCTAGCGAGATGTAGTGCATCGCATCCACGGGCCTGCGGGTACAGATCTGCTCGAGCTCAGCCTCGGTCGTGGCCACTGGTGTTGGGACCGAGAGGGCCTTTGATCCAATCGGCCCGACGGAGGGCTGGGCCACCACCTGCAATGCCATTTGGCCAAATGCTCGAGACCCGCCCAGGTCGGCCAGCGCGAGCACGATCCAGTTCCCAGGCGTGGGGATGTCCAAGTCGGCTCCGTAAAAGGTCGTGATGCCGACGGGGGCGTTGTCCTGATACTTCTGGAACGCGTCCATGGAAAAGGAGGAGGCTGCGAAGGGACCGATTGGAGCGCTTGTCTCGTCCTCGGCCGCGTAGACCTGCGGCGAGCCCCCGGCAAGGAGGTTGCCCTTGTCGTCGACCAGGCCGAATGTGAACAAGGTCTTCCCGGCTTGGACCTCGCTCTGAGCCTGTATGAGCGAGACCTCGGTAGCCCCGGCTTTAATCGCGCCCAGGGACGTTGCGGCGCCGCTCGCGGGCGTAGAGGGAGGAGTCGGGGAGGGTTTCTTCTTTCCGGTGCAGGCGACGCCGAGCGTGGCGAGCGTCATCGTGACTAGGAATTCACGCCTGGTGCGGAGGATTGCCACGGCCACCAAGGGTAGCGGCTCGGGTTCGAGTTCGCTGAGGGACACAAAATGAGACTCATTTTGTGTCCGTCTCTATCAGGTGGCTCGGGCGAAGCGCACGAACTCGAAGTGCATGCCGTCGGGGAGGATCCAATCGCCTCCCCAAGTGAAGCCCCATCTCTCGAAGATCGCGACGACGCGTGGGTCTTGGTGCGGGGTCTCGCCGTATGGGTTCTTCGACACGTTCACGTCCAGAGCCACTCCCCAAGCGTGATGAGATATCCCGGTCTCTGGATTCCTGTTGAGGAACCGCGCCGAGTAGCAGCCCGCGTAATCGCTGGTGGGGAGCAGCTGGCTCAGCCCCTCGCGTTCGACCTCCGCGAGCGCCCCCCTAAGCTGCGGGATCAGGGCCCGGTTGCATCGAACCTTCCCCAGTACGGGGACCGAGGCCACGACTATGTGCGTTGCCACCCAGTCCGGGTCGACGTCCAGGTAGCCGCCCTGGATCGGGACCGCCGCGAACTCACCGAACATCACCTTGAGCTGCACAGGCGGCAGCACGGCGTCACCCTGGCGGAAGAAGGTCGTCTCGCCCGGCCCCCGGATCTGTACCTGCTTGCCCGGCGGCAGGAGCGCGCGGATACGGTTGCCCAGCCTGCGACGGGATGCCTCCGGCCCCGGGTCGATCAAGAGGTATCGATCGCGCACAACGCCTATAGATGCGGCCGTCTCCTTGGAGACGAAGACCTCGTGCGCGCCGATCGCCGCGTCGGGCAGGATGCCCGCCACTCGCAGCCGGATACGGCCAAAGACTAGCGTGCCCCCGACGCCGATCCCGCGAAGGGTCGCGGACGTCGTACCGAGAACGGCTTCCCCGCGATCCAGGGCGGGCAACAAGGTCCGATCGCCCGGCGAGAGGAAATGCTCGTAGGCCGACAGGTTGGCGCCGGCCACCTCCAACGGGATGGCCAGCCCCTCGGGCGGCCGGTCCACCAGGTCGCCGGGCGCCGAGAAAGAGCGCGTCAGCCACGCCGTACCGCTCAC
>Ga0184632_10000192_pt1 | contig 21699 bp, 18 predicted proteins | sample PLM31_50_b1_FD_133153 | JGI IMG/M metagenome (GOLD analysis project Ga0184632, IMG submission 133153) | Groundwater sediment microbial communities from an aquifer in East River, Colorado, USA - PLM3-1_50_b1 | ecosystem: Environmental > Terrestrial > Soil > Riparian zone | place: USA: East... | reverse complement strand
TGCCCGTATTCCCGTCATGTGGCCCTGCCCGGGGCCGTCGACGACCGCCGGCGGGACAGTGACCTCATCCGCGGACCACTTGGCGCAGCCGGGGGGGTCATCCGTCGATCTCCGCGATCTCGATCGGGCGCCCTTCCCGGCGAGACCGTTCCGCCGCCTCGGCAACGAGCAGCGCGGCAAGCGCGTCGTCGGCCGAGCACGGGTTGTCGATCGATCCGCGGGCATAGTCGAGGAACGCGGACAGCTCGGCCTCGTAGGCACCCGCGAAACGATCAAGGAATGTCCGGTACGGGGGTTGGCGAGGCCACGGCACCTCCGGATCCGCGGATCGCAGCGGACTGCGGTCATCGAGACCGACGGCCAGCGTCCCGCGAGTGCCGGCGAGTTCCAACCGGACATCACAGCCCGCGCCGTTGTAGCGGGTGCCGGTGACAACGGCAAGCGATCCGTCGTCCATGACCAGGATCGCGGCTGTCGTGTCGACGTCGCCGGCGTCCCTGATGAACGCGGCCCCAGTGTTCGCACCCACCGCGTACACCGACGAGACCTCACGGCCGGTGACGAATCGGATCGCGTCGAAGTCGTGGATGTGCATGTCCCGAAACTGCCCGCCGGAGGTAGGTATGTAGTCCGGATGCGGCGGCGCGGGGTCGGCAGTGATGGCTCGCAGGGTGTGGACCTGGCCCAGGGCACCGCCCTGGTAGCCGCGGCGGGCGGCGCGGAAGCCGGCGTCGAAGCGGCGCTGGAACCCGACCTGAAGCGGGACCTGGGCAGCGGAGACCTCAGCGATGACCGAGCGGGTGGTGGCGATGTCCAGCGCGATGGGCTTCTCGCAGAAGACGGGGATCCTGGTATCGACCGCGGCCCGGATGAGATCGGCGTGCGTGGCGGTTGGGGTCGCGATGACCACGCCATCCAGCGGCTCGCTCGTCGCCGCGGCGAAGCCGTCGACCTGGCGAGCGCCGATCTTCTCCGCGAGTGTCTTGGCCCTGGCGAGGTCGGCATCGGCCACCAGCACCTCGGACACCGCTGAGTGCCTGGCCAGCAGAGCGGCGTGGAACGCGCCTATCCGGCCCGCGCCGAGCACCACTATCCGCATGTCGGCCTCCGCGCTTGGCAGCGCTGGGCGGGTGTGTCCCGCTCGCCTCGCCAGGTTTCTAGTCGTGGAGCTTTGTCCTGTCAATGGTTTGTACTGACAAAGTGAGTAACCTGTTAGCCGTGGTCGAGGCGCCAGTCTCCATAGCGGTGGACCGCAGCAGCCCGGTACCGCTCTACTTTCAGGTTGCGGAACAACTCGAACGGGCGATAGAGATCGGCTCACTCCCTGCCGGTGTCCGCCTGGGCAACGAGGTGCAGCTCGCCGAGCACTACGGCCTGTCCCGTCCTACGCTGCGGCGGGCGATCCAGTACCTGGTCGACAAGGGGCTCCTGGTTCGTAAGCGCGGGGTCGGTACCCAGGTCCTGCGTACGAAGGTGAAGCGGCCGATCGAGCTCACGAGCCTGTACGACGATCTCGTTGGCGCAGGACAAGCGCCGACGACGCAGGTTCTGCAGAACACGGTCATCTCGGCTGACGCCACCGTGGCGGTTGTGCTCGGCGTAGAGCCGGAGTCACCAGTGGTGTTCCTCGAGCGGCTGCGCTCGGCCGGCGACGAACCGCTGGCGCTGATGCGGAACTACCTGCCGACAGATCTCATCGAGTTGCGAACGGATGCCCTCGAGTCCAACGGTCTCTACCAGCTGCTGCGGGCCGCCGGCATCAATCCACGGGTCGCGCTGCAGTCGATCGGGGCCCGCGCGGCGAGCGGCGCGGAGGCACGTTTGCTCACCGAGCCCCGTGGTGCCCCGCTGCTCACCATGACCAGAACGACCTACGACGACTCTGGCAAAGCCGTCGAGTACGGGACCCATGTCTATCGAGCCTCCAGGTACGCCTTCGAGCACACTCTCGTCGGCCGTTAGCGCCCTGCGACGGGGCGACCCATGGCCCCAGACGCCAAGCATGAGGGGCACCCTCCCGCCATCCCGCGAGACATGAAGGGCACCCTCACCCGATAGGTCGGGGTGAGGGTGCCCTTCATGCGCGCTGGGTCGGGCGTGAGCTTCCCCCGACCCGTCGCCCGACGCCCGCTATTGGCGGGCGAGGTCGGCAGCGCCGACGACTCCGGCCTCAGGGCCCAGTTCGGCGATCTTTATCGCGGCCTCCGGGCGGTACCCGCGGCCGACCAGGCTGCGGTGGAAGGACTCACGAGCCGGGCCGAGCAGAAGATCCTTGGCGTCGGATACCCCGCCGCCGATGATGAAGCAGCCAGGATCGAAGGCCGCGGCCAGCGACGCGAGTCCCACACCGAGCCAGCGGCCGGCATCCTCGAGGAGCTCGATCGACGTGGGGTCGCCGTCCTTCGCGGCCTGCGTGATCAGGGGGCCAGTGATGGCCGACACATCCCCGCCGGCGAGGTCCAGGAGCGTGTTGGCGAGCGGCGCGCCGGATTGGGCGAGCTCACGACCCTCGCGCACCAGAGCATTTCCGCTCGCATACTGCTCCCAGCAGCCCTTGTTGCCGCAGCCGCAGCGCAGCCCACCCGGCACGACCTGCATATGACCGAACTCTCCGGCGAGTCCCCAGCGACCGCGATAGAGCTGTCCGTCTAGCAGGATTCCGCCGCCGATCCCGGTTCCCACGGTTACGCAGACCACGTGATCCTGCCCGCGACCCGCGCCGAATTTGGTCTCTCCCCAAGCAGCGGCGTTCGCGTCGTTCTCGATCACGATCGGCAGGCCCACCCGCTTCTCTAGCTCGGCCTTGATCGGCTCCTCTCGCCAGGCAAGGTTCGGCGCGAAAAGGACGGTCGCCCGCTGCTGGTCGATGAAACCCGCAGCGCCGATGCCTGCGGCGGCGATCCCAGGGCGGCTTCCTGCGAGGTCATTGATGGCATCAGCGATCGTGTCCTCGGTCGCCTTCGGGTCCTGGGCAGGCGTCTCCCGCTTGTCAGAGACCAAGATCCGGCCAGACTCGTCCACCACCCCGGCCGCCACCTTTGTTCCCCCGATGTCCACGCCGATCGTCAGCGCCATGGAGTCGTCAGCCCTCGTCACCGGTTATGTCGATTCGCGCCGACCCGTTGGTTCGGCCGGACGAACCGTATCCGGTTGCCGCATCCGGGACGACACCGCCAGCGCCTGCTGGGCCTTCGAGGAACGCCTTGGCTGCCGCGGCGAGCGACAGGCCAGCAACGGCGAGGTGCCGAACCACATCAGGATTGGCGTCTCGGACGCTGCGAATGAGCAGGCAGATCGGGCAGAGCTGGCACTCCTCGGCATCGGTGGCGATATGGTCACCGACCCAGCTCGTCAGCGATGCGATCAGCTTCGCGGCCTCCTCGGCTGCGGTCCCTACCGCCTCTTCGGCCGAACCGCCAGTCATAACCGCATCGCCACCATTCCGTCCGTGTGATCAGTCGCGAGTACGTGCCCGCGCTTCGGCTGCCACATCGCCGCTCCTGTCTAGTTCATGCGCAGGGCGAGGAGAAGGGGCGGATCGACGACCCACACTCTTCGCTGAGTCTTCCGGTGTACCGAAGCGGACCGAAAGCCGACCTGCGACGAGCTCGGCGCCGGCCACCTCGCAGCGCCATAATGCCGCGGGCAACGCAAGCAGCCTGCGGCTGTCCCCGACTGTCAGGACGAGCTCGTTTCCCCTGCGCACCAGGTCCATCTCCCGCCGGTCGGCGAACGGAAGTGCGAGCGAGAGGACATAACCGGTGCTCTCCCGCGACACTCGAACGGGATCATCGACGGTTGGCTCCGCGAAGGGATCAATGGCTCGCCGCACCCCGTCGCCGTAGGCCGCCGCGGCGAATGCCGCCAGTTCCTCGAGGCCGACCGGCTCCGCCGCACGATAAGGCGACCGATAAACAGGAAGGGGTGCGAACGACGCATCGATCTCCTCGAGTTGCTCGGCTTGCGCGGCGATCCATCCTCGCCGCCAGGCGTCGGCGCCACCGGCCGGGAACACCCTGTTGGCGATCACTGCGTCCACACGGTAGCCGTACAGCGAGAGCGACGTCAGCGTCCGTCGCGCCTCGGCCACCACGACCGATTCTGGTGTGAGGACCAGCCGAACAGATGACCTCGGCCCGGTGAGGACCTCCCGCACGGCTGCCAGCTCCGCATGCATACGTTCGATCGCGTCGAAGACCGCTTCGTGCGGCATCGGAACCCCGGCGGCCCGCCGCAACACCGGCCGGAGGGTCTTGATCAGGCGCCGCTCGAGCGGGAAAACCCGGTCCATGTACCAGCCGAGCGCCTCGGGCAACGCGAGCAGCCGCAGGGTCTCCCCGGTCGGCGCGCAGTCGACCACTACCAGGTCCCAGCTTCCTGAGCGGACCTGGTCGCGCACCTCGAGGAGCGCGAGCACTTCGTCAGCGCCAGGCAGGACCGTAAGCTCAGCGGCCTCGATCGGATCGACCCCGGCGGCGTCGAGGACCGAGAGTAAGTAGCGCTGGACGTCTCCCCACGACCGCTCCAGCCGTCCGCGGGCATCGACGTGCTGGACATAGAGGCCGACGTCGACCTGCGTCGGCTGCTTACCTACCTGATGGTCGAAGGCGTCGGCTAGCGAATGCGCCGGGTCGGTCGACAGAACCAAGGTCTTCTGCCCGCGGTTCGCGGCGAGGGTGGCCGTCCCCGCGGCTGCCGTCGTCTTGCCGACGCCTCCCTTACCGGTGAACAGAAGGACCCGCGGCGCCGTCACCGGTCCTCCGAGCTCGATGGGGTCCCAGGGGTGCGGTCGGCCCCCTCGACGTTCGGATCCGCGGCACGAACGCGTGCGACCCGGCGGTCGAGCTCTTTAAGAGCCGTGTCGACGATGACCTTTTCCGCCTTGCGTTTGATCAATCCGATCATCGGAATCTTGAGATCGACGGTGAGCCGGTAGGCGACCTCCGTCGTCCCGCCCTCCGTGGGCGTCAAGACATATGACCCGTCGAGTGCGCGCAGCAGCGTGCCTTCCTGGTCGAGGGTCCAGCGGACCTCATGGTCGGCATCCCAGGTGTAGGCGAGCGTGTACTCATCCTTGATGGCACCGGCGTCCAGGACGAAGTGCACGCGGCGGGCTCGCCCGCCCGGCCCCGCTTCGACCACGTCCGCCCGTTTCACCTGTCCGGTCCACAGCGGATAGGAAGGAAAATCGGCGATCACCGCCATCACCTCGGCGGCATCGGCCGCGATCGTAATGCTCGACGTGGTTTGGTCCGCCATTAGCGCCCCCTCGCTCCGCCCAAGGCTGTCGCCACCTTCGAACCCGTCGCGGCCGATTCCCCCTCGGGAGGCCTCCGCTGCGCCTGGCTGTCCCCACCCGGCGAGCGATGCCTCGTGTCCGACCGGGCGGGAACCTCGTGGGCTGCCAGGCTACCGGTCGCCAACTGTGAGCACATACGGTCGCTTGCTGGCGGCGAAGTGCCCCACGTTCACGCATTCCGTCCGGCCGATCCGCATCCGCTTGGCAAGCGGCTGGTGGACGTGCCCGAAGAGCGCCAGCCGCGGCTGGTGGGCCTGGATCGCTTCGAGCAGCGCTTCACTGCCCCGCTCGAACCGCCGCGCGACCGTGTCGTACATAAGCTCGGGGATCGCAGGCGGGATATGAGCACAAAGGACGTCGACCTTGCCGAGTGCGGCCACCTTGGCGGCGTAGACCTCCTCGTCCACCTCGGTCGGCGTGCGATGTGGCGTGGGCAGCCCGCCGCCGACGAACCCGAAGACGAGGCCGGCCAGCTGGACCGTCTGGCCGTCAAGCAGATGCAGGCCGTCGCGCAGGAATTCCGGATAGAGGCGAGGCAGATCGACATTCCCGTACGTCAGGTACGTCGGCGTCGGCATCGCCGCGAAGATCCTGCGGTACTGGTCTCGCACCGCGTCTACGGCTCGCGTCTCAAAGTCGCCGTCGACAGCCTCGAACTGTTGGCGTACAAAGTCCCGTGCCGCCGCGAAGCGACCCGCATCGCGAAGATCTATCCAGTGGGAGACCGCGTCAGCGCCGAACAGCTCGCCGAACACTCCGCGGGAGTGATCCACATAGTCGACGAAAAGGGCGAGGTCGCCGAGCGAGATCAGCGCGTCCGCCCCCTCCGCAGCGCGGGCGAGCGCGTCCGCGGCACCGTGAACGTCGCTCACCACGTGCAACCGCATCGGCACCCTCACGAGGCCCCGGCTCGCTTCGGCGCTCCAGGAATCGCCGGCTGGGCGCTCTCGGGTGCCTCGGCTTCGAAGCGGTCACCGAGGGCGTGGATACGGACCTTCCATGCCGCCCGGTAGCGATGTGTCAACCGGCGGCTGCGCGCCACACTCCGCCAGCGGTACGGACGCGGCGGGTCGGCCCGCAGGATGAAGTGCACGATAGATCCTTTCCTGCCGCACTCCTCGATCCATACTTCGGCCCGGCCGGTGAGCGGACCGCTGACCTTCCAACGGATACCCTCGGCAGCACGGTCCTCGCAGACCATTAATTCGAGGTCCGGCCACCAGGACCGCCAGACCGCGGGATCGGCGAAGTATGCCGCTACCCGCACCGGCGGGGCTGGTATGAAGCTGTCATCCATCAAGTCGACGACGGGCACGGCGAAATCGTATGCGCGAGCATTCCGTCCCAGCCGCCTACGAGGTCCCGGCGGCGGGCAATCTCACCGATCTCATTTATGACAACGCGAAGAACGATCCGGCACACGCCGCCTTCGCCCGCAAGATCGACGACGACTGGGTCGACGTCACCTCCGCTGAGTTCATCGCGGAGGTGGAAGAGATCGCCAAGGGCTTGGTCGCGTCAGGGATCGAGCCTGGCGACCGCGTCGCGATCATGTCACGCACCCGCTACGAGTGGACCCTCGCCGATTTCGCCATCTGGTGTGCCGGCGCCGTCGTCGTACCGATCTACGAGACGTCATCGATCGAGCAGACACGCTGGATCCTCGCCGACTCCGGAGCCGTCGCGTGCATTGTCGAGCTCGCCGACCACGAGCGAGTCGTCGGCGCGGCAAGGGACAGAGCGCCCGCGCTTCGGGAGGTGTGGCGCATCGAAGGCGACGGCGAGTGGCCCAGCCTCACCGACCTTATAGAGGCGGGTCGCGCAGTCACCTCGGAGAGCCTCGCCGGGCGCCGCGCAGCCCTTGAACCGGACAGCCTGGCAACGCTCATCTACACCTCGGGCACGACCGGCCGGCCCAAAGGCTGCGAGCTGACTCACGGCAACTTCCTGGCCGAGTTGGGAAACGCCGTGCGGATGCTCGACGTTCTGTTCACCCCGGGGGCGAGCACGCTGCTGTTCCTGCCCCTCGCCCACGTCTTCGCCCGGATCATCGAGATCGGTGTCGTGATGACGGGTGCAAAGCTCGGCCATACCCCGGATGTGCGATCACTCGTCCCCGATCTCGGCAGCTTCAAGCCCACGTTCATCCTCGCCGTGCCTCGGGTGTTCGAGAAGGTCTACAACGCTGCGGCGCTGGGAGCGCACTCGGGCGGCAAGATGAAAGGCCGCGTCTTCGACCGATCCGTGGCGACGGCGACCGCATATAGCGAGGCTCGCCAGCACGGCACCGTGTCGCCGCTGGTTCGGGCACAGCATGCCGTGTTCGAGCGTCTGGTGTACCGGAGGCTGCGCGCCTCGCTCGGCGGTCGGATCGAGTACGCAATCTCCGGAGGGGCTCCCCTGAGCGAGCACCTGACCCACTTCTTCCGCGGCGCCGGGCTCACGGTGCTCGAGGGATACGGCCTCACCGAAACGACGGCCGCCGCGACCGCGAACCCACCCGCCGCGATCAAGATCGGCACGGTGGGCCAGCCGTTGCCGGGTACGGCGATCCGCATTGCGGAGGACGGCGAGATCCTCGTCCGCGGCGGGCAGGTGATGCGTGGGTACTGGAAGAACCCGGACGCAACAGCGGAGGCCCTGGTCGACGGCTGGTTCCGCACCGGCGACATCGGTGAGCTCGACGGCGACGGCTACCTCTCGATCACTGGCCGAAAGAAGGAGATCATTGTCACGGCGGGGGGCAAGAACGTCGTCCCGGCCGTTCTCGAGGATCGGCTGCGCACCCATCCGCTGATCAGCCAGGGCCTCGTGGTCGGCGATAAACGGCCATACGTCGCGGCTCTGATCACCATCGATCCGGAGTTCTTCCCGGCGTGGCGCGCGCAACACGGCAAGCCCGCGGACCTGGAGATCAACGAAGCCACCGAGGACCCAGATCTGCGGTCGGAGATCGACGCTGCGATCGCCGAGGCGAACCAGGCGGTCTCGCGTGCTGAGTCGATCAAGCGATTCCGGATCCTGCCGGGTGATTTCACCGAGGAGGCCGGCCAGCTGACCCCATCACTCAAGCTAAGGCGCGCGGTCGTCGAGAAGGATTTCGCCACCGACATCGAGGCCCTCTACGCTTAGTGCCTGAGAATCCGCGGATTCCTCCGGGCTAGCGGGCGCAGGCCTGATCATGACGCACAGTCGGGGTTGTCGCAGGTGGGCGCCGGATCGCGAAGGGGAATCGTTCATAACTCTTTGAGAACGGACCCTCACGTCTTGTGGTGAGATCGTTCTGTTTGCCTGATCGTCGCCACAAACCACGCAAAGTGTGCCACCGTTAGCCATTGTGACTGGCCGTGCTCGCCCGACGCCCACGCGATGGCCAGCACTTGCGTTGCGCGCCGTGCTCCTGGTCGTCGCAGTCGTGCTCACGCTCCTCGTCGACGAGCCCAACAGTGTCGGCTGGTTGCTGGCCCTCGCCGGGGTTGCCGCACTCGCCAGCGTCGAAAACGAACGCTGGATCTTCGGGTCGGCGTTGCGATGCGTGGAAGCAGTGGTGTGGGCGATCGGGATCCATGCGACCGGTGGGAACAACAGCCCGTTACTCCCGTACCTCATCGCCCCCGTCTTCGCCGCCGGCCTGGCCGGCGGCGTACGGTCGGCCCTGCTCACCGCGGGCTTCGGCGTCATTGGGCTCGCTGCCGGCGGTGAGATCACCGAGGCCGGGGTTGGCAACGCGGTCCTGAGCATCCCCGTCATCGAATGGGTTCTCATCGCCCTGCTCATCGGGCTGGTAGGGGCTTGGATCAGGAACCTGCAAATACGAGCCGCTGGGCCGGCCGCGGTCCACTACGCGCAGGCGCACAAGCTGCTCGAGCAGCTGCAGGCGGTCGCGACAAAGCTGCCGGGTTCGCTCGACCCGGTGACCGTCGCCTCAGGACTGCTCGACGATATCGGTGGCGTGGCGAAATACGACGAGGCGGCCGTCCTCGTCAACGCCGAGGGAGACCAGCTGGTCCCGCTCGCTCATGACGGCGCCGAGCGGGTCACCTGGGACCTGGCGCGGCGACGCAGCGGCCCCTTCGCCGAGGCCTGGACGACACGAGCCAAGTACGTACGGCCGAACCGGCTTCCGCGAACGGACGCCGCCGCAGAACACACCGGCCATGGCAGCGCCCTCGTCGTACCGCTGCGATTCGGCACGAGGACGCTAGGCGTGGTCGCGCTCGAGGCATACGCCCCGGACGCCTACCCAAAGAAGGTGGCGAGCGCCGTCCGCCGGATCGTCTACGCCGCGTCACTGCCACTCGCCACCGCTGCGCTCTTCGACGACATCCGCGAGCTAGCCACCGCGGAGGAACGCAGACGGCTGTCCAGGGAGATCCACGACGGTATCGCGCAGGAGCTCGCCACGCTCGGCTATGACGTGGACGACCTGCTCGCGGAGGCACGCAACGGCGCCGCCGGACGGGTCGTCAGGAACCTTGGCACACTCAGGGACCGGATCACTGAGCTCATGCACGAGGTCCGGCTTTCGATCTTCAGCCTGCGCAGTGACGTCGACAGGCACGGCGGGCTCGGTGCGGCGCTCGCCGAATATGTCCGGACCATCGGTACGGAGAGCCAGCTCACCGTCCACCTCGTCCTCGCCGAATCACCGACCAGGCTGCCCGCTCAGACCGAGGCGGAGCTGCTGCGGATCGCCCAGCAGGCGATTGGCAACGCGCGGCGGCACGCGGGCGCCAAGAACCTCTGGGTGACCCTGCAGGTCGCGCCTCCGTGCGCGCGATTGATCGTCGAGGACGACGGCGTGGGGATCGGCGAACTGCGTCCAGACAGCTACGGATTCGAGATCATGAAAGAGCGGGCGCTGCGAATCAGGGCACGCTTTACAGTGACCCCCCGGGAACCTGGAGGAACGACGGTCGACGTGGCGCTCGCTCCGGCTCGGTCCGGCGACGTGATCGAGCACCTGTGGCCTGACTTGCGAGGAACGGATGTCCATCAGGGTCTTGCTGGTTGACGATCACGAGCTCATTCGCGAGGGACTGCGCAGGGCGTTCGAGCGCGAGCCAGACCTGTCAGTCGTGGCGGAGGCGTCCACGCTCGCCGACGGACTCCTCGCGGCGTCGGCCTATCAGCCGGACGTCGTCATGATGGACCTGCGGCTGCCTGACGGGAACGGCATGGATGGCGTGCGGCGGTTGCGCGCCCAAGATCCCACGCTCGGCATCGTCGTGCTGACGATGTACGCCGACGACAACGCCTTGCTCTCCGCTCTCGAGACCGGTGCCTCGGGGTTCGTCTCCAAGGACGCCCGGGCGGAGGAGGTCATCGCGGCCGCCCGTCATGCCGCCGCCATGCCACGCTCGTTCTCGGCAGCGAGACTCGCCGGTGCCATGCATCGCAAGCTCGCCGAACCCGGACCCCGGCTGAGTAGCCGGGAGCGAGAGGTTCTCCAGCTGCTCGCGGATGGGAAGGCCGTTGCCGGCATCGCAAGGGAACTCTTCATCAGTGACTCGACGGTAAAGACACACATCTCGAACGTGTATGAGAAGCTCGGGGCGCAAAACCGGGCACAGGCCCTCATGACCGCAATGCGGCTCGGCCTCCTCTCCCCGGGCAGCACGGCCTAGGGTCCGTCCACCCGGCACCTGTGCCGGCCAGGCCGCCCCCGACAGCTGGGCGCTGCCATCTCGTGATCGGCCATCCACCGAACGGCTGAGTCCGCACCGTCCACCTGCGCTATGGAATCCGGTCCAGACCGCTGGAAAGCTACCCAACGTCACGACAGGACTCGGGGAATGTCGATGCGCAGGAGGCGCGGTTCCGAGAAGGGCACGTCTGCACTTGAGTGGGGGCTGCTCAGCGCGGTGATCGTCGCACTTGTCGTCGTGGTGTTAATCGCCATCGGCGTCCTCCTGCGGACGGCGAGTTAGCCGGCGGCGACGAGGGGGCGTCACCGGCAGTGCAACCCGCGGAACCCGCGGGTTCACCAGCCTCCGCGGGGCGGAGAGCTCGGCTGCGAAGCAGTCGAGCCCGCCGGCGGAGTCGGCGGGGAGGAGGGGCGGCGGCCCTCCTCCCCGCCAATTTCTTTCCGTGTCCCATCGAGGACGCTCGTGTTCCGCTTGCCAACTGACCGTGTTGGCCGACAGGATGCGCCGAGCCACATCGCCCGGTCGGGTCGCGGTCAGGCCAGTGAAGACCGCGTAGCGGGATTCGCTGCCCGGCGCCTAGTGCCGCGTGTCCGAGGTCCTCTGACGGTGGCCCGAGGACCGGTGGATGACTGGCAAGGCCGCAGGCAGCGTAGGTTGAGGACCCCGTCAAGCGGAAGGAAGGTCGTGTGAGCGTTCGCCTGCGTCTCGTCCTCGGCAGCACGCTGATGCTCTTCCTGGAGCTTGCGCTGATCCGCTGGACCGGAGCGAACGTCCTGCACCTCAGTTATTTCTCGAACTTCGTCCTGCTCGGGTCGTTCCTCGGCATTGGTCTTGGTTTCCTCAGGACCGATCCCGGGCGTCCCGCCCGACCGTACTACTCCCCCGTCGTCCTGCTCGCGCTGGTGGGTTTCATCCTCGCCTTCCCCGTCGCCGTCGACCGCCAGAGCAGCGACGCGATCTTCTTTACCAGCCTGGACGCGAGCGGCCCACCGCTGTGGGTCGCGCTGCCGGTGATCTTTCTCGCCATAGCGGCGATCATGGCAGGTCCTGGCGAACTCGTCGCGGAGTGTTTCCACCTGCTGCCCCGACTCGATGCCTACCGGTTCGACCTCATCGGCAGCTTGATCGGCATCGTTGCGTTCACCGGACTGGCGTTCGCGGGGGCACCGTCGGCGGTGTGGGGGCTCGTCGTAGGCGGGCTCTTCCTCGTTCTCCTCGGTCCACCCGCGCGAGGCATCGCCATCGCCACCGGCGTAGGTCTCGTGGCTCTGCTCTACGGCGAGTCGACACTCGCCGGCGACGACCTGTCGGTCACCTGGTCGCCGTACTACAAGATCACGACACATGAGCGCGCCGAGAGTGACGGCGGGACGTCCTTGATGGTGTCGGTGAACGGCATTCCACACCAGCGGGTGACGCTCGCCGAGCGGCGGGAGAAACAGGAGCCGCAGTACACGGTTCCTTACGAACGCATCGCGGCGCAGCAAGTGACCGGCGGGATCGGCCAACCGACAATCCACCCACCCACCGGTAGCGCAACTCAGGCGAGGCTCCCCGGTCTCGACCGGGTCCTGATCGTCGGTGCCGGGACCGGGACCGACGTCGCCATCGCGCTCAGGCATGGTGCAGCCCGCATCGACGCGGTCGAGATCGACCCAAAGTTGGCTCAGCTTGGCAGGGACCGCAATCCGGACCACGTCTACAGCGACCCGCGGGTCAGGGTCCATGTCGACGACGGGCGCGCCTTCCTCGAACGCACCGACACGAAGTACAACCTGATCCTCTTCGCATTGCCCGACTCGCTCACCCTGGTCTCAGGCGCCAGCTCGCTCCGGCTGGAGAGCTACCTGTTCACCGAGCAGGCGCTGGCGGCGGCGCACGACCACCTCGCTCCTGGCGGGGCTTTCGCGATGTACAACTTCTACCGGGAGGCCTGGCTCGTCGATCGCCTCGCGGGCACCATCGACACGGTATTCGGGCATCCGCCGTGCGTGGACGCCAAACCGAACTGGGGGCAGCAGGCGGTCATGGTCGCCGGGCTGACGCCCGCCGATCAGAGGTGCGCGGCCACATGGTCCAGGAGCGCCGCGACACCTGCGCCATCCACCGACGACCGCCCGTTCCTGTACATCAAAGACGGCACCTTCCCCACGCTCTACATCGTGGCGCTATTCCTGATCTTGGTGGCCAGCGCCCTCGCTGTTCGGGTCACGTCGCGGGCGCCATTGCGCCGGATGCTCCCCTACCGGGACCTGTTCCTGCTCGGCGCGGCGTTCCTGCTGCTCGAGACGAAGAGTGTGACCGGCTTCGCGCTCCTCTTCGGTACGACCTGGGTCGTCAACGCCCTGGTCTTCGCCGGCGTGCTGATCGCCGTGCTCGCCGCGGTCGAAACCACGCGGCGCTTCCGCACGCCGCCGCTGCCGGTGATGTACGCCGTGCTGCTCGGCGGGCTGGCGCTCGCGTGGCTGGTACCGAGTTCATGGCTGCTTTCGCTGCCACTGGCACCGCGAGCGGTGCTGGCGGTCGCCATCGCCTTCATGCCTGTCTTCGCCGCCAATGTGATCTTCTCGAAGCGGTTCGCTGACACCGCGGAGCCGACCGTCGCGTTCGCTGCGAACCTGCTGGGGGCCATGCTCGGTGGCTGCCTCGAATACCTCGCCCTGATCACCGGCTACAACGCCCTGCTCCTGATCGCTGCCGCACTGTACATCGGTGCGTACGTCGTCAGGCCGCGGCAGGCGGTACAGGGCATGCGTGGCCTCGTCCCGGCGCCAGGTGTCCCCCGCGCCGCTGGTACCACGGCGAACCGCTGAGCCACTTCCACGGCACCAGGGGTCGCCCACAGCGCGCGCTCGTGGCCGTACCGTGTGAAGCGTGAGCAGTGGCGTGATGGACGCTTGGGTTGTCCGTACACCAGGTCCGATGACAACGGGTCCGCTCGTCCGGGTGCGGCGCCCAATACCGGAGCCGGCGCCGGATGAACTGCTTGTCGCCGTGGAGGCATGTGGTGTGTGTCGGACTGACCTGCACCTCGCCGAGGGCGACCTTCCGCCGCATCGCGCCGACACCACACCCGGACATGAAGTGGTAGGGCGGGTCGTCGCGGTCGGTGGTCAGGTCAACCGCTTCGGGATCGGCGCGCGGGTGGGCATCGCCTGGCTGCGGAGTACGTGCGGCAGATGTCGTTATTGCCTCCGCGGTGCCGAGAACCTGTGTCCTTATTCGACATACACCGGCTGGGATGCTGACGGCGGCTACGCCGACTACGCGACAGTTCCAGCGGACTACGCCTATGCGCTGCCGGAAGAGGCTCCGAGCGCCGAGCTTGCCCCGCTGCTCTGTGCCGGCATCATCGGTTACCGCGCGCTGCGCCGAGCCGAGCTGCCGCCCGGTGGCCGACTCGGGATTTACGGATTCGGCGCCTCAGCTCACCTGACGGCGCAGGTCGCGATGGCCGAGGGCGCGACCGTTCACGTGCTGACCAGGTCGCACGAGGCCCGCAGGCTTGCCCTGGACATCGGCGCGGCGAGCGCGGGGGATGCGTACGACGCTCCGCCCGAGCCACTCGACGCGGCGATTCTCTTCGCGCCGGTTGGCGATCTCGTCCCGGTCGCGCTCAGCGGGCTCGACCGGGGCGGCACCCTCGCGATCGCGGGGATCCACCTCACGGACATACCGGTGCTGAGCTACGAGCGGCACGTGTTCTACGAGCGCTCTATGCGCAGCGTGACCGCGAACACCCGCCACGACGGTGAGGAGTTCCTGGCGATCGCGGCGAAGGTCGGCTTGCGGGTGACGGTCACGCCCTACCCACTGTCGGAGGCGGATAGGGCGCTCAATGATCTCCGCGCGGATCGAGTACGCGGGGCCGCGGTGCTGATCGCGGACTAGCCCGCTGCTCAGTCCGTCCTGCCGATGTGCCACATCATCCTGGGCCGCGGAGCAGGCCATGCAGCCGGTCGGCGATGAAGTCCCAGCGCCACACCCGCTCGATCCAGTCGCGCCCACGCCGGCCGAGCTCTCGCGCCTTCGCGGGGTCGTCGAGCAGATCCGCGATGCGCTGCGCGACTTGTGCCGGCGACCGACCGTCGACGACGTAGCCCGTCTCGCCGTCGATCACGGCATCGGGGGCTCCGCCCGAATCGCCGGCGACGACGGGCAGGCCGGTCGCGGACGCCTCGAGATAGACGAGCCCGAGGCCCTCGACATCAAGGCCGCCGCGGCGGGTGCGGCACGGCATCGCGAAGACATCCCCGGCATCGAAGTAACCGGGCAGTTCTGCCCATGGGACCGATCCGGTGAATATGACATCGCTGCCCAGACCGGCATCGTGGACCATCTGCTCCAGCCTTTTCCGGTACGGGCCGCCGCCCACGATCAGCGCGGCCGCCTCTGGCACCCGGCGGTGGATCTCCGGCAGCGAACGGATGAGGGTGTCCTGCCCCTTACGCGGCACGAGCCTGGAGACGCAGACGACTACTGGCCGGTTCGCCAGGCCGAGCCGATCGCGGGTTTCGGCACCGCCCGCCCCGGGTCGGAATTCGCCCTCGTCCACGCCCGGCGGGAGTTGGACCATTCGGGCCGCCGCAGCCGGCGTGAGCGCGCCGGCGATGCGGCCGCGCGTGTACTCACCGAGATAGGTGACGACGTCCACCCCGGCGCCGATGCGGCGGAGCAGTGACCGCGCACCGGGAAGTTGCGCCCAGCCCGCCTCGTGACCATGGGTGAGGGCGACGAATCGTTCAAAGCCAGGATCGCTTCGGAGTGCCGCTGCCAGAAGGCCAAGCGGAGCGGCCGCGCCAAACAGCACAGCGGTGCAAGCCTCCGCCCTGGCGATCTGCCTGGCCCGGCGGAGAACGGAGGGGACGGGGAGCATCAGCGAGGTCGGGTGTCGGACCACCGGGTAGGGCAGCCTGGCATCGAAGTCTGCCGCTCCACGCCACGCCGGAGCGTAGAGAACAACCGATCCCGCAGGCTGACGAATCGCTAGAGAGTGGACAAATGACTGGATCCCACCGGGTCGCGGCGGGTAGTCATTTGTGATCACCAAGGTCCGCATCGGACCGCCACCATACCTACTGGCAGGTCAGCACCACCTGATCGAGTCAGCCGCTGCTCACGCCGTGGATCTTTGCCCAGTCGCGGGCGATGGCTATCCGCTCCGGCGGCGTTGGGTGGGATGCGAAGAGGCCGTACACGATCGGATCGGGATCGAGGTCGGCGAGGTTCGCCACCGCGAGGCGGTGCTGCATGGCAATCTGACCGGTCGGGTCGCGGGCAAGGTCAAGGGCGTGAACATCGGCGCGCGCCTCGATCCTTCGGCTGACGAGCAACTCCACTGGCGTCGCGAGCTGCGTGAACACCGCCACCATGGCCAAGATCAGGGCAATCGACCGCGGATCGGCGAGCGCCGAGACGCCGGCTCGGTGTTGCAGCCATGGCAGCTCGAGCACGAGATAGAGGAGACAGACCCCGAACGCTATGCCGAGGGCGCCGATCAGTGTGCCGCGAAGCACGTCGTGGTTCTTGACGTGCCCAAGCTCGTGCGCCGTGATCAGCCGGATCTCTTCGGGGGACATGTCGCGCAGCGTGGTGTCGTAGACCACGATGCGCCGGGTCGACCCGAAGCCGGAGACGTAGGCGTTGAGCCGGTTCGTCCGTTTGGATGCGTCCGCGACGAGCACATCCTTGACCGGGACGCCGTCCTTGTCGGCCAACGCGATGAGTGAGCTCTTGAGCGGGCCGGGCTCCATCGGCTTGAAGGTGTTGAACAAGGGCTCGACCAGCACCGGGTAGACGAACGAAGCAACCACGACCATCAAGGCGGCGAGCGCGGAGGCGGGCATCCACCACCAGTGCGGTGAGCGCCGGACGAGGGCAAGGAGGACGAGCAAGACGAAGATGATCACCCCCGCGTTGATGCCGAACGCCTTCAGTTGGTCGATCCCCCAACCCCCCCACGTCTGCGTCGACAGGTTGTAGTCGCGCATGACGCTCTCCGCGCGGGCGTCGAACGGGAGCGTCACCAGGCGGCCAAGCGCGGCCAGAACCAGCGCACCCAGCACGATGAGCCGCAGCCGGCCGAATGCGCGCCGCCCCCGGCCGCCCACTGCGCCGACGATGCGCGCGCCCAGCGGAGTCAAGCCGAGGAGCAGCGCGAGTGCGAAGCTGACGGCGAGTGCGGCATAGGCCGGCGGCCGGACTGCGCTGTGGTAGGCGTCTTCTCGTGCGATCTCGGCGGCGGTGAAGTCACGGGCGGGGTCGACCGCGACGGGGCCGCCGGGAACAGGACCGAGCGTGCGCCATGGGGTGGTCACGACGATCACAGCGACGAGGGAAACGCCGAGGATCACCCCGACGATCAGTGCCCAGCGCCGAGCCGACCAGTGCCTCACGTGCCTCCTGACTCCATCGGCCGCAGCAAAGTTCCGCCCTCCTCCGCGAGCCCGGTTGCGGCCCGGCTCGAGCCTTACGCAGCCAGATCGGTGAGGTCGTCGCGCCAGGCCGCGGTGAACCGCTTCACCGTCGTACTCAGCACGCCGTCGAAGGCCGCCCCGAGATTCGCCGTCCGCGTACCGCCGAAGGTGCCGACCTCACGGTAGAAAGCGACGAGCTTGCTCTGGCCCTGTTGGTTCGCGATGAGCCGGCAGGCCAGCCAGGCCTTTTCGTACGTCGCCGCAAGATCGTCACTTTCGACGTCGAAGTCCCCGTCGCGGGGCAGGGCCTTTGGAGCACCGTCGAGCCGAACGTCTCCCAGCAGCTCGCGGGCGGCCACGTCGGCCGCTACATCCGTGCCGAGATAACCGACATAGTCGGCGAAGCCCTCCGACAGCCAGGTGGGCGTCCACGCATTGGTCGCGGTCCTCGTGGCGACGTGCGTTATCTCATGCGTCATCACAATGCGCCGACCCGTGCTGCTGAGCCTCGCCCAGATCGCCGGGTTGATGACGATCCGATCGGCGACACCGACGTCAGCCGGCATGGCCGATTCAGCCCGGGTGATCGCGGCAATCTGGGCATACTTCCCGGCCGGCGCACCGAGCAGAGCGGCCATCCTCGCCTGGCTGTCCGGGGCCAGCACAACGACCTTCCGCTCCCAGTCCGTCCCCCAGACCCTTGTCACCCGCGGCACCGCGGCGTCGGCCTCGCTTGCGTGCCGTTCGAGCGAGGCCTTGCTGCCCAGGCCAAGCACGATGCTGCGTTCACCGCGAACAACCGTGACCGGCCCGAAATCCCAAAGTTGGCGCTGGGTGAGATAACCGGCCCTGTCGCCGTCGGTGTCCGCGGCGATGTACCAGCGATTGTGGTGCTGCCTAAAGGTGTAGTAGAGGTCAAGTCTCGCTGCAGTGTGGTCGTACCCGTCGATTCGGTACCTCGCGGTGACCTTCCCGGCGAACGCGCCGATGCCGAGTTCGGCCTGCCGCGTCGCGGAGAGCTGGAATGGCGACGTGCCGGCCAGTTTGTAGGTCCAGCCGTCATAGGGGACGGACGCCAGCGCGTCGAACATCCGGCGCTGACTCTGGACGAATCGGGGTGCGCCGGGGTCGACCGTCGCGAGGAACGACTCGCGATCTCGATCGCTGATCGCGGCTGCCCGCCGATCGAGCAACGCCTGGACGGCAACCGAGCGAGCTCGACTCGGATCGATCGATCGGCTCGGTGCCGGGGCGGATCTCGCGGCTGCGCTCGGAGGCTCCGCAGCGCGTACTCCGGCATCGTTGCCGAGCTGGTTGTACCCGACGACACCGGCGGTAGCGAACAGTGAGAGCACGATCGCGACGGCTGCTGCCACGCGTAGGCGCCTGCGCGGTTCGCGTCGGGGCTGCTGGTCGACCGCCGGCAGGGTCGGGCTGTCACCTTCCCGTGACGCGACGTCGACCGCCGCGGGATCGGCTCGCTCGCCATTCTGCACGTGCGTGACTTCCCTTCGGACTGACGCGAACCGAGAGAGGTGTCTCGCCTAGCGAGGCCCTCTTTCACGGACGGTAGCGATCGTACGGCGCCCGCATGAAGGGGCACCTTCACCCGCCGGGTGAAGGTGCCCCTTCATGCCTTTCGGGATCGAGCCAGGGCGCCTCTCATGACCCCGACAGTTGCGCGCCGACAAGCGAGCTCGTCCTATGGCCGCGTGACGAGCGCGTCTGGTGGGGTCGCAGGGCGACGGGACCGGGCATGCACCTGCATCGGTGAACGGAGCTTCGGCAACGCGGCAGCAGCCGCCCAGCTTGCTAGCCGACGCGTCGGGCGGCGACGAACGGCATCGTGTCGATCGCCGTCACCTTGACGACATCACCGGGGTGTGGGGCATGGATCATGAGCCCCTCTCCGATGTAAATGCCGACGTGGCTGATCGGGCTGTAGAAGAAAACCAGGTCGCCAGGCTGCAGATTGGACTTGGAGACCGAGACGCCGACCTGAGCTTGCGCGGCCGAGACCCTGGGCAGGGTGACACCCGCGGCCCGATAGGCACCAAGGGTCAGACCTGAGCAGTCCCACGAGCTTGGCCCGGTTGCCCCCCACACGTAGGGCTCACCGACCTGGTCTATGGCGAAGCTGACTGCCTTGCCGGCCCGCCCCCCGGGGAGGTTCTCCTTGATGCTGTCGGGGACGACCAATGAACCGGTCGAGCGCAAGAAGGAACGCTGCTCGACCTTGAGCGTCGCGAGCAACGCATTGGCCTTACGCATGCTCGCCTCGATCGCGTCCCGCTTCTCGGTCATCGCGATCTGCAGCTGCTCGATCTCACCGATCTGCCGAGTTGCCTGTGCGCGTATGGTCAGCAGGTCCTGGCGAGCCATCTCGACCCGGCGCAGCGCGTCCGCCTGCTGTGCGGACAGTTGATCGAGCGTTGTCGCCTGCTCGAGGAACTGCTGAGGATCGTCGGACAGGAACAGCTGCAGGGTCTGGTCGACGCCACCATTGCGGTAGGCCATCGTCGCGAAGATGCCGTTCTCCGTGAGCAGCTTGTCCAGCTGGTTCTGCTGCTCACCGACACGTTCCTGAGTGACCTTCAGCTCCCGCTCAGCGGCTCGCATCCGGTCCTGGTAGCCGTTGTACTGCTCGGTGGCCACCTCTGCATCGTGGTAGAGCTCACCGATCTTCTTCTGGACGTCGGTGATGCTCGTCGGATCCGCCTGCCCGGCAGAGGGGACCGTGATCAGAAGTGCCGTCGCGACCGCTGATAAGACGCCAAGTGTGCGTACCGGACGGAAACCACTGTGCGACGCCAACTGGTGTGGCACCCCTTCTTCCTCCTACCGCCGACCGGGTGAGCTGACGGGTTCGGGCGGGGAAGATCGGCCCTACGGTGCGTTGCGGTCAGGCGTCGCACCGATTCACCCCTGGAGATCCATTGGGTCCCCGGCTCCGCTCGCAACCGGTTGGGTAGTCGCCGGGAGGTCGCGGATTAGGCGGGACGTCCGCCGTCATCCCCTTTGGAATGAGCGTCCGTAGCGGGCGTCTGGCGCGAAAACATATCGGTGATCAGGTACGCGGAGCAAGCACCGGAGCGGTCCGCATGATGACAGTCGAACGATGTTGCGCACAGGAGGTCGGCGCAGCAATCTGAGCGAGGTGCGCCGCAGCCGGATTCATCGTGGCGGACGGAACCATCGAGCGAGGCGCCGGCCGGGACTCGGCGGAGGTCCCGGCCGCGACGCCTCACGTATCAAAGACGTCGTCTCGAAGACGACGTGTCACCCGGGCCGAGTCGCGCCTACGTAGGGCATGTAGCTACCCGAAATTGACGTGATCTTCACCACGTCGCCCGGGCGCGGCGCGTGGATCATCTTGCCGCCGCCGATGTAGATGCCGACATGGCTGATCGGGCTGTAGAAGAAGACCAGGTCGCCAGGCTGCAACTGACCTTGCGACACGTTAGTGCCGTATCCGTACTGCATGCCGGACGAGTGAGGCAATGACACACCGGCTGCGCGCCAGGACGCCATCGTGAGGCCTGAGCAGTCGTAGGAGCCCGGGCCGTCCGCCGCCCATTCGTAAGGCTTGCCGAGCTGGGCGTAGGCGAAGTTGACCGCCAGCTTTGCCCGGCCGCTTACCGGCACGCTGGAGGTCGTGGTCGTGGTCTGCTGGGTAGCGGGCGGCGACTCGCTGGGGGGATTCAGTGCCGCTCGCTGCGCCGCGGTGAGGCGGCTGAGCAGGGCATTGGCCCGCTGCAGCTTCTTTCTGACCTCTGCTTCTTTGGCCTTCAGGTCGTCGCGGACCTTGTCGATCTCGGTCAGCTTCTGGCGTGCCGTCAGCTTCGTTTGGTCGAGCTGCTGCTTGGCTAGCCGCAGCCGGCGCAGGGCGTCAGCCTGCTGGGTGGAGAGCTGATCGAGCGTGGTCGCCTGATCGAGGAACAGTCTTGGATCGTCCGAGGTGAGCAGTTGGAGGGTCTCGTCGACTCCGGCGTTGCGATAGGCCATCGTCAGATAGATGCCGACCTCGTCCTGTAATGCATCGAGCGAGCGCTGCTGGGCGGCGACCCGATCCTGGATCACCCGAAGCTGCTTCTCGGCTGCCTTGAGGTTCTCTGTCGCCACGTTGACCTGCTCGACGACCGCGACGACCTCGTGATCGAGCTTGTCAACCTCGTCGCGGACGTCGCTGATGGATTGCGGGTCTGCGTAGCTCGCGTCGGGCATGACGACGAATCCGACGGCAGTGGCGGTGCAGAGAGCGACCAGTGTGCGTACATAGCGGCGTGAACCGACAGACGCCACCAGAGCGCCACCCCTCTTCCTCTGGCCGCCTACC
>Ga0184632_10000191_pt1 | contig 21750 bp, 19 predicted proteins | sample PLM31_50_b1_FD_133153 | JGI IMG/M metagenome (GOLD analysis project Ga0184632, IMG submission 133153) | Groundwater sediment microbial communities from an aquifer in East River, Colorado, USA - PLM3-1_50_b1 | ecosystem: Environmental > Terrestrial > Soil > Riparian zone | place: USA: East... | reverse complement strand
GTGGCGAGGGCCCAGGATTGCGGTGGTGCATGCACGGCTCCTTGCTCCCCACGGCTGATAGGGCCGCTGTCCGAGTTCCAGGGCTGAGTTCCATGGCTGGCGGGTGGTGGGGAGTGTCGCATCGGCTCTGTTGCATCTGGTCGACGGGTGGCATGCCGAAGCCGTACCCAGCCGAGGAATCAGATCGCCAAGGCCAGCTCGTCGAACGCGACGGCAACTCGCAGGCTTGCTGGCTCCTCGACCGCGAGTTCGTAGTGTCCGCGCCGAAGATTCTGCACGAAGGCGTGCCCGGCCAGCACCACCGTGGCGCTGCGGTCCTGTTTGAGCCCGCGCATCGGCTGTAGCCGCGCCTTCAGGCGGGCGTGATCGGCCTCGACATGGTTGTTGGCATACCGGTCGGTGCGGTGCCAGGCCGCCGGCAGCAGCTCCTCGAGCACCGCCGGGTAGGTCGGCGCCCGGTCGGTGACGACCTCGATCGGCGTCACGTTGGTCGTGCCGATGGCCCGCTCGAAGAACCGCCGAGCCACGCTCATGTTCCGCCGCGCGGAGACGAACACGTCGATGACCTGCCCGAACTGGTCAATGGCGCGGTAGGCGTAGCGCCACCGACCGGCGACCTTCACGTAGGTCTCGTCGACCTTCCAGCGGTCACCGACAGCGTGCCGGCAGGGCCGGGCGGCCTCGGTGAGCAGCGGCGTGAACCGCTGCACCCAGCGGTAGACGGTGGTGTGGTCGACCTCGACGCCGCGCTCGGCGAGCAGCTCCTCGACGTCGCGGTACGACAGCGCGAAGCGGAGGTACCAGCGCACCGCCAGCACGATCACCTCGGGCGGGTAGCAGAAGCCGGCGAACGCAGACCATGGAACAGGAGCAGGGCATGGGCGGCGAGGTCTCATGGCCACAGTCTGCCTGCTCGGGACTCACTCACAGCAGATGCAACAGCGCCAGCGCCAGCCGTCCGGGCCGGCGGACGCGGCCAGGAGCAGCCCGCCGATCACCGGACCGGCCGCGGTGGCCAGTCCGACCGTGGCGCCAAGGAACCCGAACGCCCGGCCCCGCTCGGCGCCATTGAACAGCTCCTGGATCAGCCCGGAGTTCTGGGGCAGCAGCGTGCCGCCGGCGACGCCCTGCAGCAGCCGGGCGGCGACCAGCAGCCTGGCGGTCGGCGCCGCCCCGGAAAGCGCGCTGGTGGCCACGAACGCCGACAGGGCGATCAGGAACATCCGCCGCCGGCCGAGGGTGTCGCCCAGCCGGCCGGCCGGCACCAGCGCCAGCCCGAAGGCAAGCGCATACCCGGACACGACCCACTGGGCGCTGGTGGCCGACGCGCCCAGGTCGCGCTCGATCGACGGCAGCGCCACGTTGACGATGCTTGTGTCCAGCAGGGTCATGAACGCCGCGACCAGGCTGACCGTCAGCGCGTGCCACCGTCCAGGCATCCCCGGTCGCTCGGCCAGCCGGCCGTCCACCGGGACCGCCCGGTCACATGGCCCTGGTTGTTCATTGCCACCGTCATGGGGGTGAGGTTCGCCCATCCGGCGGCGCGTGTCTGCCCGGCCAGCGGCCATCGTTGACCCCGGACGGCTGCACCCAAGGCGTGACCGCTGGCTGCAACACCCAGGCTGGAGCACCGGAGACCGACGACCTCGAGGCCGCCTTCCGGCTGGCCGGTATCCCAGGACGACTGCCTGCAGGGGGCACCGACGGAGGGTGGCCGTGCAGACGCCCAGCCGCCGGGGCGCGATCCTCGACGGTGACGGTCAACCCTCACCCAACCGTCGGGAGATGCGGAATGCCGCAGGTGCGGATCACCAGACAGCACTGGACGACCGGCGCTCGCCGGCACCCGAGGCGGGAGCCGGTGCTGCCACTGGACCCGCGAGACCCTGACGTTACCCGTGCCAAGCACCTGCAGCGCCGGCACGTCAAACCAGGGGCACGCAGGTCGCGCTGAGCCACTCCTCGGTCTTCGTCACCACTGCCCCGGCCGGTGCCAGCGCTTCGACCAGCGCGCCGACAGCGTCATCAAGGCCGTGCTGCGGCCCGGCTGACCGGCGCGCGCAGCCACCCGGAGCGACGGCACAGGCTCGCCGATCGCGGTCGACCCCGGGGGAGGTATTCTTCCTCCCCGCAGCGGGCCGGTCCCGCCCGGCGTTCCCGGCGATCGCGCGAGACGCGGTCCTTGCAGCTAGTCCTGTCCTTCGCACATGCGCGGGTGTGGGGTTCGGGTTGATCGAAACATGCCTGAGTTGTTGTGCTGGTGTGGCTTGGGGTCTGGGAGCATCCCGCGGTGCCTCGACAACCACCGGGACAACGATCGCGTCGGCAGCGCGCCCGCTACGGGCCACCCAGCGTGGAGAAGCTGCTGGGAGCGCTGCCGGTGGTGGCCAGCTTCTGCCGGCGCCTTGACCTGCAGGGGATCGTGGATCGGGCGTGCCCGGTCCGGGAGGTGGCGAGGCTGACCCACGGGCAGGTGATCCAGGTGCTGGTGGCCAACCGGCTGACCTCCTCGACGCCGTTGTGGCGGGTGGAGGGCTGGGCGGCGGCGTGGGCGGTCACCGAGTGTTCGGCATCGCCGCCGAGGCGCTCAACGACGACCGGGTCGGCCGTGCGCTGGACGCGATCGCGCCCAACCTCGAGCAGATCGTGGGGTCGGTCGGGGCGCAGGCGATCGCCGCGTTCGGCTTGGAGGTGGCCCGGCTGCACTGGGACATGACCTCGATCTCGCTGTACGGCGCCTACGACCAACCCGAGGACGGCTTCGTCGCGCCCCGGTTCGGGCATCCCAAGGACCGCCGGCCGGATCTGAAGCAGGTCCAGACCGGCCTTGGGGTCAGCGGCGACGGCGGCGTGCCCGTCTTCCACCAGGCCTACGACGGCGGCGCCGGCGAGGTCGCCCAGGTCGCCGGGGCAATGCGGGCGCTGCGCAAGCTCGCCGGGCCGCGCCGCTTCCTGCTGGTGGGGGACTCCAAGCTGGTCTCCTACGCCAACCTGCGCGGCATCATGGCCGCCGAGGTGGACTTCATCGCCCCGGCGTCCAAGACCTACGTGCCTGCCAAGGTGCTGGCCGCCCTCGACATCCAGGCCGCCGCGCCGGTGGACTACGTCGCCGAGCGCGACGCCGGCAAGCCCCCGACCCAGCGAGGCAGCTACCGGGTGGTGGAGGACACCATGACCATCGGTGGCAAGCGCAAGGCAGATCCGGTCCTGCACCTGCGCCGGGTGTTGGTGTGGTCCAGCGCCCGTGCCGGTGCGGCCGCCACCGCCCGGGCCCGCAAGCTGGACCGCGCCCGCGACGACCTCCAGCGGCTCACCCGAGGCTTGGGCGGCCGCCACTACCCGACCGTCGACAAGGTCCAGGCACGCCTGGCGGCTATCACCAAGGCCCGCCGGGTCACCGGCCTGCTGGACGCCGAGGTCGGCAGCGACCAGGACGGCAAGCCGACTTTGACCTGGCGCTTCGACCAGGCCGCGCTGGCCGCCGAGGCCGCCACCGACGGCTGGTATGGGTTGCTGACCAACCTGGCCCCCGCCCAGGTCGACGCCGCCGGGGTGCTGGCCCGCTACAAGGGCCAGGAGGTCGTCGAGCGCCGCTACGGGGTGTTCAAGGGCCCGCTGGCGGTCGCGCCGCTGTTTGTGCAGTCCAACCGGCGCATCCAGGCGCTGGTCACCGTGATCTGCCTGGCGCTGCTGATCTTCTGCCTGGTCGAGCGGCAGGTGCGGCGTGCCATCGCCCCCCACGTCACCCTGGACGGGCTGTATGTCGGCCAGCCGGCCAAGCCAACCGGCCGGCTGGTCTTCGAAGCGCTGGCCCACTTGCGACTGATCCCGGCCAGCGGCCACGACCCACCGATCATCCCCCAACCCCAACCGCTGCAAGCCCGACTGCTGCACCTGCTGGACGTCGACCCCACCCAGCCCCCCTGACCAACCAAAGGACCCGATGGACTCCAACAGCTCCAACACTCCACGGCTCCGCATGTGCGAAGGACCCGGCTAGTCGGTACCGCAGGATGCCGGCCCGCCGGGAGCGCAAACGGGCGCTGGCCGTGACGACACCCCACCGATACGGCGCGATCCTGGGGCCAACCAACGCGGACGCTCATCCGGGGAGGATTCGATGCTCAACGACGACAACGCCATCGCCCGGCTGATCTCCCTGTGGCGGACCCGCGACCTCGTCGAGGCCAGCGCGCAGGCCACACCCGCCGCCACCCACGCAGACCGCTCCTCGTGGCTGGTCGCGTGCCCGTGCGGCCAATGGGGGGCGACCCGCGAGGACCGCGTCACCTGGCTCGCCCTCTGCCGTCACCTCTTCCCGCAGCTGGACCGGGAGCTCGACAACTGGGAGCACGCCCACGGCCGGCTGTACCGCTGATGACGACGCCAGCGGCAGACGACCGGCAGCCAGCCGATGCGCTGGTGATCTTCGGGGCCACCGGCGACCTGGCCGACAAGGAGATCTTCCCCGCCCTCCAAGGCCTGGTCCAGCGGCACCGGCTCGACATCCCCATCATCGGCGTGGCCAGGTCGGGCTGGGACCTGGAGCGGCTGCGGGCACGCGCGCACGACAGCCTGGAGCGGCACGGGGGCGTCGACCCCGACGCCTTCGCCAAGCTGTCGTCGCTGCTGCGCTACATCGACGGCGACTACCGCGACCCGGCCACCTTCACCAGGTTGCGGCAGGCGCTCGCCGACGCCAAACGGCCGCTGCACTACCTGGCGGTCCCGCCCAGCATGTTCGCGACCGTCACCAAGGGACTGGCCGCCTCGGGCAGCGCCCGGGGCGCCCGCCTGGTGGTGGAGAAGCCGTTCGGACGCGACCTGGCGTCGGCCAGGGAGCTGAACCGCGTGCTCCGACGGCACCTGCCGGAGTCCCACGTGTTCCGGATGGATCACTTCCTCGGCAAGGAGCCGGTCCAGAACATCCTCTACCTGCGGTTCGCCAACGCGCTGCTGGAGCCGCTGTGGAACGCCCGCTACGTGCGCGCGGTGCAGATCACCATGGCCGAGGACTTCGGCGTGCAGGGCCGCGGCGCCTTCTACGAGGAGGCAGGCGCCATCCGGGACGTGCTCCAGAACCACCTGCTCCAGGTCCTCGCCCTGCTGGCCATGGACCCGCCGGGCGCCCATGGCCGTGACGCCATCCGCGACGAGCACACCCGCCTGCTGCGCGCCGTCCGCCCGCTGGACCCGGCCAGCGTGGTCCGCGGCCAGTTCCGTGGCTACCGGGACCAGGACGGTGTCGCGCCGGATTCCTCCGTGGAGACCTACGTCGCGGTCAGGCTGGAGATCGACACCTGGCGCTGGGCGGGGGTGCCGTTCTCCATCCGCGCCGGCAAGCGCCTGCCGCTCACCGCCACCGAGGTGGTGGTGGAGTTCCGGCGGCCGCCGCTGGAGCTGTTCGGGGAGCTGGTCGGACGCCACTCCAACCACCTGCGCCTGCGGCTCGGCCCCGACATGCGGATCGCCCTGGGCGTGCGGGTCAAGGTCGCCGGGGAGCAGATGATCGGGGAGGACGTCGAGCTGGTCGCCAGCGACCAGCCGGGGGAGGACCGGCCGCCCTATGAGCGGTTGCTCGGCGACGCCCTGGAAGGCGACGACCAGCTGTTCGCCCGGGAGGACGCCGTCGAGGCCGAGTGGCAGGTCGTGGAGCCGATCCTCGGCGACCCCACGCCGCTGTACGAGTACGAGCCCGGCGGCTGGGGCCCGGAAGAGGCCGACCAGCTCGTCGGCGACGGCGGCTGGTCCGACCCGACCGGTGGAGGGCGTCGGCCTCGATAGGCCGCCGCGCGGCCGCCAGGGCAACACCGCCTGCTCTGGACATCCTGTCCGCTCGGGCTGGTCATGGCCTGGGCCGGGATGGTGGCGGGGTCGTCATCGGCAACCTGATCCGTTAGCGTTGCGGGTCGGGAAGCGGTGAGATGGCCGGTCGGTGGATGAGACCGTCAGCAGGTCGCTGGCTGAGCGGGCTGCTGGTCAGCGTCGCCTTGGTGGCTGCGGTCAGCGGCCTGATCGCGCTGCTGGAGCCGCAGGTTCCGGTGCTGAGCCTGCTGGTGCTCTACATCCTGCCGGTCCTGCAGGTCGCGGTGGTGTGGGGCACGGCACTAGCGGTGTTCACCTCGATCCTGAGCGCCGTGGTCTTTGCCTACCTGTTCCTCTCGCCAATCCACTCGATCCGGGTGGCCGACTGGCGCGAGCTGGTCGCCATGGGCGTGTTCCTGGTCACCGCGGTGGTCGTGGGCCGGCTGGCGGCTCGCTCCCGGCGCGAGGCGCTGGAGTCGGCCCGCCTGTCGCAGGAGCAGTCGGCGTTGCGGCGGGTGGCGACCCTGGTCGCCCAGGCGGGTCCGCCGCCGGTGGTGTTCGAGGCGGTCACCCGGGAGGTCGGCCTGCTGTGCGGCGCCGACCTGGCCCGCATGGAGCGCTACGAGCCGGACGGGACCGTGACCGGGGTGGCCGCCTGGGGCCGGGTGCCGGTCGAGCTGGCGGTGGGGACGCGCTTTGGCCTGGATGGGCTGAGCATCGCCCGCGGGGTCCAGGAGAGGGGTGGGCCGGTGCGGGTGGACAGCTTCGGGCAGGATGCTGGGGCGATCGCCCGGGAGGCGCGGGCGGTGGGGATCCGCGCCTCGGTCGGCTGCCCGATCGTGGTGGCCGGGCGGCTGTGGGGGTGATCGCGGCCTCGACCAAGCGCGAGGAGCCCTTCCCTCCCGACACCGAGGCCCAGATCGCTGCGTTCACCGAGCTGGTCGCCACCGCAATCGCCAACGCCGAGGCGCAGGCCGAGTTGACCGCCTCCCGGGCCCGCATCGTGGCCACCGCCGACCAGACCCGCCGCCGCATCGAGCGCGACCTGCACGACGGCGCCCAACAACGACTCGTCGCGCTGACCCTGCGGCTGCGCACCGCCGCAGCAGCGCTCCCCCCGGAGCTGAACGAGGTCGGCGAGGAGCTCGCCGGCGTCGGGACGGAGCTGGATGAGGTCCTGGGCGAGCTGCGCGAGCTGTCGCGCGGCATCCACCCGGCCATCCTCTCCGAGGGCGGCCTCGGCCCGGCCCTGCGGACCCTGGCCCGCCGTTCCCCGGTCCCCGTGGAGCTCCAGGTGGGGTCCCAGGCGCGGCTGCCCGAGCGGGTCGAGGTGACCGCCTACTACGTCGTCGCCGAGGCGCTGACCAACGCCGCCAAGCACGCAGGCGCCTTGGTGGTGCGGGTCGAGGTGGACACTGACGATGGGCTCCTCCGGCTGGGCATCCGTGATGACGGCGTCGGTGGGGCGGATCCGGCTCGTGGTTCTGGGCTGGTCGGCCTGAAGGACCGGGTGGAGGCCACCGGCGGGACCATGCGCGTCGAGAGCGCCCCAGGGCAGGGCACCCACCTCCGGGTCGAGCTCCCGATCGGCGCCGACCAACCAGATATCCGACCTCATTGAGACGCCTGGGTCACTTGGCTACGAATCTGGCGGTCACGCGAGCGTGCTGGCCGGCCGGGCAGCCGGACACCGCGGCCGCTGTCCAGGGAGTAGCGGTTGTCGGTCCACGTCCGCTAGACGGGTGCCGCCGCTGCTGGTACGCGTGGGCGAGCTGGCGGCGGAGCCGGTCGCCGAGCTGGCCGCGCACGGAGGTCATCGCCGGCCGCTCCAAGGCCAGGGCCTCCCGGAGCTCCTCGGCGAGGGTGCGACCACGCGCTCCCCATGAGGGGTCGTGTCTGCGACAGCCGGCTCGCGCGCGTCTCCCCTTTCCGTGCGTTGTGGTGACCGGGCAGGGCCGGGTCAGACGCCGGCGAGGTCGTGGTCGGCGGCCACGGTCTCGTGCCAGTTGATGTGGTGGCGGTGGACGGGGGCGAACATCTGCTCGGGGGGGGCATGGCGGGCTTGTCGCCGGCCTGGCCGGCCTTGGCCCGGTTGGTGGCGGCGGCGTTGCCGCCGATCATCTCCACCCGGGAGCGGCGCAGGTGTTCGTGGGCGGTGAACGCGGCGGCGGGGGTGGGCAAGTCGCGCAGGCAGCGGGCCAGTTCGATGGCGCTCTCGATGGCCTGGGAGGCGCCCTGTCCGGAGCTGGAGGAGGGGGCGTGGGCCGAGTCGCCGACCAGGACCATGCGGCCGCGGTGCCAGTGCGGCACCGACGGCATGCGTTCCATCGGGCCCACGGCCATCAGGGGTCTGGGGTCGGCGTGGGCCAGCAGGGCTTGGCCGGGCACGTGGCCGACGTACCGGTCGCGGAGTCGCGCCAGCCACTCGGCGGCGGGGACGCGGGCGACCTCGGCGGAGGTGAGCGGGTGGGTGCGCGGGAGGCCGGCAAACCAGCAGACGCGGTCGTCGGGCAGGCGCCAGTAGCCGATGAAGGTGCGGCCGAAGGCGAAGTACATGGTGCCCGGCTCGGCCGGCACCCCGCTGCCGCTGGTGTAGCCGCCGAAGCTGAGGACGCCCTGGTACTCGGGGCCGGGCGCCTCTGGGTCGATGAGGGTGCGGACGGTGGAGCGGATGCCGTCGGCGCCGATCAGCACCTCGGCGGCGGCGGTGGTGCCGTCGGCGAAGATGGCGGTGACGCCGTCAGGGGCCTGTTCGGCGGTGACCAGCCGCTTGCCATAGTGGATCGGCACGCCGCCGGCCATCGTATGGTCGGCCAGTGCCCGAAACAGGTCCGCGCGGGCCATCGCCAGGGTAGCGGGCAGGCCAGGGAAGCCGCCGAAAGGTGGCGAGCTGGGTGCCGCTGCCGTCGGCTATCACCACGCGGGGGACCGGCTGGCCGATGGCCTGCACGGCCTTGGCCGCCCCGATGGTCTGCAGCGCGTCCAGCCCGTTGGGCGCCAGGCTCAGCATCGCGCCGACGCCGTCGGCGGCGGCCGGGTGTGCCTCGAACACGGTCGCCTGGATGCCCGCCTTGGTCAGCGCCAGCGCCGTCACCGGTCCGGCGATGCCGCCGCCGACCACCAGTGCCGTGCGCACCTTGCTCATCCTCACTCCTCAGCTCGTGCGAGTCGGGATCGTTGCCGGGCCGCGCCGACCCCATCCCGACCAGCCTTCACCCGACGCCGGTGGGCGGCATTCCCGCCAGCGGCACTCTCGTCCTCCCGCCGGCCGGAATCCCCGGCACGCTGCGATTCCAGCTGGTCCTCCGTCCCATGCCGACCAGCGCAGCTGCAGTGAGCGCCGGGTTCCGGGCGGCCGATGGCGGATGGCGGGCAGGCCAAGACTCCAGCGGGCCGGCAGCGCGAATGGGTGCTGGCGGTGACGACAGCCGCCACCCGGGAGGCGAACCTCGAGGCGTGATTTCGTGATCTGCGGCGACGCACGGTCATCGAGCGAAAGGACCTGGACATGCTGCGGACCGAAGCTCGTCGGGCGGCCGCGCCATCCGGGCGCGGCGGCGCCGCCATCGAGGCGCGCGGGCTGGTCATGCGCTACGGCGACCGGGAGGTGCTGCACGGCATCGACCTGGTCGTCCCCCACGGGATGGTGCTGGGGTTCCTGGGGCCGAACGGCGCCGGCAAGACCACCACCGTGGAGATCCTGGAGGGCTACCGCCGCCGCAGCGCCGGCCATGCCAGCGTGCTCGGCATGGACCCGGCCAGCGGCGGGCGCGAGCTGCGCGAGCGCATCGGCATCGTGCTGCAGGAGACCGGCCACAACCCGGACCTGACCGTGCGCGAGACCCTGCGCCGGTTCGCCGGCTACTACCGCCGGCCTCGGCCGGTCGACGATGTGGTCGGGCTGGTCGGGCTACGGGTGTCGGCCGACCGGCGGGTGCGGGCCCTGTCGGGCGGGCAGCGCCAGCGGCTGGACGTGGGGCTGGCTCTGGTCGGCGATCCCGAGCTGGTGTTCCGGGACGAGCCCACCACCGGGTTCGACCCGGCCGCCCGCCGCCAGGCCTGGAAGGTGATCGGCGGCCTGCGCGAGCTGGGCAAGACGATCCTGCTCACCACCCACTACATGGACGAGGCGCAGGCGCTGGCCGACCGGGTCGCGATCATCCAGGCCGGCCGCATCGTCGCCGAGGGGACCCCGGCCGAGCTGGCCGCCGCCCAGCAGGTCACCGAGGTCCGCTTCACCCTGCCTGCCGACGCCGTGGCCGGCGACCTGCCGCGGGTCTCCGGCGCGGTCGCGACCCGCGGCCGGGACGTCGAGGTGGCAACCAAGGACCCGACCCGGGACCTGCTGGCGCTCGCCGGCTGGGCGGCCAACCGCGGCGTGGGCCTGGACGGCCTGACCGTCACCCGCCCCAGCCTGGAAGACATCTACCTGAACCTGACCAGCGAGACGGGGGAAGCGGCATGAACCCACTGGTGCTGGCGGCCCGCGAGAGCGGCAACCTGCTGCGCTCGTTGTGGCGCAACCGCTCGGGCGCCTTCTTCACGATTCTGCTGCCAGTGACGTTCCTGGTGCTGTTCGGGTCCATCAACCGCAACGGGACCGTGCAGCTGGTCCCGCACGGGCCACAGATCAGCTACACCACCTTCTTCACTCCCGGCATGCTCGGCATGGCCATCATGGCCAGCACCTTCACCAGCCTGGTGATCGTCCTGACGGTCATGCGCGACAACGGCCAGCTCAAGCGGCTGCGCGGCACGCCCCTGCCGCCCTGGGCGTTCTTCACCGGCCAGGTCGTCTCCCGGCTGGTCCTGATCGCCGCGGAGGCCGTGCTGGTGCTCGGCCTGGGCCGGCTGCTGTTCCACGTCAGCCTCCCACCGTCGGCCACCGCCTGGGCCACCTTCGCGCTGGTCGCCCTGCTCGGCGCGGCCACCTTCACCGCCGTCGGCGTCGCCTACACCCGCCTGGTCGCCAACGCCGACTCGGCGCCGGCGCTCACCCAGGCAGCCTTCCTGCCCCTGCTGTTCCTGTCGGGTGCCTGGTTCCCGATCAGCGGCCTGCCCCACTGGCTCAGCTCGCTCGCCAACGCCTTCCCACTCGCCCCCATGCTGGACGGCATGCGGCAGGCGCTCATCTTCGGCCACGGGCCCGGCGCGATCTGGCCGGACGTCCGCAACCTGCTGGTGTGGCTGGCCGTCGGGCTGCTCGTCGCGCTGCGGACGTTCCGCTGGGAGCGTGCCACTTGAGGCGGGCCACGATGACCAGCGGCACGGTGGCATCCCGTCCCCGCCGGCTGCTCCGCGGCCCCGGCTACTTCAAGCGGCTCGGCCCTGGGATCGTGACCGGCGCCGCCGACGACGACCCTTCCGGCATCGGCACCTACTCCCAGGTCGGCGCCGCCTTCGGCTTCGGGCTGCTGTGGACCACGCTGGCGACCCTGCCGCTGGCGATCGCGGTGCAGGAGGCCACCGCCCGGCTTGGCCTGGTGACCGGCAAGGGCCTGGCCGCCTTGATCCGCGAGCGCTTCGCCCGCCCGGTGCTGCTGGGGGCGGTGACGCTGGTCGCGGTGGCCAACACCGTCAACATCGGCGCCGACATCGGCTCCATGGCGGCCGCGGCCGGGCTGCTGGCCCCGGTGCCAAAGACGCTCGCCGCGGTGGCGTTCGCCCTGGTGATGATCGTGCTGGAGGTGATCGTGCCCTACCACCGCTATGCCCGGGTGCTGCGCTGGCTGGCGCTGTCGCTCCTGGCCTACGTGGCCGTGCTCGCGGTCGTCCACGTCGACTGGGCCGCCGCCCTCGCCCATACCCTGGTTCCCAGCTTGCCGCCTGGTCGGGCCGGCCTGGCGGCCCTGCTGGCCGTGTTCGGCACCACCATCTCCCCCTACCTGTTCTTCTGGCAGGCCGCCGAGGAGGTCGAGGAGCGGGCCGAACGCCCGGGCCCGGCGAGCCGCGGCCGGCTGGCGGCGATGCGGGGGGACGTGGCGGCCGGGATGGGGTCTGGCGTCGGCGTGATGTTCGCCATCATGACGACGGCCGCGGTGACCCTCGGCGCCCACGGCGCGACCCAGATCAACACCGCCGAGCAGGCCGCCCAGGCGCTGCGGCCGCTGGCCGGTGAGTTGGCCGGGCTGCTGTTCGCCGCCGGCATCGTGGGCACCGGGCTGCTGGCGGTGCCGGTGCTGGCCGGCTCGACCGCCTACGCGATCGCCGAGACCGCCGGGTGGCGCGAGGGACTGGGCCGGCGCGTGTCGCAGGCCCGCGCCTTCTACGCGGTCATCGCCGCGTCGATCCTGGTGGGCGTGGTGATGGACTTCGCCGGGGTCAGCCCGATCCGGGCGCTGTACCTGGCGGCGATCCTCAACGGCGTGGCGGCACCGCCCCTGCTGCTGCTGATCCTGTTGCTGGCTCGCTCCGAGGCGGTGCTGGGAGTGCACCGGTCCGGGCTGCTGTCGCAGCTGCTGGTCGGCGGGGCCGCGGTGGTGATGGCCGTGCTGTCGCTGCTGGCGGTGCTCCCGTGAGCGACCGGGCGACGTCCAGCGGGGCCGCGCCGGGGTACCGCCCGATCGGCGACTACGCCTTCCTGGGCGACTGCCACACCGGCGCGCTGGTGTCCTCGAGCGGCTCGGTGGACTGGCTGTGCCTGCCACGGCTGGACTCCGGCAGCTACTTCGGCCGGCTGCTGGACCACGAGCGGGGCGGCTGGTGCGCGATCACCGCGACCGATCCGGCGGCACGCGGCAGCCGCCGCTACCTGGACGGCACCCTGGTGCTCCAGACCGACATGGCCACGCCGTCCGGCCGGGTGCGGGTCACCGACTGCCTGACCATGCGACCCGGCGGCGCCCGCCGGCCCTACCGCCAGCTGCTGCGGGTCGTCGACGGGTTGCAGGGCGCGGTCGACCTGCGCGTCGAAGTCGCCCCCAGGTTCGACTACGGGCAGGTGCGGCCGTGGATCCGCCGCGCCGGGCGGACCTGGCAGGCGCTTGGCGGCGACGACGGCCTGGTGATCGAGGGGGACGTGCCGCTGGCCCCGTCCGGCCTCCACGACCTGGTGGCCGAGGTGCGCATCCACGCCGGCCAGCGGCTGCGGCTGAGCCTGCGCCACGTCCGCCCCGAGGTCCTGGACGGCGCCGGCACCAGGCCGGCGGCGCCGGAGGAGCTGGACCGCCGGCTGGCACAGACGGTGGCCTGGTGGCGGGGATGGTCGGCCCGCGGCGGCCGGCTCGGCCCGGACCAGGCGGCGGTGGTCCGCTCGGCCACGGTGCTCAAGGCGCTCACCCAGGCGACCACCGGGGCGATCGCCGCCGCGGCCACCACCTCCCTCCCGGAGGCGCCCGGCGGGTCGCGGAACTGGGACTACCGGTTCAGCTGGGTGCGCGACTCGGTGTTCGCGCTGCGGTCACTGGCCGAGCTCGGCTACACCGCCGAGGCCGACGGGTTCCGCCGGTTCGTCCAGCGCAGCGCCGCCGGCAGCGCCCAGGAGCTCCAGATCATGTACGGGCTGGGCGGCGAGCGGCGGCTGGTCGAGCTGACCCTTCGCGACCTGGACGGCTATGGGGGGGCCCGGCCGGTCCGGATCGGCAACGCCGCCGCCCGCCAGCACCAGCACGACGTCTACGGGGAGCTGCTGGACCTCGCCTGGGACTGGCACCGGCGGGGCCACTCCCCCAACGCCGACGACTGGCGGTTCCTGGTGGAACTGGTCAACGAGGCCGCCAAGCGCTGGAGGACCCCTGATCGTGGCATCTGGGAGCTGCGCGGCCGGCCGCGGCACCTGGTGCACTCCAAGGCGATGTGCTGGGTGGCGCTGGACCGCGGGCTGCGCCTGGCCGACGACCTGGGCTTCCCGGCCCCGGTGGCGCGCTGGACGGCGACGCGGGCGGCGATCCGCGCCGCGGTCGAGCGCCACGGCTACGACCCCGGCCGGGGGGTGTTCACCCAGACGTTCGACCGGCCCGAGCTGGACGCGGCGCTGCTGCTGCTGCCGAGCACCGGCTTCGTCGCCTGGGACGACCCACGGATGCGGCGGACGGTCGACGCGGTCCGCCGCGAGCTGGAGGTCGACGGGCTGCTGCTGCGCTACCGGACCCCCGACGGCCTGGAGGGAGCCGAGGGAGCGTTCGTGGCCTGCACCTTCTGGCTTGCCGAGTGCCTGGCCCGCCAGGGCCGCACCACCCAGGCCCACGCCGCCTTCGACGCGGCGTCGGCGACCGCCAACGACCTGGGCCTGTTCGCCGAGGAGTTCCAGCCAGCCAGCGGGACGCTGCTCGGCAACTTCCCCCAGGCGCTCACCCACCTGTCCCACATCGCCGCCGCGGTCGCGCTCGAGCAGACGAGCTGACGGGCGGTCAATGCGTACCCGGCCGTTCGGGTTCGGGCCGGCCGCGGTCACCCGAACGCCGCCGGCGCAGCAGCGCCACCGCGACGCCACCGACGACGATCACGCCCAGCAGGACCAGGCCGGCCCTGCCGGCGACGCGCTCCACCGTCGGGTAGGCACCGCCGGCAGCGAACCCCAGCAGGGCGAACCCGGTGGCCCAAAGCACGCCCCCGGCCAGGTTCCAGACCACGAAGGTGCGGTAGGGCACGCCCGCCACCCCGGCCAGGCCCGGCACCAGCGCCCGCAGCGCCGCGGCGAAGCGGCCGACGAACACCGCCCGGCCGCCCAGCCGGCGCACCAGCGCCGTGGCCCGCTCCACCCCACCGGGCTCCACCAGCCGACGCGGAAGGTGGGCCAGCAGCCGCTCCCCCACCCTGCGGCCGACGGCGTACCCGACCGAGTCGCCCACCACCGCGCCGGCCGCGCCGGCCACCACGGCCGCCCACAACGGCAGCCGGCCCTGCTGGGCCAGCACGCCGCCGAGCACCACGGCGAGCTCGCCGGGGACCACCATCCCCAGCAGCGTGGAGGCCTCCAGCGCCGGCAGGGCGAACACCACCACCAGCACCAGCGGGCCCGCCAGGCGCAGGATGAGGTCGGTGAGCCAGGCCACGGCGTCGCCCTCGATCAGATCGTCCGGTCGGCCCGGAGGGCACGGTAGGCGAGCCAGCCGGGCAGGATCGGCAGCCAGAAGGTCAGCAGCCGAAACGCCAGCACCCCGGCGATCGCCGGCCCGGCCGCCGCGCCGATGGCGGTCAGCCCGGCGACCAGCGCGGCCTCCATGGCACCCAGCCCGCCGGGGGTGGGGCTGGCCGAGGCGACCGCCGCCCCGGCCAGGTAGACCGCCACGGTGCCGGCCAGGGGGAGGTGGGCGTTGAAGGCGGTCAGGCAGCCGGCCAGGGTCAGCGCGTAAGTCAGGGTGACGCCGGCCGAGCCGCCCAGCAGCTGGGCGGCCTTGCTGGGACGGCGCAGCACCCCGGCCAGCTCCCGGCCCGCCCGCAGCGTCGGGGCAACCACTCGCCGGCGGCCCAGCGGCGACCACAGCAGCAGCAGCCCGCCGGCTGCCAGCACCGCCACCAACCCCACCAGCACCGGCCATCCCGCTGGGACGTGGGGGGTGGTGGTGCTGCCGCGGCCGAGGAGCGCGACCGCCACCAGCAGGCCGAGGACGTGGACCAGCGCGCCGGCCGCGGTGTTGACCGCGACCGCGCCCACGGCGGTCGACCGGTCCAGCCCGGCGCGTTGCAGGTAGCGCACGTTCAGCCCCATGCCGCCAAGGCTGGCCGGCGTCAGCCGGTTGGCGAACGAGCTGGCCACCTGCACCAGGGTGGTGGGTCCCAGGGCCAGTGGCGGGTCGACGGCGCCGAGCTGGGCCAGTGCGGCCGCGGGGTAGCTGGCGGCCGAAAGCACCAGCCCGACCGCCAGCCAGTCCCAGCGGGCCGCCCGCAGCGTCGCCAGCGTCTGCGGGAGCTCGCCGACCTGCGGCAGCAGCAGGTGCACCGCGAACCCGCCCGCCACCAGCAGCAGCAGCGTGCGCGGCCGCACGCGCACGAGCGGCTCCAGCCGGGGCGGCTCGGTCCCGCTGGCCGCCGCCGCCCGCTCGCGCAGCTCGGCGAGCAGGCCGGGCCGGGCCCTGAGGTCGGCGCGGGTGGCCGCGGCCAGGGCCGCCGGCTGCAGCAGCGCCAGCGCCTGGGCGACCGGCTCGGTGCCGAGCGCCTGGGTGGCGCTGTGGACGGCTCGGTCGGCACCGACCAGGCTGGTGAGCGAGGCGAGCAGCTCGGCCACGTCACCCGCCAGCCGCCGGTGGCTGGCCGCGGCCTCGGCGAAGCCGAAGTCCAGCAGCCACGGCTGCCCGTCGGGGTCGACCAGCACGTTGGCGCCGCGCAGGTCGCGGTGGGCGATGCCGGCCGAGTGCAGCCGCGCCACCTCCGCCCACACGGCGGCCAGCAGCCGGTCGTCGACCCGCGCCGCGTCCAGGCGGTCCAGCGTCTGGCCGGCGACGTGCTGCTGGACCAGCAGGACATGGCCCTCCCGCGTGGGGGCGGCGGTCAACACCGCCGGGGTACGGACCCCGGCGCGGGCCGCCAGCAGCCCGAGATAGGCCTCGTGCTCCACCGCCTGCTTGGGGGTCGCGAACGGACTCTCGTCCTCGACCTCCCGGTACACGGCCCAGCGCCACAGCTTGTAGAGCAGGTCGGCGTCGCGCTCCTCGCGTCCGACCGCCTTGACGAACCACCGCTCCCCGTTGCGGCCGCGGACGACGAAGGGGTCGGAGCCGCGCGCGTCGGCCCCCACCGGGCTGATGCTGACCGGCTCGATCCCGGCCGCCCGCAGGCCCTCCAGGACCGCCGATGCCGCGGGCGAGCCGCCCGGTGCACCAACGGCCAGATGCGTGGCGGCGGCCACCGCCCAGCCCAGCGCGGCCCCGCCGACCACGTCCAGCGGCAGGTGCACGCCGGCGAACATCCGCCCAAGGGCAACCAGCCCCACCACCCACCAGGCCACCCGCCGCGCCGGGCGCGGCAGCCACGGCCCCGCCGCGGTCGCCAGGGCGGCCGCCACCGCGACGTGGCCGGAAGGGTAGCCGAGACCGGTGTCGAGCCCGCGCACGACGACCCCGTGGAGCAGGCCGACCGGCCGCGCCTCGCCGACCAGGCCCTTGACCAGCTTGGCCAGCACCCAGGCCAGACCGCCGGACAGGGCGAGATCACGGGCCAGCCTGGGCCGGCGGGCGGCCAGCGCCACCGCCGCCACCACCGGGACCGCGGCCAGCGCGCCGAGCTGCATCACCACCAGCAGCGGCCGGCCCAGGGCATCGGGGAGCTGGTTGACCAGCCGGAACAGGTTGACGTCGAACGCGAACACGTGGCCGTGGCGGGCCTCCAGCCCACCCGCCACCACCACCAGACCGCCGACCAGCACCCGCAGCACGTCCCCTGGGTGCCGCCGTAGGTGGCGCAGGCCGGCCCGGCCGACCTGCGGCCCGGGAGCGCCGCGCGTCGTGGCCGCCGGCCGCCGCTCAGGTTGGGCCGCGGCGGCCGCCGCGCCGGCGCCGACGGGGTCCTTCCCCGGCTGCGCCGCCGGCCGCCACGAGCCCGCGCTCACCGCGGTTCGCCGGCGGTCGGCACCGACCGACCCTGCCGACGGCGGCAGGCCAGCAGCACCGAGCCGGCCAGGAGCAGGATGAGCAGCCCGGCCAGGATCGAGTTCCACTCGGCGCGGGCCACCATGGCCCTCGTCGGCTCCGTCACATCCGACGGGGCGATCGGGATCAGCCCTGGGTCGCTATCCACCCCGTCGCCGAACTCCCACATCGAGGGCGCCAGGAGCAGCCAGAGGCCGAGGGAGCAGGCGATGGCCAGGGGCGGGATCCGGTTGCGAGCCACCCGGGCCCAACCGGCCAGCACGACCAGGGCCAACCCGCCGGCGACGGCGCTGACCAGGCCCGCGGTGACCCGCGTGGTAGACAACACCAGTGGCGAGACCACCAGCCAGCCCCCGAGCGCAAGCAGCGCGTTGACCGGCCAGGATCCGCGGCGCCCGCCGGGTCGCGCCGGCGCGGTGGCGTCGTTGACCTTCATTGCCCTCACCTCTTCCTTGCCGTAGCCGCGGTGTGGCCGGTGGCGCCGACCGGCTGGCGCTGGCCGGGGACGCGACCCAGGACCTCGTCCACGTCGGTGCCGTCCACGGTCTCGCGTTCCAGCAGCAACTCGGTCAGCCGGTCCAAGGCGTCGCGGTGCTCGGTCAGCATGGCGGTGGCGCGCTGCTCGGCCTGGCGCAGCAGCTTGGCGACCTCCTCGTCGATCACCCGCTGGGTCGCCTCAGCGTAGGAGCGGCTTGTGACCTGCTCCCCGCCCAGGTACATGGGGCTACCAGAGGCGAACCCGACCGGGCCCAGCGCCGCGCTCATGCCGAACTCGCGCACCATCCGGGTGGCCAGGTCGGTCGCCCCGGCCAGGTCGTTGGAGGCGCCGGTGGAGCTCTCCCCGAACACCAGCAGCTCCGCGGCCCGCCCGCCCATGCGGATCGCCAGGGAGTCTTTGAGGTAGCCCTCGCTGTAAAGGTGGCGCTCGTCGATGGGCAGCTGCTCAGTGACCCCCAGCGCCTGCCCCGCCGGCAGGATGGTCACCTTGGCCACCGGATCCCCATGCTCCGACAGGGCCGCGACCAGGGCGTGACCGCCCTCATGGACGGCCACCGCGCGCTTCTCGTCGGGCAGCAGCGCGTTGCTGCTATCGCGCCGGCCCAGCAGGATGCGGTCGCGGGCCTCGGAGAAATCGACCGCCGCTAACACCGCCCGGCCGGCGCGGACCGCAAAGATGGCGGCCTCGTTGACCAGGTTGGCGAGGTCGGCGCCGGAGAACCCGGGGGTGCCGCGGGCCACCACGTCCAGGTCCACGTCCGGACCCAGCTTCTTGCCGTGGGCATGCACGGCCAGGATCGCCCGGCGTTCCCGCTGGGTCGGCAGGGGGATGACGACCTGGCGGTCGAACCTTCCGGGGCGCAGCAGGGCGGGGTCCAGCACCTCCGGCCGGTTGGTGGCGGCGATCACCACCACGCCGGTGGCCGGGTCGAACCCGTCCATCTCAGACAGCATCTGGTTCAGCGTCTGGTCGCGCTCGTCGTTGGACACCAGCTGCCCGCCGCGACGCTGCCCGATGGCGTCGATCTCGTCGATGAACACGATCGAGGGAGCACGCTTCCGGGCCTCGGCGAACAGGTCCCGAACCCGTGCGGCGCCGACCCCGACGAACATCTCCACAAACGAGCTGCCGGTGACCGAGATGAAGGGCACGTGGGCCTCGCCGGCGACCGCGCGGGCCAGCAAGGTCTTCCCGGTCCCTGGGGGGCCGACCATGAGCACGCCCTTGGGGCCGACGGCGCCGGCGCGGCGGTAGCGGTCGGGGTTCTTGAGGAAGTCGACCACCTCGGTGACCTCCCGCTTGGCGCCCTCGTAGCCGGCCACATCGGCGAAGGTCGTCTCGGGCCGCTCGGCATCGAACACCCGGGACCGGGCCCGACCGATCCCACCCAGGCCACCCATCCCGGCCAGCTGCCGGCGGGCCGCTCGCCCGCTCCACACGAACAGTCCCAGGATGACGGCCAGCGGGAGCAGGTTGAGCAGCACCGACCACGCCGAGGTCCGGGCCGCCTGGGTGGTGACCTGCACGTTGTGCTGGTCCAGCAGCTGTGCGAACTGTGGGTCCTGCAGGCCGGTGGGGTAGGAGGACTCGAACCGGGTGCCGTTGGTCAGCTTGCCGGAGATGCTGCCGTCGGGGCCGAGCGCGACCGAGGCGACCTGCCCGGCGGCGATGTCGGTCTTGAGCTGCGAGTAGCTGAGCTGCTGGACCTTGCCGGCGGTCGGGATCGGCAGCAGGAACAGGGCAATGGTGAGCACCAGCCCGGCCAGCAGCAGCCAATTGCGCCACCTCGGCGGCGGCGGCGGCGCCGGGCTGGGCGGCCGGTCCGGCGGCGGGCCCGACCTGGCCGGGCCGGTCTCGTGGCGGTCCCACCGTCCTCGCCATGGTCGGTGGCTGCCGGTGCGGTACGGCATGGTCCTCACTGCGAGCTCCTCTCGGTAGTGACGAGCGGGAGCGGTGCCGGCGGCGGCAGGCGGTCCGGTGCGGTCGCCTTGCGCCAGCGGCCGCGCAGGACCAGCAGCCCCAGCAGCCCATCCAGCGCCAGCAGTGCCCAGTTCAGGATCGTGAACAGGTGCACCTGCGTCTGGGTCACGGCCGGCGCGCGGCCCAGCTGGATCAGCAGCCACTGCACCTGGGTGCCGGTCAGCAGCAGCGTCAGCCACACCGCGATCCCCTGGGAGGCGTCCCACAGCCCGTGCAGCAGCGCCACCAGCAGGTACCAGCCCACGACCGCGCCCCGGAGCCGTGGTCGGCCACGGCGTGCCGCGGCCGCGAACAGCGCCCCGCCCAGGATGGCGGTCCACAGCCCGTGCCCGACCGGCGCCAGGATGCCGCGCAGCACCTCGGTCTCGACGAGGTTCAGCAGCGACAGACCGCTCGAGGTGAACAGCGCGTTGAAGGCATAGCCGGCGCTCTCGAACGCCGCGAAGCCGAACCCGACCGCGGCGCCGAGCACGATCCCGTCGCGCATGGTGTAGCGGGGCAGCCGCCTGGCGAGCAGCCACAGCGCGGCGAGCTTGACCGCCTCCTCGATCAGGCCCACGCCCAGGAAGGCCAGCCCGGACGGTTGCCGCAGCAACGCGCCCTCCAGGATGGAGGCGCCGAGCACGCCCAGCACGCCGCCGTAGACGAAGGCGGCGAAGATGCGCTGGGCGGTGACGACCGGGTCGGCGTGGCCGAAGGCGTAGGTGACGAAGGCGACCGGGACCAGGAAGCTACCGAGAAGGATGATGGTGGGCACGAGGTTGCTGTTGCGGGTGGCGAAGGTGACCAGCACCGCCGCCGACCACAGCACCAGGCCGCCGACGAAGATCCGCACCCAGCTGGGTCCCTCCCGTGGCGTGCGGGTCTCGGGTTCGGCCGCGGTGGTCTCCGGAACCGTGTCTACCGCAAGCTGTGTCATGACGCCCTCCTTGTACTGGCTTCAAGGGTCGCGCCATGGCGGTCGGGTGTCGTCAGGGCCAGCAGCCAACTTCCCTGGCGGCTGGCTGCAATCCCAAGCTGCCCGCTACCGGCGAGGCCGGCTATCGCAACAGGCTGGATACCAGGTTGATGGTGGTCGCCAGGATGACGGCGCCCAGCAGGTACGACAGCAGCGCGTGGCGCAGCACGGTCGCCCGCAACGTCGGGGTCTCGAGGTTCGTGTCGGAGATCTGGAAGGTCATCCCGACGGTGAAGGCGAGGTAGGCGAAGTCGGAGAAGCGCGGCGGCGCCTGCTGGTTGAAGTCGATCCCGCCGGCCGGGTGGCTGTAGTACAGCCGTGCGTAGTGCGAGGTGAACACGGTCTGCACCACCGTCCAGGAGAGGGCGACGCTGGCCACCGCCAGCGCGGCGCGGGCGTCGCGAGCGCCGGGGCTGGCGGGCCCGGCGGTGATGACCAGGCCGACGGCCAGGACGCTGGCCACGCTGGCGACCAGGAGCAGGGCGTCGGCAGTGGCCCGCCTCGGGTCCTCCCGCAGCGCCAGGTGGGCGGTGGCGGCGGGGTCCCGCCGCCAGATGGTCATCCAGGTCCAGGCGAGGTACACCGCGGCGGCGACGTCCCACCCGACCAGGGTGCCGACCTGCCAGCTCCCCAGCAGCGAGGCCAGCGCGCCGGCGCAGGCCCCGGCGAGGATCGACAGGCTGACGCGGGTGGTCGCTGAGGCGCCCGGCGGCCGCTCGGCGCCGCCCGCGGACCGGTCGGCGCTCGACCCATCTCGCGTCATATCGGCTCTGTTCCCGGCCATGCGGATCGCCCTCCTGAGAACCTACCGCCAGAGCCTGGTCGACGCACCAGTGCAGTGTGGCCTTGCGGCGCAGGGCGGTCAGTGGCCGTCGGCGCCGATCGGGAGCTCGACCTGCACCGTGGTGCCCTGCCCGGCGGGGCTCCTGACCGTGATCGTCCCGCCCAGCGCCTGTACCCGGTCGGTGAGCCCGACCAGCCCC
>Ga0184632_10000190_pt1 | contig 21753 bp, 24 predicted proteins | sample PLM31_50_b1_FD_133153 | JGI IMG/M metagenome (GOLD analysis project Ga0184632, IMG submission 133153) | Groundwater sediment microbial communities from an aquifer in East River, Colorado, USA - PLM3-1_50_b1 | ecosystem: Environmental > Terrestrial > Soil > Riparian zone | place: USA: East... | reverse complement strand
TGCCTGCGGCCCGCCCAGGAGCTTGTCCCCCGAGAAGCAAACGAGATCGGCCCCAGCGCTCAGGCTCTCGGCCGGCGTCGGCTCGTCGCCGATCGCCGCCGGTGCACCCGAACCGAGATCGTCGACCAGCAGAAGCTCGTGCCGCCGGGCGACCTCGGCGAGCTCCCCGAGCCGAGGTCGTTCGGAGAACCCGACGACGCGAAAGTTCGACTGGTGCACGCGTAGGAGGACCGCCGTCTCGGGCCCGATAGCTCGCTCGTAGTCGGCTGCGCGAGTGCGATTCGTCGTACCGACCTCGACCAGGCGCGCGCCCGAGCGAGCGAGCACGTCGGGGATGCGGAAGCCGTCGCCGATCTCGATCAGCTCGCCGCGCGAGACGACGACCTCGCGACCTTCGGCGAGCGCAGCGAGTGCGAGCAAGACTGCACCCGCGTTGTTGTTGACGACCAGCGCCGCCTCCGCGCCGGTGAGTCGACCCAGAAGCGGCCCAAAGTGATCCTGGCGCGATCCGCGCTCGCCGAGCTCGAGGTCGTACTCGAGGTTCGAGTAGCCGCGGCCGACTTCCAGGACCCGCTCGAGCGCCGCCTCCGCCAGAGGCGCGCGGCCGAGGTTCGTGTGCACGAGAACACCAGTGGCGTTCAGCACCCGGCGGAGCGAGGGTCGCCGACCTCTCGCCAGCTCCGACACGGCCATCTCCACGAGGTCGCCTGGGTTTCCGCCTGCACGAATCTCTTCACGTGCCCGCTCGAGCGCGAGCCGGGTGGCGGCAACCGCGAGCTCGTGCGGTTCCGCCGCCAGCCGTTCGTCGCGGAGCAGCTCGTCGACCGAGGGCAGATCGCGAAGCTTCACGAGGAGAGTGTAGGAACGAGCTCGCGCAGAAGGGCCGTGAGCGAGCCCGCTGCGCGGGCGCCCACCTCGAGCACCGCGCCGTGGTCGACCTTCTCCGGGAGCACTCCCGCAGCCATGTTCGTCACGACGGAGATCCCGAGGCACCGAATACCCATGTGCCGCGCCGCGATCACCTCCGGCACGGTCGACATCCCGGCGAGATCGGCTCCCACGGCACGCATCAGCCGGATCTCGGCCGGCGTCTCGAACTGAGGTCCGAGCCAGGCGGCGTAGACACCCTCGCCGAGCTCGATCCCGAGCCGCCCGGCTGCATCTTGCGCCAGCCGCCGGAGCTCGGGATCGTAGGCGTCGCTCATGTCGGGAAAGCGCGGGCCGAGCTCCTCGTCGTTCGGCCCGACGAGCGGCGACGTTCCCTGGAGATTCACGTGGTCGGAGATGAGGACGAGCAGGCCGGGCCGGTACGCCTCATTGATGCCGCCCGCCGCATTCGTGACCACCAGCGTTCCCACCCCGAGTCGCCCGAAGACCCGGATGCCGAACACGGCCCGGTCAGCTCCCACTCCTTCGTAGAGATGCGTTCGGCCGCGCATGAGCACGACGGGGACGCCGTCGAGATCGCCGAGCACGAGCACGCCCGCGTGGCCGACGGCGGTCGAGACTGGCCAGCCGGAAATCTCGCCGTACGGGATCTCGACGAGGCCGTCGAGCGCCTCGGCAAGCCCGCCCAGCCCGCTCCCGAGGACGACTCCGATTCGAGGTTCGAGATCGGTCTCTGCGCGTATCCGATCGACGGCAGCCTCGACGCTCATGCAGAGCCCTCCGCGACTCGCGCGTCGTAGCGGGATACGACGAGCTCAACCGCGTCGGCGGGCTCGTCGCAGATCAACATGCGCGCGAAGTCCGCCTCCGAGATGAGCCCATCGTCGAGCATCTCGTCGCGTACCCAGTCGAGCATCTCCTCCCAGTAGTCGGAGTCGAAGAGCACGATCGGGAAGTTGCCGATCTTCCCCGTCTGCACGAGCGTGAGCGCCTCCCAGAGCTCGTCCTGGGTGCCGAATCCCCCCGGGAAGATGACGAACCCCTCTGCCGCCTTCACGAACATCACCTTGCGGACGTGGAAGTGGTCGAAGGTGAGCGCGAGATCGCACCACTCGTTGATCCCCTGTTCGTGCGGGAGCGCGATGTTGAAGCCCACGGAGAGACCCCCGGCGTCCTTGCAACCGCGGTTCGCCGCCTCCATCACGCCCGGCCCGCCGCCCGTGACGACCGCGAAGCCGGCCTCCGCGAACGCACGTCCCGTCTCCCGTGCCCTCTCGTACGTCGTCGTTCCCTCTCGGATGCGCGCCGAGCCGAAGATCGACACCGCGGGCCGGTCGATTCGATCCACGACCTGGAAGCCGGCCAGAAACTCGGAGGCGATGAGCGACACGTCCGCGGCGAGCGTCTCCTGGCTTCGGCTGAAGATGCGGCGCGGGAGCGCCCGGCCGCCTGTCACAGATCCCGCTCGACGTAGGTCGCGGACATCGCGAGCGCGAGCACCGCCACCAGCCCCAGATAGACGACTCCGACCGCGAGCCGTCGCTGCGCGGAAACCTTGTAGTAGTGCTCGGCCTCTCCGCGCTCCCGCCAGCGTCGCCACAGGTCGAGGCCCCCGAGCACGACGATCAGGATCAGGATCGGGTTCGGTCGAAGGGCGAGCAGCGCGACCATCATCAGCAGCCCGACGAACCAGAAGACCGGGTGGAGCGCCCCGACCGCCCGACCGCCGTCGAGCGGGACGATCGGGACGAGGTTGAAGAGGTTCAGGAAGAACCCGACGAACGCGAGCCCCATGAGGAGCTCGGAGCCCGTCGCCTCGGCCGCGATCCAGCACACCGCCGCCCCCACCGAGCCCAGGATCGGCCCGGCGAGCGCGACACGGGCCTCCTTCCAGGCGTCGTCGGGGAGCTCCTTCATCCCGATCACGGCGCCGAGGAACGGGATGAACAGCGGCGCGCTCGCCGGCACTCCCTGACGCCGGAGCTCGAGCACGTGCCCGAGCTCGTGGACGAAGATCAGAAGGACGAAGCCGATCGCGAACGGGAGTCCCCAGATCCACGCGTACGCCCCGATCGACACGAGCATCGACGCCCCGGTCGTCACCACCTTGAGCTTGAGCAGGAGCCCGCCGAACTTCACGATCAGGAGGCCGAGGCCGATGATCGGCGCCGCGAGCTTCCGCACGAGGTCGCCGAGCCCCCAACGCGGCTGGACGGGCTCGTAGCCTCGTTCCCCGTCGTCCGACGACTCCGGCGACGGGAAGCTCGGCGGCTCTGGCGCGTCGACGGGCTCGAACCGAGGATCGGGCTCCTGGTCTACGACCCTTTGCCGATCCATTCCTCTCCTCCCACGTACACCTCTTTCTTCCAGAGGGGGACGGACACCTTCAGCTCGTCGATCGCCTCGCGACAGGCGGCGAGGGCGGCTGCGCGATGAGGGGCCGACACGGCGATGACGACGCTCGTCTCGCCGATCTCGACGCGCCCGACTCTATGGTGGATCGCGATCGCACAGAGCTCGTGACGACGCTCGAGCTCGGCGGCAAGATCGGCCATCACCTGCTCGGCCATTCCCTCGTACGCCTCGTAGTCGAGGTAGAGCACCTCGCGCCCACGCGAACGCGCTCGCGTCGTGCCGACGAATGTCGCAACCGCGCCGGCCTCGGCGCTCCGCACCTGCTCGACCGCAGCCTCGACCGACAAGGGTTCCTCCGAGAGCCGGAAACGACTCTGCAGCACGGAGCCACCTGCGCGGTCTTCACCGCCCGACACGGGTGGGATGACCGCGATCTCGTCGCCGTCCGAAAGCGGCTCGCTGCGCTCCGCGTATGAGCGGTTGACCGCGTAGAGCAACCCCGGCGGCTCGGCGCCGAGACCGAGCGGAGGCCAGACATCGCCGACTGTCGCACCGTCGGCGAGCACGACGTCGAGGCTCGCGGATCCCGCGCGCTCCCGCAGCGCTGCGAACAGTCTCACGCTGACCTTCACGAAAAGAGGGTATCCGCCGGTTGCCTCCCGGCTCGTGACATGTTAGGTCCCACCCGTGGCGATCGCGGTTACCGGGGTGAATCTCAACGAGCAGGTGTACGACGAGCTCCGCGCCCGTGTTCTGACCCGACAGCATCCGCCGGGCGCGAAGCTGAGTCTCCACGCTCTCGCCGCCGAGCTCGGGGTTTCTCGCAGCCCGGTGCATCACGCGCTCACGAGACTCGTGTCAGAGGGGCTCCTGACCGTTCGGCCGAGGCGAGGCTATTTCGTCACCGCCGTCACCGCGCAGGCACTCGCAGAGGGATACGACGTGCGGTTGGCGTTGGAGCTGCTCGCTGCCGAGCGAACCGTCGGCGCGCTCGAGGATCACTCCCTACACGCCTTCGTCAGGCTGCTCGACGCCACGGCCGCCGCGATCTCGGACGAACAGTGGGACGCAGCGAATGCCGCGTTCCACGAGTACCAGATCGATCTGGCTGGGAATGCGCTGCTCTCGAGCGTCTACCGAGAGCTTTCCGTGAACCTGATGATGCAGGTGATTCGAGCCGGTCGGGTCGAAGGGCATGCGAACCTCGTCACCGAGCACCGGCGGATCGTCGAGGCATTCGAGGCGGGAGACGGAGACGCGGCCGAGCACGCCATTCGGGCTCACATCGACACAGGTCGCCGGATCGCGCTCGATGCGATCGAGCGGGCGGGTGGCGTCCTCTGAGAAGGATGGCCCATACGATGGGCGCGTGGCGACGACCGACCGTCGGCTGACCGACTCCGACATCGAGATCAAGCCCGTCTACACGGCGGACGACCTCCCGCGCCGCGAGCTCGAGCTTCCGGGTGAGTTCCCGTTCACTCGGGGTCCGTACCCGACGATGTACCGCGGGCGCGCGTGGACGATCAGGCAGTACGCGGGCTATGGCTCCGCTGAGGAGACGAACGCGCGCTTCCGGTACCTGCTCGAGCGCGGCCAGACCGGCCTCTCCATCGCGTTCGACCTTCCGACGCAACTCGGCTACGACTCGGACGACGCACTCGCGGCGGGTGAGGTCGGCCGCACGGGGGTCGCGATCGACTCGCTCGTCGACATGGAGGTGCTCCTCGACGGAATCCCGCTGGACACGGTCTCCACCTCGATGACGATCAACGCGCCGGCGGCGCTCTTGCTGCTTCTCTACGAGCTCGTCGCCGAGAAGCAAGGCGTGGCGGGCTCGAAGCTGCGGGGCACCGTACAGAACGACGTCCTCAAGGAGTACGTCGCGCGGGGGAACTACATCTACCCGCCGCGGCCGTCGATGCGACTGGCGACCGATCTCTTCGCGTACTGCGCCGAGCGGTTGCCGGAGTGGAACACGATCTCGATCTCCGGGTACCACATTCGCGAGGCCGGCGCGAGCGCCGCGCAGGAGCTCGCGTTCACGCTCGCGAATGGGATCGCCTACTGCGAGGCCGCGATCGCAGCAGGTCTCTCGCCAGACGCCTTCGGCGAGCGGCTGTCGTTCTTCTTCAACGCGCACAACCACTTCTTCCAGGAGGTCGCAAAGTTCCGGGCTGCACGGCGCCTGTGGGCGGAGATCATGCGGGACCGGTTCGGCGCGACCAACTCCCGGGCCCTGGCGCTTCGCTTTCACGCGCAGACCGGCGGCTCCACGCTCACGGCTCAGCAGCCCGAGATCAACATCGTGCGGGTGGCGATCCAGGCGCTCTCCGCCGTCTGCGGTGGCGCGCAGTCCCTCCACACGAACTCGTTCGACGAGGCGCTTGCACTGCCCACCGAGCGTGCCGCCTCGATCGCGCTCCGAACCCAGCAGCTCCTCGCGACCGAGGCGGGGACCACGGACACGGCGGACCCCCTCGCGGGGTCCTACTTCGTCGAGACGCTCACCGAGGAGCTCGAGCAGCGGGCACGGGAGCTGATCGCGAGGATCGACGATCTGGGCGGCGCCGTCGCTGCGATCGAACAGGGTTGGGTGCAGGCGGAGATCGAGACATCCGCGTTCCGCTACCAGAGTGACATCGAGTCGGGCGAGCGGGTCGTCGTAGGAGTAAACCGCTTCACGGAGGACGCCTCGGATCGGATCGAGCTCCTCCAGGTCGACCCCGCGATCGAGGCTCGCCAGCGCGAGCGAACGGCGCGCGTTCGCGCCGAGCGCGATCAAGCGTCGGCCGATCGGGCTCTTGCCGAGGTGCGAAGGATCGCCGGGACGGACGAGAACCTTCTCCCGGCGATCCGCGAGGCTCTCCGAGCACGCTGCACCGTCGGTGAAATCTCCGGCGAGCTCCGCGAGCTTTGGGGTACATATGACGCCCAGCATGCGTAGCCCCGTCCGAATCGCGATCGTCGCAGGGACAGTGCTGGCTCTCGCCATTCCCTTGGCGGCACTTGCGGCCTCTCGCGGGAGCGACGCTCGGGTTTCGCAGCTGGCGTCGCCGAGCTTCACCCGGGACGTCGCTCCGATCATCGCCGACAAGTGCGCGGGTTGTCACCAGACGGGCGGAATCGCCCCGTTTGCGCTCGCAACCGCCCGCCAGATCTCCGCCAGGGCACCCTTGATCGCGGCCGCCGTGCAGTCGCGGTTGATGCCTCCCTGGCCTCCCGGCCCGCGCTCGCCCGCCTACGTCGGCCAGGCCGACCGAACCCTGAGCGCGCCGCAGCGGGCAACGATTCTCGCGTGGGCGAAAGCGGGTGGGAAGATCGACGGCCCCGCGCGCCGGGCCGAGGCTACGAGGCCCCCGGAAGTGCGCGACGGCGAGACGCTTCTCGACTTGCGGATGCCCAGCGCCTACAAGCCGTCTGCGCCGAGGGGCGTCACGGACGATTACAGGTGCTTCCTCCTCGACCCGAAACAGTCGGCCGATACGTCCGTGACGTCCGCACGCATCGAGCCGGGCCAGCCGAAGGTCGTGCATCACGTGATCCTCTTCCGAATATCGCCAACGCGGGTCGCAGCGGCCAGAGAGCTCGACAGCGCGTCCTCTGGCCCGGGCTGGTCGTGTTTCGGCGGAATCGGGCTTCCCGCCGGAGACGGGCCGATCGTCGACTCGCTCAACGACGCCAACTGGGTCGCAGCGTGGGCGCCGGGTTGGGGCGGCAACAGGCTTCCGGAGGGTACTGGTGTCTCACTCCCCGCAGAGAGTCAGATCGTGATGCAAGTGCACTACAACCTCCTGAACAGTCGATCACCAGATCGTTCGCGAACCCTTCTGACCGTGACCCCGGCGTCCGCAGGGCTGACGCCGCTACGCACGGTGCTCATGCCCGGGCCAGTCGAGCTCGCATGCGCCAAGGGCGAGCGGGGTCGGCTCTGCAACCGGAACGAGGCGCTCGTCGAACTCGGGCGGAAATACGGCTCGGGTGCGGCTTTCGCACCGGCGGGCCTCCTCATCCTCTGCCGGGGTAGCGCCACGAACCCGAAACCGAGCGCAACCTCGACGTGCGATCGGCGAATCTCGAGCCCAACGACGATCTACATCGCCGCCGGGCACATGCACTTGCTCGGTGCGTCGATCCGGCTCGAGCTCAACCCCGGCACGCCCCGTGCCCGTGTGCTCCTCGACATCCCGCGCTGGGACTTCCACTGGCAGAACGCCTACGCACTCGCGAAGCCGGTGCGCGCAGAGCCCGGCGACGTCGTACGGGTCACCTGCCGGCATGACGTGCACAAGCGGATGCACGGCGAGCACGGTGTTCCCAGGACCCCGCGCTACGTCCTCTGGGGCGAGGGGACGACGGACGAGATGTGCCTCGGCCTCCTCCAGGTGACGCGCGACTAGTAGAGCTCTACGGTCACGGGATCGTGCCGGAATCGTCACGATTCGCGGCCTCGATGAAGATCCTCCTCGTCTCGCAGATGTACCCGGGCCCGGACGATCCGGATCTCGGAGTGTTCGTCGCCAATCTCGAGCGCGAGCTCGTCGCACGTGGTCATGACATCGAGCGAGCCGTCGTCGATCGGCGCGCCGGCGGGCGACGGCGTCACCTGGAGCTCGCACGCGACGCGATCCGAGCCGCGCGACGATTCCGGCCGGACGTCGTCTACGCCCACTTCCTCGCGCCGGCGGGCTTCGTCGCAGCGCTCGCATCCCGTGCCCCGCTCGTCGTCACCGCCCATGGTCAGGACGTTGCGAACATCGGGGCCCTTCCAGGCGCCACGGCCGCGACGCGATACGTCGTGCGGCGCGCCTCCACCGTCATAGCCGTCTCTCGCTGGCTGCGCCGGGAGCTGGAGAACGCCGTTTCCGAGGCTGCCGGCAAGACCGAGGTCGTCGACTGCGGCGTCGACCTCGAGCGCTTCTCTCCACGCGACGCCGACGAAGCCCGACAGCACGTAGGCTGGCCATCCGAGGGGACCTCGTTCCTGTGTCTGGGCGGGCTCACCGAGCGCAAGAACGTTCTCCGGCTCGCGAGCGCCTTCGAACGAACGGGCGAGGGGACGTTGACGTTCGTCGGCGACGGCCCGCTCCGTGGGGCTCTCGAAGGTCGGGACGGAATCCGTCTCGTGGGTCGCGTCAGCCACGACGACGTCCCGTCCTGGATCGCTGCCTGCGACGTCCTCTGCCAGCCGAGTCTCGTGGAGCCGTTCGGGCTCGCGACCCTGGAGGCGATGGCGTCGGCGCGCTCGGTCGTGGCCACGACCGTCGGCGGCCCGCCGGAGTTCGTGACGCCCGAGGCCGGGGTTCTCACCCATCCGCTCGACGAGCCAGGGCTCGTGTCCGCGCTCTCGCAGGCAGCCGCGCTGCCCCGCCCCAATCTCGCCGGGCGAGACGCAGCCGGAGACCACGACGTCAGGCTGCAGGCGGAACGGGTGGAGGCGATCCTGCTGCGAGCCGCTCGAGGTCGGCGAGCCTGACCTCGACGAGCGGCCCCACAGTGTCTTCGAGCCCGGCCTCGCGCGCGACGGCCAGCGCCTCCTCGTAGTTTGCACGCACCTTCTCCAGGTCGACGCCCTGCTTCAGGCGGTTGTCGCCCGTGATCAGGAGCTTCTGAATCCGCGCACGAGCCTCGTCCTGGGCCACGAGTTGAGCCTAGCGCCGCTGCTACCCTTGCGCCCCGATGCCTTGGCTGCAGATCTTTGCCGTCGTGCAGGTGCTCCTGAGCACCTTCCTCATCACGCTGGTGCTCATGCACTCGGGCCGCGAGGCAGGAATGGGTGGGCTCGGCTTCACTCCGCACTCGCAGGGCGGGACGCACATCGTCGAGCGCAACCTGACGAGGCTCACGGTCGTCGTCGCGACGGTATTCGGAGCGAACACGGTGCTCCTTTTTCACCTTCTCTAGAATTCATGACGCGCGCGCTGGTGGCGGAATTGGTAGACGCGCTAGGTTGAGGGCCTAGTGGCCACTTAGGCCGTGGAGGTTCAAGTCCTCTCCAGCGCATGTTTGACGGAGGCGGCCGTGAGCCGCCTTTGTCATAGATGGACGCGATGCGGATCTACGGCGAGCTCGCGCCCTGGTTCCACCTCCTGACGCACCCGTCCGAGTACGCGGAGGAGGCCGCGTACTACACGCAGGTCATCGACGCGGTCAGTAGCGGCCGGGCGCGCACGCTCCTCGAGCTGGGCTCCGGCGGCGGGAACAACGCGTCACACATGAAGGCTCGCTTCGACTGCACGCTTACCGATCTCTCGGAGGAGATGCTGGAGCTGAGCCGGACGATCAACCCGGAGTGCGAGCACGTCCCGGGTGACATGCGCACGCTTCGGCTCGGTCGCACGTTCGACGCGGTTTTCGTCCACGACGCGGTCATGTACATGACGACGGAGGCCGACCTCCGCTCCGTGATCGAGACGGCCGCTGTCCATGCGGCGGCAAGTGGGGTCGTGCTGCTCGTGCCCGACACGATTCGCGAGACCTTCGCCCCCGGCGTCGACCAGGGCGGGCACGACGGCGATGACGGGCGCGCGCTTCGATACCTCGAGTGGACGTACGACCCCGATCCGGACGACACGACGTTCGAGGTCGACTTCGCCGTGATCCTGCACGAACCGGACGCGACTGCACGAGTGGTACACGACCACCACACGTTCGGGCTCTTCACACGAGACGTCTGGCTGCGTCTGCTCGCCGAGGCCAGGCTGAACGTCGTCGAGGTCGACGTCGAGCACCCGTACCCGGGGGAGTTCGAGGTCTTCGCCGCCCGTCGCGTGGCTTGACGCCGTCCGAGAAGGTGTCTACCCTCTGGCGACGAACATATGTTCGTCCCCGATACCCCGTCCTCGAAACTGGGAGACCCCATGCTCACGACGCGACAACAGGAGATCTGGCAGTTCCTCGCCGAGTACGTGGACGAGCACGGATACCCGCCGACCGTGCGCGAAATCGGCGATGCGGTCGGTCTCGCCTCACCTTCGACTGTTCACGCGCACCTTGCAAACCTCGAGCGCGCCGGTCTGCTCCGCCGCGATCCGACCAAGCCGCGGGCCATCGAGCTCGTCGGCCGGCGTCGCGTCGAGGCACCCACCGCGGAGGCCGCCCCGCTCGTGCCGCTCCTCGGCCGGATCGCAGCCGGCGGGCCGCTGCTCGCGGAACAGGAGATCGAGGAGCGGATCGCCGTTCCCGAGCCCCTCGGTCGTAATGCCGACTTCCTCCTTCGCGTCAAGGGCGAATCGATGATCGAGGCCGGCATCCTCGACGGCGACATCGTCGTCGTCCACCGCCAGCCCGACGCGCGTGGAGGCGACATCGTCGTCGCGCTCGTCGGTGACGACGAGGCCGCGGACGAGGCGACCGTGAAGACGTTCCATCGCGAGAGCGACGGTCGCATCCGCCTGCAGCCGGAGAACAGCTCACTCGAGCCCCTCTACCCCGAGCACGTCGAGATCCTCGGCAAGGTAACGGGGGTCTTCAGGAGCTTCGGATGACGCTGGAGCCTGTCAATCTGGCCGCGCTCAACCGCACGCTCGATCAGGAGCTCGCGGCGCTCGTTCGTGGCGCGAGCCTCGAGTGCGTCGTCTGCGGCGAGTTCGTCCTGCACGCCGGCGCCGCGGTCGCCTGCCCGGAGTGCCGCTCGATCCTCGCGGAGGGGAGCATCCTGGCCGAAGGCTGGGAATTGCCCGAGTTCGAGCTACCATCGGTCTCGCAGGCCGGGTGACCGCGGGTGCTCTACCAGCTTCGGCTGGCGGGCACTCGAGGAAAGTCCGGACACCGCAGGGCAGGACGCTGGGCCATCTCTTCGGAGCTGGCCCAGGCGGCGAAAGCCGACGGAAAGTGGAACAGAAAGGAGACCGCCGGTGGAGGGAAACCGAAGCCGGTAAGGGTGAAACGGTGGGGTAAGAGCCCACCAGCGGTCGTGGTGACATGGCCGGCTAGCCAAACCCCGTCCGGTGCAAGGTGAAGCAGGCTCCGTTGACGCGGCCCGCCGAGGAGCCGGGTACACCGCAAAGAGAGATGGTCACCCTCGACAGAATCCGGCTTACAGGCCTGCTACAGAAAAGCCCCGCTTTGCGGGGCTTTTCCATATAAAGGACGTGCTCCGTGCATGACCGGTGTGCATCACACGGGGCGACATCGACCCCGTCCGTCGCGCCTCAGCGTCCCTGACAGCGGCCAGGTGAAACTAGCTGCTCTGGGGCCTTAGCTGCCGTGCGCCATGGAGACCATCAGGTCTCTCCTGGCGACGTCGGCCAGATCGCCGGGCTCACTCGCCCCGAGCAGCGGAGGCGACTGTCTCCTCGCCATCGACGCTCTCGGGCCAACCGAGTCGGCGGACCGACACGTGTTCGACGTCGGGCGTCGGGAGGCCGACTGCCGTGAGCGGATCGCCCATGCTCCGCCCGAATGCCAGATGGTCTCCGTTCGTCGGAAAGACGTTGACGACAACAAGTCCACCGCGCTCGCTTCGTCCCGCGATCGCGTGAAGCGGGCCCGAAGAGAGGTCACCGAACGTCTCTCGCCACGCAGCAACGGCTCTCTCGTATCGCTCGAGCGCCGTGTCGGGATCCGCCTCCCAATGGAGGATCGCCATGACCGGCTTACTCATCTGCTTCGCCTCCTTTTACTACGGTTACCTTAGCTAAGGCAACCGTAGTATCTTGGGGCCAAGATGTCAAGTGATCGCCGCAAGATCGGGCAGCTCCTGATCCAGATGACGAAGCTCTTCCGGAAGGACCTGTTCGCACGTCTGAGCGACCAACCCGGACTGGCAGGTATCCGGCCGAGTCACCTGCACGTGTTCGCGAACATGGTGGGAGGAGGGAAGCGGTTAACCGAACTCGCCGATTCCGCATCAATGTCTCTCCCCTCCATGCAGGAACTCGTGGATGACCTCGAACGTCGAGGGATAGTCGAGCGCCAGCCGGATCCGAGCGACGGGCGCGCAAAGCTCATCGTTCTGACCGACAAGGGGCTCGCCGCGCTGGCTCCTGCGGGCTCGATCATCGCAGGGCTTGAACGCGAGTACGCCGACCGGATCGGAAATGACCGCTACGAGGAGATGTGCCTCGCGCTCAACGTCCTCATCGACGATCTTCTCGAGGACGACGAAGGGCGACCGAAGTGACCACGGCGGCCATCCGGTGACGGTCCACCGTCAAAGACCGCTCCGGTCGGCGTCGTTGTTGTTGCCGTCGCGGTGGCTTTCGAAGACGACCTTCCGCCCGCGTTACGTGCTCGTTCGGAGTCCCCGTCACACTCGCCGCGCCGCGTGCGAAGACGTCGAAGCGGCTGCGGTACAGCGCTTCGAGCTCGTCCAGCCTCGCTCCGCGGCGTCGAATCACATCTCGCTGACGTGCAGGATGAGCGATTTCTTTGTCGGTACGATCGGTGGGTGGACCGAGCGGTGCACGACCGAGGTGGCTGGCCAACGGATGCGCCGATCGACCGGACCGATCACGAGCTCGCCGACTGGGAGCTCCTCGCCGATGCACTCGTCGGTGCCCTCGGCAACGTCGGAGTCATGAACGTGGACGAGCTTCGGCGAGCCATCGAGAGCATGCCGCCCGAGGACTACGAGGCGACGTCGTACTACGAGCGCTGGCTCTTTGCGATGGAGACGATCCTCACCGAGAAGGGCGTGCTTACACCCGGCGAGATCGACGCAAGGCTGGCAGCGTGAGATATCGGACCGGCGAGAGCGTGCGCGTCGCGAACCGTCGCCACGATGGTCATCACCGGACGCCCGGCTATCTGAAGGGCAAGATCGGCATCGTGGAGCGCTCGCATCCGGCCTTCACCAATCCGGAAACGCGCGCGTATGACGGCGACGGGCTCCCTGAGCAGCGCCTCTACCTCATCAGCGTCTCGCAGCGCGACCTCTGGCCCGAGTACCGCGGAGCTGCCGCAGACCGGCTTTTCGTCGATGTCTTCGAGCACTGGCTGGAGAAGGCCGAATGAGCGATCACCATCACGACCACGACCACTCACATGCGCCGATCTCCAACGGTGACGAGCCACTCGCAGCGCGCACCAGAGCTCTCGAGGAGCTCCTCGTCGAAAGGGGCGTGATCACGAGGGACGACGTGCGTCGACGGATCGACTGGCTCGTCTCGCGCTCGCCGGCAGACGGTGCCCGGCTCGTCGCGCGCGCATGGGTCGATCCCGAGTTCAAGCACCGCCTGCTCGATGACGCCCGCACCGCGGCGCTCGAGCTCGGCCTCGACCCAGGGCCGTCGCCCGTGGTGGTCGCACTCGAGAACACGGAGACCGTCCACCACATGGTGGTCTGCACGCTCTGCTCGTGCTACCCGAAGGCGCTTCTGGGCCCGCCTCCCGACTGGTACAAGAGCCTGCCGTACCGCTCCCGGGCGGTGGCGGATCCCCGCGGTGTTCTCGCCGAGTTCGGAGTCGAGCTCGACGGAGACGTCGAGCTGCGTGTCGTCGACTCGACCGCGGACATCAGGTACCTCGTCATCCCGCGCCGACCGGCCCGCACGGATGCGCTCACGGAGGACGAGCTTGCGGCGATCGTCACCCGCGACTCGATGATCGGCGTCGCCCAGCCGTTGGCGCCGACGCAGGTCGCCGCGTAGAAGCGCTTGGCTACGCGGCCCTGAGGACGACCTCGATCGCCGTGCCGCGCCCCGGCGCCGACCTCAGTCGCAGCTGACCGTCGATGGCCTGGGCGCGAAGCCGCATGTTCGCGACACCCTGGCCCGACGTCGCGGTCGTCTCGTCGAACCCGATCCCGTCGTCCGAAACCGACACGACACGCCGACCTCCGAGCTGCGAGATCGAGACCTCAACGTGTCCTGCGCCGGAATGACGGCGTGCATTGCCGAGCCCTTCTTGGACGATGCGGAAGACCTCGATCTGCTCGTCCGGCGCGAGCCTGACCTGAGGATCCACGTCGAGCTCGACGTCGAGCTCGCCGTCTGCAGTGAGGAGCTCGACGTAGCGGCGGAGAGCCGCGTCGAATCGTGCCGACCCTCCCGCCGAGGAGAGCGCGAGAACGGCGAACCGCGCTTCCTGCTGGGCTGAGGTCGCGGCCTGTTTCAGCCGTGGAAGCACCTGCTCGAGTGGAGCTCCCGACTCGAGCATGCTCACCTGGGTCGAGATCGCGAACAGGTACTGCGCGAGCCCGTCGTGAATCTCACGTGCGACACGCGCCCGCTCGTCGGCGACTGCCCGGCCGAACTCGGCATCCGAGATAGCCCGCCACACGCCCACGAGCAGGATCCCGTACGCGATCACTCGCAGGAAGTCGCCCAACAGGAGGAAGTCGCTCGACACGACGGGCGTGAGGACGAGCGAGATGTCGGCAAACAAGGCCAGCGTCGCCGCGAGGCACATCCAGCTGTCGAGGTCGCGGCCGTAGCGGCGATAGCGAAGCGCGAATCCGAGAACCGCGACAGCCCACAGGGTTGCCAGTAGCACGGCGGCGATCCGGACGTACGTGCCCTCGAGCGCGTCCACAGCGGGTGTACCCGTGCTCGAGCCCGGTCCGAGGAGGACTCCTGCGGCAGCAGCGAGGACGAACGCCACTCCGGCTCCGACCGCGACGAGCGACGGTCGGCGAGCCGAGAGGCGGCCGTCGACGTACGGCGCGATGGCGATGAGCCCCGCGCCGAGCAGCCGGGCACCGAGCAGGGCCCACGCCGCCTCCGGGGTGAGTGGACCGCCGCCCAGGACCGGCGCCAGGCTGAAGAAGACCGTCCCGAGCGCGATGCTCCAGAACCCTGCGGCAACCAGGAGGTCGAGCGTGCGGCCCTCGACCAGGAAGCGGACGGACGCGAGCACGCAGACGATCGCGGCCACGACGGCCACGGCGGTGTCGAACGCGAGTCGTACGTCGTGCAGCTCGTAGGCAGAGGGCAGCGACTCGCTCAGAGCAAAGAGCGCCGTGCCCGAAACGAGGAGACCGACGAGCAGGATCTCGCCGAGCAGCCACGACCGGTAGCTCTGAGCCCTCACCGTGTCCACGATTCCCTTGTCGGCACCACGAGTCGTGCCGATAAGAGGGTCGTGGCGGAGCGAGTCCTCATCGTCGACGACCACCCGCTGACGAGGGACGCCCTCGCGGCGCTCCTGGCTCAGCAGGGATTCGACGTCATCGGCGATGCCCATGACGGCATGCACGCGATCGCACAGGCCGATGCGTTGCAGCCGGATCTCGTGCTCCTCGACCTGACGATGCCGGGGATGGACGGCCTGACAGCGCTGCCGCGGATCAGAGAGCAGGCGCCGACCTGCGAGGTGGTCGTCCTCACAGCGTCCGACGACGAGGCGAGCCTCCTCGCGGCCATCCGTGCCGGCGCGTCGGGCTACCTCCTGAAGACCGAGCCACCCGAGCAGATCGCCACATTTCTGCGCGGCGTGGCTCGAGGAGAGGCGGCTCTCTCGGGCGGCGTTGCGCGTCGGCTTCTCGATCGCGTTCGCGAAGGTGGTCGTCTCACCGGCGTTCCCGACGAGATCACGAACACTCTCTCGGCGCGCGAGGTCGAGGTCTTACTACTCCTCGACGAGCACTTGGGGACGGACGAGATCGCGCAGCGCCTGTTCATCTCCGAGCACACGGTTCGCTCACACGTCAAGAGCCTCTTGAAGAAGCTCGGCGTCTCCTCGCGCCGGGACGCGCTCGAACGGCTCGAGACCGCCCGAGGCTAGCCCGCCTCGAGGCCTTCGAGCGCGGCTTCGACGAGCTCCGGGAGCGTCTCGAGGTTGTAGCCGCCCTCGAGCACCGCGGCAACGCGCGGCGCGAGCGCGCTGCACCGCCGGCCGAGCTCGCGAAAACCGTCCTCGCTCAACTCCATCTCGGCAAGCGGATCGTCGCGGTGCGCGTCGAAGCCTGCGGAGACGAGCAGGATGTCCGGCTCGAAGGCGCGGACTGCCGGTTCCACGAGGTCGTCGAACGCCTGCGCATACTCGACGTCGCCGGATCCCGCGGCAAGCGGAACGTTGATCGTGAACTCGTCGCTCGACCCCGGGCCACCGGTGCCGGGCCAGAACGGCCATTGGTGGAGCGAGACCATGAGCACGGTCCGGTCCTCGCGGAAGAGCGCCTCGGTCCCATTTCCGTGGTGGACGTCGAAGTCGATGATCGCCACGCGTCCGAGACCGCGCTCCTCCTGTGCGTGCCGCGCTGCAATCGCGACGTTGTTGAAGATGCAGAATCCCATCGCCGAGGAGACGAGGGCATGGTGACCGGGGGGCCGACCGAGCGCAAAACCCTCCAGCTCCACCGCCTGGATCGCACACCCCGCAGCGAGAACCGCAGCCTCCCAGGTGGTGGCGCATGCGAAGGTGTCCGGGTCGAGCCAGATCTCGTCATGCACCGCGCCGATGGCGTCGATGTACGCACCGTCGTGCACCCGCTCGATCTGGGAGCGCTCGGCCGGCACGCCGTGGACGAACCCGGGGAAGTGCTCGAGGAGCGTCGCGAGCCGCTGCGGGCTCTCGGAGTACAGATGGTCGGCCGTCGAGTGCAGGTGCGAGAACGCCGGGTGACTGATCACGTCCATGCGCCGGCCTCCTCGAACCTGCGGGCAACACCTGCAAGCCCGAGCTCACGCGCATGATCGGCAGCAGCGGTCCAGGTGGGGGTCACGTCCGGAAGCGGCGGAAGGGGTGCATCGCGATCCATCGCCGCGATGCGCCGGTACAGGCGAAGCGCGTCAGCCTCGACGGCGAACCGGCCGTCGGCAAGCATCGCCTCGAGCGACTCGTACTGGTTCAGCAGGTCTGCGGCCCGCTTCTCTCCGACGCCGCGCGCTCCCGGTATCCGATCCGACGGATCGCCGCGAAGCGCGATGAAATCGGGAACCTGAGCAGGGTCCACGCCGTACCGCTCACGCACCTCGGCCGGACCGATGCGAGCCGGCGCATCTCCTCGTACCGGCTGGAGGACCGTCGTCCGGGGACTCACGAGCTGGAAAGCGTCGCGATCCGACGTCGCCACGAGAGCGTCCCCGCCGGCCTCCTCCTCGTGCGTGACGGCGGCCGCTAGGAAGTCGTCGGCTTCGTAGCCCGGCTCCTTCGCGGTCGCGAAACCGGCTGCCGCCACGACCGCAGGCAAGAGATCGAGCTGCTCGAGCAGCTCCGCGTCGAACACGCGGCCGCTCTGGTACGCCTCGAGCTCGGTGTGCCGGTAGGTCGGCACGTCGAGGGTGTCCCACGCGGACAACACGGTACGCGGGCGCTCGTCCTGCCAGAGGCGCAACAGCATGTTCGTGAAACCGACGATGGCGTTGCCCGGACCGCCGTCCGTCCGACGCATCGTCTTGGGCAGAGCGTGGTACGCACGGTGCGCGAACGAGTCGCCGTCGATCACGAGCAGAGGTCTCATGACAGTGACCGCTCCAGCGCCGTGATCGCCTCACGCAAACGCTCGGTCGCGACCTGAGCAGCCTGCGACACGGGAATGCCCGAGAGATCGCCGAGCTCGATGGGAACGCCGTATGCGACCCGGAGCGGCCCGAGCCGAGCGAGCCGGTTGGTCCCCGAGATCCCGGCCGGGACGAGCGGAACGCCGGCCTCGAGCGCAATGCGCGCGGCACCCGTATGCCAACGTGCCTCGTACTTCTTGCGCAACCCTTTTCGGCGTCGAGTTCCCTCGGGGAACATCACCACGACGTATCCCTCGCGTGCGAGCGCAATGGCAGTGCCCATGGCCTCTTCGTCGCGCTCGCCTCGACGGACGGGGAAGGCTCCTCCGGCCGTGACGATGAGGCGGAGGGGAAACCGGAACAGCTCTGACTTCGCCATGAACCGGAAGAAGCGATGCGGGAAGAGCGGAAGCGCGAGCGGCCAGGGATCGAAGTTCGACCAGTGGTTGGCCGCGATCACGAAGCCACCTTCGCGGGGCACGTTCGCGATGCCGGTCGCTCGGTGGCGAAACACGATCTTCACCACCGGCCAGCTGAGAGTGGCGACCAGGTAGTAGAGCCAGCTCGGACGATGCGGTCGGGCCACGCGCCGCAGTATCGCGGGATTGCGGCAGTCGGACGGAAGGCGAGCGCCCGGTTCAGGACGCTCGCCTGCCGCGAGGCGGATGATGGGGGCAGCCAGGCGAGGATGCAGGGAGCGCCCACATCGAGAATATGGGCGCGACCGAGGACGCTGCATGGCTGCACCCAGCGCCGTGTCGCGACATGTCGCATTCTGAATCGGGCGCTAAGGTGTCCCGCCAATGCCCAAGCGCCTCGTCATCGTCGAGTCCCCCGCGAAAGCCCGGACCATCGCCGGCTACCTCGGTGGCGAGTACGCCGTCGAGTCCAGCGTGGGTCACATTCGCGACCTGCCGGACCGGGCCTCGGACGTCCCGGAGGCGCAACGGAAGCGTTTCGGCGCCCTCGGTGTCGACGTGAGCAAGGGCTTCGAGCCGTACTACGTCGTCGATCCCGGCAAGAAGAAGATCGTCGGCGAGCTCCGAAAGCATCTCTCCGGAGCCGACGAGCTCCTCCTCGCAACGGACGAGGATCGCGAGGGCGAGGCGATCGCGTGGCATCTCGTTGAGGTCCTGAAGCCGAAGGTTCCCGTCCGCCGAATGGTGTTCCACGAGATCACGAAGGAGGCGATCGGCCGGGCGCTCGACGAGACGAGGGACATCGACAAGCGCCTCGTCGACGCCCAGGAGACGCGCCGGATTCTCGACCGCCTCTACGGGTACGAGGTATCTCCGGTCCTGTGGAAGAAAGTCACGCGCGGGCTATCCGCCGGACGCGTCCAGTCCGTCGCCACGCGGCTCGTCGTCGAGCGCGAGCGCGAGCGCATGGCGTTCACGTCGGCCGAGTACTGGGATCTCGTGGCCACGTTCGATCCGGGTGGATTCGTTGCCCGACTGCTCGCAGTGGACGGCGCTCGCGTCGCGCAGGGGCGGGATTTCGCACCGACGGGAGAGCTCAACGACGACTCGGTCGTCCGGCTCGACGAAGCGGCTGCAAAATCACTCGCCACGCGGCTCGAGGGCGCAGCATTTCGTGTCGGCTCGGTTGAGGAACGTCCCTACCGCCGAAAACCGGCCGCACCGTTCAGGACCGCGACGTTGCAGCAGGAAGCAAGCCGGAAGCTCCGTTTCTCGGCCCAGACTACGATGCGGGTCGCGCAACGACTCTACGAGGCCGGCTACATCACCTACATGCGCACGGACTCGACCACGCTCTCCGAGTCCGCTCTCGAAGCCGCGCGCACGCAGGTACGCAACCTCTTCGGAAGCGAGTTCGTACCCGACAAGCCGCGCCGCTACGGGCGGGCGGTGGCGAACGCCCAGGAGGCCCACGAGGCGATTCGACCTGCCGGCGACGAGTTTCGGGCGCCGAAGGACGTGCAGCGAGAGCTCGGGAGAGACGAGCACGCGCTCTACGACCTCATCTGGAAGCGGACACTCGCGTCACAGATGGAGGACGCGAGGGGCCAGACCGTCTCGCTCAGGATCGCGGCGCAAAGCTCGGCCGGAGAGAACGCGGAGTTCGGGGCCTCGGGGACCGTGATCACCTTCCGCGGTTTTCTCGCCGCCTACGAGCCGGGTCGTGACGAGCCGGCTGACGACGACGAAGGGCGCGTGCTCCCGCACCTCGCGGTCGGACAGGACGTCTCGTGTACGGCGCTCGAGCCCGAGGGGCACACGACGATGCCGCCCGCCCGGTACACGGAGCCGACGCTCGTGAAAGCGCTCGAGGATCGAGGGATCGGACGCCCTTCGACGTATGCGGCCATCCTCTCGACGATCGTCGACCGCGGCTACGTCTTCAAGAAGGGGACGGCGCTCGTGCCGACATTCGTCGCGTTCGCCGTGGTCAATCTGCTCGAACGCCACTTCGAGCAGCTCGTCGACTTCGACTTCACGGCGCGGATGGAGGACGACCTCGATCGGATCGCGGCGGGAGGCGAGGAGCGGGTGGACTGGCTCACGAGGTTCTACTTCGGCGACGGGGACGACCCAGGACTCCACCATCTCGTCACCGATCATCTCGACGAGATCGACGCGCGGGCGGTGAACTCCATCGCGATTCCGGGCAGCGACGCCGTCGTTCGAGTCGGCCGCTATGGGCCGTACCTGGAGCGTGGAGAGCAGCGCGCGAGCATGCCCGCCGATGTCGCGCCGGACGAGCTGACTGCGGCGAAGGTCGACGAGCTCCTCTCGCAACCCGACAGCCGCTCGCTCGGCGTCGATACGGAGAGCGGGACGGAGCTCGTCGTTCGTACGGGCCGATACGGCCCGTACGTCACCGAGGTCCTGCCCGAAGGTGCGGAGAAGAAGCCGCGAACCGCGTCCCTCTTCGCTTCGATGTCACCCGAGGACATCTCGCTCGAAGACGCGCTCAGGTTGCTTTCGCTGCCGCGCGTCGTTGGCGAATCCGACGGTGAAGAGGTAACGGCTCAGAACGGTCGCTACGGCCCCTACGTCAAGAAGGGCTCCGAGTCGCGCTCGCTCGAAACGGAGAAGCAGCTCTTCACCGTGACGCTCGAAGAAGCCCTTGCGCTCTTTGCGCAGCCGCCACGGCGGCGCGGGCGCAGAGGTGCGACGCGGGGTCCGTTGAAGGAGCTCGGCGCCGATCCTGTCAGCGGCCGCTCGATCGTCGTCCGGGACGGGCGATTCGGCCCCTACGTGACCGACGGCAAGACGAACGCAAGTCTCCGACGCAGCGACACGCCGGAAGGTGTGACACTCGAACGGGCAAGCGAGCTCCTCGCAGAAAGACGCGCTAAGAGCACGTAAAGCATTCTTGAGGGGGGTTTTCGCCGTCCGCCCGAGCGGTCATGATCTAACTGCCTGGGGCAGGAACACGTCTCAGGTAAGAAGTGGGCCTACGGGCTCCGTGCGTTTGCGCCGCGAACCGCTTGGGCATCAATGGCGGAATAGGAGACAGGGACGCGAACGTTACGAGCTTGTGACGCACAAGTGTCGATAGATCGCGCTGGAATAGGAACGAAAGCCGCCGTAGACTCCGTAAGTTTGTCACTTCCCCTGAACAAAGCTCGAAAGGACTGAAACACGAACTTGACGCAGAACCAGCTCATTGAACTGTTCGAGTCGGAGCACGTGAAGGCTCTGATCGAGCGCGCCGAGGAGCACGGGGGCCAGCTCGAGGCACCCGAGCTCGAGGCGTTCGTGCTCGAGCACGACATCGGCGACGAGGACGCCGAACTGCTCCAGCGCGAGCTCGAGGCGCACAACATCGAGATCACGCAGCCCGATGTCGACACCGAGAAGGAAGACGCTGCCGCCAAGCAGTACGAGGCCGGCGCGGTTTCGGGCGCTGCCGACAGCCTTCAGCTCTTCCTGGCCGACGTCGGCCGTCACAAGCTCCTGACCGCGGCCGAGGAGGTTGCGCTCGCCAAGCGGATCGAGCGCGGCGACCCGGTTGCGAAGCGCGTGATGATCGAGTCGAACCTCCGGCTCGTCGTGTCGATCGCCAAGGGTTACCGCGGCCTGGGCGTCCCGTTCCTGGATCTGATCCAGGAGGGCACGCTCGGCCTGAACCGCGCAGTCGAGAAGTTCGACTGGCGTCG